>Ga0299912_10000804_pt1 | contig 25685 bp, 12 predicted proteins | sample RVTome_2_FD_207667 | JGI IMG/M metagenome (GOLD analysis project Ga0299912, IMG submission 207667) | Soil microbial communities from uranium-contaminated site in the Upper Colorado River Basin, Wyoming, United States - RVT95D214 (version 2) ... | reverse complement strand
TTATGGGGGGTTACAACGCCTCCATCTCCTAATGCTTCCAGCCCCGAATCTAATCCGGATACTCCAGGTCTATTGTCCGTCTCACCCCGGCCCAATCAGAAGTTCGACCGCAAACGACTCGACCAGCTGGCGAGCGAGGAGAAATTCGAGGAGGCGGCCAAAGAGGCTTCCCGTCTCCGCGAAGAAGCTAAGGCCCGTGGCGACGATTCCGGCTGGGCCTGGGCCCTGATCAAAGAGGTCCAACTCCGCATCGCCCTTCACGGCTATGAAACCTCGGTGCGTTTCCTCAAGGAGGAAGCCTGGCCGAAGGACCCCTTCCAGCGGGACATGCTGGACCTTTTTTATGCCCAGTCCCTGGCGACCTATTACGATGCCTATTCTTGGGAGATCAACCGCCGGGAGAGGATGGAAGCGAAGGCGCCTGTTGACCTCAAGGCCTGGACCAAGGAGCAGATCTTCGCTGAAGCATGGACGACCCTCCTCCGAGTCTGGGAGGACCGCGGACGGCTCCAGGACTTCAAGCCAAAGGACTTCCCGGATTATTGGAGCGCCGGCGATTACCCGGCCGGCGTTCGCGACACTCTCCGGGATTCTGTTGTTTATCTTATGGCCCGGCTCCTCGTGGACACCGGCTTTTGGACGCCGCGGCAGACGAACGAGCTGTTTCTCCTGAAACTGGAAGTGTTGACCGGAGACCCGGCTGCTGAGAAATCCGCCGTGGACGTCCTCAAGTCTGCCACCTCCCATCCTCTCGAGAAGCTTCAGGCAATTCTCGGAGAGCATGAATCTTTCTGCCGGCGCTCCGGCCGTCCGGAGGGAGCTCTCGAGGCGCGGCTGGAGCGGCTCCAGGCCCTTCATGGGTCCTTCACTCAGGAAGAGGACCGCGGCCTTATCCGGAAGCGTCTGGCCGAGTTCCTTCCGAAGTACCGGGCTTATCCTTGGTGGGCGACCGGCCAGGCCGTCCTGGCTGAATTTACCAGAGCCGAGGATGCACCAGACTCACTCATCCGGGCCCGCCGTCTGGCCCGGGAAGGCATCGAAGCTTACGCCGGCTCCCCCGGGGGTCAGCGATGCCTCCACATCGTCAAGAGCATCGAAGCTCCCCACTTCTCAGTCGAGATCATGTTAACCGACGCCCCGGGGAAGCGGTCCATTCAGGTAACCCACCGGAACCTGGAGCGCCTCTTTTTCGGGGCCTTTCCCGTTGACCTGATGGAGAGGATCCGGACGTCCAAGGACTATAACCTTTTCCCCGAGTGGCCGGAGGCCAAGGCAATTTTGGAAAAACAAAGGCCCACCGCCGTTTGGAAGGCCGATCTTCCGGCGACGCCGGACTTCAAGGACCACAAGACCTTCGTCGACCTCCCTGCCGGGCTAACCCCTGGACTCTATCTTGTCGCTGCATCCGCCCGGGAGGGTTTTGTCCGCAAGGAGAACTATATCGAGGCGCATTCTGCGATGGTCGCCGACCTTGTCCTGCTCAAGCGCGACGGCGCCCAGGGTGGAGTGGAGGCGCTCGTCCTCTCAGGAGAGACGGGGAAGCCCATCCTCGAGGCCACGGTTGAACTTTACGCCTATGATTGGCAAAAGGGACACAGCCTGGTCGAGACTCGGGTTTCTGACTTGGAAGGCCGCGCTCATTTCGCGTCCCGCCGCCGCTCGGGGCCTTTTTTCCTCCTGGCCAAAAAAGGAAAGGACGTAACCCTCGATGCCTCCTACATGTACCTTTACGGCCGGGACAAGCCGAAGGAGATCTCGTCGGCTCTTATCTACACCGACCGGAGTATCTACCGCCCGGGCCAGAAGCTCTACTGGAAGCTCCTTGCTTACAAAGGACGTCCGGACGTCGGGCGCTACCAACCTGCGGCCAACTCGCCGGCCACAGTCTGGCTGGAAGACATCAATGGCCAGCGCGTGGCCGAATCCATCAGGACGACGAACGAGTTCGGCACCGCAAGCGGAGAGTTCGTCATTCCCGCCGCGGGACGGCCCCTTGGCGCCTGGCGACTCCGGGCCCAGCCGGAAGGCTATGCCCAGGTCCGCGTCGAAGAATACAAACGGCCGACCTTCGAAGTGACCGTCAAGGACCCGGAGAAGCCGCTCCGCCTAAATCGTCCGGCCACGCTCAAGAGCGAGGCTAAATACTATTTCGGCCTTCCCGTCGCCTCGGGCACGGCAGTCTGGCAAGTCAAAAGGGCTCCTGTCTACCCCCGCTGGTGGTGGTGGGAATCCGGGCGCGCGCGGGCCCAGACCGTCGCCGGCGGCCGCAGCGATCTCACAGAGGACGGCACCTTCGAGGCAAGCTTCACTCCCCGAGTGGACGAGCGCGAGGACAAGCCGGAATCTGGGCTGACCTACAGCTATACCCTCTCGGTGGACGTAACCGACGAAGGTGGAGAAACTCGCTCTGCCAGCCGTGTTTTCCGTCTCGGTTTCGTGAGTGTCGAAGCCCGTATCACCGCCGAGTCCGGGTTCTTCCGGGGGGATGCGGAAAGCGCCTTCACGATCCTGCGCGCCGACCTCAACGGAACACCCAAGCCGGGGAAGGGATCATGGCGAGTGGTCAAACTCATCCAGCCGCAGACAACGCTTCTGCCCTCCGACCAGCCGCTGCCCGATTCCGGGCCGGCCGGCGATGCCAAAAAATATGAGACCCCGGGCGACCGGCTGCGGCCTCGTTGGGCGTCCGCGCCGTCCCCGGAATTCATCCTTTATTCCTGGAAAGAAGGACCGGAACTTGCCAGAGGCGCTGTTCTGCACGACCCGAAAGGTGAAGCCGCGATAGTCATCCAGAGCTTGGAAACCGGCGCCTACCGGCTCCTCTATGAAACCAAAGACGACTTCGGCGCCGTCTGCCGCGAGCGTCTCGATTTTCTGGTTGCCGAGAGCCGGGTTTCCGCACGGCTCCCCCTCGTCCTCTCCGCTGAGCAGTCGACTGTTCCTGTCGGTCAGACCGCCCGCCTGCTCATCCACAGCGGCTGGGAGGGACAGCCCCTCCTTTTCGAGACCTTCAAAGGCGGGGAGGCCTGGGAGCGGCGCTGGGTCGCCGCCGGAGAGGGCGGAGGAGTCATGGAGATCCCCGTCACCGAGGAACTGCGCGGCGGGTTCGGCGCCCGGGTTACAGCGCTCAAAGACCACCAGTTTATGAGTGAAGAGGCGAATATCTTTGTTCCTTGGGACAACAAGGAGCTGGAGCTCTCCTTCTCCTCCTTCAGGGATAAGCTCGCGCCCGGCGGCAGGGAGACCTGGCGTGTGAACGTCAAAACTCCGTCCGGAAAGGCGGCCGTCGAGGGAGCCGCCGAGCTCCTGGCCTACATGTATGACCGCAGCCTCGATATCTTCGCGCCTCATCGGCCTCCCAATGTACTGAACATATATCCCAACCGGGTGGGGGCCCCGTCCTGGGAACCGGTCCTGGGCACGGCGCCTCAGGCGTTCAGCGAAAACTTCGCCTGGTTCTCCATCCCCTCCTACCAAACATTCAGGCCGGATTACCTCGTAGCGCTTGACGGGTATGGGATCGGCGGGCCGGGCGGCCGGGTCCTGGGTGGGGTTGTCGGAGGCGTGCTCGGCCGTGTTGTACCATCGCCGGCAGCGCGCCAAAAAGCGGCCAAGGCGGAAGCCCTGAGCGAAGTTGCCGCGGACCGGGCTCAGGCAGAAGAAAAAGAGGCAGAGACCAGCTTGGAGGCCCCTGCCCCCGAGCCGGCCCAGCTCCGTTCCAGGTTCGACGAGACGGCCTTCTGGCAGCCCCATCTCCTCACCGGCCCGGATGGCTCGGCTGTCGTCGAATTCACGGTACCGGACTCTGTGACCGGCTGGCGCGTCTTCGTCCACGGCGTCACCCGCGACCTCATGGGAGGAAGCCTGGAAAAAGAGGCCCTCACGGTCAAGGAGCTCATGGTCCGGCCCTACTTGCCGCGCTTCTTCCGCGAGGGAGACCAAGCCGAGCTTCGAGTTGTGGTTAATAACGCGGGAGAAGCGAGCTTATCAGGCTCTGTGTCTCTCGAGATCTTCGATCCCGCCACCGACGAAAACCTGGCTCCCGCTTTCGGACTGCCCGCGAGCGTTCCTCCGCTGCCCTTCGACGCGAAAGCGGGAGGCGGTAGCGCCGTTGTCTTCAGTCTCTCCGCCCCGGCGCGGGTGGGGACTGTAGCCTTTAAGGTCACAGCCAAGGCCGGTGCTCTATCCGACGGCGAGCTCCGTCCGTTGCCCGTTTTGCCGGGCCGGATGCATCTTGTCCAGTCCCGGTTCGCCACGCTCAAGGAAGGGATACCGCGCGAGCTCAGTTTCCCTGACCTGGCCAAGGCAGACGACCCGACCCGGATCAACGAACAGCTCGTGGTCACGGTCGATGCGCAGCTCTTCTATGGGCTGCTCGAAGCCCTCCCCTACCTGATCAATTACCCATACGAGTGCACCGAGCAGACGCTCAACCGTTTCCTGTCCACAGGCATCCTGACAAGCCTCTACAACAAGTACCCGCAGGTGGCGCGCATGGCCGAGGCCCTGAGCAAACGCGAGACTCCCTACGAGACCTTCGATGCGGCAGATCCCAACCGGAAAATGTCCATGGAAGAAACGCCTTGGCTCATCACGGCCAGGGGAGGGGAGGATGCCGGATACGGAGTCGAAAACGTGCTCGACCCGCGCGTGGCCAAGGCCCAGAGGGAAGCCTCCCTGGCCAAGCTGCTCAAGGCCCAGACGTCGCTGGGCGCGTTTCCCTGGTGGCCGGGCGGACCGCCGTCTCCTTACATGACGCTCTATATCGTCCACGGTTTCTCCAGAGCCGTCGAGTTCGGAGTCGACGTCCCCAAAGACCCCGTGGTCCGGGCGTTCGACTATCTCCACCGGCATTTCCTCGACGAGGTCGTCAGGCGGATGATGGCTGAGGACGTGGGCTGGGAGTTTGTGACGTTTCTGAATTATGCGCTCAGCAATTATCCCGACTCTTCCTGGACAGGCGGCGTGTTCACGGATGAAGAACGGAAGAAGATGCTCGACTTCTCCTTCCGGCATTGGAAGCAGCACTCGCCTTACCTCAAAGGCTATCTGGCCCTCACGCTGAAGCGGATGGGCCGCGCTCAGGACGCCGTACTGGTCTGGGACAGTGTCATGGACTCGGCCAAGACGACTCCCGACGAGGGCACCTCCTGGGCGCCCGAAGACCGCGGCTGGCTCTGGTACAACGACAGGATCGAGACCCATGCTTTTGCCCTGCGCACGCTGCTGGAGCTCCGGCCCAAAGACGTGCGGTCGGAAGGGCTCGTCCAGTGGCTATTCCTCAACAAGAAGCTCAACCACTGGAAATCCACCCGGGCGACTTCCGAGGTGGTCTATTCAGTGGCCTATTTCCTGAAAACAACAGGTGCGCTGGGGGTGCGGGAGACGGTCCTGGTCGACGCCTGCAACACGCAGACGACCTTCACCTTCGAGCCGGACAAGTACACAGGCAAGAAGAACCAGGTCGTGATTCCCGGCGATAAGCTTTCACCGGCTTGCGCTACGGTCCGGGCAAGAAAAGACGGCAAAGGAATAGCTTTCGCTTCGGCAACCTGGCATTTCAGCACGGAAAAGATGCCCGAGAAGGGAGAAGGAGATCTATTCGGCGTGGAGCGAAGCTACTTCCGCAGGGTGAAGACGGGGGACGAGGTCGTCCTGAAACCTCTGGCCGAAGGCGCGCCTCTGGCCGTGGGCGACGAGATCGAAGTCCAGCTTTCGATCCGGGCCCGGCATCCGGCCGAGTATGTCCATTTGCGCGACCCCAGGCCATCCGGCTGCGAGCCCGTGACGCTGACTTCAGGCTATAAGTGGGACCTGGGCCTCGTCCGCTACGAGGAGATCCGGGACAGCGGGACGAATCTCTTCATGGAGTGGCTGCCTCAGGGTGAGTATACGCTGAAACACCGGCTGCGCTGCGCCATGGCCGGGACTTTCAAAGCCGCCCCGGCGACGCTCCAATCGATGTATGCCCCGGAATTTGAGGCCTACTCCGCCGGCCATCTCATCGTGATCAAGTAGGACTCCGCGTTAATAGAGCGCCGGCGACAGGCGCGACTTCGTCCCAAAGGGGGCGGAGTCGGTTGGAAAAGCAAAATATCCTCCTCCCCTGAAAAAGGGAGCTTGACACCTAACCGAGAAATTCAATATGATTTTGCCAAGTCGAGGGACTCATGGTTGCAGACCACACAATTCATCCGCATTTTCTTTATCAGGAGGGAAAAATGAAGGATCAGAAGGGCGTCTTGAGTTGCGCCGTTTTTTTCTTTGTGTTCCTCTTGATACTGCCAAGCTTCTTGAACGCGCAGCGTCTCACGGGAAGTATCAAGGGCACGATCATGGATGAAACCGGGGCGCCTTTGCCCGGCGTCACAGTTGAACTTTCGAGCCCGGAGCTCATGGGTGGCATCCATGCTCAAACAACAGATGATAAAGGACTCTACCGTTTCGTCAATCTGCCTCCTGGAGTCTACAAGATTGTTTTTTCTCTTGAGGGTTTCCAAAAAATCGAGCGGATCAACGTCAAGGTCAGTGTCAGAGGGACCATAACCGAAGATATCATCATGAAACAGACCACGATCGAAGAGTCTGTGACCGTTAAAGCGCAATCTCCCGTCGTGGATGTGACGAATTCCGGGTTGTCCACAAACTATGACCGGGACCTTCTCGAAAAGATCCCCTCAGGGCGGTTTTCCTTTTTGGACGTTGTGAAGCAGACTCCTGGCATCATCACCGAGTCTGGATACGGAGGCGATTCGCTGATGAGCGCTTTTGGCTCCAATAACGAATCGAACTCCTTCCAGATCGACGGCTTAGATATCACCAACCCTCGGATGGGTGATACGTATCTTTTTCCCAATCAGGACCTTTTCATCGAAGTCGAGGTTTCCGGTATCGGGGCTCCTGCGGAGTACGGGAGCTTCACGGGGGCCGTCGTCAATATTGTGACCAAATCCGGCGGGAATGAATACTCGGGAAGCTTGAGTTATTACGGTCAGTTCAAAGGGACTACGGGCGACAACAATCCCGATAAACATAATCCCCAAACGGGAGAGGGCTTTTATTCTTTCGAGCGGCACAGGTTCCTGGATGCCGCCTTGACTCTAGGCGGTCCGGTCCTTAAGGACAAGCTCTGGTTCTTCGGGTCCGCTAACGTTACCCGCAACGATGCGACCAGCTGGAAGGAAAATCCCGATTTCCATTCGGCGATCACGGAAGATAACTACTTGTTGAAACTTTCTTCGCTGATCACCAGCCAGCATAGGTTGGTCGGTGCCGTAGCCTATCGGGATTGGTCTTATCCTGAAGTTCCGACACCGTATCTCACGAAGGAAGCCACTCGTCTTTGGCGGACGAAAATCCCGAACTGGAACGTGATGTACACATGGCTCATCAGCGGGAGCACGTTCTTGGAGTTGAAGACGTCAGGCTACAGCAGTCAGGATGACGGGCTCAATCAATATGGTTCCACTCTCGATGATCCCGTTCATATTGATATGAGCACGGGAGTCTATTCGAACGCACCCTTATGGCCCTATTACGCCTATTATTCAAGATTCCAGGCCCATGCCAGCGTCTCCCATTTTGCCGATGATTTTCTCGGCGGGGATCATGAATTCAAAATCGGAGTTCAGTTCAACAGGGGCGAGCAGGGATCGATCTGCGGCTATAGCGGAGGAAAATTCTATTATGATTCCGCGGGATACCCCTACTACCTTTATGCTCAGCAGCCCTTTTATTATGGCGGTCAGGTGAATACGATCGGTCTTTTTTTTGATGACTCTTGGAAACTGGGCAGCCGCCTGACCGTCAATCTGGGGCTCCGCTATGATCGGCATAGGGGCAGCATTCCGGCCTTCGATCTCTGGAACGGATGGCATCAGGTGCCGGGCGAAAAGACCGCGGAGGTTAAGGACCTGATCACCTGGAACACCGTTTCTCCCCGGATCGGGTTTGCCCTCCAGCTGACATCGGACCAAAAGACGATCCTCAAAGGCAGCTACGGCCGCTATTACGATCCGCTCTTTGTGGGCACCTATGAGTGGCCAGGCCCCAACAATACCGATTGGGCCGCCTACTATTGGACGGGAGCGGACTGGGAAAGGTATGACTTCGTCCAGGCATCTTGGGGCTGGTCGCTCGACCCCAATCTGAAGGCCCCTTACGGGGATCAAGTTTCCATTGGCTTGGAAAGAGAAATTCTCCCAAATTTTTCCGTGTCCCTGCTGGGCGTTTATAAGAACCAGAAATATCCGATCGCCTTGGACAACCAGGGAGGAATTTTCGAGCACGTCCCAATGATTTCCCCGGATAACAATCAGACCTATATGGTTTACAACCAGCTCAATGTTGGGGAGAGCAAGTATGTCCTCACCAATCCCAAGGACTTTGGGCAAAAATACAGAGGCCTTGTCCTGAGTTTGAACAAGCGCTATTCCAACAACTGGCTCCTCAATTCTTCGTTGACGTGGTCGAAGTCAGATGGCCTGACGACGATCTCTCCGAGCACGGGGACTCGGCAGCTTGGAATTATCTCCGAGACCTCCTATCATACCGGGAAGGACCCCAACGACTGGACGAACGCAAGAGGGCTGATGCAGTTCGACCGGACCTGGGTTTTTAAGCTTCAATTCGGCTATACGTTGCCTTGGGATATCTTGGCCAGCGTGAATTTTCAATACATGACGGGCAGGCCCTACACCTCCAGAGTCCAGGTCTATCCCGACCAGGGTCGCCAAAGGATTCTGGCTGAGCCGCGGGACGGCAAGAACAGGTTCGATCGGTTGAGCATGCTGGACATCAGGATGCAAAAGACCTTTCCGATTTATCGGAAGGTCAGATTCAGCGCCATCTTTGACATCTTCAACGTTTTCAATTCGGATACGTTCATCGGTTATGAGAGTTTTGACCAATGGTCCGAACTTTATTTGAGCCCCTCATCGCTCCCCATGCCCCGGCGGCTCCAGGTAGGACTAAAGATGGAATTTTAGAGCCGGCCTGGTCTCTAATTGAACATTCGGAGGATTGTTTCTTTCCACTCCCTTTGGCGGAGGAGCTTTCCGTTTTCGGAGATATAACGAGTCACGGTCACGAAGAAATTCTGGGCATCGGATTGGACTTCCAGAGTGGTCTTGAATTCGATGGTCCGCCCCTCCGTTTCGATACGATGTCCGGCTTCCCCGGAAAACCTGGATTCCGCGGGCTTCTGATCGTTGGTTTCATAATAGTTTCTTTCCCACGAATGATAGCGGCTTCCCTTGATCTCGGAGTCCCCATAGCCTTTCCATTCGACGCTGGTTTTTGTCGTCCATAGATCGCGCTTCCATTCGTAAAAGCCCTGGGGCCAGGGAGCGCTTCCGAGATGACGGATATCGGTGCGTCTCTCGCGAGGTTCGGGCGCTCGGAAGGCCGGGGCTTTGCGTTGGACGTTGGGGATCACGGGGAGCTCCAGGCGAGTATCGTCGCCCCCGAGATAAAGCTTCGGCGTCATCGGATACGGAGTCGGCCAAGTCATGGGGAACAGGGAATTGGAAACAGCCAGGCGGACCCGGTGTCCGGGCTTGAACGTCCAGGTCGTAAAGTGCATCTCAAAATCAAGGTCATAGATTTCGCCGGGGACGAGGGCCTCCGGCTTGAGCCGGGAATTCCGCTGGGAGCCATTGAGGAGTTTGCCGGTGACCAGAGAAACTGAGCCGTCCGGCTGGACATCCTCGAGTCTGGCCACCCAGTGCGCCAAGGGAGCGTCGGCAGAAACGCGCAAGCGGACGCGCGGGAAGCCGGCGATTTCAAAGCTCGACTCAACCGTTTGGCTGTCAAAGACCAAGCTCCCCGCATCATCCGGGCGCATGTCGCCGGTCGGCTCTCCCCACCACAGTCCCGTCTGGACGCCGTAGCTGGGCACATAGCGAAGAGACTCTATGGTCTGTTTTGCGGGCTCGTTCTTGAGTTCGCGATATTCTGAAGGGAAATAGCTTTGCCAACTCGTCCCGGGTATCGGCCAGGTTTCGGAGATCCAATGTCCCGGTGTTGTCTCGAGGCCCGCATCGGGACCATGCCCCTCCCGTATAAATAGAGCAAGAGGGGCATCGCTCATGACCCCCGAATCCTGGTCCTTGAGCCAGTAATCCCACCAGCGGACAGCCTCGTGCCGCCATTCGTAGTTTGGCCCCGGCACCCCGTTGTCCGGCCAATCGTGCTTATAAGGACCGAGGGCCGCTCGGATGGGGACCTTCATGTTTTCAAGCATCCGGGGAATGCTGTCCCGGTAGCCATCCAGAAGACCGCCGATGAGATAACAGGGAATGCGGATCTTGTCGTATTGCCAGCGCAGCGAGTTCTTCCTCCAGAACTCACCGTCGAGTTGGCTTTTTGTGTAGGTGAGAAACCAGGGATAATGATTGAAACGATCGCGGAAGTAGGCTTCATCGAGAGGATAATTGGGCGATTGAGGATAGATATTCGTGTTGTCCATGGAGGGCATAAACTGGTCACAATGAAAAGCGCCGTCCATGTGATGGACATCATCATGAAAAAGGTCGTCGGTTGCCTCGGTGGCCAGGATCGCCTTCAAAGCCGGAGGCTGGCGCATGGCCACTTGGATACTGTTGAAGCCCCCCCAAGATTTTCCCCACATCCCAACCCGTCCGTTGGAGTCAGGCCGTTTGGAGAGCTGGTCGATGATATCGCAGGCGTCATCGAGCTCCTGCTCAGAATATTCCCTGTCGGGAACGGCCCCTTCGGACGAACCCGTCCCCCTGATGTCCGCTCGCACCATGATATATCCGCGCCTGACAAAATAAGCATATTGAGAATAGGTGCCTCCATACCCGGAATCATCTTTGCGATAGGGGAGGAATTCAAAAAGCACGGGGAATTTCTCTCCCGGCGCGCCTGGAGTCGGCTTGAAGATGGTCACTGAAACTCGTGTTCCATCCTTCATCGCCAACCAGTTGTTTTCGATGGTGAAGTCATAGACAGGGGCTGAAAGTTCGGCTTTTATTTTCGCCGGGGTTTGGCAAGACATAAGAGGCGGCAGGGCCAAGAATACTATCAGGGATGATGAAAAGAATAGATTTTTTCGGATTTTCATTCACTCCTCCTTCTTCATTCAACATCCGCGGGATCGTTTCTGTCCATTCCCGTTTCCGCGAAAGAGTCCCGTTTTCATAGAGAAAACGAATGATGGGCACATCGAAACACTGCTCATCAGAGATTACATCCAATGACGCGGTAAGTTCAAGCCTGCGGCTGAGGGGGCATGATATAGACTTATGGGTGCGATTATGGTAGGTGTTCCGACATGTCCGTTTTCCGCAAGTATTTTCTCCCGGGGTTCGTCTTCCAAGGGGTTCTCATCGCCGGGGGTTACGGGACGGGCCGTGAGCTGGTCGAGTACTTCATGAGCTATGGAACCCGCGGCGGGATCGCGGGCATGTTCCTGGTCACGACCGTCATGTGGGCGGTGATTCTGGCGGTCACCTTCGAGTTCTCGCGGGTCTTCAAGACCTATGACTACCGCTCGCTCCTCGTCCGGGTCCTCGGTCCGTTTTGGGTTGTATTCGAGGCACTTTACCTTGTACTGATGGTGCTGGTGCTCGGGGTCGTCGGGTCGGCCGCCGGTGTACTTCTCCGGGAAAATTTCGGGATTCCCTACTTTTTTGGAGTCGGCGCCATGCTGGCTTCCATCGGGTTTTTGACCTTTAAGGGGTCGGGTCTGCTGGAGAAATTTCTGTCCGGCTGGTCGATTTTCATCTACGTCGTCTATGGACTCTTCCTGGTTGCAGCAATCTCCAAGTTCGGCCCGGAAATCAAGAGCCATCTTTCCGCGGGCAAAATGCTCCCCGGATGGGGTCTCGGGGGGTTCAAATACGCCCTCTACAACATGGGAGTGATCCCTGCGGTTCTTTTCTGTTTGAATCACATTGAAACACGCCGCGAGGCAGTTATCAGCGGTCTTTTAGCCAGCTTGATCGGGATCTTACCCGGTTTTCTTTTTTTTATCGCCGTTTTAGGGGAATATCCGGCTGTCATTGCTGAGGAGGCCCCGGCCTTTTTTGTGTTGCAGAAACTCCATCTCCCGGCGCTCCTTGTGGCCTATCTGGTCATGCTCTTCGGAACCCTCATCCAGACCGGGACAGGATTTATCCACGCCTTCAACCAGCGGCTCGAAAACGCCCTCCAGGCGCGGGGAAAAAGACTGCTTCCCTGGCACAGGCCCGCAGTGGCGCTGACCCTGCTTTTCGTGAGTGTCGGAGTGGCCAGTTTCGGCCTGATCAACCTTGTCGCCAAAGGATACGGGAGCATCAGTTGGGGAATCTTCCTTTTTTACTTCGTCCCCTTAATGACCATAGGGATCTTTCAGATCGCCCGCCGGCCCCGACCCTGAACTGAAATCCTCGGGATTGCGCTTATACGCTGACCCAGCCATCCAATTTTCGCCTCAGTTGGGATAAGTCACCTATGCCTTCCCCTCTCTGCCAAGAAGAGGCGAAAGGGTCCCCGGTCTCTCATACTTTGCCGCGAATGAGAGGGAGTGGTCTCTAGTTGACTCTTCTTGATAGAGGGTCAACCCCTGCGGCTGCGGACGAATTGTTCGTTTTAGGAGGAAGGAGGGCAAAATGCTAAAACCAAAATGCTGTGACTTAAAAGGAATTTTCTTAATCGGTCTTTTTCTAATGGCGTTGCTGTTTTCAAGCCCGCCTCTGCTTTCCCAGGGTTCCATCAGTTTCACCCCATCAAGCCCCAACGTCGAAGAGTCGGTGACATTCACGCTGACCCCGCCGGGAAGGTTCGGGGGCACCGTCCAGTGGGATTTTGGGGATAAGGGCACGGCTTCGGGAGGCACGACGATCAGCCACAAATACCTCTCGGCGGGAAGTTTTGTAGTCAAGGCCACGGTCTCGGTCGGAGGAAGGCCGAACACGACCCAGATAAAAGTTGGGGTCACGGAAAAGAGAAGGGTCGGCTATAAACCGGCTGCTCCCAAACCCGGCGAACCGATAACCTTTCAGGCCAAGAATTTCCTCACTTCCTCTATTAAGTGGGATTTCGGCGACCGCACCGTCAAAACATCCGGCCCAGATGAAACGCACGCCTACTCACGTCCCGGGACTTTCACGGTCACGGCGACAGACCTCCGCGGCACCTCCTGCTGTCCGGTCACAATCTCGGTCACCGTGGCCGCTGTGCCCTCGATTGCTCATACCCCTTCTGCCCCGTTCAGTATCTCCTCCATCCAGCTCCGCTTCGAAGACGGAAAGCCCTACACCCAGGTGGCCAGGAATTTCACGCCCTTGATATCTTACGCGGACATCAAGTACGAAGGGAATGGGGTTTTCGAGGCCCAATGGTTTCTGGACGGCAAACCTTTCAAGGCGGTTTCCCAATCATTCCCCTCTGGGAAACAGCAGACTTTTGACTCGGGCGCCGCCCTCCCCACCCAGATTCCAGGCGTCCACGAAATCACGCTTAGTATCACTCAACCGCGAGTCCCGTTCACTCCTCCAGCCATCCGCTACCTTGTGTTGTCGGAGGGTGAGCAGGAGTTTGTCACTCTGGATATTGCTGAGGTGAGAGATTCGGAGACTCGCGGCCTGATCGTCATCGACGAAAACCGGCTCGCCCTTTCTCAGGGACGGGATTACCTTTTCAAAGGAACGATAAAGAACGTATCCGGCAAAGCGATCCCCAGCGCCGTTGTTTTTATCACACTCAACGGCAAGAACCTGGGTCAGAAGCGTTTTGCCAACCTCACACCCGGAGAAACAAGAAGGTTTGAGACATCCTTTCTCAACGAGACTGGCGAGCAGAGACTCCTGAGGTTCGAGGCTTTTGAAACAGCCGCGAAAGAAAAATCTTTGGCCCGGCGGGAGTTCACCATATTGGGGGGAGGCATTCAACGTCCCCGACCGCCATCGTTGCCTACTCCTGCGCCTGTAGCTCCTGCTAGGCCGACCATCGCGAGCCTCAATCCCGACAGCGTCATCGTCGGAAGCGGGGCCATAGAGCCCCTCACCATAATCGGGTCCCGCTTCGAGCCCGAAGCCGCAATCAGAATCCGCGAAGCCGGGGTGACGGGAACAGGAGAGAATTACACACCCCAGTCTGTTGATTCTGGCCAGATCCTCGTGGCCATTCCTGAAACCTGGACCTCTGAGGTCAAATCGTTGGAACTCAGGGTTCAAAACCCGGACGGCTCCGGCGGCTGGATCAATTCGGACTGGTTCCCCTTCCAGGTCAAAACCAAGCCTGAGGGAACCGCCCTTCCGCCCAAAGCTCCGCCATCATCCCGGGTAAAGGAAGGTCTTGCCGGCGCGAAAGAAGCGCCGTCCGCTCCCGTTCCATTGCCGATAATCTCGGCCATCAATCCGGACTTTGTAATGGAGGACAGTGGCAGGATCGAACCGCTTACCATAAGCGGCCAAAATTTCGTAAGAGAAGGGATGTTGACAATGGTTAGGCTTAAAAAGGTAAGCGGGACGGTTCCGGCGGGTGTGGCGGAGTCTTTGGTCCCCTTTTCTGTCAGCCCAACCGAGGTTAAAGTGATTGTATCGAGCAGTTGGACCAATGACGGTCAACTGCTGGAGGTCCGTGTTTATCTCCGAGATGATGCAGGTGACTTGGTTGAATCTAACTGGGTTCTTCTCCGGGTCATGTCAAAGGTCATTCTCAAGGAGCCACCCACGGGTATTGAGAAACCTGACATCTTGCCGCCAAAAATAACGAGCGTGTCGCCGACCACCTATATCCGCGGCGTCGGAGAGATTAACCCCCTGATCATAGAAGGATCGAGTTTTTATCATACACTTGACGTCTGGCATTATCAGAGGGTCGTAGTCCTACTCTGCTATCCTGGAGGCACAAAAGCGATCTTTGAGACGCCGTTTGATCTATCGCTTGATACATATCCAGGAGTCTCTCCATCCAGGGTTGAATGCAGCGCAATCATAGATCAAAGCCTGGCACATAAGGCGACGAGCCTTGAGGTCCAGGTCAGGTTGGATGTTACGACCTATACTGAAGCCACTGCCACTCATTATTACTCTAACCGAGTGCCCCTGACCTGCCTGGGCACGCGCGCGACCATCGCCACCCTCTCTCCAAATAGAATTGAGGCCGGCTCCAGCCCTCCCAGAATATCCATCTTTCCTCCGGATATCCCCATGTTCTACGGAATGTTTGACCCTGATTGTGTAGTTTCTGTCAAGCCGGAAGGAGAGAGCGAGCAGATACTCACCCCGGTTCTATGCGAGAACTGCAATAGGCTGGACCAGAAGCCCCGGATCGAATTTGACCTCCCTTCTCAACTGGCATCAAGGGCTCAGGGCTTGGAGATCAAATTGGGAAATCCCGAGGTAAGCGGCGGAAAGATCTGGAGCAACGCCCTTATTCTACCCATCGGGGGAAAGGCTTCGCGCGAGGAACTGAGTCGATATCCGGACACTGAAATCACAGCCCCTTTTTATTTTTTGCGAGATACTGAACATAAGGGTTATCTGTACGGCAGGCCCCCGTGGAAAGTTGAATTCAGGGCGATTAAGCGAGATCAGGACATTCTGGGATTCGAATATGCCATAACAGTGGGAGCGAGCGCGCCGTCGGACAAACCGGCCAATCCCGTTTATAAATGGCTGAACAGCCAGGTCGAAAGCGTGGACTTCAGAGATCAGGATTTCTATAGCCTAGATCCTACTGAGCTGAATATTGACGAGGACGAAGGAAGGTGGACCTTTTGGATCAGGGCGGTGGACGTCGCAGGAAGGCGAGACCCAACGCCAGCGGCATTCCCCATCATTATCGACCGGGTTGTTAACTTTAAAGTCGTCATCACAAAAATCAGAGTGGATAACGACGCCGATCCACCAGGTAATCCCAGCGAGGTGAGGTTTCACGCCGTGATCGGCCCTCGCGTCTATTCGAGTGGCTGCGAAGGACAGTCAGCTGATATCCCCCGCGAATTTGAGGCCGATCAGTCCTGCACCCACGGCGCCGGCAAGTTCAAGACGGACCCGCACCATATTTGGATCATGGGAAATGCGGACACCCGCACTTTCGGCGTTTGGCTGCCCTGCAGACATCTCCTGCCTGAAAAATTTCAGTACCGCGAGTGGCGGTTAACCATTTGGGGTCGGGAATGCGATGATGGGCCCCACTATTATGAGGAAGAGAGCCTGGGGGAGACCACAATCGACATTTCTGTGACGGCGGCATCCGAGGATGAAACGCCGAAGGGATATTTCTTATCCATAGAAGGAGTTAAACATCCTTTCAATGTTGGAGATGTTGTGCCGTTCATGAAGTCGATCGAAGGTAAAGACGGCGCATTCACGATTTGGTATAGTTTTATGCGGGACGACTGACGATAAGAAGCGAGGTCGTTTCCTTACTCTTTGCAGAGCTAGGAAGTTATCCGGTTTTTCCCCTCTAGCCGTGATCTTAGAGGAAAGCGAATGATCTCCTGAGGCTGCTAACGGACTTGGCTGCAGAGTCGGAGAGCGGGGGGTCCTGACTATCTTACTTTATGCCCAGATTTTTGGGCTCAGCAGGGCAGTCCGGCCAGAAAAAAAATACTTGACAACGGCAAACCTATAGTATAAGTTTACTTAGTCTATTGACAAAGTCGACTATTCAGATGCTCAGAAGATCAATTGTTCAGGGAGGAAGCGGCCGCTGCGCGAACCTGATCTCTCCCGGACTTTAAAAGGAGCAAGAAATGCGTGATGGAGTGACCATGCGTGTGAGCAAACAGAATGTCTTTGGGAGCGGAGTGTTTGTCCTGTCAGCCCTTTTCCTCTCCGGCGTTGCCTCCGGCCAGGACAAAAAAGAGCCCGCGCCCGTGACGTCAAGCCTGTCCTTCCGGCTCAGCGGCTACACGCAGTTTCTGTATACCTATTGGGATACGGGCATAGACTCATTCGCCATCCCGCGGGCCCGGCTTACCTTGAGCGGTGAACTCCTCAAGAATATCCGCTTCCGGATCCAGGTCGACGGAGTCAAGAGCCCCGCGCTCATCGACGCCCACGTCGACTTCCTCTTCCATCCTGCTTATAGCCTGCGCATCGGCCAGTATTACGTTCCCATGAGCATGGAGAACAACACTTCCGATGCGGACATGGACACGATCCTGCGTTCCCAAGTCGTCAACGCGCTGGCCCCCAGCCGGGATCTCGGCTCTCAGGGACGGGATATCGGCGCAATGTTCATGGGCCAGTATTCCATCGCCGAATATTACCTCGGCGTTTTCAACGGCGCCGGGATCAACAAGATGGATACAAACAAAGCAAAGGACCTGGCCGGCAGGCTGATCCTGCATCCCCTGGAATCTCTGGCCATCGGAGGCTCTTTTTACAAAGGCCGCAACAATCCCGTTCTAACCGGGCCTGACCTGACCAGAGACCGGATCGCGTTTGAAGCGGCTTGGTTGCCGGGCGAATTTTCTCTCAAAGGCGAGTTCATCTCGGCCAAAGACGACTTGACCTCAAAGTCTGGATGGTATCTCCAGGGTGGCTATTTTGTCCTTCCCAAGAAGCTCCAGGCCATCGTCAAATGGGACACCTACGACAAAGACCGGGACGTCTCCGCCGACCGGGCCGACCTCTTTACGCTGGGAGCCAACTGGTTCATTTGGGGAAAAACAAAGCTGATGGTCAATTACGGCCTCTACCGCAGGGAAGGGGAGGGGACGACCAACCAGTCGGTGTCCGTGCAGTTCCAGGCCGCCTTTTAAGGGCCCTAGGATCTTTTGTCCTGTCCTAACAGTTAAAAAAGCGAGGGGGAGTCCCCCGAGCTTTCTTGAGCTTCTCCCCGGACTGTGATAAAAAAAAGGGTCTGACATCATTCCATCTATGCCCTCATAAGGAGCTATCGTATGGCCAAGTTTGAAGGGGTGAAGTGGGCCCCGCAACAGATGAGGTACGGCCTCCTGGAGAAGCAGTTCGAGATCGTGGAGGCCGATGCCCGGGTGTTCGGAGTCTCCCGGTCCATCCATTACGGGTTGTTCCTGGTCTTCGAAGGCATCCGTTTCTTCTGCCATAGGAACCCGGGAGGCGAAATTGAAGTCGTCTTCCTCAACTGGCACCAGAACCTCGAGCGCTTCCGGAAGGGCATCGCCTTCAATTTGAGCGGTGAGCAGCAGGAGCTGGTGCCGACTGTCGATGAGCTGGAGAATGTCTTCATCCATCTGTATCTCAAGGATCCTTCGATGCGCGGCTTCCTGGAGGAGATGGCGGAGCTCGGAGCGCAGGGCTATCTCCGTCCTTTCACCGTCGACGAAGAGCAGTCGATCGGCGTGACCTTCCCGGCTCAGCCCGCGGTCCGGACCATGGGCTGCCGGTACGACCGCTACCTCGGCGAGCCGTTCTGCGGCGTCGTCATCCCGCACGTGGTGCGCGCGGTCGGGATCAACAAGACCGGCTGCCTCAAGCTGGGCGTCAATTACCTGATGAGCGTCAAGGCGGTGGACGAAGCGAAAAAATTCTGCCCGGAGGCGGCCTGCGCCCTTTTCCTGGACGACAACCCGCAGGGCAATCTCCTTAACCGGCTGATCACGGAGTGGGACTCATCGTGCTGCCTGTTCGGGCTGCGCGACGGGACGGTCATCAAGATCCCCGAGAACCCGCTGATCCTGCCTTCCGTCACCATCCAGGGTATTGTGGCGATCCTGAAGGAGATGGGGGTGGCTGTCGAGGAGCGCCATCTGGCTTATGGGGAGCTGATTGAAAAAGCGAAAAACAACGAACTCGTCGTCGCCGTAAGCGTGGGGACGGCTGGGATTCTGAACCGCTGCGCCCGGCTTATCATGACGGATGGTGTTGGACAGATTCTCGCCACCCATTCGCCGGATGTGAAACATCCCTTGTTCTTGAAGCTCGGCGAGGCCCGCGAATACTATTGGAATATATACAAGGAAAGCGTCAAGATTCCCGCCGGTCTGAGACTCTTTAAATATGTTCTGTGAGGCTCCTAATTAGAGAATCTCGGCGTAGAGGAAGAGCCGCTTTAAATATTTGAGGTCCTGGAGGATGCTCTTCTCGAGGCCGAGGGGGAGCTTGACCTCTTCAAGAACCAGCCAGCCCCTGTAGCCGGTCTCTTTCATGGCCGTGCGCACGGCCTTGAAATCGATTGAGCCCTGGCCGAACAGGTCTTTATAGTCCTTGGCGTGAAACTGGGATATCCGGCCGGCGAGGAGGCGGATTTCACGGCCGATGTCAAACCCGGCTTCCTGGGAATTTCCCACGTCATAATAAACCGAAACGGCCGGGGAGCCGACCGCGTCCAGGATTTTGAGGTTGTCTTCGGCGCTCAGCGTGGACTCGAGAGCGAGACTGATCCCCGCCTTTTCGGCTTTGGGGGCGAGGCGCTTGAGGGCGGCGATGACTGCCCCTGTCCCGGCCGGGTCGTTCTTGAGATCGCCCTTGCCGAAGAAGGGGATGAGAATTATGCCCACTTTCATGGCCGCGGCGACCTCGATCCCCTCGGCCACCCAGCGCTCGGCGCGCCGATCGCTCTTGAGCGGCACATCATTCAGCTCGCCGATGCAGAAGGAGGCGATTTGAGCGCCGGCCGCTTTGGCGGCAGCCAAATACGCTTGCTGCAAGCCCTTGTCGAGAAGGGCCAGGGATTCTCCCTTTGGGTTGAGGCTGACCTGGACGCCGTCAAGGCCCAGCTTCGCGGCCGTCTCCAGCGCCGCCGGGTCACCGGACTTTTCTATAGTCCAGTCGCAGACTCCGAACTTGACCTTCATCTTTCCCGATCCCGGTTGATGGGCCAAGGCAGTTCCTCCTTTTTCGCGCCCGAAGTCAAGCACCTCAAACGGCTCTTTGTCGGGTCGCCCGGGCGCGATGTGGAGTCCCGGGTGATCGCCCAGGACCATTATGGTGCACCCATATGTCCCTTCGTTATTGATCCCGGAGGCGCGGTCAGCAAACACCCGTTTGAGGACGGCCAGGTCGAGAGCCGCCGCGTTGTCCTTGAATGTTTCCCCGAGGTACTTGAACCGGGAGCAGCGGGCTTTATAGGCCTCCAACGTCATGCCCCTTTTTTTGAGTCCCTCGATGAACTTCGGGTTGAAGTCGTCGTTGAGGATCGGATGGTTCGTGTGGTAAGTGAATTCGGCGCCTTCAAAGGGGATGAATTCGACCATCCGGCTAGCCGAGCGCTCGAAGCTGATGGCCTGCTTCGGACCGCCGATGACATAGTTCTGCGGAGCAGCCGGCTGGATCTCTCTGAGGAACCGGACGGCATCCTCGTAAGTTTTTTGCCGCAGAATTCCCCTGATGACGAAGGCGACGGGGAGGCCCTTGACGGAATAGGCGAGCTGGGTGACGGCGTTGACGCAGACGGCGACGGAGCGATCGTTTAGGCCGTTTGCGGCCACAACCCCCGGGATGGTAAAAATGAGAGCTCCCGGCTCCTCAGCGCTGCCTTCGATGCGCAGAACCGTCTGAAACCCATGATAAAATGTCGGGATATCCAGGGTCTGAGCGACGAGCGCGGGCGAATCGCCCCTTCTTCGGGCGGCAATGGTCGTGCACTTGGCGAGGCCGAGGTCGTCACTCATGACCCAAGTCTCGTCGACGAGCTGAAAAGCGTACATGGTTTGCAAGTCGACGCCGGCTCCGTCGGCGATGCCGCGGACTTCGTCCAGGAGTCCCGGCGTCCAGCGCTCGATGGCGGGTTCAAAGTCCGACGCCTCGAGCAGCTTCTCGATAAATGTTGTGGCTGGAACCGAATACGTCTTTTCGAGGTCTGCTTTCCAGCGCTTGATGAGCTCCTGGATTTCCGACTTGAGGCTCTGGCCGTGGGTCAGCCCCCGCTGGTAGGGCGTCCCCTTGAGATCAATAACTCTAAGCTTGCCTTCTCCCGCTGAAGGTGAGAGCTCTGCGGTGAACGCGGCCAGGGAGGTGCTGAGGACGACGCAGACGGAGAAAAAAAGAAAACTGTATTTTCGCATGGCTACTCCTTCAGGCCAGATAAATTCGGCTCGAGCCGCTCCTCGTCCTTCAGGAGTTCCTCCCAGGTCACGCGGCGCTTCTCATAGGCCGCCTTGCGGCCCAGGATCGTGATCAGGTTGCTCTGGACGCTCGGCGCCACCGTCGGGTTCGTGAAGTCCCCGGTCGTGATGGACTTGTGAAAGGCGGCGATGTTGTTGACGGCTCCGGCCTCGTAGATTTCAGCCGTCCGGCCTCCGTTGAAGAAATTCTCTCCCCGGATGACGACCGCCCCGCCGTATTCGGTCTCGAGGATGCCTTTGCTCCCGAACATCCGGTTCTTGATGCCCTCGGCCGTGCCGTGGCCTTTGAACTGGCGGCCGCTGAACTGGATGGCGACATCGTTGGCATATTGATAATAGATGACGAAATGGTCCCAGCAAGTGCCGGCTTTGGGCCGGGCCTTGAGCCCTCCGGTTCCGACGGCCCAAAGCGGAGGTTCGCCCATGATCCAGTTGGCCACGTCGAGCGCATGAATCTCCTGCTCGGTGATGATGTCGCCGGAGAGGGGGCGGTCCAGACCCCAGGCGCGAAGCCGGACCTCGGGGTCGCTCGAGCTTTTTTGCAGCGATTCGTAATATTCCTCCCACGGGCTTTCCGCATGATAGGTCGCTTCCCCGAAAACCGGCTCGCCGATGGCTCCGTCACGAACACGCCGGAGCGCCTCGATGAAGGCGGGATGAGCCCTTGTCTGGAAGTCGACCAGGAAGGCGAGGTTCTTGGCAGTCGCCTTCCTTCCGCACTCCGCGATGAGATGGCATCCGGGTACGTCCACGGCCAGGGGTTTTGCCAAGTATACATGGATGCCCTTGTCCACGGCGGCTGCCGCCTGTCCGGGATGGAAGTAGGGGGGAGTTTCGATCGCTACCGCCTCCACGCCGCAATCGAGGAGACGCTGGTATCCGGAAAGGCCGGAAAAAAGACGCTCCCGCGGCACCGAAAACTCGGCGCCGAGTGCCTCCACGCGGTCAGCAAAGTAGTCCGACCCGGCGAATATCTCGTATCCCCCGTGGGCCGCGAAAAGCCCCGCCATCCAGACGCCCCGGCCCCCGCAGCCGATGACTCCCAGCTTGATCTTTGGGTTGGCTTGTGCGCCCCGGACGAGTTCCGGCCGCAGGATGGTGAGCGACACGGCGGTTGCGCCCGCCTGTTTCAAGAAACGACGCCGGCTGATTTTGGCCATGGCCCAGTCCTTCTTATGAGTATTCTTATCGATCCGATCGAAACAGTAATCTATGCCTTTTTGACCTTTTGGACGACACGCCCCGTCTTCCAGTCCTGGAGCAACTGCTTGAGTGTTCCGTCGGGCATCCGCTCTTCCTTGATCAGAGAAAACCTCCCGCGGGCGGCTGTCCTGACTGCGCCTGGCTTGGCCTTCTTGGCTCCCGTGGTCCAGCGTTCGAGCTTCACTGGCTCCCAGCGACGCGTTTTGGCCGACCGGTAGCTGGCGTCCATGATGGCGTTGACGATGTAGCCGTCGAGGAACGTCTCTACCGGCTGGCGCTTCGCATCCAAAGCGTCAAACATGTCGCTGAACATGTTGGTGTAGCCAAGCTCATGGACCTCGTCGCCCACCGGGAAGAGCCAGCCCGTCTCGGTCTCGACTTTCTCGGCGACATACCCCTTCCCGCCGGCGACCGTGAACATATCGTATCCCGTGCGCAGGAAGTGGTTGAGCCAGATTGTCCCTTCGGTCCCGGCCACCTCGTCGCGAAGGTCCATGCCGCCCCGGAAGGCCCAGCTCACCTCGAACTGCCCGACCGCCTGGTTCTCGAAGCGGATGAGGGCGATGGCCGAATCCTCGGCGGCGATCGGGTGGACCATGGTGTCGGCCAGGCACATGACCTCATCCGGCCGGATATCCTTGCCGATGAAGCTGCGGATGATCTCGATACAGTGGCAGGCCAGGTCGACGATGGCGCCGCCGCCGGCCAGCTTCTTGTCCCAGAACCAGGCGCTGTGCGGCCCGGAATGGGTCTCGCGGGAGCGAACCCAGAGGATCTTGCCGAGCGCCCCGCGCTTGACCGCGGCGATGGATTTCAGGGTCTTGGGAGTGTAGACCAGGTCCTCGAGATAGCCGGCGAAAACACCGGCCTTGTCCACGACCTCCAGGATTTCCAGGGCCTCGCGGGCGTTGCGCGCCAGCGGCTTGGTGCAGAGGACGGGTTTGCCGGCGCCGGCGGCGAGTGCGATCGCTTTTTTATGAAGATAGTTGGGGACGCCGACGATGACGAGGTCCGTCTCCGGGTCCTCGACCGCCTTTTTCATGCTCGCGGTCCAATTCGGTATTCCCCATTTCCGGGCGAACGCCTCAGCCTCGCCTTCGGTCAGGGCGCAGATCGTCCGGATGCGGTCCCGGCTGCGCTGTCCCTGGATGCTCATCGTGTAGAACGTCCCGATGAGTCCGGCCCCGAGCAGGGTGATGTTATGCGCCTTTTTCATGAGGCCTCCTCTTATGTATCCCCGCCCGTATCGATGTCGTCGGGAAGCTCGTTCAGGTCGGTGCCGGGCTCATAGGGGAAATGGGCCGCCAGGCCCTCAGCTGCCGTCTGGATTCCAGCCAGGATGCCCTCCCTGAACTCGCCTTTCCGGAAATGATCGGCCATGGCGGCGGCGATCCCGTCCCAGAACTCCTGCCCGACATTGGCGTGGATGCCTTCGTCGCCCAGGACGACAAAACGCTTCCGGGCCGGCACGATGAAGAAAAGGATCCCGTTCCGCAGGCGCGTATTTGCCATGCCCAGGCGCCGGAAGGCGCGTTCGGCTTCGGGCCGCACCCGGCCCCAGAACAAGTGCGCCACGGATACGCAGATTTCTCCGCTGGTCTGTTTTTCCGCCTCAACAATGGCTTTCCGGACCTGTTCTTTGTCAACGAGCTTGAAAAGCCTGCGGCGATGCATGATCGGCATACCGATATCTCCCTACCAACGGCCCGAGGCGCCGCCGCCGCCCGAGCGGCCTCCGCCCCCCCTGAAACCGCCTCCGCCGAAACCTCCACCTCTCCCGCTGCCCCAAGATCCACCGCCGGAGCGGCCTCCGCCGCCCCCTCCGCTAAAAATATTGATCAGGAACCACAGGGCCAGCGAGGGGTTGGTTATGAAGAGGATTGCGAAAATAATAACGCCGAGGATGATGAGAAGGACCTTGCCGGCGTTCCGGTCCGTTCTCCGAAGTTCTTGAACCGGGACCGCTTCTCCTGAAATCGTGCTGAGAATGGCCGAGACCGCGTCGCTCACCGCGCCGTCCGCGTCGCCCTTCCTGAGCTTGGGGATCAGGATATCGTTGATGATCCGGCCGGCTGAGATGTCCGGGATGATACTCTCCAGGCCGTAGCCAATCTCGATCCGGATCGCCCGGTCCTCGGCCATGATGAAGAGCGCCGCGCCGTCATCCAGCCCTTTCCGGCCGACGGCCCAGGCCTGGAAGGCCTTGTCCGCGAATTCCTCGATCGGGTAACCCTCGGTGCTCTTCCCGATATAGACTATGACCTGATGTCCTGTCTGCCGGTCGAAAGCTTCGAGCTTGGCATCGAGGGTTTGGAGCGTCTCCGGGGAAATGAAGCCGGCCGTATCCGTTGCCCAGCGGTCAGGTGACGGCGGGATCTTGAGATCTGCGGCCCCGGAATATGACAGACCGAAGCTAAAAAGCAGGATAAAAGCGATGACGCCGGCGCGGAACGCTCGCACGATCAGAACTTGACTTTAGGCGCTGTCTCCGTCCCGGGTTGGGCCGTAAAATAGACCTTCTCGGCGAACCGTGAGCCGAAGAACCCGGCGATGGCGACAGTGGGGAAGCTCATCCGCTTGGTGTTGAACGCCTGGGCGGATTCGTTGAAGCGCTGACGCTCGACGGTGATCCGGTTTTCCGTGCCTTCGAGCTGGACCTGGAGGTCGCGGAAGTTCTGGGTGGCCTTGAGGTCGGGGTAGTTTTCGACGGTCACCAGCAGACGGGAGATGGCTGATCCGAGTTCGTCCTGAGCAGCCTGGAACTTGGCGAAAGCCTCGGAGTTGTTGAGCAGGCTTTCATCCAGCCTGACTTGGCCGGCCTTGGCCCGGGCCTCGGCGACCGCGGTATAGGTCTGCTGCTCGAACCCGGCTGCGCCCTTGACGGTCTCGACCAGGTTGGGCACCAGGTCCGCCCGGCGCTGGTAGGCATTTTCGACCTGGGCCCACTGCGACCGGACCTTTTGGTCGAGCGAGACAAGAGAGTTATACAGGCCGACGCCCCAGGTCCCCAGGATGAGGAGGCCGATGACGATGACCGCCACGCAGCCCAGACCCAGTCCCAGCTTCCTCCTGGGAGGAGCCGTTGCGGCGGGAGTTCCTTCAGTGGCCATGTTTGCACCTTCCTTTCAGCAGAAGTATGTTTTTCGTATAGAGAAGGAATCTTAGCTTGAAGCCCTCTGTAAAGCAAGACAATAAAGGCAGGGCTTTCTTTTTTGTTTATGAAGGCGAAGGGTGTGGGTGAGGAAGTCCGTGGACGACTGAGCGGGCACGGTTTCTCGACTGGAAGGAGAGAAGAGCGAAGGAGGATGCGGAGCGAGTTTCCTCGCTGGGGAAACGAGCGGGCTGACGAATCCCATACCCGAGCCTTTGCGGAGTTCCGCAGCGCCGAGAAAAACGCCGAGGGAACGGCGTATAAAACCTGAGCGGGAGCGCTGACATTCCCAAATTGCCCAGCGCATGGTTAGAGATGCTTTTG
>Ga0299912_10000803_pt1 | contig 25694 bp, 25 predicted proteins | sample RVTome_2_FD_207667 | JGI IMG/M metagenome (GOLD analysis project Ga0299912, IMG submission 207667) | Soil microbial communities from uranium-contaminated site in the Upper Colorado River Basin, Wyoming, United States - RVT95D214 (version 2) ... | reverse complement strand
AGCCGATGGTGTAGATGTGCACCATCAGCGAGACGAAGGTGACGACCAGCATCATCATCGCGGTCAGCGCATCGATCAGGAAGCCGACCTCGAAGCTGAGGTCGCCCAGCACCATCCAGGTGTAGACGGTGCCGTTGTAGGTATTCCCTGCGCGCACATCCTGAAACACCAGCCACGACGCGATCAGCGAAACCGCCACGCCGGCGATGGTGACGACATGGGCGCCACTGCGGCCGACGAGGCGGCCGAACAGGCCGGCGACGATCGCGCCGATGAGCGGCGCCAGCGGCACGATGAGATAGAGCGTCTGCATGTCCATCCGCATCAGCCTTTCAGGTGGTCGAGGTCATCGACATTGATGGTGTGCAGGTTGCGGAACAGCACCACCAGGATTGCCAGACCGATGGCGGATTCCGCCGCGGCGACGGTGAGGATAAAGAAGACGAAGATCTGGCCGTGGATGTCGCCCAGATAATGCGAAAACGCGATGAAGTTCATGTTCACCGCCAGCAGCATCAGTTCGATCGCCATCAAGAGGATGATCACGTTCTTGCGGTTGAGGAAGATGCCCAGCACGCTGATGGCGAACAGGATGCCGCCCAGCACCAGGTAATGCGACAAGGAAATCACGCGCCCTCCCCCTTTGAATCCTGAGCCCTGACCCCTGGCCCCTTTTCGGACTGCATCTTGACGATGCGCAGGCGGTCATTGCGCTTGACCTTCACCTGCTCGGCGGGATCGATGTACTTGCTGTCCTTGCGGCGGCGTAGCGTCAGCGCGATGGCGGCGACGATCGCCACCAACAGGATCACCGCGGCCAGTTCGAATGCGTAGACGTAGTCGGTATACAGCAGCCGCCCGAGCTCCTTGGTATTGCTGTAATCGGCGGCGTGCGGAGCGGGCGTGGCCATCACGTCGAGCCCGAAATGGCGGCCGCCCAGGATCAGCGCCATTTCGATCACCAGCAGCACGGAGACGAAGCCGGCCAGCGGCAGGTAATCCCAGAAGCCTTCGCGCAACTTGTCCAGGTTGATGTCGAGCATCATCACCACGAACAGGAACAGCACCATCACCGCGCCGACGTAGACCAGCACCAGGGTGATGGCGAGGAATTCGGCCTCTAGTAGCACCCACAGTCCGGCCGCGGTGAAGAAGGCCAGCACCAGGAACAGCGCGGCGTGCACCGGGTTGCGCGCGGTGATCACGCGCAAGCCGGCAAACACCAGGATGGCGGCGAAGAAGTAGAAGATCGCAGTTGTGTAACTCATGTTCTAGGGGCTAGGAGCCAGGAGTTAGGTGCTAGGGATGACTATCCACCGCTAGTGCCTGATACCAGATTTCCGTTTGCCTGCCTCCCGTTTCATTCGTATGTCATATTGTTTTGCAAATCGGTGCACACCAGCGCACCACCCCTAGCCCCGCCGCATCACCGATACTTCGCATCCGCGGCCCTGTCCTTGGCGATCTGTTCCTCGTACTGGTCGCCGATCGCCAGCAGCATGGGCTTGGTGTAGATGAGGTCGCCGCGCTTTTCGCCGTGGTATTCGAGGATGCGGGTTTCGACGATGGAGTCGACCGGGCAGGACTCCTCGCAGAAACCGCAGAAGATGCACTTGGTGAGGTCGATGTCGTAGCGCGTGGTGCGGCGGGTGCCGTCGCCGCGCTGTTCCGATTCGATGGTGATGGCAAGCGCCGGGCACACCGCTTCGCACAGCTTGCAGGCGATGCAGCGTTCCTCGCCATTAGGGTAGCGGCGCAGTGCGTGCAGGCCGCGGAAACGGGGGCTTTGCGGGGTTTTCTCTTCCGGATACTGCACCGTGATCTTGCGCGCAAACAGGTGGCGCCCGGTGAGCATCATGCCGCGCAGCAGTTCGATCAGAAACAGGCTGCCGAAGAAATGGGTGATCCGTCTCATGGCACGCTCAGTGGAAGAAATGACCATACGGCGTCTGCATCATGGCGCCGACGACGACGATCCAGACGATGGTGATGGGGATGAACGCTTTCCAGCCCAGACGCATGATCTGGTCGTAGCGGTAGCGCGGGAAGGTGGCGCGGAACCACAGGAACAGGAACAGCACGAAGCCGGTCTTGATGAGCCACCAGACGATGCCGTCGGGCAGGAAGGTCACCGGCGACAGCCAGCCGCCCAGGAACATCAGGGTGCACAGCGCGGCGACCAGGATCATGTTGGCGTACTCCGCGAGGAAGAACACCGCGAAGGCCATGCCGGAATACTCGACGTGGAAGCCGGCGACGATCTCGGACTCGCCCTCGGCGACGTCGAACGGCGCGCGGTTGGTCTCGGCCACGCCGGCGATCAGATACACGATGAATAGCGGGAACAGCGGCCAGATGTACCACTGGTGCAGGCCGCCCGCCTGTCCCTGCACGATGGCGGTGAGGTTGAGCGACTGCGACGCCATCAGCACGCCGACCAGCGCGAAGCCCATGGCGATTTCGTACGACACGATCTGCGCCGCCGAACGCATGGCGCCGAGGAAGGCGTATTTGGAGTTGGACGCCCAGCCCGCGATGATGACGCCGTAGACGCCCATCGAGGTGATCGCCATCACGTACAAGAGCCCGGCGTTGATGTCGGCCAGCACCAGGCTGTCGGTGAAGGGAATCACCGCCCATGCCGCCAGCGCCGGCGCGATGGCGAGGATGGGGCCGAGGATGAACAGTCCCTTGTTGGCGCCGGACGGAATGATGATTTCCTTCATCAAGAGCTTCACCGCGTCGGCGATCGGCTGCAGCAGGCCCTGGAAGCCCACGCGGTTGGGGCCGATGCGCACCTGCATCCAGCCGATGATTTTCCGTTCCGCGTAGGTGAGATAGGCAACGCCCAGCATCAGCGGCACCACCAGCACCATGATCTTGATCAGCGTCCAGACGACGGTTTGAATAGCAGCCCAGTCCATACCCATGCTCTCCATCAGACCGGCTCCGCGGTGATCGGACCGAACATCGGACCCAGCCCGGCCGTCAGCGGATGGCCGCTCGGAATGCGGATGCAGTTGTCCGGCAGCAGATCGTCACGCTGCACCTTCAGCGTCAGCGCGGAAGCCGTCTGGCGCACCGAGACGCGGCCGTTTTCCGTGAGGCCCAGCTGCGCGATCAGCCGGCTGTGCATGCGCGCCACCGGTAGCGCGGCGTCAAGCGTCATCTGCAGCGAGGGCGAACGGCGCACCACGGCGTCGGTCTGGTAGATCGGCACTTCGGCCACCCGCTCCAGGCCGTTGACGGCCTGCGGCTGCGCCGGCGTCACCCCGCTGACTTCATTGCTGAGGAAGGCCTGCACGTTTCCGGTGGGGGTGTCGCCCAGCGCGTCGCGCAGCACGTCCTTGGAATCGTTGTGATCGAAGCCGGCCAGGCCCAGCAGGTTGCCCAGCACGCGCAGCACCTTCCACGCCGGGCGGGTTTCGCCGAGCGGCTTCACCACGGCGCTGAAGCTCTGCACGCGGCCTTCGGTGTTGATGAAGGTGCCCGAGGTCTCGGTCCACGGCGTGATCGGCAGCAGCACGTCGGCGTAGTCGAGCGACTTGCCCTTGTAGGGCGACATCACCACGACGAAATCCGCGGCATTGATGCTGGCCATCGCGGTGACAGGATCATGCGTATCGAGTTCGGCTTCGACGCCCAGCAGCAGATAGGCGGAGAGCGGCTTTTCCAGCATCTGCTGGGCGTTCAGCCCCTTGACCGCGGGCTGTCCAAGCGGCCCGCGCCCAGGAACGGCACCGACCGCCACCGCGCCGACGCTGTTGGCCGCCTCGCCAAGCACGCCGAAGCTGGCACCGGCGAGCTTCGCCACTTCCTGCGCCAACGCATGAATCTGTGCATAGCTGGAATGGTGCTGCGCCATGTTGCCGAGAAAGACCGCGCGGGTTTCGCCGCCGGCAATGCTCTCGGCCATCTTCTTCGCAATGTCATCCACCACGCCGTGCGCAGCGATGGCGGGCACCGGCAGGCTTTTCAGTTGGGCCAGCGCAACACAGACGCCGGCGAGCGCGGCGGCCAACTGCGACGGGGCGACGATGCGCTTCGCGTGCACCTTGCCGAGGAATTCGTCTTCCGCGGCGTTGATCAGATTGAGTTCGCCATACCAGCGCACCGATTCACGAATGCGGTGCGCCATCAGCGGGTGGTCCTTGCGCAGGTTGGAGCCCACCACCAGCATGCGGTTCAGGCGCGACATGTAGGTCACCGGCATGCCCAGCCAGAAGCCGCCCTGCGCCGTCTCGTCGAGCGAGAAATCCGACTGCCGCAGTCGGTGGTCGACATTGCCGCTGCCCATGCTCCGCATCAGCTTTTGCAGCAGGAAGAGCTCCTCTGCCGGGCGATACGGCGTCGACAGCGCGCCGATCTGGTCGGCGGGAATGGCTTTCAGCTTGTTGGCGACGAATTCGAGTGCGTCCTGCCAGGTCGTTTCAGCCCACTGGCCGTCCTGCTTGACCATCGGCCGGGTCAGGCGCTCGGCCGTGTTGAGGCCTTCGTAGGAGAAACGGTCGCGGTCGGCCAGCCAGCATTCGTTGACGTCTTCGTTCTCGCGCGGCAGAACGCGCATGACCTTGTTGTCCTTGACGTGGACTTCGAGGTTGGAACCCAGGCTGTCGTGCGGGCTGATCGAGGAGCGGTGCGACAACTCCCAACTGCGGGCGGTGTAGCGGAAAGGCTTGCTGGTCAGCGCGCCGACCGGACACAGGTCGATGACGTTGCCCGACAGTTCGGATGCCACCTGCGTCTCCAGGAAGGGCATCACCTCGGTGTGCTCGCCGCGCCCCGGCATGCCGAGCTCCATCACGCCGGCGATTTCCTGGCCGAAGCGCACGCAGCGGCTGCAATGGATGCAGCGCGTCATGTCAGTGGCGATCAGCGGACCGAGGTTCTTGTCGCGCACCACGCGCTTGACTTCCTGGTAGCGCGACGACGAGCCGCCGTAACCCACCGCCAGATCCTGCAGGGTGCACTCGCCGCCCTGGTCGCAGATCGGGCAGTCGAGCGGATGGTTGATGAGCAGGAACTCCATCACGCTCTTCTGCGCGTTGACGGCGTATTCGGATCGGGTCTGCACTTTCATGCCGTCGGTCACCGGGGTGGCGCAGGCCGGCAGCGGCTTCGGCGCCTTTTCCACCTGCACCAGGCACATGCGGCAGTTGGCCGCGATCGACAGCTTCTTGTGGTAGCAGAAATGCGGGATCGTGATGCCGGCCTGATTGGCCGCATCCATGATGGTGTCGCCGCTTTCGACCTGCAGCGCGCGCCCGTCGATTTCGATATTGAGCGTAGCCATCCTTACTGTTCCGTCCCGGCCATGCAGCGCTTGTGTTCGATGTGGTGCTCGAACTCGTGGCCAAAATGTTTGAGAAAGCTTTGCACCGGCATCGCCGCGGCATCGCCCAGCGCGCAGATGGTGTGGCCGCCGATGCGCCCCGCCACGCTGTTGAGCAGTTCCAGGTCTTCCGGCCGGCCCTCGCCGTGCTCGATGCGGTGGATGATGCGGTACATCCAGCCGGTGCCCTCGCGGCACGGCGTGCACTGGCCGCAGGATTCCTCGAAGTAGAAATACGACAGCCGCTCCAGCGCGCGCACCATGCACACCGTCTCGTCCATGACGATGACCGCGCCCGAGCCCAGCATCGAGCCCGCCTTGGCGATGCAGTCGAAGTCCATGGTGCAGTCCATCATGACATCGCCCGGCAGCACCGGCGCCGACGAGCCGCCGGGAATGACGGCTTTCAGCTTGTGGCCGCTGCGCACGCCGCCCGCCATTTCCAGCAGTTCTGAAAACGGCGTGCCAAGCGGCACTTCGAAGTTGCCGGGCTTGTTGACGTGCCCCGACACCGAGAACAGCTTGGAGCCGCCGTTGTTGGGCTTGCCCAGCTCAAGGAAAGCCTGGCCGCCGTGCTGCATGATCCACGGCACCGAGGCGAGCGTCTCGGTGTTGTTGATGGTGGTCGGCTTGCCGTAGAGGCCGAAACTCGCCGGAAACGGCGGCTTGAAGCGCGGCTGGCCCTTCTTGCCCTCGATCGATTCGAGCAGCGCGGTTTCCTCGCCGCAGATGTAGGCGCCGTAGCCGTGGTGCGCATGCAGCTGGAAGCAGAAGTCGGTGCCAAAGAGCTTGTCGCCCAGGTAGCCGGCGTCGCGCGCTTCCTGCAGCGCGGCCTCGAAGATCCGGTAGCAGTCGAAGATCTCGCCGTGGATGTAGTTGTAGCCGACGCGCGCGCCCAGCACGTAGCCGGCGATCGCCATGCCCTCGATCAGTTGGTGCGGGTTGTAGCGCAGGATGTCGCGGTCCTTGAAGGTGCCGGGTTCGCCCTCGTCGCTGTTGCAGACGATGTACTTGTCGCCGGCAAACGCGCGCGGCATGAAGCTCCATTTCAGGCCCGTCGGGAAGCCCGCGCCGCCGCGTCCGCGCAGCGCGCTGGTCTTGAGCTCGGCGATGATGGCGTCGCCCGACACCTTCTCTGTGACGATGCGGCGCAACGCCTGGTAGCCGCCGTTGGCGACATAGGTCGCGAGCGAACCGGGGTTGTCGAGTGCCTGCGTCCAACTGCAGACCTGGGGGGTCGGCTTCAGCAGGCTCATTTCAGCTTGTCCAGCAATTCGTCCACCTGCTCGGGCGTGAGATGCGTGTGCATGGCATGGTTGTTGTGCAGGCACATCGGCGCATCGCCGCAGGCGCCCATGCACTCGCCTTCTTTCAGGGTAAAGCGTCCGTCCTCGGTGGTCTCGCCGAAGCCGATGCCGAGCTTCCTTTTGAGATGCTCGGCGATCTCGTTCGCCCCCATCAGCGCGCACGGCAGATTGGTGCACAGGGTGATCTTGTGCCGACCCACCGACTGGGTGTCGTACATGTTGTAGAAGGTCGCGACCTCGTAGGCCGCGATGACCGGCATCTCCAGATAATGCGCGACGTATTCGATGAGATCGGGCCTGAGCCAGCCCTTTTCCGTCTGCGCGATGCGCAGCGCGCCCATCACCGCCGACTGCTTCTGGTCGGCGGGATACTTGGCCACTTCGGCGTCGATCAACACAAGCGATTCTGCAGACAACATCAGCGGTCGATCTCCCCGAAAACAATATCCTGCGTGCCGATGATGGCGACGACGTCGGCGATCATGTGGCCGCGGCTCATTTCATCGAGCGCCGCCAGATGCGCATAGCCCGGCGCGCGGATTTTCAGACGATAGGGCTTGTTGGCGCCGTCGGACACCAGGTAGATGCCGAACTCGCCCTTGGGATGCTCGACCGAAGCGTAGGCCTCGCCCGCCGGCACGTGCATGCCCTCGGTGAAGAGCTTGAAGTGATGGATCAGTTCTTCCATGTTCTGCTTCATGTCGATCCGCGAGGGCGGTGCGACCTTGTGGTTTTCCACGATCACCGGGCCGGGATTTTTGCGCAGCCAGTCGACGCACTGCTTGATGATGCGGTTGGACTGGCGCATTTCCTCGATGCGAACCAGGTAGCGGTCATAGCAGTCGCCATTGGTGCCGACCGGGATGTCGAAATCCATGCGGTCATAGACTTCGTAGGGCTGCTTCTTGCGCAGGTCCCACTCGACGCCGGAGCCGCGCAGCATCGGGCCGGTGAAGCCCAGCGCCTTGGCACGCTCGGGCGACACCACGCCGATGCCGACGGTGCGCTGCTTCCAGATGCGGTTGTCGGTCAGCAAGGTTTCGTATTCGTCGACATAGGTCGGGAAGCGCTGGGTGAAATCCTCGATGAAGTCGAGCAGCGAACCCTGGCGGTTGGCGTTCATCGACTTCATGGTCGCCTCGTTGCGGGTGTGCTGCGCTGCATACTGCGGCATCGTGTCGGGCAGATCACGGTAGACGCCGCCGGGACGGTAGTAGGCCGCATGCAGGCGCGCGCCGGAGACCGCCTCGTAGCAGTCCATCAGGTCCTCGCGCTCGCGGAAGGCGTACAGGAACACCGTCATCGCGCCGACGTCGAGCGCGTGCGCGCCCAGCCACAGCAGATGGTTCAGCACGCGGGTGATCTCGTCGAACATCACGCGGATGTATTGCGCGCGCTCGGGAACGTCGATCTGCAGCAATTTCTCGATCGCCATCACGTAGGCGTGCTCGTTGACCATCATCGACACATAGTCGAGGCGGTCCATGTAGGGCACCGACTGGAGGTAGGTCTTGTGCTCGGCGAGCTTTTCGGTGGCGCGGTGCAGCAGGCCGATATGCGGGTCGGCACGCTGGATCACTTCGCCGTCGAGTTCCAGCACCAGGCGCAGCACGCCGTGCGCCGCCGGATGCTGCGGACCGAAGTTCATGGTGTAGTTTCTGATCTCGGCCATGTCAGCGCCCTGCCCCGTAGCTCTCGTCGCGCACGATCCGCGGCACGATTTCGCGCGGCTCGATCGAAACCGGCTGGTAGATCACCCGCTGCTGGGTCGGGTCGTAGCGCATCTCGACGTTGCCCGACAGCGGGAAATCCTTGCGGAACGGATGGCCGATGAAGCCGTAGTCGGTGAGGATGCGGCGCAGGTCGGGATGGCCCTCGAACACGATGCCATACAGATCGAAGGCTTCGCGCTCGAACCAGTTGGCGGACGGCCACAGGTCGACCATCGAGGCCACCACCGGCAGGTCGTCGTCGGGGCAGAACACGCGCACCCGCACGCGCTGGTTGTAGGTCAGCGACAGCAGGTGCACCACCACGGCGAAACGGTGACCTTCCCGGGCACCGTCGCCGCCGTTTCCAATTCCATAGCCGGAGTAATCCATACCGCACAGGTCGATCAGCTGCTCGAAGCGGCAGTCGGGATGGTCACGCAGCGTGCGCATCGCCGCCTCGTAATGCTGCGGCTTGATGACGAGCGTCAACTCGCCCAGCCGGACAAACGACTGCACCAGCGCATCGCCGAGCACATTTTCAAGAGACAAAGAGAGGGCTTCCACGGTCTGCGGCATGGGTGGTCAACGGGCGATGGTATTGGTGCGGCGGATCTTGTTCTGCAACTGGATGATGCCGAACAGCAGCGCCTCCGCCGTGGGCGGACAACCGGGCACATAGATGTCGACCGGCACGATGCGGTCGCAGCCGCGCACCACCGAGTACGAATAATGGTAATAGCCGCCGCCGTTGGCGCACGAGCCCATGGAAATCACCCAGCGCGGCTCGGCCATCTGGTCGTACACCTTGCGCAGCGCCGGCGCCATCTTGTTGCACAGCGTGCCGGCGACGATCATCACGTCGGACTGCCGCGGGCTCGGACGAAACACAATGCCGAAACGGTCGAGGTCGTAGCGCGAGGCGCCGGCCTGCATCATCTCCACCGCGCAGCACGCCAGGCCGAAGGTCATCGGCCACATCGAGCCGGTGCGCATGTAGTTGATGAGCTGGTCTGCCTTGGTGGTGACAAAACCCTGCTCGAGGACGCCTTCGATACTCACTGGATCATTCCCACTCTAAAGCGCCCTTCATCCACTCATAGATGAAGCCCACAACCAGAATGCCGAGGAAAACCATCATTGCCACGAAGCCGGCCATACCGATTTCCTCCAGCACAATGGCCCACGGAAAAAGAAAGGCGATCTCCAGGTCGAACAGGATGAAGAGGATGGCGACCAGGTAGTAACGGACATCGAACTTCATGCGCGCGTCTTCGAACGCTTCGAAGCCGCATTCATAGGGAGAGAGCTTTTCGCTGTCCGGGCGGTGTGGGGCCAGCAGGCCGCCCGCGACGATCGGACCGATCCCGAAGGCCAGCCCTACGAGTATGAACAAGAAAATGGGGAGGTAGTTCTCCAGCACCGGGTTCCTCCGACTACGCCTGTTTCAGGCTGTTGAAATTATCCTTGGAGTTTATGGGCGTGAAGCGTCGGCTGTCAAGCCGAAAACTTGGTACTTTTGTCTTAAAAATCAGAAGCTTATACGATAGCGTTCATTAATGAACGAATCAGGAAATTTGATGGTGCCGACGGCGAGACTCGAACTCGCACGACCTAAGTCACTACCCCCTCAAGATAGCGTGTCTACCAATTCCACCACGTCGGCCAAAGGGCTTGCGCCCGAATGGATACTGCTGTTTTACTGCGGGATGTCAGCCGCTTTCGAGCCCGCGTTCTGGCCCGGAATCTGCTCGGGCGCAGCAGGCTGCGTCTTCGCCGGAACCGCTGCGCGATCGAGCACGCTGTCCGGCTTGTGCTGCTGCAGCCCGAAATAGGCCAGAGCCAGGCTGGTCAGAAAGAACAAGGTTGCCAGAATGGCGGTGCCGCGGCTCAGAAAATTGGCTGAACCGGTGGCGCCAAACAGGCTGCCCGATGATCCGCTGCCGAAGGCGGCCCCCATGTCCGCGCCCTTGCCATGCTGCAACAACACCAGTGCGATGACCGAGATGGCAACGATAATGTGAACGACCCAGACCAGTGTTTCCATGATTTTACGTTTACGTGCTGCGCTTACTTGGCGGCGGCCCGGCAAATCGCGATGAACTCATCGGCGACCAGGGAAGCGCCGCCAATCAGGCCGCCATCGATGTCCGGCTGAGCCATCAATTCTGCCGCATTTGCGGCCTTTACGCTACCCCCATACTGGATGACCAGCCCGTCGGCCACTGCGGCATCAAGGGTGGCGATCTTGCCGCGAATGAAGGCATGCACCGCCTGCGCCTGCGCAGGGCCGGCGGTCTTGCCGGTGCCGATCGCCCACACCGGTTCGTAGGCCACCACGGCTTTCGCCAGCGACGCCACGCCGGCGGCCTGGATCACGGCATCGAGCTGGCGGGCGACGACTGCTTCGGTGATGCCCGACTCGCGCTCTTCCAGCGACTCGCCCACGCACAGGATGGGCGTGAGGCCGGCAGCCTGAGCGGCCATGTATTTCTTCGCCACCAGTTCGTCGGGTTCGCCGTACAGGCTGCGCCGCTCGGAATGGCCGACGATCACATACTTGCAGCCGAAATCGAGCAGCATGGCGGTCGACACCTCGCCGGTAAACGCGCCCTTGGCCTGCTCGGAGACGTTCTGCGCGCCCCAGGCGATGGACGATCCGGCGAGCGCTGCCTGTGCCTGAGCCAGATAGGGGAACGGCACGCACACGGCGGCTTCGATTCCCGCCAGGGCGGGCTTGATCGCGGCCAGCAACGCGGCATTTTCAGCCAGGCTGCCGTGCATTTTCCAGTTACCTGCTACGAGCTTCTTGCGCATGGGAATCCGCCAAACAAAAGTGCGCGATGGTAAGCGCAACGCGCCCCTGGGTCAACCGCGGGGCGCGCTGTCAGGGGAAAACAGATCAGCCGAAACGGCCCGTGATGTAGTCCTCGGTCTGCTTCTTGCCAGGCCGCATGAAGATGGTGCCGGTTTCGTTGAATTCGATGAGTTCGCCCAGGTACATGAAGGCCGTGTAATCGGAAATCCGCGCCGCCTGCTGCATGTTGTGGGTGACGATGGCGATGGTGTAGTCGCTTTTAAGCTCGTTGATGAGCTCTTCGATCTTGGCGGTGGAAATCGGATCCAGCGCCGAAGTCGGCTCGTCCAGCAGCACGATTTCAGGCTTCACCGCGACCGCGCGCGCAATGCACAGGCGCTGCTGCTGGCCACCGGAAAGCGACAGGCCGCTCTGCTGCAGCTTGTCCTTCACCTCACCCCACAGCGCGGCCTTGTTGAGCGCCCATTCCACGCGATCGTCCATGGCGCTTTTCGACATGCGCTCGTACAGCCGCACGCCGAAGGCGATGTTTTCGTAGATTGTCATCGGGAACGGCGTCGGCTTCTGAAACACCATGCCGATCTTGGCGCGCACCAGGTTCACGTCCTGGCTCTTGTCGAGCAGATTCTTGCCGTGGAACAGGATCTGGCCTTCGGCACGCTGCCCCGGGTACAGGTCGTACATGCGGTTGAAGGTACGCAACAGCGTGGATTTGCCGCAGCCCGACGGCCCGATGAAAGCCGTCACCTTCTTGTGGGCAATGTCCAGATTGACGTTGATGAGGCCCTTGAAATCGCCGTAGAAAAAATCCAGGTTGCGGACCTGCAAGGCAGCATTTTCGCCGGTTGGCATGGCTTGATCGGGCATGGATTGATTGAGCACAGCGTAGCTCCGGAGAAATTAACGTTTGTCTTTGTTGCGGAAAACGACGCGCACAGCGATATTGACCGCCAGCACCAGGAAGGCGATCAACAGCGCGCCGCCCCAAGCCAGGTTGACCCAGTTGTCATACGGGCTCAGCGCAAACTGGAAGATCACCACCGGCAGGTTGCCCATGGGCTCCGCCATGTTGGTGCTGAAGAACTGGTTGTTCAGCGCGGTGAACAGGAGCGGCGCGGTCTCGCCGGTGATGCGCGCCATCGCCAGCAGCACGCCGGTCACCACGCCCGACTTGACCGCACGCAGCGTCACCTTGAGCGAAACCTGCCAGCGCGGCGCGCCCACGGCAAATGCCGCTTCGCGCAGGCTGGTCGGCACCAGCTTCAGCATGTTTTCGGTGGTGCGCACCACCACCGGGATGGCGATCAGCGCCAGCGCCAGCGACCCCGCCCAGCCGGAAAATCCGCCGGTGGTCACCACGAACAAGGCATACACGAACAAGCCGATGACGATGGAGGGGGCCGACAGCATGATGTCGGTCATGAAGCGGGTGAACGACGCAAATTTCGAAACGCGCCCGTACTCGGCCAGATAAATACCGGCCAGGATGCCGATCGGCGTCGAGATCAGCATGGAAAATAGCAGGATGAGGCCGCTGCCGACGATGGCATTGCGCAGGCCGCCGCCTTCGGAGCCTGGCGCCGGGGTGTCCTGGGTGAACATATCCCAGCTCAGCGCGGCAAAACCCCTGGAAAACAGCGTCCACAAAATCCACAGCAGGGCGATCAGCCCCAGGCTCATCGCCAGCATGGACAGGGTGATGCCGATGCGGTTGATCCAGATACGGCGGGTGTACAGGCTCAGCATGACTTACAGCCCCTCGGAGCCCATGCTGCGGCTGATCAGCCAGCGCGAAATCGCCAGCACGACAAAGGTGATGACGAACAGCACCAGACCCAGCGCGAACAGCGAAGCAATGTGCAAACCGGGATCGGCCTCGCCAAATTCGTTCGCCAGCGTGGAAGCAATCGAGGTGCCTGGTGCAAACAGGCTGCCGTTGATGCGGTTGGCGTTGCCGATGACGAAGGTAACCGCCATCGTCTCTCCCAGCGCCCGCCCCAGACCCAGCATGATGCCGCCGATGACCCCGACGCGGGTGTAAGGCAGCACGACGCTGCGCACCACTTCCCAGGTGGTGCAGCCCACGCCGTAGGCAGACTCCTTCAGCACGTGCGGCACGGTTTCGAACACGTCGCGCATGACCGAAGCGATGAAGGGAATCACCATCAGCGACAGCACGATACTGGCAGTCAGGATGCCGACGCCGATGGGCGGGCCGGAAAACCAGCTGCCGATGATCGGCACATCGCCCAGCAGCGCCTGCAGCGGGGGCTGGATATGGTCGGCAAACAGCGGCGCAAAGACGAACAGGCCCCAGATGCCGTACACAATCGAGGGAATGCCTGCCAGCAATTCGATCGCAGTCCCCAGGGGGCGGCGCAGCCACACCGGGCAGGTTTCGGTCAGGAACAGGGCGATCCCGAAGCTGATCGGCACCGCAATCAACAGCGCCAGCACGGAGGTCACGACCGTGCCATAAATGGCGGCCAGCGCGCCGTACTCGTCATCCGGCACGCTCCAGATATTGGTCCACAGGAAGGACGGGCCGAATGCCTTGAGACTGGGCCAGGCTTCAATCGTGAGCGACACCAGAATACCCACCAGCGTCGCCAGGACGACGAAGGCAAACAACTGGGTGGAGTGGTGGAAAAACTTGTCCTGCAAGCGGAATTTCCGGACCTGCCTGGCATGCAGATCGATTCCGGCGGATACACTGGGCTCACTCACGGGGGGTGCCTATCGGTTCGATTATTTTCTGCGGAAGCACCCGCGGTTCAGGCAGATGCTTTCGTAGAAAACCGGGGGCGGCAAGCCGCCCCCGGCATCAATCAAGTCAGCTCGACTGCTTACTTGATATTCTTCATTTCCGCTTCGACCATTTTCACGACGCTGGGCGGCAACGGCACGAAACCAAGATCTTCGGCCATTTTCTGCCCGTTGTTCAAGGACCAGGTGAAAAAGTCGACCACGCCCTTCTGCTTGGCTGCATCAGAACCCTTTTCATACGCCAGCATGTAGGTGGCGCTGGTAATCGGCCAGGCGTTCTTGTGCGTCTGGTCGAGCAGATCGGGCGCCATGCCGCGGACCTTGAAGTTGGCGCCCGCAGCAGCGTCCGCCACCGCATCCTGATTCGGCACAATGTAGTTGCCAGCCTTGTTCTTCAGCGCGACGAAGTTCATCTTGTTCTTCATCGCGTCGGCGATATCCACGTAGCCGATCGCACCCTTGATCTTCTGCACGTTGGCAGCCACACCCGGGTTGCCCTTGCCGCCCACTGCGTTGGACGGCCAGTTCACGGTGTTGCCGGCGCCGACGTCGCGCATGAAGGCCACCGACTGCTTGGCCAGGTAGTTGGAGAATGCATAGGTGGTGCCCGAACCGTCCGAACGATGCGACACGGTGATCGCCAGGTCCGGCAGCTTGACGCCGGGGTTCAGCTTGGCGATGGCGGGGTCGTTCCACTTGGTGATGGCGCCGCGGAAAATCTCGGCGGCGGTGGCGCCGTCGAGCTTCAGCTTGCCGGACTCGATGCCGGGAACGTTCATGACGATGGTCACGCCGCCCATCACGGTCGGCACCTGAACCAGTCCCACCGCATCCAGATCCGCTTCCTTGACCGGCGCATCCGAGCCGCCGAAATCGACGGTCTTGGCCTTGATCTGCTTGACGCCGCCCGAAGAGCCGATACCCTGGTAGTTGACCTTGTTGCCGGTAGCGGTCTGGTAGGCCTCGGCCCACTTGGTGTAAACGGCGTAGGGGAAGGTTGCGCCCGCGCCTGTGATGTCAGCGGCCAGTGCGCTAACCGAGAAAGCCAGACCCAAGGCCGCAGCCAGCGTGCCTTGAGCGAGTTTGTTGAGTGTACGCATGTAATATCTCCGATAGTAGTTGACGTTGCCGCACGGGCGACGTCGTCATACTAACGGGCGAATATTACAGATATATTTCAGGAGGGGAAATCACCCGCCCGCGGCGGCAGCCTTGACAGCAGCGGCGATTGTTTCAGCCGTGTGTCGGACCAGCTCTGCATCCCTGCCCTCCACCATCACGCGGATCAGCGGCTCGGTGCCGGATGCGCGCAGCACGATCCGGCCGTTGCCGTTCAGGGCCGCTTCCGCCTCGGTAACCGATGCACTGACCGCTGGCGCGGCATTCAGCTTGAAACCCTTGGCCACCGGCACATTGATCATGACCTGGGGATAGGTTTCGAGGTCGGCGGTGAACGCATCCAGCGTCTCGCCCGTTTCGCGCAACGCGCGCAGCACCTGCAAGGCTGAAACAATTCCGTCACCTGTCGTGTGCTTGTCCAGGCAGAGAATGTGTCCGGAGGTTTCGCCGCCCAGCGTCCATCCATTGGCGTGCAGGCGCTCCAGCACATAGCGGTCACCCACCTTGGCGCGCTCGAACGGGACGTGAATGCGGCCGAGCGCGTGTTCGGTGCCGAGATTGGTCATCAGGGTGCCGACCACGCCTCCCTTCATGTAGCCGCTCTGGATGCGATGGCGCGCGATGACGTAGACCAGCTGGTCGCCGTCGTAAATCCGCCCCTCGGCGTCGGCCATCATCAGACGGTCGCCGTCGCCGTCGAGCGAAATCCCCAGATCGGCGCGATGGGCGCGCACCGCGTCCGACAGCGCCTTGGTATGGGTCGCGCCGCATTCGTCGTTGATGTTGAAGCCGTTCGGCTCGTTGCCGATGGCGATCACCTCGGCCCCCAGTTCGTGCAGCACATGCGGGGCGACGTGGTAGGTCGCGCCGTTGGCGCAGTCCACCACGATGCGCATGCCGCGCAGGTCGAGGTTGTTGGGGAAGGTGCTCTTGCAGAACTCGATGTAGCGCGCAGCCGCATCCTCGATGCGCCGTGCGCGCCCCAGCTGGTGCGCTTCAACGGTCACGATCGGGTGATCGAGCCGCGCCTCGATCGCTTCTTCCACGCTGTCGGGAAGCTTCTCGCCGCTGGCGGAGAAGAACTTGATGCCGTTGTCCTCGAACGGGTTGTGAGAGGCCGAGATCACCACGCCGGCCTGCAGGCGCAGCGCACGCGTCAGGTAGGCCACCGCCGGCGTCGGCATCGGCCCGGTCATCAGCACGTTCACCCCGGCGGCGGTGAGGCCGGCCTCCAGCGCGGCTTCCAGCATGTAGCCGGAAATGCGGGTGTCCTTGCCGATCAGCACGGTCGGGTGCTGGTTGGGAGGCAGGCTGCCGCGGTCGGCCACCAGCACCTGCCCGGCGGCGTAGCCCAGATGCATGACAAACTCGGGGGTGATGGGCGACTCGCCCACCCTGCCGCGCACGCCGTCGGTGCCGAAATACTTACGTCCCATCCTGTTGTTCCTCCACTGCATTCCAGATGGCCAGCGCATCGCGCATGGCCGCCACATTGTGCACTCGCAAGATCTTCGCGCCACGCGCCACCGCCGCCAGGTGCGCTGCAATTCCGGCAAACTCGCGTTCTTCCACACTCCGCCCGGTGAGCGTGCCCAGCATGGACTTGCGCGACAGCCCAGCCAACACCGGAAGGCCCAACTCGGCCAGACGATCCAGATGGCGCAGCAGGGCCAGATTGTGATCCAGCGTCTTGCCGAAGCCGAAGCCGGGATCGATCACCAGCCGCTCGCGGCCGATGCCGGCCGCCTCGCAGGCCGCGACGCGGTCCTGCAAAAACTGTTTCACCTCCGTCACCACATCGGCATAGCGGGGCGCCTGCTGCATGCGCTGCGGCTCGCCCTGCATATGCATCAGGCACACCGCCGCGTCGCTCGCCGCCACCGCTTCCAGCGCGCCGGGCACGCGCAGCGCCATCACGTCGTTCACCATCGCCGCGCCGGCCTCGAGCGCTGCGCGCATCACCTCGGGCTTCATCGTGTCGACCGACACCACGCAGCCGCGATTGGCCAGTGCCTCGATCACCGGCAGCACGCGGCGGATTTCCTCGTCGGCAGGCACTGCCGCCGCGCCCGGGCGGGTGGATTCGCCGCCGACATCGAGGATATCGGCGCCCGCTTCCTGCAGCTTGAGCGCATGCCGGATGGCCGCCTGCGCATCGCCCAGGCGTCCGCCATCCGAAAACGAGTCGGGCGTGACGTTGACGATGCCCATGACGAGGGGCCTCGCCAGGGAGAGTCGGTGCGAACCGGCGTGGAGAATGGACATAAAAATAGAGGGGCCAAAGCCCCTCTATTGTAATGGTTGAACCCGAAGCGGCGCTCAGGCCTCCTGTGCGGGCTGTGCGGTCGGCGCCGGCGCGCTTGGCTTGTCGCCGCCGCCTGCGGGCGGCTGCGGCGCCGCAGCCGGCTTGGGCGGACGCACCGGACGCCCCGCCATGATGTCGCCGATCTGCTCGGCGTCGATGGTCTCGTATTCCAGCAGGGCGGCGGTCATCGCCTCGACCTTGTCGCGGCTTTCGGTGAGGATTTTCTTCGCAAGCGCGTACTGCTCGTCGAGAATGCGGCGAATCTCGGCATCGACCTTCTGCATCGTGGCCTCGCTCATGTTCTTGTGCGTGGTCACCGAGCGCCCGAGGAACACTTCGCCCTCGTTTTCGCCGTACACCATCGGGCCCAAGGCCTCGGACATGCCGTAGCGGGTCACCATGTCGCGCGCGATGCTGGTGGCGCGCTCGAAGTCGTTCGAGGCGCCGGTCGAGATGCTGCCGACGAAGATCTCCTCCGCCACCCGACCGCCGAACAACATGCTGATCTGCGACAGCATCTCGTCCTTGTACAGGCTGAACCGGTCCATTTCAGGCAGCGACATGGTCACGCCGAGCGCACGGCCACGCGGAATCACGGTCACCTTGTGCACCGGGTCGCAGCCTTTCAGGGTCATGCCGATCACCGCGTGCCCGGACTCGTGATAAGCCGTCTTCTTCTTGTCCTCGGGCGAGATCACCATGGACTTGCGCTCGGCGCCCATCAGGATCTTGTCCTTGGCCTTCTCGAAATCGTCCATGTCGACCAGGCGCTTGTTGCCGCGTGCGGCAAACAGGGCAGCCTCGTTGACCAGGTTGGCAAGATCGGCGCCGGACATGCCCGGGGTGCCGCGCGCCAGGATGTCGGCACGCACGTCGGGGGCGAGCGGCACCTTGCGCATGTGCACCAGAAGGATCTGCTCGCGGCCGCGGATGTCGGGCAGGCCGACCACCACCTGGCGGTCGAAGCGGCCCGGGCGCAACAGCGCCGGGTCGAGCACGTCGGGACGGTTGGTCGCGGCAATCACGATGACGCCGGTGGTCGCCTCGAAGCCGTCCATTTCAACCAGCAGCTGGTTCAGGGTCTGCTCGCGCTCGTCGTTGCCGCCGCCGAGGCCGGCGCCGCGCTGACGGCCGACCGCGTCGATCTCGTCGATAAAGATGATGCAGGGCGAATTCTTCTTCGCCTGCTCGAACATGTCGCGCACCCGCGCGGCACCGACGCCGACGAACATTTCGACGAAGTCCGAACCCGAGATGCTGAAGAACGGCACCTTGGCTTCGCCCGCGATCGAGCGCGCCAAGAGGGTTTTACCCGTACCCGGCGGGCCCACCATCAGCACGCCGCGCGGAATATGGCCGCCCAGCTTCTGGAATTTGGTCGGATCCTTCAGGAAATCGACCAGCTCGGCGACGTCTTCCTTGGCCTCGTCGCAGCCTGCAACGTCGGCGAAGGTCACCGGATTGGCGTTTTCATCAAGCAGGCGCGCCCGGCTCTTGCCGAACGAAAAGGCGCCGCCGCGGCCGCCGCCCTGCATCTGGCGCATGAAGAAGATCCACACGCCGATCAGGAGCAGCATCGGGAACCAGGAAATGAACAGGCTCATCAGGAAGGAGGGCTGCTCTTCCGGCTTGGCCTCGACCGAGACGCCATTTTTCAGCAGGTCGGACACCATCCACGGATCGCTCGGCGCATAGCTGGTGAAGCGCTGGCCGTCGCTGCGCTCGCCCTTCAGCACGTTGCCCTCGATCACCACCTTGGAGATCTGCTGCTGGCGCACCTCTTCGATGAACTGCGAGTACGGCATCTGCGTCTGCGCGGTGCGCTGCGCGCCGAACTGGTTGAACACCGTCATCAGGACGACGGCGATGATCAGCCAGACGGCGATGTTCTTGGACAAATTGTTCACGTTTACTCCTTGGTGCCAATTGCAGCACGTTTAATTAAGCGCAGCGCGTTTAGACTCATTCTAAGCCTAGTCTTGCGAGCTTGTCACGGCGGTTTCCTGCGCCGCCGCCTTTTCCGGAACGGGGCGGCGTCCCAGCAAATAGACCTCGGTGCTGCGATCGCGCGAGGAATCGGGCTTGCGGATCAACACCTGCTCGAACGCCTGCCGCATTTGCGCCCGGAAATCCTCGAAGCCGACCCCCTGAAATACTTTGACGAGAAAAGCGCCGTCAGGTTTCAGCCAGTTCACTGCAAAATCGAGCGCCAGTTCGCACAGCTCGTAATGGCGCGCCTGATCGGACAGCATCACCCCACTGATGTTGGGTGCCATATCGCTTAATACAAGATCAACCCGCCCGGATTGCAACTTTTCTTCCAGCCAGGCCAGCGCCGCCGGATCAGTGAAGTCGCCTTCCAGGCTCTCGACCCCTGGCATCGGCGCCACCGGCAGCAGGTCGATGGCCAGCACCCTGCCCTGCTTTTTCATCTTCTGCACCGCCACCTGGCACCAGCTGCCGGGCGCGGCGCCCAGATCCACCACGGTCATGCCGGGGCGCAGCAGATGATCGCGCTGGTCGATTTCCAGCAATTTGTAGGCGGCGCGCGAGCGATAACCGTCCTGCTGCGCCTTTTTGACGTAAGGATCCGTGACGTGCTCGTGCATCCAGGCACTGCCCGATTTGGTTCGCTTGGGTTTCTGCGCCATGTCTATCCGCTCTATCGGCTACAATCCGCGCTCATTTGAAGGGAATACGCATGAAATCACTCACGCCCGCACAACGGCAATTCTTGAAGGGGCTTGCCCACGCGCGCCAGCCGGTAGTCATGATCGGCAACCAGGGTTTGACCGCTGCCGTGTTGAAGGAGGTCGATCTCGCGCTGAACGCGCATGAACTGATCAAGATCAAGGCAGCCACCGACGAGCCGGAGACCCGGCGCGCCTGGCTGGCAGAAATCTGCGCTTCCACCGGTGCCGCCCCGGTGCAGCAGATCGGCAAAGTATTGGTAATTTATCGCGCCGCGGCCAAACCCGTCATCGCCCTGCCGGGCTGATCGCTGCCGGACGGGGGCTATCGCGCCAGCCCCGAACGCCAGACCAGCAGCAGCCCGAGCGCGCTCTGGATCAGGTAGAGAATGCTGGATATGCCGTGCCAGCGGGCAAAGCGGTCGGCAAACACGCTCTGCATCACGGCGTGCGGCATGGCCTGGTCCTTCAGACCCTGCATGATGGGCTGGATACCGAACAAGCCGATCAGGGTCAGCATCAGCATCAGCGCCACCGCCCAGAAGAACAGCGTTTTCAGCGCGGCGCCGCCGTCGCGCGCGATGCGGTAAATTAAAAGATACGCCGCTGCGGCAATGCCGGTCCACGCCATCACCTCGAACAGCTCGCTGGCCAGCATGCCGGCCAGCTGCTTGTCGCCCAGGCTGGCAAACAGCACCGGCGCCGCGACGTAACCGATCGCCCACATGCCGCCGATCCACAGCACCAGCATCGTCCCGGCGAGGCCGTCCCAGAAGCGCCGCATGTTTACTTGTACTCGACGTCCAGCACTTCGTAATGGCGAATGCCGCCCGGCGCCTGCACCTCGACGCTGTCACCGGCATACTTGCCGATCAGCGCGCGCGCGATCGGCGAGGACACGGAAATCATGCCCTGCTTGATGTCGGCCTCGTCGTCGCCGACGATCTGATAGGTGACGGCATCGCCCGATTCGGCGTCTTCCAGTTCGACCGTTGCGCCGAAAACGATGCGGCCATCCGCGTCCAGCGTCTTGGGATCAATGATCTGCGCGTTGGAAAGCTTGGCTTCGAGATCGGCGATGCGGCCTTCGATGAAGCCCTGCTTTTCCTTGGCGGCGTCGTATTCGGCGTTTTCAGACAGGTCGCCCTGCGCGCGTGCCTCGGCAATCGCCTGGATCACGGCGGGACGTTCCACGCTTTTCAGGTGCTGCAACTCGGCGCGCATCTTTTCTGCGCCCACGACAGTGATGGGGAATTTGTTCACAAGCTTGCCTTTTCAGTTCAGTGCAGGCGCTGATGCAGCGCCTGCAGGGAATACACTTCCAGTCCGTCGCCATGCTGCATGCCCATGCAGGCGGCATGCGCGCCGGCCAGGGTGGTGAAATACACGACCCGGCGTGACAGCGCCTCGGCGCGGATGGCGTAGGAGTCCTTCACCGCCTTCTTGTCCTCGACCACGTTAACGATGAAGTCGATATCGCCGTTCTTGATCATGTCGACGATGTGCGGGCGGCCTTCCTTGACCTTGTTGACCACGGCCACCGGAATCCCCGCCGATTCGATTGCCTGCGCGGTGCCGCGCGTGGCGACCAGGTTGAAGTCGAGCTTGCGCAGCGCCTGTGCCAACTCGACGATGGCGTCACGGTCGCCCGAGCGCACGCTGACGAAGGCGCGCCCGCCCGGTTTCGGCAGTTCGGAACTGGCCGCCAACTGCGACTTGACGAAGGCCTCGCCGAAGTTGTCGCCCACGCCCATGACTTCGCCGGTCGACTTCATTTCCGGGCCGAGAATGGTGTCGACGCCGGGAAACTTGCGGAACGGGAACACCGCTTCCTTCACCGAGAAATACGGCGGGATGATCTCTTTCTCGAACGCCTGCGACTTCAGCGAAATGCCGGCCATCGCACGCGCGGCAATCTTCGCCAGCGGCGCGCCGATCGCCTTCGACACGTAGGGCACGGTGCGCGAGGCGCGCGGATTCACTTCCAGCACGTACACGATGTCGCCCTGGATCGCGAACTGCACGTTCATCAGGCCGATTACTTTCAGCGCCTTCGCCATCGCCACCGTCTGGCGGCGCAGTTCGTCCTGCACGTCCTTCGACAGGCTGTAGGGCGGCAAGGAACACGCCGAGTCGCCCGAATGCACGCCGGCCTGCTCGATGTGCTGCATGATGCCGCCGATCACCACCTGCTCGCCGTCGGACAGCGCGTCGACATCGACCTCGATCGCGTCGTTAAGGAAGCGGTCGAGCAGCACCGGCGACTTGTTCGACACCTTCACCGCTTCGGTCATGTAGCGCCGCAGGTCGGCTTCCTCGCGCACGATTTCCATGGCGCGGCCGCCCAGCACGTAGCTCGGGCGCACCACCAGCGGGTAGCCGATTTCCTCGGCCATGCGGATGGCGCTCTCCGGGTTGCGCGCGGTGCGGTTGGGCGGCTGCTTCAGGCCCAGGTCGTGCAGCATCTGCTGGAAACGCTCGCGGTCTTCGGCGGCGTCGATCATGTCGGGGCTGGTGCCGATGATGGGCACGCCGTTGCGTTCCAGATCGCGCGCCAGTTTCAGCGGGGTCTGGCCGCCGTACTGCACGATCACGCCCCACGGCTTCTCGATGCGCACGATTTCCAGCACGTCTTCCAGCGTCAGCGGCTCGAAATACAGGCGGTCTGAGGTGTCGTAGTCGGTCGACACGGTCTCCGGATTGCAGTTGACCATGATGGTCTCGAAGCCGTTCTCGCGCAGCGCCAGCGCGGCGTGCACGCAACAGTAGTCGAACTCGATGCCCTGGCCGATGCGGTTCGGCCCGCCGCCCAGCACCATGATCTTCTTGGCGTCGGTCGGATGCGCCTCGCACTCCTCCTCATAGGTCGAGTACATGTAGGCGGTTTGCGTGGCGAACTCGGCCGCGCAGGTATCGACCCGCTTGTAGACCGGGTGCAACGCCAATTCATTGCGGCGCGCGCGCACCGCGTGCTGGTCGGTGCCCAAAAGCCTGGCCAGACGGCGGTCGGAAAAACCGGCGCGCTTCAGCACGCGCAGCTCGTCGCGCCCAAGGTCGGTCAGCGCGCGTCCGGCCAGCGAGGTTTCCAGCTCGATCAGGCCCTGGATCTGGTCGAGGAACCAGGGGTCGATTTTCGACACCGCGTGGATTTCCTCCAGGCACATGCCGACGCGGAACGCATCGCCGACGTACCAGATGCGCTCGGGGCCGGGCGACATCAGCTCGGCCTCGATCTCTTCCTGGTCGGTGGTCTTGGGGTCGAAGCCGTCGGCGCCGACTTCCAGTCCGCGCAGGGCTTTCTGCAGCGACTCCTGGAAGCTGCGGCCCATCGCCATCACCTCGCCCACCGACTTCATCTGGGTGGTCAGGCGGTCGTCGGCCTGCGGGAATTTCTCGAAGGCAAAGCGCGGGATCTTGGTGACCACGTAGTCGATCGACGGCTCGAACGAGGCCGGGGTCGCGCCGCCGGTGATGTCGTTCTGCAATTCGTCGAGGGTGTAGCCGACCGCCAGCTTGGCCGCCACCTTGGCGATCGGGAAACCGGTCGCCTTGGACGCCAGCGCAGACGAACGCGACACGCGCGGGTTCATTTCGATCACCACCATGCGGCCGTCTTCCGGGTTGATGGCGAACTGCACGTTGGAGCCGCCGGTGTCGACGCCGATCTCGCGCAGCACCGCGAGGCTGGCGTTGCGCATGATCTGGTATTCCTTGTCGGTCAGGGTCTGCGCCGGCGCCACGGTGATGGAATCGCCGGTGTGCACGCCCATCGGGTCGAAGTTCTCGATCGAGCAGACGATGATGCAGTTGTCCTTGCGGTCGCGCACCACCTCCATCTCGTATTCTTTCCAGCCGAGCAGAGATTCCTCGATCAGCAGCTCGTGGGTGGGCGAGGCCTCCAGCCCGCGTTCGCAGATGGCGACGAATTCGTCCTTGTTGTAGGCGATGCCGCCGCCCGAGCCGCCCATGGTGAACGACGGCCGGATGATGGACGGAAAACCGAGCGCCGCCTGCACCTGCAGCGCCTCTTCCAGGCTGTGCGCGCCCGACGAACGCGCCGAGCCGAGGCCCAGCTTGGTCATCGCTGCCTTGAACTTTTCGCGGTCTTCGGCCTTGTCGATGGCCTCCTTGGAGGCGCCGATCATCTCGACACCGTATTTTTCCAGCACGCCGTGCTTGGCGAGGTCGAGTGCGCAGTTAAGCGCGGTCTGCCCGCCCATGGTCGGCAAGAGCGCATCGGGGCGCTCCTTCTCGATGATCTTCTCGACCACCTGCCAGGAAATCGGCTCGATGTAGGTGACGTCGGCCATGTCCGGGTCGGTCATGATCGTCGCCGGATTGCTGTTGACGAGAATGACCTTGTAGCCTTCCTCGCGCAGCGCCTTGCAGGCTTGGGCGCCGGAATAGTCGAACTCGCACGCCTGCCCGATGACGATGGGGCCGGCGCCAATGATGAGGATGCTTTTTAGGTCAGTGCGCTTGGGCATGGTCGGCCATCAGCTTGATAAATCGGTCGAACAAATAGCTCACGTCGTGCGGGCCGGGGCTGGCTTCAGGGTGGCCCTGGAAGCTGAATGCAGGGGCGTCGGTGCGCGCAATCCCTTGCAGCGAACCGTCGAACAGCGAGACATGGGTAGTGCGCAGGTTGGCCGGCAGGGTCGCCGCGTCCACCGCGAAGCCGTGGTTCTGGCTGGTGATCGCCACCCGCCCGCTGTCGAGGTCCTTCACCGGATGGTTGGCGCCGTGGTGGCCGAACTTCATCTTGACGGTCTTGGCGCCCGAGGCGAGCGCCAGCAGCTGGTGGCCGAGGCAAATGCCAAAGGTCGGGATCTTTGCTGCCACCAGTTCGCCGATCGCCTTGATCGCGTAATCGCATGGCTCCGGATCGCCGGGGCCGTTGGATAGCAAAACACCGTCCGGTTTCAGTGCCATCGCCTCCGCCGCCGTAGCGGTAGCGGGCAGCACGGTCAGGCGGCAGCCGCGCTCGGCCAGCATGCGCAGGATGTTGAGCTTGATACCGTAATCGAAGGCCACCACATGGAAACGCGGCGCGCTCAACTTGCCATAGCCGCCCCCCAGCTTCCATTCGGTCTCGCTCCATTCGTAGGCCGCCGGCGCACTCACCACCTTGGCCAGATCCATGCCCGCCAGACCCGGGAAGGCACGCGCGGCCTCAAGCGCTTTCGCCTCGTCCACCGCACCGGCCATGATGCAGCCGCTTTGCGCGCCCTTTTCACGCAGGATACGCGTCAGCCGCCGCGTGTCGATGTCGGCGATCGCCACGACGTTCTGGCTTTTGAGGTAATCGGGCAGCGAAGATCCTGCGCGGAAGTTGGAATGCAGGCGCGGCACGTCGCGCACCACCAGGCCGGCCGCGTGGATGCGGTCCGCCTCGACGTCCTCGGCATTGATGCCGGTGTTGCCGATATGGGGATAGGTCAGCGTCACGATCTGCCGCGAATACGAGGGATCGGTGAGGATTTCCTGATAGCCGGTCAGCGAGGTGTTGAACACCACCTCACCGGTCGTGATGCCGTCGGCGCCGATGGACAGGCCGCGAAAAACCGAACCGTCAGCTAAAACAAGGATGGCGGGCTGGGCACGTGACAAGGAATACTCCGCAAGACAAATGAGCGTGACGCAGGTGA
>Ga0299912_10000802_pt1 | contig 25732 bp, 14 predicted proteins | sample RVTome_2_FD_207667 | JGI IMG/M metagenome (GOLD analysis project Ga0299912, IMG submission 207667) | Soil microbial communities from uranium-contaminated site in the Upper Colorado River Basin, Wyoming, United States - RVT95D214 (version 2) ... | reverse complement strand
TTCGGGTCGATCTTCACCTTCGGCGTCAAAGGCGGCGCGGAATCGGGAAAAAAAGTGATCGAAAACGTGAACCTGATCTCTCACCTGGCCAATGTCGGCGACTCCAAAACCCTGATCCTCCATCCGGCTTCGACCTCCCATGCCCAGCTTTCTCCGGAGGAGCAGGCGGCGGCCGGCGTCACCCCGGATATGATCCGTCTTTCCGTCGGCACCGAGCACGGCGACGACATCATAGCCGACCTCGACCGGGCGCTGGCGAGTGTCTGAAGCAAGGAGCGACCGCAATGAGCGAATACAGCGGCCATGATAGAAGCGGCGCTTCGGTCGGCCTCGTCCGCAGGCAATCCTTCACCTTCGCCGCTCCGCCGGATGAGCTAACGCTCGAAAGCGGACAGAAGCTCGGCCCCATCACCCTGGCCTATGAAACTTACGGCCGGCTCGACAAGGAGGCCGGCAACGCGGTCATGGTTTTCCACGCCCTGTCGGGGAACTCCCATGCGGCCGGCTGCTATACCGAAACCGACGAGAAGCCCGGCTGGTGGGACAACATGGTCGGGCCCGGCAAAGGCATCGACACGGACAAGTATTTTGTCATCTGCTCGAACATCATCGGGAGCTGCTACGGGTCGACGGGACCGGCGTCGCCCGATCCCCGGACGGGGAAACCCTATGGCTTGAGCTTTCCCCTTTTCACCATCGCCGATATTGTCAAGGCTCAGAAGAGACTGGTGGACCATCTCGGCATCCCCAAGCTCCTCTGTCTCATCGGCGGGTCGATCGGCGGCATGCAGGCGCTGCAGTGGGCGGTCGACTACCCGGAGATGGTCCACTCGGCGATCCCCATCGCCAGCACCGCCAAACGGACGGCCCTGTCCATCGGCCTCAGTGAAGCCCAGCGGCAGGCCATCATGGCCGACCCCAACTGGCGGAACGGCGATTATTACGGGCAGGAGCCGCCTAACAAAGGGCTCGCCCTGGCCCGCATCATCGGCCACATCACCTATCTTTCCGAAGACTCGATGCAGAGAAAGTTCGGCCGGAAGCTCCAGGAAAACGCCGCTTTCAAGTTTGATTTTTCCCCCGATTTCCAAGTCGAAAGCTACCTCCATTACCAGGGGAAAAAATTCGTCGAGCGGTTCGACGCCAACTCCTACCTGTACATCACCAAAGCCTCGGACTATTTTGACCTGGGTGAACAGAGAGGGGAAGGCTCCCTGGTCAAGGCCTTTTCGCAAACGGCGGCGAAATTCCTGATCATTTCCTTCTCTTCGGATTGGCTCTACCCGACCTCTCAATCGAAAGATATGGTCACGGCCATGAAGAAGGCCGGGCTCGATGTCAGCTTCTGCGAAATCCAGGTCGACTTCGGGCATGATTCGTTCCTCCTGGCCCACGAGCAATTAACCCGGCTCGTCTCGGGCTTCTTGAACAGGATGAGCCAAGACGTCGCAGGGAGGACGAACGTCGGGAAAACGGAGGGCTCGCATGCGCTTTGACCTGCAGATCATCGCCTCCCTGGTGGCCCCGCAAACCCGCGTCCTCGACCTGGGCTGCGGCCGGGGCGACCTTCTCGAGCATCTTCAGAAAAACAAGCAAGTCGAGGGATACGGAATCGAGATCGACGAGAAAGAGGTCATTGAGGCAATCGAAAAGGGCCTTTCGATCGTCCAGGGCAATCTGAACGTAGAGACCAGGGACTTCGCCGACCAGAGCTTCGACTACGTGATCCTGAGCCAGACGCTGCAGCAGGTCTATAACCCGGAACGGGTTATCGAAGAAATGCTCCGCGTCGGGAAAAAGGGGATCGTCAGTTTCCCGTGTTTCAACCATATTGCCATCAAGCTCCAACTCCTCCTCACAAGCCGCGCTCCCCTCACTAAGGAACTGCCCTATGAATGGTACAACACGCCGAACATCAGGGTCATCACCTGGCAGGATTTCCGGGAATTCTGTTCCGACCGGGGGATTAACATCCTGCATCAGATTGCCATCGCCACCCACCATCGGGCGGAGTCCGGAAAGATCGTACGCTGGTTGCCGAACTGGTTCTCGAAGTACGGGATTTTCCTTCTGTCCCGGTCACGGTCCGGACGGGGGATAAATCCGCAGGAATAACGTGATCAGCCCGGAGAAGTGAAAAAAGGAGGAAAGAATGGCCATGTTTGTAATCTCTCTGTTTCTCCTCCTGCTTGGCTCGACGCCGGCCCAAGGCCCAGCCGAATCGCCCAACCTGGCGCAGGAAGCTCAGGCCAGCGCCTCTGAGTCCTACCAGACGCTGTCGCCTGAAAAGGCCAATGACGGGAGCGCCTCCGGATCGGCAACATCACCAACGGCCCGAGCTTCAGCGAGGTCGAAGCCTATTCGGAACCTCTGCCGCGCCAGGTGTCTGTCCAGGTCGCTTCCGACCTGAACGGTAATATCCTCGGCATCGTCACGGATCAATGGGGGAGCGAGCCGGTTTCGGGAGCCCAGGTGGCGCTGAGCGGAAAGGGAAAGCTCGGGCAATGGACAAGGTCCACGACGAGCGATGAAAGGGGACTTTTCCTGGCGCCGCTGCCGCTCGGCGCAGAGGGGACGGTGGAGATCGTCGTGACCGTGCCCGGCGCCTCGGAAGAAGACTCTTCTGCACGGCTCAAGCTTGACGCGGGCGACTTTCAGTATGGCCTGACTCCCCGAAGCTACGGCGCGCAGACCGAGAGCTTGAACGGAATGTGGAGGTTTAAAACCGATCCTCCCGACGGATTCTGGAGGCCCGAATTTGACGACGCCGGGTGGTCCGACATCTCCGTGCCTTCGCACTGGGAGATGAAGGGATTTCAGTCTCTCGACGGCATCGGCGGCTACCGGAAGCGGTTTCCTCTTCCTCCCGGCGACGGACGGTTGAAGCTGCGTTTTGAAGGTGTTTACAGCGGCGCAGAGGTCTGGATCAATGGACGGCGAATCGCCTATCACGAGGGCGGCGCGACGCCCTTCGAGGTGGACATTACGGAAGCCGCGAAGTCCGGCGAAAACCTGCTGGCCTTGCGCGTCAGCGAGCACACGCGGACAAGCGATGACCTGGACAAGATGAGCCTTTACGCAGACTTCCCGCTGGCGGGCATCATGCGGCGGGTTTATCTCTTTCGCGTACCGGACGCCCATATCGGCGCGCTGGCCCTGACGACGCGCTTCAAGAATCAATACAAAAACGCTGCGTTGACGGGCCGCCTCGCCGTGCTCAACGAGTCGGACCTTCCTCTGGCCGGAGCTTCTCTCCATTTCGTCTTGACAAGTCCGGACGGCCGGAGCATCGCCCATACGGCGCAGCCCGTCCCGGTGGCAGCGGGACCATGGGTGAGGACAGAGGCGGATTTCGCCATGGAAGTGCCGTCGCCGCGCAAGTGGGACGCCGAGCATCCCAACCTCTACCGCCTGGCGATCGAGCTTCGGGCCGGGGGCCGCGTCCTCCAGACGCTCGAGCAGCGCGTCGGCTTCCGTCAGACGGAGGTTAAAGGCTCGTCCATTTTGATCAACGGGAAGCCCATCAAACTGCGGGGCACCTGCCACCACGATACCCACCCGCTGATGGGACGCGCCGTGACGCCCGAGCTGACCCGCCAGGATCTCCTGCTGATGAAGGAAGCCAACCTGAACGCCGTCCGAACCTCCCATTACCCTCCGATCCCGGAACTCCTCGACTTCGCCGATGAGTTGGGGTTATACGTGGAGGACGAAGCCTCGTTCTGCTGGGTGGGCGTCTCCGGCGATTTGAACTTCACCCCGCGCATCATGCAGTTGACTGCCGAGCTCGTGGCCCGCGACCGCAACCATCCCTCGGTCTTCATGTGGTCGCTGTGCAACGAGAGCGGGTTCGGCTACGGATTTGAGCGCAGCCACGAGTGGGTGCGCGCCGCCGACCCCGACCGTCCGACGGGCGCGGGGACGAGCGCCTGGCTCGAGATCGCGACACTCCATAATCCCATCGCCATCTCGCGGATCGAGGAGAACGAGAAGCTGGACAAGCCGCTCCTCTTCGACGAAAGCCTCTGTATCTACCAGGGCATCTTCGGCGACGTGGCGGAGATGTGGGTCGATCCCGGCGTCCGCGACTACTATTTCACGCCTCTGCCCGCCGTCTATGATCGCTTCATGAAGAGCCGCGTGACGCAGGGGTCGTTCATCTGGTGCTGGGCCGACGACATCTTTTGTGTGCCCAACCGGGGATTAGAATATGGACGGGGTGCCACCCAGAGCCACTTTCTGACCGAACAATACGCCCTGCCCGGGAGCGGTCTGACCGGCGACGCGCCCTGGGGAGTGGTGGACGGCTGGCGCAGGCCCAAGCCGGAATTCTGGATCACCAAGAAGCTCCATTCGCCGGTGAAGATCGTTGAGAAACCGCTGCCCCTGCCCGCGAAAGGCGAGCCGATCCGAGTGCCGGTCGAGAACCAGTACGATTTCACCGACCTCGCGGAATTGAAGATCGCGTGGGAGATGGGAGGAGAGAAGGGTGAAGTGGCAGCTTCTGTTCCGCCCCGGTCCACGGGCGTCCTTCTCCTCAAGCCTCAGCGGATGCCCGAGAGGGGCGACATTTTGGGCCTCACATTCACGCATCCTAACGGGCTCCTCGTCGATTCCTACCTCCTGCCGCTCGGCGAGGAGGCCCCCCCTGCTCCTGCTTATAAAGGCGCGGAAGCGGCGCCGCTCGTCGTCCGCCAGGAAGAGAGGCTAGCCGGCATCGCCACCCACGTTATCGGAAAGGAGTTCGAGCTGGCCTTCGACAGCGGAAGTGGTATGCTGCGGCGCGGCGTTGCCTTCGGGCTTCCCGCGCTTCTGGAATTCCCGGTGCTTCACGTCCTCCCGACTGCGGCGCCCCTTTCGCCCCTCCCCGACCGGCTGAGCTGGCGGCTTCAAGCCATGGAAGCGAAGCCAGAAGGGGAGAATATCAGCCTCACGGTCAAAGGAACCTATGCCCAATTCCAGGGGAGCTATGACCTGCTCATCACCCCATCTGGTGATCTGACCGTAAAGGCCGATTTCGAATACACAGGCGAAGACCTCTGGGCGCGGGAGGTGGGGCTTCGTTTTTCTGTTCCTAAATCTGCCGACCTCCTCCAATGGCGACGGCGGGCGGAGTGGAACGTCTATCCGCCCGACCATATCGGACGGCCGCTCGGCAGCGCCCGCGTCTACGCTGATCACGGGTCCGATCTCCCTCCCCTCTGGCCATGGGGACAGGATAACGCGCCGATGGGAAGCAACGATTTCCGAAGCACCAAGCGAAACGTTCTGTGGACTGCGCTTCGCCATCAAGGCGGAACCGGCGTGCTGGTTCTCTCCGACGGACGGCACCATGCGCGTGCGACGATGGAAACGGACCGCATTTCCCTCCACATCAACGGCTGGTTCGGCGGAACCAACGCCGGTTGGTGGGAGTGGGAGCATAACTACGGCAAGGGGAGGCTCTTGAAAAAAGGCGATCGCATCCAGGAGACGGTGCGCTTGCGCTTCGCTCGATTTTGACGTCCCGGGGATAAGGCTCCCCTCCCTAGCCCCCAAGCAGCTATTTTAAGCTTAAGTTGACGTCCGATCACGCTGCGATTTATCATCCATGACGATGGGGCGAGGCATAATTGGCGCATGAATGCTCATTCTGCCGGCACAGCAGAAAAGCAGTTTCTTATCCCAAGCTAACAGTCTTTTTTTTATCCGCCGGCTCAAGATTTCAGCCGAAAGCAAAGGATCACATGGTCTTCAGAATCCAGGATAAGATACCGTTCAATACGAAATGATTCCCGCATCTTTTAAAAGCCGCAAGTAATCCCCGATCTGACCCAGAGAAAGGGATTCATAGTTGGCGCTCAAGGCCTCCGCTTGGACAAACCTGATGATCTCGAGCATGTTGCGACGTCCATCCATGAGATTCAGCAATTCATAATAATAGGGATGATCGGGCATGATGTCTTTGACCTGGTATTTATCCGCCGGATAATCGTTCAGCGACCCGAAATCCCCTTTCAACGCCGGATTTTTTTGGGGGATGATTTTCTTGAACTGCAGCTCCTCGGGAGAATCGCCGGGCCATTGGGGAGTCGCTCCTAGTTTCTCACATCTCCAGCGGTGGAAGCTTAGAAGGTCTGTCAGGCAGTCCTTTTCGAACTTTTGTAATTCTCCTTTATGTTGAGAAATGCGGGAAGCGGCTTCCCTATCGCGTCCGGCAAAGAGCGCTGTGGAAAGCAACGCCTGATATTCTTTTTTGAAACAATGCCTCACCATGTTTTCGACTGATTGATAATATCCGTTCACCTGTTCTTTTCCGGCCTGATATAGAATCGATCGCGCGAGCTTCAGTTCGGCTTCGAGCCTCATCCTCCCTTTATGATAGACTTCGTCTATCAGCCGATAGAATTCTTCAGGCCCTACAGCAGAAATCGTATAGGCTGAAGCAGCGATGAGAAAAGATATCCTTTTGAGCTGAGTGGGGTCCAAAAGCTCGAGCTTATCATTCTGGGAATGGTGAGACCCGAAGGGCAAATCAATCAACATCACCCCGGGGATGCCGACATCGCCACTGTTGAAAAACATATGATCTGAATATCCAAGGAAAGGAACTGAGCGACCGTTGAAAACATTGAGGCTTCCGTCCTGGTCTATCATCTGAGGCCCATATTTCTGACGCCCCCACCTGGAGTCATTGTTGCAAAGCACAACATAGTTGAGCGTATTCTCCAACACGTCTCCGAGGAAACTTGCCCGCGAATGGGGCGGAAGGACGACCGTTAGACTCGAACTGACCTTTGTTTGATCCAGCCCCACGCAATCCACATTGATATTGGCGATTGTTTTCTTAAAGAGCTCCGGAAATCTTAAAAACAGCATATGCGCACCCCAAACATGGGGCGTCCAGAAAAACCGGATTGTTCTTTTGGGCGGCTCAATGACCTTCTGATCAACCAATATCCTGAGGCACCTGGCCACCTCTAACAGGGTGGCGCAGCCGCTGTTATTGTCGTGGGCACCGGGACGGGGATGGTCAAGATGCGCCGTCAGGATAATCTCTTCTTCCGGATAGGCCGTGCCCGGTATGGTCGCCGTTACCCCGACATGGGAACCGGGTACCCGGACTTCGGCCTTCACGACAGCCCGCAGGACCACTTTTTGTCCTTTTTCGAGATAGTCCAAGATTGACCGGGCCTGATGGGTTGATAGGGAAAAGCCGAAGGTGGATCTTTTATCCCCGTCATCACTCCAAGGCCTAATCCTCGTTTGAACAATGTTGTTGGAATTCAATCCCGGCTTATCAAGCCCAGGGCCATAGAGAATTCCCGCCGCGCCCATCTCGAAGATGGCGATTTTGGAGACTGCCCAGGGGTTTCCATAAGCGAGCACGATCTTCCCTTTGACGTCTTTTCCCTGGTATTCTGCAGCCTCGACGCCCTTGCCAACATAGACAACCTCGGCTTCCACGTCGGCATCGCGGCTATAGACCAAGACGCAGGGCGTGTTCGCTTCATAGCTGGCGATAAGCTGCCTCTCAGGCTTGTGCATCCGGAGCTCGGCCGTTTCACAATCCCAGGCCAGCCAGGGCTTCTGCATCCAATAGTAGGTATCCCTATTCACGTTGAATCGCTCCAGGCAAATATCAGAAAGGCCGTAGCGCTCGGCTTTGCTCAGAACATAGCCTGCGGCTTTCTCCATGTCGTCCGAGCCATACCAACGACTGAAAATCCCAAGGTCCCGGATATGCTCAAAGGCGATCTTCCCGGAGACTTCGCCGGCGATCCTTTCCAGGACATCCCTGCTCAGGATTTCATTCTGGTTATGCTGGCCCTGAGCCAGGCTTCCCATCAGGATAATCAAGAGTGAACAAAATGCGGTTCTTCCTTTCATGGCCGTTGCCCTAAGTGCCCACTTTGATCTCATAGAGTTTCCCATCTATGAATACCTTTTCCACCTTTGTCTTAACCCTAAAAGGGTCGCCATCCATGATCACGATATCGGCGTCTTTGCCTCTCTCGAGGCTGCCCAGCCTCTCCTCGAGTCCCAATATTTTTGCAGGATTAATGGTAATGGCTCTTAAGGCTTCTTCCTCGGGCAGTCCGTAGCGGACGGCATAAGCGGCGTACATAACGAGTTCCTCATCGCCGAAGCGTGCGCCCTCTCCAGGAATTATGGCAATCGGAACTCCGGCCTCATACAGCTTCCTGGCATTCTGGGGATCCCAGGTATTTTTCTCTACGTCCCACCATAAGGATTTCTGGGGAACAACGAGAACAGGGATTTTTCTGCGGGCGAGCTCTCCAGCGACCTGGCCGGCCTGTTGAGCATCCACAAGCACCAGCTTGAATTTATATGTTTCACAGAGGGAAAGGGCATTCATGATATCCTGGACCTTATAGCAATAAACAAATGCGGGGAACTGTCCTCTGATGAGGGAGGCCATGGCATCAAGCCTGAAATCCTGGGCCGGCTTCTGGGCTTCATCCTTCCCCTTCTCATAAGCGGCCCATTTGTCCATATGTTTTTGCGTCTCCAAAAGAATATTTTTTAACAGATACATTTCGCCCATGCGGGTCTTAGGCATGGCGCCTTCCCTTTTTGATTTTTCACCCAGGGTCAACAAGAGCCCGCAGGATGCATTGATGGTCATCTGCCATGTTATAGAACCGCCCATTTTCAGAATCGCGCCCTGGCCGGAAATGACATTCCCCGGCGCGGGAAAGATGGCGGCTACGGTAATCCCTCTGTTTCTCAGGCGGGCGATCGATTTGCTCATTGGATAGAAACCGTCAACGGCCCGCATTTGAGGGGTCAGCGCCTCGCTGCTCTCAAGGGAGTCACTGGCAATTACATCGCCTTCCATCCCAACTTGGCTGAAGGCCGCAATCAGTCCCGGAAGAATCACTTTGCCCTTGGCCAAAATTGTTTGATAGCCTGAAGGAATTTCCGTGCTCTTTCCGACATCCTTGATCTTGCCGTTTTCGATCAAGAGAACCCCATTATCGATAATCCCTTTGGTGATCGTGTAAAACGTGCCTCCTTTGATAGCTATCTTGCCCTCTGCAAAAAGGAATCCCATTCCAAGACTTCCCACCGCAATAAATATTAAGATTTTTTTCAGGCCATAGATCATCCGGTTGGGCATTTACTTCTCCTCCTCCCGTCCATACATTTTTTCCCCCTCAATGTAGACCGATACCACGCGAGTTGCCACTTCAAACGGCGGACCGTCGATGACGATAAAATCAGCGTCTTTGCCGGTCTCGAGGCTTCCCACACGGTGGTCCACTTTGGCTATCTCTGAGGCATTCAGGGTGATGGCTTTGAGAGCATCGGTCTCTTTCATTCCAAGCCTGACGGCGTAGCTGGCTTGAAGCAGAAGGTCGCAAAAATGAACGCCATCGGTCATGATCGCCACTTTCACTCCGGCATCCGCCAGAATGCCTGAAACGTTAATAGGAAACTCCGGTTCGGTCCCCAGTTCCCACCCGGAAAGATCCGGTCCGGTGATGACGGGGATGCCTCGTCTGGCCAATTCCTCGGCAATAAGATACCCTTCATAGACATGGTCTAAAGAAACATCAAGTCCAAACTCTTTGGCAAGATCACAGGCGATGAGGATATCGTCGGCGCGGGCACAATGAATATGGAGGGGCATTTTTCTTTCGAGCGCCAGGCGGAGCGGTTCTTTGGCCAGGTCTAAATCAACCTTGGTGTATTTGCCGGGGTTCTGAAGGTGCTTGTCCCATTTTTCTTTGTACTCTCTTGCTTCCTGGAAGCTCTTCCACAACAGGAATCGCACGCCCATCCGTGTTCGCGGGGCACGGCTGTTGGATTTCCCGGAGGACTTCGGATTCTCGCCCATGGCAATTTTTAAGATTCCTTCCGGCCTGAGCATTCTCTGTCGTAGGTCCTTCCCTGCTGTTTTTACGACCGTGCCTATTCCTCCGATCACATTGGAGCTCCCCGGAAGACAGACGACGGTTGTAACGCCTGCGGCGAGTGCCAGGTCAAACGTCGTCGGAGTCCAAAAATTCAGAGCATCCCGGATATCGACCATGGGAGTCAGAGTCTGGCTGGACTCGTTGAAATCGCTGGTCCCGAGATTATCTGGGAAAGGGAGCTCTCCGATGTGAGTGTGGGAATCCACCAGGCCGGGCATGACCGACAGTTTTCCAAAATCATTGAGGGTATATGTTTCCGGGATAGAAATATTCGTGCCCGTTTTGACGATCTTCCCGTTTTCGATAAGGAGCAGACCGTTTTCAAGGGTCAGGCCGTTTCCCAGAAAGATCCGGGCTGCCTTAACCGCGATTCTTCCGCTGTCAGCCTTTAGCCCTCCGGAAAAAGCCAAGCAACTTATGACAAGAAAAATAAACTTTCGTTTCATGTATCCCTCCTCGCCGCGAGAATCAATCCATCCTATTTTTCAAACCATTCCAGAATTCGATCAAGAAGTCCCGCTCTCACCGCTAGGTCTTCTATGGCTTCCATTCCAAGACCCGTGTAAAGCATTTTGTAATTGCCCTCATACCGGACAAAACCCATATAAAATCCGTCTGATTCACCTCTGAAGGGATCATCCGCACCTTCCAAGGGTCTGATCAGGTCATATTGTTTGTAATGAATGAATGTAGGCAAGACCATTCTCCGACTCAAGGGATCTCCTTCCTTGCCATGAACCCTGTATTCAACCTTGGAATAATTTCCAGACAGGGTTTCCTTGATGACTTGGGCATGGAGATAGTTTTTATAGAAGTCGCTTTTTCCCAGGTCATCGCCGATGTTGTCTCCGAGAAGAAGAAGATGCCCCCCTTTGTCAAGGAAGTTCCTGAGGAGCGCCTGTTCCCGATTATTGAGCGTGTCATAGAATTCTTCGCCCGTTATCCAAATGATATGTTTGTACGGAGAGATTCTTGCTTCATCCAGGTCCGCTTGCCGTGTGTTGAGGACATGATAGAATCTTTGAGCCTGATCCAAGCCTTCCATCACCGGTTTTTCGTTTTCGCCTTCGCCGTCATCATCGACCACGAGGGTATCCGAAGGGCCGATAAAGATGGGGAATTCAAAATGGAACTTCCGACCCTTCTCCGCGTTCAAGAAAAAGCTCAAGGTAATCCTCTTGCTTGTGGCACATGTCTCGGCCACAGTGCCCTGAATTCTTGCTGAGAATGTCTCACCGTTCGAAATGGTCTTCGGAAAGACCATTCGCCTTTCTTGATCCTCAACTCTCACATCCTTGTCAGGGCTGCTGAACAAAACCCGCGCGCTGGAGACAGGACAGGCGGAAACCATGAAATCGAGCTGGATGTCTAAATGTTCGCCGGGAAGGACAGCCGGGTTTTTTCCATCATTGATCTTCCATCCCATCAGGCGGATATTTGGACCGCTTCCATAGTTGACGGCCTCGAAGGCATCCACCCTTCCCCATCCATAGTAATTGTCCTTTCCGGGAGGGCCGCCCTCCACGCTTGTTTCTTCCAGCCGTTGCTTAATTTCCCAGGGCATGAGTTCGGGATTTTTTTCAAGCATGAGGGCGGCCGTTCCCGCCACGTGAGGAGCCGATGAGGACGTACCTCCTTCCCCTGATAGATAATCATAGCCGTTCGACGAAAAAGAAATATAAGGACACCGGCCGATGGGCGCGCACAGATCAGGCTTAACGAGCCCGTTGGGCAGCGGAAAATCATAGAACGGACCGATATTCTCCCAGGTGACCGGCCCGCGGCTGCTGACTCTGTCGATTTTATCGTCTTCCGAGGTCGCCCCCACGGCGATGACTTCAGAAACGTTTGCCGGAGGGGTGATCTGATTGGGGTCTTTCAGCCAGCTTCTTGAGTTGCCGGCCCCGGCCACAACCGTCAACCCGCAGCGCGACGCGTTTGCCAGCGCGCATCTCCAAGGCGCAAAGAGGGGCTTTTCGCTGGGTTGGTAATCAAAGCTGAAATTAGCGACCTGGGCCCCATTCTCCAGAGCATACTGAAGGGCAAGCCACTTGTCATACTGGAAAGCCTGCCATAAGAAGCGGGCTCCATACTTTCTTGTCCTGTCATAAGCATAAGTCTTCAGGATCATGAGGGTCGCCTGGGGGGCAACGCCGGTGATAATTCCGCCAGTGCCGTCTCCCGCAATAAGCCCTCCGACAATGGTCCCGTGGAAGAAATCATCGCTTATATTCTGATTCTCTTCGGCGAAATTCCAGCCAAGATAATCATCGACATAACCATTCTGATCGTCATCTTTTCCGTTTTCGGGGGTTTCCCTTTGATTGATCCAAAGGTTGCTCTTGACATCAGGGTGGGTGTAGTTAATCCCGCTGTCGAGAACGGCGACGACGACCCCTCGTCCCGTGTAGCCCTGTCTCCAAACATGATCAGCACGGATCATCTTCAGATTCCAGCTCAGCTCCTTGCCTTCTGATAAAAAGGGTCCCTTCCATGTTTTCTCGGGCCATGGTTGTGTCACACTGAGCCTTGCCCATTTTTTATCTTTCTTAACGAAATCAGGCGGCTTTTCGGTCCTCAGATAAATTCTGCCCACTTCCGGCCGCGAGGCGATTTTTTCAATGGCACGGACGGCAGAGGAGGCTTCTGTACCGTTCACCAGCCAAAACTTCCGCGCAAAGCGGATATCGGATCCGAGCTGATTTTTTTGAACCCAGGCGCTGAATGCGTTCGATGTCGAATCCGACAGGTTTTTGAGCGAAGCGATCGCCCGGCTTCTCCATTCCTCTTTGCCGAAGCCAGGAGAAAGCTTATCAAACTCCGCCCAGGAATGCTGCTCAGCAAAAAGAACAAATATGGGAAGCCTGTCGCTTCTCTTGCTTTTCTTGATTGTGTCGGCCAGTTCGGGGTCTAATTTCTCGCTGTTAGCTTGAACAAATCCAAAACCGATTTGCCAAGAAACGAGAGACAGAATAAAAACCGTAAGGGGAAGAATGGATTTGGACACGCGTCCCTTCATAGACAGTCCTCCATGAAAGACTCTCTTTAGACTCTAAAGCCCGAACGGCAATGCGATTATGGAAAGGAAATAATCAATCTTTACAGTAAAGCACTTTAATTCGTGAAATCCTATTTGTCAAGAAAAGCGGGGCGCACCGCGTTGGTGTAAACGACTTTTCCCCCGAGAATCGTGGCCAAAACCTCGGTATCGAGAAGTTCACGTTCAGGAACGGCCAAAATATCGTTGGAGATGATGACGAGGTCGGCCAATTTGCCGGGCGCCAGGGAGCCTTTCAAGTTTTCCTCGAAGGCCGCATAGGCGGCGTGAATGGTAAACATTTTAAGGGCGGCGAGCCGGCTGACCTTCTGTTCGGGATACCAGCCGCCTTGAGGATTTCCTTCGAGATCTTGACGGGTGATGGCGGCATAAATCCCCCAAAACGGGTTGGAGTATTCGATGGGAAAGTCAGGAACATCCGAACCGCCGGCGATGATAGCCCCGCTTTCGATGAGGCTCATCCAGGCATAAGCGCCTTTCATTCTTACCTGTCCGACTCTGAATTCGGCAAAAGCCATATCCATGGGGCAATGGATGGGCTGCATCGAGGCGATGACGCCCAAACGGGAAAACCGGGGGATATCCTCAGGGGCCAAGATTTGCGCATGTTCAATCCTTATCCTGGGGTCCAGGGTCGGCACTTCTTTCATCGCCCTCTCAACCGCATTGAGGGCGATACGGTTCGCGTAATCCCCGATGGCGTGCATCGCAACCTGGTAGCCAGCGCTCAGGCATTTTTTGACAATCGCGTCCACCTCGTCCTGGGGAACGGCGATAAGCCCTTTTTCCTCTTTTTTATCATTATAAGGAGTCAGCAGCGCTGCGCCGCGCGCCCCCAAAGCACCGTCAATGAGGAATTTTATGCAGCGCAACGTGAGGCGGTTGTTTCCCAGGCCGATTTCGGGTTTGTTCCGGATGAAATCATCTAAAGAGGCTCCGTCACCCGAAATGAGAAACATAGCATTAAGTCTGATACCGAGAGCATCGGCCTGGAGCAATTCTTTGTAAATACGGATCATATCCCCGTCCACGCCCGGGTCATGAATACTGGTCAACCCCATCTTCCATGCCGTCTCGGTGCTCAATCTGATCTTTTCCTTTTTGAGGGGATCAGTCTCTGAAGGAAAGAGCTTTGTGACCAGCTGTTGAGCCTTCTCCAGGAGCAATCCTGTGGGTTCCCGACTGATGGGATTCCGCAGGATACGGCCGCCTTCTGGATCGGGAGTGGCCCTGGTTATTCCTGCAAGCGCCAAGGCCTTCTTGTTGACCAGCGCGGCGTGTGTCGCCATCCCCGAAAGGAAGACCGGATGATCTTGCGAGATTCTGTCGAGTTCGGAGTTATCAGGATATTCCTTGTTTTTCCAGTTTGCGGTGTGCCAACCGCTTCCCATGATCCATTCGCCGGGCTTGGCCTTTTTCACGGCGTCTTGAACGATATCAAGGACTTGCTGATAGTCCGTGGTTTTATCCAGGTAGATCTTTTTGGATCCTTCCCCAAGCCCGATAAAGTGCATATGCGCATCGATGAGTCCGGGTATAACGGTTCTTCCCTCGACATCGATAACCTTTGTATGCTCCCCCTTGTATTTAAGGATTTCGTCATTTTTCCCGAGGCTCATGATTCGGTCTCCCTTTACCGCTAGAGCCTCCGCTTCAGGAAAATTCTCCTCGACGGTGATAATGTTACCGTTGATCAGGATCAGGTCGGCTATTTTCTGCGTTTTTCCCAAAGTTCGACAGCTGGCCGCAACCAATAACATCATCATGAAAATTAAGTGCCTAGGCGTGCATCCTACGAACACGACTGACTCCTCGTTTCTCGATCTTATCAGATATTTCCAGAACTTATCAAACCAGGCCGAGACTCCGGCCGAATATTTTTCATCATCTTCTCTCCAGCGGGAGGAGAAGCCTGGGCGATTTCCGGTGCTTTTGTGCTTCCCTTCGTCTTCTTAGTCCCCCCATCGATATTTCTTGATCAACTTGACATCCCATCACCCTGCAATTTATCATCCCTAACGATGGGATGAGGCAAAATTGGCGCATGTTGATCTGAGGTTCAAGAAGACGTTCAATATCCGGAGGGCGGGCATCGGCATCCTCCTGGATATCCATAATCTGTTCAACACCGATAAAGCCACCGGGCGCATTTTTTCTGATCGTTCTGACGAGCTAAGGGATAGAATCATGATTCAAAATAAAAAAATTTCCTGGGTTTTTGCTGCGTTGCTCATTTTATTTTTCTGCGCGTTTGTCCTTCCTGAGAAGAGAGACACAGGACTCCTTTCAGATAAAACCGTTGAGGCTATCTGCGAAGAAATATCCGGAGAGCGGACCTTAGATACCATCTATGGAATCATCCCATACAACCGTAACACGGGCTCAAGGGAATATGACCAGGCCGCTCAATACCTCTTGACAAAATTGAAAAACTCTTTGATACCTGAGGTCGTTATTGAAGAGTTTGCTCGAGAATGGAAAGATGGCTATTACCTGAGGAAGGAGCCCCCATGGCTGGCGGTCCAAGGATGGTCGGTCAAAAAGGGTGTACTCAAAACCATTAACCCTGAGAGAAAAATCGCGGATTTCGAAGAGGAGCCCGTCACATTGGCCCGCATGAGCCGGAGCTTTAAGGGACGGGCAGAAATCATCTATGTCGGTGACGGAACTTCAGAGAACGATTACTCCGGCGTAGACGTCGAGGGCAAGATCGTCCTGGCGCGGGGATATGCCGAAACTGTCCATGATCTAGCAGTCCTCCAAAGAGGAGCGGTGGGAGTCATCTGCTACGGACCGTCCTCTTACAATGCCCTCAAAGGACAGGCACATCCCAATATGGTAGTCTGGCAGGTCCTTTCCCCTGTTGAAAACAAAGTAAAAAAGCCACAATTCGCCTTTTCGATTTCCGCGGAAAAAGGAGGCTATCTTCTCGGTCTATTGAAGGATCAAAAGAGGGTCGAAGTCGAAGTCGATATCGAAACAGAGTTTTATGATAACAACCTGAAGATTGTGAACGCCCTGATTCCGGGGAAAGATCTCAATCAGGAAGAATTTATTTTTTATGCACATCTAGACCATTTCAAGCCGAGCGCGGGCGACAATGCCTCCGGCTGCGCCACTCTTGTGGAAATAGCCCGGACGCTTCAATCTTTGGTCCAACGGGGCAAGATCGCGCCTCCGAAAAGAAGTATCCGGTTTGTCTGGGGACCGGAAGGACCCGGGAGCCTCATGTATGTGAATTCCCGCATGGACAAGATGAGAAGCACACTGGCGGGACTCAATCTTGATATGGTGGGCGAGGATATGGAAAAGACCCACTCCGTGATGCGAATTACGAGACCTCCGGATTCTCTGCCTTCCTTTCTCGGTGACCTTGTCCATAATATGATCGAGAATCTCGACACCAAGTTCGTCAAAGCGCCGACCGGAAAAAGGAATTTTCTCAATTACAGGTTCATGCCTTTCAGCGCCAATAGCGACCATTTCATCTTCAATGACGGGGCAGTCAGCGTTCCGATGCTGATGTTCATCTACTGGCCAGATGAATTTCATCACACAAACCTGGACACTCCGGACAAATTGGACACGACGGAATTAAAACGAACCGCTTGCCTGGCCGCGTCCACAGCCTATTTTATCGCCTCAGCCAGCGACCAAGATGCATATGACCTTGCTCAAGTCGTTTGCTCAAACGGGATCGGAAGGATCGCGCAGTCGGTGCAGAAAGGATTGAGCTTGCTAAGGGCGTGTGAAGATCGGGATTTGATGGAGAATTTTAAGGCGGGGCGAGACTATATCAAATTTGCCGCGAAAAGAGAGCGTGGTGCGATCATTTCGTGTGAGAGACTGTGCCGAGACGAGGAACTGAAAAAGGAAATGCGTCTTTTAACTTCCGCCATAAACAAAGCCGAGGACCTGACGCAAACCACTTTCGGGAATAGCTATCTCGAACAGTGCCGGGCCAGAAAGATCAAACCCCAAAAGGTGATCTTAAACGATGAAGAGAGGGAAGCCAGCCTTATCGTGCCACGGAGAAAAGGTCCTTATTTCAATTCCCTTTGGAGTGAGGAAATTCCAGAAGAAATGCTCAATAAAGAAGAAAAAGATTTCTTGAAAGGCTTCGAACAGAGATTCGTGGATTTTTATATCAGGATCCCAGAGATCTTGAATTTCGCCGACGGCCGAAACAGCATCCTCGAAATACGCGACGCAGTGGCCTCTGAATATTTTGGTTTCATGACGGCGAGTGACTATGTCGGGCATCCCGAAGACATCGGAAAGGGATACAGAACTCTGGAGATCGAGGATGTGAGGAGATTGATGGATATTTTCAAGAAATACGGACTCGTTACCTTTTGAGCGGGATCGAGGATTTCTTGATTTTCAAGGAGAAGTGATTTTGAAAAAGCAACAGATTTTATGGGCAGGATTTTTTCTTTTGATCTTTTGGTTTTCCAACTCAATTTTTTCTGAGGAAGAAAAGTTCGGCGCCAAGGCGTTGAACCATATCAAAGTCCTATCTTCGCCTGATTTTCAGGGCCGGAAGACCGGGACCGAGGGAGGCAGGAAGACGGAGGAGTACGTGGCTGAAAAATTCAAAGAATTTGGGCTCCAACCTTTGCAGGGATCCTTTCTTCAAAAGTTTGTTTATCCGAGTTACAGCCTTCTTCCGGGCGGCATTTTGGAATTGATGATTCCAGGCAATTCTCCGCTGAGATTCAACTATAACCAAGATTATTATTTCCTCGCAGGGTCAGGTGAAATCGATGTGACGGGAGAAGTCGTCTTTGCCGGATATGGCATCTGTGCCCCTCAAGCCCTCTATGATGATTTCGAGGGACTGGAACTTGGCGGGAAAATCGTCCTGGCGATAGAAGGTATTCCGCCAGGCAATCCTAAGAAATACGGGGAGAGAGCCGCCTGGGAGGCAGACAAAGCTAAGCTCGTCCGAGAAAAAGGAGCATCCGCTCTCATCCTTTTTAGTGATCCCCAAAAGCTTGCCGTTTTCCCCGAGTACAAGGTATGGGGAGTCTCTGCGGACGGCTATTTAGAGAACTTCGCCATCGCCAAAATCCATCTAACCGCGCTCAACGAGATCCTGGAGGGGACCGGCAAGTTCGCTGTTGATCTCAAAAGGACGATCGACAGGACGGGTCGGCCGGCCTCATTCTCCACCGGGAAAATTATCCATCTGGGGTGTCATTCATCTTATAATGAAAATAGCGAAGGCGCCAACGTCATTGGCTTCATCCCGGGAACAGATCCGGCCCTTAAAAACGAAATTGTTACTCTTGGAGGACATATCGATGGCGGTGGGGTCGATCCTGACGGAGCCATATTTTATGGCGCGGAGGACAATGCCTCGGGGACCTCAGTCATTCTTGAGATTGCCGAAAGGCTAACAAGAGAAAAATGTTCCCCTCTCCGGACTATCATGCTGGCGGGATGGGGCGCCGAAGAACAGGGTGGAATTGGCTCCAAGCATTATGTGGACAATCCCCTCTTCCCGCTTGAAAAGACCGTTTACAATTTCTGCGTGGACAACGTTGGTTGGGGCGAAGGCGAATTTTGGCTCTATAGCGCGCTGAATTTTCCTGATGAATTTGCCGTCATTAGAAGCGGAATCGACGCCGGACTCATGAAGTCCTTCCTCCCAAGAGGCCTGGGAGGAAGCGACTCCTATTTCTTCCAGCAAAAAGGAATCCCGGTGCTTTTCGCCCACACTACCCAGGCTCAACCTTATAACCACCGGCCGTTGGACACTTGGCAGATGATTAGTCCGAAGGCGCTGGAGAATGTCACGCTTTTTATGTATCAAGCCTTAAAGACGGCCGCTAACTACCAAGGGAAGTTGATCAATCCGGATCGATATGGTTTCTTTATCCACAGAGATTCGACTATCGTCGATTTGTCGGAAGACATGTTTGATATTTTGGCCGGGCCTGAGACAGTGGGAGCCCAGAGGGCAACGGCCGAATACAGCATTCTTAGGAAGAACGGGATCGATCTCTGCGTCCAAAATATCTCAGGAGGGAGTTTTAAGGAATCCGCCACAAAGATGAACTCGATCCGTAACCATATTCAACAGTTTAATCCAGCGATTTCTATTCTGGAGCGGGAAGACCAGCTTCAGGAAGCGGAGGAAGGTCGCAATTTTCTCGTCGCCTTGAAACTGAACGGTGTGGCTTCATTCGATTCAGATCCAGCAACCCTCGAAATTCTCAAGGAACTAGGGGCGCGAATACTCTGTCTCGACCTGAGCTCAAACCTGTCTCCCGATTACGAGGCGTTGTTTGATAGTCATCTGGGATTCACCTCGGCGGGTGGTCTTTTATTAAAGAAGTCTGAGGAGTTAGGGCTTCTTATCGAACTGAAGAATCCATCCCGGGCTGTCGTGGAAAAAATCTGCTCTAACAAGAGAAAGCCGGTCTTAGTCACGCTGACGAACGACCGGTTCAATTCAATCAAAGAATTTTCGGCCGGATTCGCCCGTGAGAAAATATTCTACACTGTGCCTCTCGACGTATCGGCGGAAAAGAGCGGGCCGGATAAAATGAAACTTCTGAAAGAACTGGGGCTGTTCCGATTTTCGATGCTTAATCCCTTTTCATATACAGAAGTGGGCGAATTGGAAAAGCTCACGGTGGACCTTATCGAAGCCAATTTCACCCTGGAGGATATCAAGGGCATTCTGGGGAAAAATTTTATCATCCTCTTCGAAGCTTGCAGTGAAAAATAACTGACCCCAACCTATTTCCCCAGATATTTGTCAAACCAGTCGAATATGCGCTGCCACATATCCTTGATGACTCCTATCTTTGTCTCCCAATAGAGATGGTCCTCGCCGGGATAACCGATAAGCATGGCCGTTTTTTTGAGATGCCTCAATCCATAGTACATCTCTTCAGCCTGGGAAAAGGGCACGCCATAATCTTTTGTCCCATGGATAATCATCAGAGGTGTTTCCACTTGATTCAGATAAAATACCGGAGAATTTATTACGAAACGGTCCGGGTAATCTCTCAAATCTCCTCCCATTCTCCCCTGACCTCTTTCGTTGGATAATCGCATGTAATCTCCGGGGAGGCCATGAAAACTCACCCAGTCACTGATTCCGGAGATGGCAACGGCCGCTTGAAACCTCTTCGAGTGGGTGACAATAGCGTTAGTGGCATACCCTCCGAAACTATGGCCCATGACGCCAAATTTTCCATTGGAGATACCCAGTTCGAGCAGACGATCTTGAGCCGGCTCAACCGAACGGATGTAGGAAAGACTTGTCTCGCCGGTCGTGAAGTTGACATCGGGCAAGAAGACAGCATAGCCCCGATTAGTCAATACCTGAAGGTTGTAGAGGTGGACATAAAAATGATGGAGCTCACTGCTGAAAGTTTCATAAACCCAAAATATTACAGGATATTTCTTGCCCTTTTCGTAGTTTGCCGGATAAAGCAAGACGCCTTTCAAAGGATCACCGGCCGAGCTCGTCCAGGAAATCAGTTCCGATTGTCCAAAAGCGAGATTCCCCGCCTGCTTATTCAATTCAGTGATTTGGCTTTTTCTTTTGGTCTGAAGATTCAACGTCCAAAGATTTTCGGGAGCAGTCGCATTTTGGAGTGTAAAGAAGAGATGAGAATCGGCCAGAAAGGTATCTTTAACCATCCAATTTCCCAAGACCATTTCCTCGGATTTTTCATTTCTTAAGGAAACTCTAAAAATGCCCTGCCTCCCAGTCTCTTGGTCTAAGACTTTGAAATAGAGGAACTTCCCCTGTTCGTCAAGACAATAAGAGTCTTTTACATAAGGCACGCTGATCTTAACAAGCTTAGCTTTTCCTGTTGGAACCTCGAAAAGATAGTGCTCAGATCCGGCCGCGCAAAATATTTTTTTAGACCCTGGAAGCCAAAGGGGATCTCCCGAGATGCGCATGCTATCTTTGCTGAATCGAGTCGCTTTGTTTTCAACAAGAGAATAGATGAATAACTTGCCCTCATCCACATAAGTAAGGAATCGGCTGTCGGGTGACCACGAAAATTGGGTAAGTTGGCTTTTGGCCACTATAGTTTTGGGCTCGCCTCCATCCGTCGGATAAACGGCCAAATCGCTGATTGTCGTATCGAGCACCCTTATTTTATTTTCAACTAATTCTAGAATAGCTACGTTCTTCCCGTTCGGGGAGATTTTTAGAGAAAGAAGGATCATCGGGTGGGGTGTAATGACTTCCTTTTTTTTCGTTGTGAGGTCAAAGCTCGACAGTTGGCTCGTATAACCGGTCATAAATCTCGCATCATAGGGATTCACCCCTTGCGAGGTCATCCTGATGATCGGGTTTTCAGAAGCCTCGTAAGGCTCCAGGGCCCCTTTCCATTCAATGGGATTGGAAGAAAAGAAGATTTTTTGACCTTGAGGATCCCATTCGATGCTGTCCCTTCCATGGACGTAGCCCAGGTCAAAATATTCTTTTTTATTAGTTGTCCTCTCCCAAACACCTAGGGAAACTTTATGGTCATTCAAACCATAAAAGGCAAGTTTTTCCCCGTCGGGAGACCAGGACGGTGACCAGGAATATTCTGTCCCTTCTGTGAGTTGTATGGATCCTCCTTCTTTAACGGATTGAACAAAGATATGGCTGCCCTGGGGGACAAAGAACCGTCCCGCCTCTTCCTCTTCACTGCGTTCATAATATTTATCGACGACGGAATAGGCTATAAGGGTTTCGCGGCACGCAAATCTGGGAGATGACCAATAATTGAAAAACTCCAGCGCTAAAGAATCATTCACCGTGAACGGTTTTTTCAGGCTCGCTCGCAAGGCTTGAGAGTCCACATCTTTCTGAACGCCTTCTGCTACTAAGATCGGAAATAAGATTAGCAGAAAGATGAGTTTTAATGTCTTTTTTAAGGCCTTCATAATCTCCTCCTTCAAAAAAACAAAAATGATCCTTATGGTCGCCAGCCCAGTTGCTTTCTTCTTAATAAAGGACAGCACCTTTTTTGCTGCAGCTAAAGGCTACGGTGGAAAGAAGCCTTGGGCTCTGCATGCGAGTGAGAGAAAAACAGAGTTATTCGGAATTCCTTTTAATCGTATCTCAGGTAAGATGAAGGAGAGGCAAGATATTTCCTGCCTCTCCCCGCAGAAGCTCAATACATGATCCGGAAACCAACTCGAAAAGTTCGGGGCTGCTGGATAGCATAGATTTTTCCGAAATACGGACCATACCCATTGAAGACATCATAATCCCAGCGGACATCATGGCTGTTCAGAAGGTTATACACATCGCCAAGCAAGGTGAGAGTGATGTTGGACAGCTTGAAGGTCTTTGCTAGATTGAGGTTGACATTCCTCTGTGGGTCAACATGATATTTACCCCAGGGTTCCGCATAAATTGTTTCATATCCCTGGTCTAAAACTGTGCCAAAATAGGGCCGGTAAGTATGAGAAGATATGTAGTAGAAATAAATACCAAGGTTTATGTCCAATGGGAGCAGAACATTTCCCAGGACTTTGAAAAAATGTGGCTGTCCCGAGTAGCGGGCGTTGGGACCGCTTTCATTGATGAACAAATTTGGATCCGTACCCATATCTGCGACCGGCGGGCGCTGCATATTCCCTTTAGCTACCGAGTAAGCGTAAGAAACCATGGCTTGCCAGCGGTGGGTGAATCGCTTGTTGAAAACAACTTGGAATCCCGAGGCGTGGTGTTCCGGTTCTTCGATCATGGCTGGAGACTGACCTTTTCTTGGATTGGTGATTAAGTAGGCATTTTCACCGGGATTGGTTTGGTTCCAGACACCAATCGTCGAATCATCTCCGGTCCCTTCTATCCCATCCGGTCCCGGATTAACAATTGTAACCTTCTCATACTGCCCGAGCGTATTTATGGGTCCTATAGCCCTGGCCAGCTTCCTATAGAAGAAAGTCAGGCTGAGAGATGCATCTTTAAAGATCTCATGCTCTACCGCGGCCATGTATTCTCGCATGAACGGCATTTTTATGTTCGGATCAACGCTGTAGCTTGTGCCAGCCGCCCGATAATACTCCACATATTGTGAACCATCCCAGAGCTTGTTGATCAAGGCGGGCCGCCTGGTATCTGCATAATAAAAGAAACCGCTGTCGAAACTGTCGTAGTAGTGTCCGTAGTGAAATTTCAGTACAGTTTTTTTACCCGGAAGGCTATATGTTAATCCGAGGCGGGGCGCAAGAGCGGTGGTATTAAAGATTACACCGGGTCCGGGTGATGGAAGCCTGTACCGGTAGCTATTCAGCCGTGCGCCAAAGTTCAGAATGAGGCTTTTTGTGACCCTCCAGGAATCCTCGGCAAAACCGGCGAGGATAGTAAAATACTTGTCCAGAAAATAGTTATTTTCATACTGATAAGCAAGATAGGGCTGCCCGCCCAAGTCCAAGTACCAGGTGTGGTCAGGCCCGGGATAACCTCCTCCCTGCGCCTCTTTGGCATACCTATATTCAATTCCCAACTTGAGTTCGTGAGATCCTTTTAAAAACTCGGGAACGTAATGCGACAGGTGAGCATTGAGGTCCAGATAGCGGTTCTGGCCCTGATAGATAGAAGGAAAGTTCTCGGAAAACATTCCGGTCGCCAAGTCATAGTGTGCGCTTATGTCCATTCCAGCCGTAGGAAGCTGATTCCGGTTCTTATGGTTGTAACCCAGTTTGAAGTCCAGGAAGGTATTGGCCGAAAAAATCGAGGTCCAATTTAGGTTAACGACGTGTCCGGGGTAATTATTGTCGAGGCTGGCTTCAGGAGTAAATTGGGGCCCCGCTACGATCTGATCGGCCTTTTCATTATCATAGTTGTATCCGAGATTAACGCGGTTAGAAGGATTGACCTGAAAGCTCAGTTTAGCAAAAAGTTTTGGCGAATACCACTTGGGTCGAACAGTCGTCCCGGGAGGATTCTTTCGCGACGCATAATATTCTCCTGCGATAAAGAACCAAAGCTTATCTTTCAGGATAGGCCCTCCCAGCTGAAGTCCGATATCCAGATGCTGATCGGTGAGTTGATTTGTATCCTTCATTGAGGGGTCGTAAAGCTTCTCGGTGGATACGCCCGTGATGTTCTGGCTGTTCCAGCTTTTTCCGTTATAGCGGAATTCTCCTAGACCCGAAAACTTGTTGGATCCCGATTTTGTGATCGCGTTGAAGACGACCCCGCTAAATTCTCCATATTCAGCGGGAAGCCCAAAACTCTGGACAGAGGCTTCGCTGATGATATTATAATCAGGCTCTACGATACCCGAGTTGTTGATCCCGTCCATTTGATACGCGTTCGTAGATCCATACCCGCTGCCATAAGCTTGGTAATAATCGACTCCTGGGGCTAGGTTGAGGACATCATAAAAACTTTTGGCACCTGAATCCGGACTATTTATGGCTGGAGTAGCCAGCAGCAGTTCGTCGGTCATGACCACCGGAGCAGCCGTCGAGCTCGTTAGATCGATCGTGGGAGATACGGCCGTTACCAGAACCTCATTTTCAATTTTTGATTCTTCTAATACAAAGTCGACGGTCAGTGTCACCCCGGCATGAAGCTGGATTTTTTCTTGTACTAATTTCACAAATCCAGCCAGCTCTGCAGACACAGTGTAGGGACCAGGCGGAATTGAGGGGAATCTGTAGAATCCCTTGGAATCCGTTAAGAATGTTCTAGCTCCCCCAATAAGACTCGTACCAGTTAGGGTAATTGTAACACCTGGAAGCTGGGCCCCTGTTTTATCGGTTACATTTCCTTGGATGGCTCCCGATTCTCGGATCTGGGGATAAGCAAAAATACCCAAAATAAAAATACAGAGCATGGCGGAAAAAATTTTTGAGAATCTCATTTTGACCTCCGTGCTTTTCTTTTGTTGTTTTTACAAAATGTATAATATTTTCTACATAAAAGGTTGTCAAGTAAAATATTTTATACTTTTTGCTCTCCCCGGATTTTTGCCAGGTACTTATAGATAGATACCCTGGAGAGAAAAAACAGCTCGGATACTTGTTTGACCGCTCCCCGGACGAGGAAGATACCCTTCTCATCCAGTTTTCTCAGGACCTGAAGTTTTTCCTCTCGGGTTAGGTCCTGCAAACCCTTCCCCATGTTTCTCAGCATGTCCTGAATATTGCTGTTGATGAGGTCATTGATGTTCATCTCAAAGTGCTCGAGGCGCGGGCTGGAATTTTCGTTGGGCACAGAGAAGTCGCCTCCGCCTTGAGGGGGCTTGGTAATATCCATATTGATGCACAGAAAACCCACGATTTTATCCTGGTTATCCCTAATAACCAAGCCTGCGCAGCGCAGCAGCTTGCCATGCTCAGTCTTTGTTGCATAAAGGACGGTCTCAGGCCCGTTTTCTTTGATCATCTTCAACCCAAGGTCGGTGATCGGCCCCCGTACGTCCCGGCCGGTGACATGTCCGTTCCGGATTTTTACGATGGAATGTTCCGGGTCGGAGATGTCATGGAGGACAACCTCACAGCTGTTGCCGAGAAGGTCAGCTAAAAGATCGACCAGAATCTCGTATTCTCTAACGCGGTAACTCTGCATAGTCCCCCTTTTTCGTATCCAAATGACGTCCGCGGAATGTCCGCTGACCGAAAATCCGATTCCTTCATCCTCGGAAAAAAATTATAACCGCTAAAACGGTGTTTATGCAAGTGTATCTTTTCACCCCAAAATTGGCCATTGAAATCCTGCCCGGCAGAAAATGCGCATTCCAGGGACACGATCGGCAAAATTGGGACG
>Ga0299912_10000801_pt1 | contig 25740 bp, 23 predicted proteins | sample RVTome_2_FD_207667 | JGI IMG/M metagenome (GOLD analysis project Ga0299912, IMG submission 207667) | Soil microbial communities from uranium-contaminated site in the Upper Colorado River Basin, Wyoming, United States - RVT95D214 (version 2) ... | reverse complement strand
CGCGGCACGTCGAACTGCAGGGTGATGCCCTGCGAGGTCTGCCCCTCGACCACCTCGGGGCTGAACGGCTCGGCATCATGGTTGCACAGGGCGTAAAGCGGTTCGCCGCGGCTGTCGAGCAACTGGAACACGCCGTCCACGCCGAGCACCATGCCGCTGTCCTCCGCTGCCTGCTCGATGCGCGTGAGATTCACCGTGCCTTCGCCGCGCGCCACCACATTGAGGCCAATCAGGACGTCGACATCGACACAGAAACGGTCGATCGCCTGCGCGCGTTCCAGCGCCTCGACCATGTCGTCGCAGGCAATGCGCAGTCCATGGGTCTGTGCCATGGCCTGGAGCAGGTCGCACAGCGTAGTCAGCTGATCTTCCTGCACCGCGCCATTGCGGTCGGCCAGTTGCATGGTGACCACCACCTGCTGATAACGCACGTCGCGCCAGGGCTGGATGTCTTCCCATTCCGCAGCGCCTACCGGCAGCCCCATCCAGCGCACAGCCTTGCCCAGCGTGCGCGCATGGTTGAAGGCTTCGCTGAACACACTGGCCAGCACGCCATCGCTGCCGATACGGACGCGGTATTCGATCAGTTCGTCATAGGGTGCCGGGGCAGCGGCCACTGCCGGGCGCGGCGGGGCAGGCTCAGACGGGGCGGCGGTCGACAGGACGGGTGCAGGGCGCGCGGCCGGGGCGGTTGCTTCGACAGGCGCGGGGGTGGGCTCAAGCTGCGGCCTGTCCAGGTCGACGGCCAAATGGGGTTCGTTGACCTCGGCGACATCGCTCACCCGGGCGGCATCGAAGATGGGTTCCTGCAGCGCCGGCTCGATCCGCTTGTAGGTGTCCCGCGGCACGGCGCCCGGCTGCATCAGGGCGTCACCGAGCGGGGTCTGGAAGGCGGCGTCAGCCTGCTTGCGGAAGCGGCGTTCCTGGAGCCAGTTGAACAGCAGCACCCCTGCCACAATGACCACACCGATCAACAACAGCCCGATTTGCAAGTCACTCATTCGTTTTTCCCGACTGAACGGTGTGAGCAGACACCACCCGGACGAACCATTCGTCCGGCGCAATCATGCCCAGTTCATTGCGCGCGCGCTCTTCAATGGCGTCGCGTCCCTGCTTGAGGTCGCCCAGCTCGGCCAGAAGGCCGGCATTGCGGACCTGCTGGCGCTGGTTCAACGCCTGCTGGGACTCGATTTTCTGAGCACGCTCACGCACCTTCAACCATCCTCCCTCACCCAGCCACAGCGGGTACTGCAACATCACGATCGCCGCCGCCAGCACCCAGGTCAGTCCCTGGCTGCGGATGCGCGCGACCAGCTTGATCGCGCTGGGATTAGCCGCGCTGGCGGAAAGCATCGCGTCCCGGGTAGCTCGCCGTGTCGCCGAGTTCTTCCTCGATGCGCAGCAGCTGGTTGTATTTGGCCATGCGGTCGGAACGCGACAGCGAGCCGGTCTTGATCTGGCCCACATTGGTCGCCACCGCCAGGTCGGCAATCGTGGTGTCTTCGGTCTCGCCCGAACGGTGCGATATCACCGCAGTGTAGCCCGCCTGCTTGGCCATCTCGATCGCCTGGAAGGTTTCCGACAGCGTGCCGATCTGGTTGACCTTGATCAGGATGGAATTGGTGATGCCCTTTTCGATCCCCTCTTTCAGGATCTTGGTATTGGTGACGAAGAGGTCGTCGCCCACCAGTTGCACACGCTTGCCGAGTTTCTCGGTGTGGATCTTCCAGCCGTCCCAGTCGGCTTCGGCCATGCCGTCCTCGATGCTGAGGATGGGATACTTGTCGCACCAGGCGGCCAGGTAATCGGTGAACTCGGCAGCGGTCAGCTTCAGGCCTTCGGATTCGAGGTGGTAGAGGCCGTCCTTGTAGAACTCGGACGCGGCACAATCGACACCGATGGCGACGTCGATGCCGGGCTGCAGACCGGCTTTTTCGATTGCCTGCACGATCAGCTTCAGCGCTGCCTCGTGCGATTCCAGGTTGGGGGCGAAGCCGCCTTCGTCGCCCACGGTCGTTGCCATGCCCGCGTCATCCAGCAGCTTCTTCAGCGCGTGGAAGACTTCCGCACCGTAGCGCAGCGCTTCGCGGAAGCTCGGCGCGCCGACCGGGATGATCATGAATTCCTGCATGTCGATGTTGTTGTTGGCGTGCGCGCCACCGTTGATGATGTTCATCATCGGCACCGGCATCCGCATCGGCGCCGCACCGCCGAGATATCTGTAAAGCGGCAGCCCGGCCTGCTCGGCGGCGGCACGCGCACACGCCATCGACACGGCCAGGATCGCATTGGCGCCGAGACGCGACTTGTTCTCGGTGCCGTCCAGATCGATCATGGTCTGGTCGATGAAGGCCTGGTCTTCGACGTCGAGGCCGATGATGGCTTCGCAGATTTCGGTGTTGATATGTTCGACGGCTTTCAGCACGCCCTTGCCGAGGTAACGCGACTTGTCGCCGTCGCGCAGCTCGATCGCTTCCCTGCTTCCAGTCGACGCGCCCGACGGCACGGCCGCACGGCCCAGCACGCCGGATTCCAGCAGCACGTCGGCTTCAACAGTGGGATTGCCGCGGGAGTCGAGAATTTCACGGGCGATGACATCGATAATTGCACTCACTTTGTTTCCTCAAAATTCAATTTTCATCCGCGAAGGACGCGAAGGGGCGCGAAGTAAAGAAAAAGCAGGACTTGGGTTTTCTTCGCGCTTCGTCGCGTCCTTCGCGGATCAGGTTTTCATCAATTTGTGTTCGATAAAACCGCGCTGTTTCACCAGTGCGTCGATTTCCTTCAGCGTTTCCAGCAATTCCTTCATCATGCCGAGCGGCCACGCATTGGGGCCGTCGGACAATGCGACTTCCGGGTTCGGATGCGTCTCGGCGAACACGCCCGCCACGCCCGCAGCCACTGCCGCACGCGCCAGCACCGGCACGAACTCGCGCTGGCCACCACTGGTCGCGCCCTGCCCGCCCGGCTGCTGCACCGAGTGGGTAGCGTCAAACACAACGGGGCACTGGGTAGCGCGCATGATCGCCAGGCCGCGCATGTCGGACACCAGCGTGTTGTAGCCGAAGGACACGCCGCGCTCGCACACCATGATCTGGTCGTTGCCGACCTCACGCGCCTTGTCGACCACGTTCTGCATGTCCCACGGCGCCAGGAACTGGCCCTTCTTGATGTTGACCGGACGCCCGGTGCGCGCGACGTTCTGGATGAAATTGGTCTGGCGGCACAGGAAGGCCGGCGTCTGCAGCACGTCGACCACCGCCGCCACTTCGTCCAGCGGGGTGTCCTCGTGCACGTCGGTCAGCACCGGCACGCCGATCTGTTTCTTGACTTCGGACAGGATGCGCAGGCCCTCGTCCAGCCCCAGCCCGCGGAAGGACGCTGTCGACGAGCGGTTGGCCTTGTCGAAAGAAGACTTGTAGATGAAGGGAATGCCCAGGCCGGCGCACAGTTCCTTCAATTGCCCCGCGGTGTCCATCGCCAGCTGCTCGGATTCGATCACGCAGGGGCCGGAAATGAGGAACAGCGGCTGGTCGAGACCGGCTTCGAAATGGCACAGTTTCATTTGGCGTGCTCCTGTTGCTGGTGCGCCAGCGCGGCCTTCACGAACGAGATGAACAGCGGATGGCCATTGCGCGGATTGCTGGTGAATTCGGGATGGAACTGGCAGCCGACGAACCAGGGATGGACCGAGGCCGGCAGTTCGACCATTTCGCACAGGTCGGTGCCCGGCGCGCGTCCGGCCACCACCAGGCCCTTCGCCTCGAGTTCAGCCAAGAGGGTGTTGTTGACCTCGTAGCGATGGCGGTGACGTTCGGTGATGTTGTCCGCGCCATACACCTCGCGCGCCAGAGTGCCGGCCTTGAGATTGCACGGCTGGCCGCCGAGGCGCATGGTGCCGCCCAGATCGGACTGCTCGCTGCGCTTCTCGACCTGGCCGCCGCGGTCCAGCCATTCGGTGATGAGGCCGATCACCGGATGGGTGGTGGCCGGCTCGAACTCGGTGGAGTGAGCGTCCGTCATGCCGGCGACGTCGCGCGCAAACTCGACCACGGCGAGTTGCATGCCGAGGCAGATGCCCAGATAGGGCACCTTGTTTTCACGCGCGTAACGGATCGCGGCGATCTTGCCCTCGACCCCGCGCTTGCCGAAGCCGCCGGGCACCAGAATGGCGTCCATGTCCTTCAGACAGTCGGCGCCGCTATTTTCAATCTGCTCGGAGTCGATGTAATGGATCTTCACCCGGCTCTTGGTGTGCATGCCGGCGTGGATCATCGATTCGGACAGCGACTTGTAGGATTCGGTCAGGTCGACGTACTTGCCGACGAAAGCGACGTTGACCGTGTGCTGGGGGTGTTCCAGTGAATGGACCAGACTCTTCCAGACGGTCAGGTCGGCGGCGCGCGCCAGGATGTTGAGCTTGTGGCAGACGATCTCGTCCAGCATCTGGTCGTGCAGCATGGCCGGGATCTTGTAGATCGAGTCGGCATCCAGCATCTCGATCACCGCCTCCGGCCGGACATTGGTGAACAGCGCGATCTTGCGCCGTTCGTCCATCGGAATCTCGCGGTCGGCCCGGCACAGCAGGATGTCGGGCTGGATGCCGATCTCGCGCAGTTCCTTCACGCTGTGCTGGGTTGGCTTGGTCTTCAGTTCGCCTGCGGTGGCGATGTAGGGCAACAGCGTCAGATGGATGTAGCAGGTGTTTTCCTTGCCGTCCTCGAAGCCCATCTGGCGGATGGCTTCCAGAAACGGCAGCGATTCGATGTCGCCCACGGTGCCGCCGATTTCGACCAGCGCCACGTCGGCGTCGCCCGCGCCGTCGCGGATATGGCGCTTGATCTCGTCGGTGATGTGCGGGATCACCTGCACCGTGCCGCCGAGGTAATCGCCGCGCCGCTCCTTGTCGATCACCGACTTGTAGATCTGGCCGGTGGTGAAGTTGTTGCGCTTGCTCATCCGTGCGCTGGAAAAGCGCTCGTAATGGCCGAGGTCGAGGTCGGTTTCCGCGCCATCGTCGGTCACGAACACCTCGCCGTGCTGGAACGGACTCATGGTTCCAGGATCGACGTTGATGTACGGATCGAGCTTTAACAGGGTGACACGGATACCGCGCGATTCGAGCAGCGCAGCGAGTGAAGCGGAGGCGATCCCTTTCCCGAGGGAAGAAACCACCCCACCAGTGACAAACACATACTTCGTCATGTTATGAGCGGGGGCGGGTGATGGCGGATTCTACTCCATCCAACCCTGCTGCTCAAATGCGTTACCGGCTTAACTCACGGCTGCCCCGATCAGGGCCGGGTCTGATCGATCATGATTCTCACGCCGGTCGCACCCACCTTCACGGCGGCGACGGTGCCCTCCAGATCGCCTGGCTGCGCCATCGGGTTGCCGGATTTGGAAACGCGGGCCACCAGCATCACCTGTTTGTGCTGCGAGAGCGTGTTGCCGGGGTTCATCGCCGTGCTGTCGTCCAGTTCAAATTCCAGCGGCAACTGGCTGGCGTTCGCACGGATCGCAGCCACGGGCGGACCGCTCTGGCCCGGACGTGCAAACAGAAAAAGCACGTCCGTATCAGCGAGTCTGGATTTGAGCGCCGGGGCAATGTCGATGCTGCCCCTGATGGCAGCACCCGGAGCAACCGACGCTGTCTTGCCGTCGGCGGGCGGCGGGTTGGACAGATTGTCGAGACGGGTCATGCCGGTTTGGGCAAGATGTTCGGTTTCCTTCTGCGCAGCCAGGATGTCCTGAGCGTAGGACGATTCCGGTGGCAGCAACTGATACAGGCGTTTGAAATAAGAACCCGCCTGGGCATAGTTCTGCTCCTGGTAGGAATGGATTCCGGCCAGTTCCAAGCCCTTCATGTCCTCTGGATCGATCTCCAGCGCCTTCCGGACCCACTCCATGGGCCTGCCCGTCAGCACACGGTTGTTGGTGATGGCCAAGGCCTCGGCGTAGCCGGACAGCACCGAGGCATCCTGCGGCAACAGCTTGATCGCCTTTTCATACGCCTGCAGCGCTTCAGACCAGCGATCCATCGCCCCGTACGACTTCGCCAGCATGGCCCACGCCCCGCCGTCATCGGGATTGGCCTGGGTTTTTTCTTCAACTTTCCGAATCAAATTCATGAAATCCTGCTCACCCGGGGTGGCACCCGGGGCCGTGGCCATGACGGGATGGACTGGACCGGATTGCGCATCCGCGATGGCAATCAGGGACATGGGATTGCCCAGCCAGAAATACAGGCCGAAAGCGGCGGCGGGCAAAACGACGCCCAGTGCGTAACCCGGCTTTCGACCGCTGACTCGGCTGGGCTCGGGGGTGTCGTCCAAGCTCAGGGCATCGTCCGCCAGGCGAGCTTCCAGTTCCTGCCTGGCGGTCTGAAACTGCGCTTCCGAGATCAGGCCGTTGCTCCGGTCGGCCTCGATTTCCTTCATCTGGTCACGGTAAACGGCAATATTGACGTCGCGTCGCGCGGCCTTGCCCGCTGTGGTCTGCGTGCGAAGCAGCGTGGGCAGTACGAAGGTGAGGGCAAGGGCGATGCAGACAACGGCGGCAATCCAGAACAGGGAGACGGTCCAGAACGGGTTCATTTTTCTTCCAAAAGTTGAGCGGCGGCGGCGCGCATTTTTTCGTTCATCGGGGCGACTGGCACGGCGCGGCGACGCCGCAGCGTCATGACCCAAGCGCCGCCGCCAATGCCCAGGAACAGCAGCGGGCCGAGCCAGAGCAACCAGGTCTCCGGCTTGAACGGAGGACGGTACAGCACGAAGTCGCCGTAGCGTTCGGTGAGGTAGGCGATCACCTGCTTGTCGTCCTTGCCGGCCTTCATCTGCGTTCGGATCTCGCGCCGCAGGTCTTCCGCCAGCGCGGCGTGCGAGCCGGCCAGCGATTCGTTCTGGCACACCAGACAGCGCAGGTCTTCCGCCAGGTTGACCAGACGCTGCTCGATGACCGGATCGTCCGCGTTGGGCAGCGCCTCTTTCGGCGCACTGGACGGCTCGCTGGCAGGTTCATTGGCCGGCACCGGCAGGGAGAAAGCCAGCAGCAGGGTCAGCAGCAAATATTTCATGCGCCCAACTCCTTGAGTTTCGGCTCGAACTTGTTCTTCCACACCTCTGGATTGATCGGGCCGATGTGCTTCAGCCGCACGATGCCCGCCTGGTCGATGAGGTAGGTCTCGGGGGTGCCGGTGACGCCGTAGTCGATGCCGACGCGGCCGTCGAGATCCTCCGGCACGGCCACATAGGGGCTACCGGTACGCGCGAGCAGCGACGCCGCCTCGCGGTCCTTGTCCTTCCAGTTGAGGCCGACGACGGGAATGACCCCGGTCTGTGCCAACTGCATCATGAAACCGTGCTCCTGGCGGCACGACACGCACCAAGGCGCCCAGACGTTGAGCATCCAGACCCGGCCCTTCATCTCGGCCGGACTGAAGACGGCGTTCGAGTTACCCACCAGCGGCAGCGTGAAGGCCGGGGCGTTGCGTCCGATGAACGGCGATGGCACTTCGCGCGGGTTGAGGAACAGCCCCTTGGCGAAGAAACCGACGAGGACGATGAAGAGGACAAGCGGCAGCCAGCGCTTCATGATTCAGGCTCCCTGCGCCGCGGAATTCTTCGGCACGTCGCTGCGCTTGAGCGCGATGCGGTAGCGCTTGTCCGACGCCGCCATGAAGCCCCCCACCACCATGAACAGGGCGCCGAACCAGAGCCAGTTGATGAACGGCTTGTGGAACAGGCGCATGGTCCAGACGCCCTGGTCATCGAGTTGTTCGCCCATGGCGACGTAGATGTCGCGGAAGATGTTCGGATGCACAGAGGCCTCGGTCATCGCCATCGCGGAAGCGTTGTAGACGCGCTTTTCAGGATGCAGCGTGGCCACCGGCTTGCCGTTCCGGCTGACTTCCAGCGTGCCGCGGGCGGCGCGGTAGTTGGGGCCATCGTGTTCGGTGGTGCCGCGGAAGGTGAAGGTGTAGCCGGCGAGTTCGGCGTAGCTTCCCACCTCCATGCGCACGTCGCGCTCGCTCGAGTAGTTGGCGACCACGGCGATGCCGGCGATGCCGACTGCCATGCCGAAGTGCGCCAGCAGCATGCCCCAGAAGCCGCGCGGCAGCGCCGCCAGTTTCTGCGGCAGCGTGCCCTGGCTGTATTTGAGGCGGTCAAGCAACGCCGCCAGCACCGCCAGGGCGATCCAGGCCGCGAGGAAGAAGCCAAGCGCCGCCCACGGTTTGAAACCGTCCAGCGTCAGCGGCAGCAGCAGGCCGGTGGCGAGCGCCACCCCCAGCGCCCACTTCATGCGCGTGACCATGTCCGGCAGGCTGGCTTCCTTCCAGCGCGCGAGCGGGCCGATGCCCATGAGGAACAGCGCCGGCGCCATCAACGGCACGAACACCGCGTTGAAGTAGGGTGGGCCGACGGAGATCTTGCCCAGCCCCATGGCGTCCATGAACAGCGGATACAGCGTGCCCAGCAGCACCGCCCCCAGCGCCGCGATCAGGATCACGTTGTTGGCCAGCAGCAGCGACTCGCGCGAGAACCAGGTGAAGCCGCTGCCGGTGATCATCTTCGGCGCGCGCCAGGCGTAGAGTGCGAGCGAGCCACCGATCACCACGGCGAGGAAGCCAAGGATGAAGGCACCGCGCGCCGGATCGGTGGCAAAAGCATGCACCGAGGACAGCACGCCGGAGCGCACCAGGAAGGTGCCGAGCAGCGACAGCGAGAACGCCACCAGCGCCAGCAGCACGGTCCAGGCCTTGAAGGCGCCGCGCTTCTCGGTGGCGGCGAGGGAGTGGATCAGCGCGGTGCCGGCGATCCACGGCATAAAGGAGGCGTTCTCGGTGGGGTCCCAGAACCACCAGCCGCCCCAGCCCAGTTCGCGATAGGCCCACCAGGCCCCGAGCATGATGCCCAAGGTCAGGAAGGCCCAGGCCACCGTGGTCCAGGGCCGCGACCAACGCGCCCAGGCGACGTCCATCTTGCCCGAGAGCAGTGCGGCGATGGCGAAGGCGAAGGCGACGGCGAAGCCGACGTAGCCCATGTACAGCATCGGCGGGTGGATGATCATGCCCCAGTCCTGCAGCAGTGGGTTCATGTCGTTGCCGTCCATGGCGGCGGGCAGCAGGCGCTCGAACGGGTTGGAGGTGGTGAGCAGGAAGGCGAGGAAGCCGACCGAGATCAGCCCCATGACGCCGATCACGCGCGCCGCCATGTCTTCCGGCAGGTGGCGCGAGAACACCGACACCGCGGTGCTCCAGAAGCCGAGGATCAGCACCCACAAGAGCAGCGAGCCTTCGTGCGAGCCCCAGGTGGCGGTGAAGCGGTAGACCTCGGGCAATTGCGAAAACGAGTTGCGCGCCACATTCTCGACCGAGAAGTCGTTGGTGACGAAGGAATACGCGAGGCAGGCGAAAGCGAGGGCAACGAACACGAACTGCCCCTGCGCGGCCGGTCGCGCCACGGCCATCAGCGTAAGGTTGCCGCGTTGCGCGCCGACAAGCGGCAGGATGGCCTGGGTGAGCGCCAACAGCAACGCAATAATCAGGGCGAAATGGCCGAGTTCAGGGATCATGCTTTTTCCTTTTTATTGCCTACGGGCATGGCGAGTTGCCACCCCTGAAAATGAAACTCACCCTGCCCGTTTCCCTCTCCCCAACCCTCCCCCGCCTTGCGGGCGAGGGTGCGAACGAGTCGCTGCGCGAGTTTCACGTTAACGACGCCGACCCGAACCGGTTCGGCGTCTCGGGATATCAAAATCATTCCACCACCGTCAGTTGCGCCTTCTGTGCCTGCTCGATGGCACTGGCTGCTTCCGGCGGCATGTAGTTCTCGTCGTGCTTGGCCAGCACCTGGGTGGCGGCAAACAGTCCGTCGGGACCGAGCCGGCCTTCGGCCACCACGCCTTTTCCTTCCTTGAACAGGTCAGGCAGGATGCCGGTGTAGACCACCGGCATCGATTTGGCGGTATCGGTGACGATGAAACGTGTGGTGAGTCCGTCAGCCTCGCGCCGGATGCTGCCCGCCTCGACCAGGCCGCCGATGCGGAAGTCGCGGCTGGTCGGCGCCTCCCCATTGATGACCTGGGTGGGGGAGAAAAAGAACACCAGATTGCTGTTGAATGCATTGAGCACCAGTGCCACCGCGGCCCCAAGGACGGCAACGACAAGGACGATCAAGGCGAGTTTTCTGTGACGTGGTTTCATTGCCATGCTGTTCCCAGATAACGAATTATTGCGGATCCCATGATTTCATGCGCTTGAGTCGTCGCCAGACCTGCAGGTGGTGGCGACGCAGCAACCAGACCTCCCCCACAATACAGAGCAGCGTCATCCCGAACGAGCCCCAGACATAGAGGCCATAACCGCCCATGGCCCAGAAGGCCTGCCAGCTTTCCCAGTTCATGCCGGTTCCTCCAACTGGGCACGCGCCCATTCGGTCCGCCGCTCGCGCTCGAGAATCAGCGTGCGTGCACGGACCAGGGCGACGGCAAGGGTGTACACCCAGGCGGCAAGCGCCATGACCAGCATGCCCCAGAGCATGGTCTGCGCCATCGACGGCGCGCGGGTGAGGCTGACCGAGGAACCCTGATGCAGGGTGTTCCACCATTTGACCGAGAAATAGATGATCGGCACGTTGATGACGCCGACCAGGTTGAGCAGCGCGCCGGCCCGGTCGGAACGGCGCGGATCATCGATCGCGGCCTGCAGGGCCATGACGCCGACGTAGAGAAACAGCAGGATCAGCTCCGAAGTAAGGCGTGCGTCCCATACCCACCACGCGCCCCACATCGGCTTGCCCCAGAACGCGCCGGTCCACAGCGCGACGAAGGTGAACATGGCGCCGGTGGGCGCCAGCGCGCGCGCCATGATGAACGACAGGCGGGTATTCCAGGCCAGCCCGATGGCCGACCAGAAGGCCATGACGACGTAGATGAACATCGACATCCAGGCCGCCGGCACATGGATGAAGATGATGCGGTAGCCCTCGCCCTGCTGGAAGTCGGTGGGCGCGACGAAGAAACTGATGTAGAGACCTGCCGCCGTCAGGATGAGCGCCAGGGCCGCGAGCCACGGAACCAGTTTGCCGGCCAGCGGATAAAAGGTCGACGGCGAAGCGTAGTGGTACAAATTCAAAGGCTACTCCACAGAAACTTTGAGGGCCATTGCGCTCACCCAGGGTGCCAGCAACAGCGACATCATCAGAAACGCCCCAAGCAGCGAGAGATGCGCTTCAGAACCGGTACCGGATAGCACGCCCTCCACTGCGCCCGCACCGAAGATCAAGGCCGGCACGTAAAGCGGCAGAATCAGCAAGGTGATCAGCGCGCCGCCGCCACGCAAGCCCAGGGTCAACGCGGCGCCGATGCTTCCCAGCAGGGACAGGATGGGGGTTCCGATGGCCAGCGACAGGACCAGAATCCACAGCGCTTCGGCCGGCAGATTGAACTGGATTCCCAGCACCGGCGCAATCAGCAGCAGCGGAATCCCGTTGATGATCCAGTGCGCGATCGCCTTGCCCAGGGTCAGCAGGGAGTTGGGATAAGGCGATAGCAGCATTTGCTCCAGGGTGCCGTCGCGATAATCGTCGGCAAACAGCCGCTCCATCGAAAGCAGCGAGGCCAGCAGCGCCGCCACCCATACCACCCCCGGCCCGATGGTTCGCAGCATGCCCGGCTCCGGCCCGATGCCGAGCGGAAACAGGCTCACCACCATGACGAAGAAGAATTGCGCGGTCAGCCAGTCGCCGCGTCGCCGCGCTGCCAGCAACACATCGCGGCGAATGACGGTGAACAGGAATTTCAGCATCGCGGCCCATGCGCAACCACGCTAGTCCCCGACCGACAGGATTTTGGGCGTCAGGCCGTCGAGCGCCAGCGGCTGATGGGTGGTTATGATCGCCAGGCCGCCTGCCACGATGTGATCGCGGACCATCTGCTCCACCATCGCGACCCCCTCGACGTCGAGCCCGGTCAGGGGTTCGTCGAGGATCCACAGCAGCGCGCCAGCCGTCATCAGTCCTGCCAGGGCAACGCGCCGGCGCTGGCCAAAGGACAACACGCGAGCGGGCAAATCCACGCAACGCGACAGGCCCACCTGCTCCAGCGCAGCCATGGCGGTCGCGTCATCCAGAACGCGGCCGTCCAGCGCCGCCGCGATCCGCAGGTTCTCCATAGGCGTGAGATCGTCCTTGATGCCGTTGGCATGACCGATGTAGGCCATCTCCCTGCCATATTGTTCATGTGTCTTGTTGATGGGTTCGCCACGCCAGCGCACCACGCCGGTGGCAGGCACAGACAGGCCGCAGAGGATACGCAACAGGCTGGTCTTGCCGCGACCATTGCCCCCCCGCACCAGTAGAGCCTCGCCATGCCCCAACTCGAAACCCAGATTCTTGAACAACAGACGCTCGCCGCGTTCGCAGGCCAGCTCAATGGCAGTAAGCATACTTGGCATCATCAATCATGAAACAGCAGCGCGGAGCTTATCCGAAACGGCGACATTTAACACTTCATGCCCGCGGAACCAGGGAGGTTAATCTCTATCACTGGCCCCGAAACCCAAAGTCGGCTACAAGGCAGCCCAGTCACCCACGTAGGCTAGTGCAATAAATTGCATCCACGGTGCAAACGTTTACGGGTGAATGGATGACTCATCGCGACGATGGCGCAACGAAGCCGTTAACTTCGTCTGGTGCCGATACGGCGCCGAACTTATAGTGTGATTGAAGAACCGCAGCCTTCGTACTTCAAGGATTCATCGGGGCGATGGGCACAAACAAGCAAAAAAGGAAAACACCATGGCCATGACCATGCACGTGGACATCGTCAGCATCGAAGAATCACTCTTTTCGGGCCTGGCGGAATTTGTGGTTGCACCGGCGGAAATGGGCGAGGTTTGCATCTACCCGATGCATGCGCCGATGCTTACCCGCCTCAAAGCTGGCGTCATTCGGCTGAAAATCCCGTTCCAGACTCAGGAACTGGTCATTTATGTTTCCAGTGGCATATTGGAAGTGGTGCGCCAGGGCGTGACGATCCTGTCTGACATCGCCATCCGCGAAACAGACATTGAGACTGGAAAACTGGAAGAAAAAAACCGGCAGGCAGACACCGCTGTCAAAAATTACGTCAGTGCGCTGGAGTATGCAAGGCTGGAGGTCGAGTTAGCACGGTCTCTGGCCCAAATGAAGGGCACTGAGCGATTACTGAAAGGCAAGAACAGGATCTAGGGCGTGCTGATTTATTCAGCGCGTCCCTAGCGGAAAACCCGACCAGGGAAAGGACGGGGACCGATCTTCTTATTTCCCCTGACTGGCGAAAAACGCGGCGACGGCCTTGATTTCTTCGGCGCTCAGCCTCTTGATGGCCTTGACCATTCTTTGATCGGTCACCGGAATGATGCCATCGCGAATTTTCAGGGCATCCATTTCCAGATATTCGGCCCACTGTCCGTTGAGATTCGGCGTCTCGCCATCGTGGGAGGCACCTTTGTCGCCATGGCAGCCCGCGCAGCGCCTGGCCGGATTCTCACCGAGCTTAACCAGGTTGGCGTCCAACTTTTGCGCCACGGGCGTCCAGGGCTTCTTGGCGAAGTACGCCGCCAGCGCGGCGATCTGCTCTACCGAATAATCCTTGATCAGGCTGGCCATGGTCTCGGAATGGCTCACCCCGGTTTTCCAGTCAAGCAAGACTTTCTTAAGGTATGACTCATGCTGGCCTCCGATGGAGGGGATGGCAGGGTTCTCCGAGACGCCATTGGCGCCATGGCAGGCATTGCAGGTTTCGGCCACTTCCTCGATCCTGTCCGCGGCTTGGGCCGAACCAAGAAAGCCCGCCAGTATCATTCCAAGTACCACGTGGTAGCACATAACCATTCCCCTTTTGTTATCTCGCCGGATTGATGCAATTCTGGTTTTCACAGTGCGAAAGACACGCCCGCCATCAGCGTGTGTACCCCGCCGGAGAGCGCGTCGTAAACATCATCGTCATATTTGTCATACATGTAGCCGGCGCGCAGCGTGGTGCCTTTCTTCAGGCCGTAATTCGCACCCAGAATAAAGCTGTGCAGGGTGTTGTCGATACGCCCATCGACGGTGCCAGCCAGTTCCGAGGCGACCAGACCGCTGGCCACATCGCCTTCCGACACGGAGAAGGTGTAACCCGCATCCAGCTTGAGGCGGTCGCTCGCCTGCCAGTCGCCATTAAGGGATAGCGACCAGGTGTCGACCTTGTAGGCCGATGTGTCGCGGATCAGGAAATTCAGCGTGCTGGCAGCCGTCAGCCCCGCCTCATAGCGGCGGCGGTCGGTGGAGAAGTAGTAGGACTCGAAGTCGTTCTGGGTCCAATCAAGGCTGACACTGGCGCTGACCCGTTCCGCCGGGGTCAGGTTGAGGGAGGCGCCCGCCGAATGAAAGGTATTGTCGACATCCTGGGCTTGCGTGGTCCCCAGACCGTCATTGGCCAAGGCGTTGGTGAAAGTATTGTTGCCGTTCTGCTTGTGCTTGTAGTTGTAATAGCCGTTGACCTGCATGCCATCGGCTGCCGCGTAACTCACCGCCGCTTTCAGGTTGAGGGATTCCTCCGGCTCGGTCACCAGGCCGGTCTTGTCGGCCCACAGATAGGAGGGGGTGACGCGGACGGTCACGCCAGGCATCGGCCGGGCGATCCATTTCAGGTAGACCTCGTCCGAAACGGTTTGCTCACGGTACAGCGACCGCTGCGGCGCGATACCGGGGGTCACGCTCACATCGGTCCAGGTGAGATCGCGGTCGATGTCCTCCCGTTTCCAGCCACCCGTCAGGCTGGATTTGAGAGGTAGCGCGCGCAAGGTGGCGGCCAGCCCGTAGCTCAAGGACTCGACGCTGTTGATACGTACGTCCAACGCTTGGTTAACAATGGGAGATATCAAGGTCCCCGCCGGGAAGGTGGAATCGTTGTCCCGGTTGGCGTACTTGATGTAGCCCTCCACGCCCATCGCCGGCGTGACACGGTGGTTGATGTTGAGGAAGGCGTTGTCGGTGCTGATCTTGCCGGTGTTGTAGCCGGCAAGAGATTGCGTGATTGTGAACGAATCCTGCTCCAGCCTCGACATGCCATAGCCCGCTGCAACCGCGGTATCGCCGAAAGTCCTGGACAGACGGATGGCATGCGTCATCAGGGTGCTGTCAGGCACGAAATGCAGGTCTTTGTTGGCGGAGGCCGGGGCGAAGAAGCCGCCGAAATTGGCCGCAAAGTCGCCCATCAGGTTGTCCCGCGCCTGATTGTCGAAGGTCTCGTAGCTGCTGTCATAGGACAACTGGAACAGGCCGCCGGGGGACGCGGTCAGATTGACGGACAGCTTGTTCATTTTCTCTTCGATGTCCTGATCGAACCCGCGCCAGCGTTGTAAAACCCGCGCAGCCGCACCCGCCACGTCGCTGCCGCCGGCCACGTAGGTGGAGAACCGGTTGCCATCCCGCTTGTAGCCGTCGTAGTTGACGGACAGCGACGTCCCCTCCCCCAACATGCCGGGCTTGAACTTCATCCCCACTCCATAGGTGGTGCGATCGATTTTGTACTCGGTCTGGCCGCCGCTATCGTCGTTGAACTGGGCCACGTAGCCGCTGTTGGTATTTGCGGGAACGTTGTAAGTGGGATCGGTCCCGCCCGGCACCCGGTTCGGACTGTAGAGGTAGTCGATGCCGCCGCTGGCCGAGCGGTAACGGGAGTAGTAGCCGGTGAAGCCGAGGTTATCCAGGTTCACCCGCGCCTTGCCACGGTGATTGTTCTGTCCGAATCCCTGCCGCTCCAGGGTCAGGAGGTCCCGGCTTTGATCGGAAACGGTCAGGTTCAGGTCGAGATCGGCATAGAAACCCGAGGCGCGGTCCCCCGACCAGGCTTCCTGGGGGCTGTAGCGCTCCAGGTACTGGGTGAGGCTGGCACCCGGACCATCAAAATAATTGAAGTAATACAGCTTGGGCGTGATTTCCCCGGTTACCGTCGAAGCCGTTGTTTCTGCGGCCTGGACCTGGGACATGGCAGTTGCCAGCACCGTCATGCAGGGAAGAATGAACTTCAGGGTCATATTTTTCGTGTTCATGATTTTTCTCCTGTTTGCATGGAGCTGATCAGTGACGCAGGTGCTGGTCGATGCTGCTGCCATGGACCTGGCTGTGACAGGCCGTGCACTCCCTCAGCACCGCGCCTGTGATGCGCTGGGTGTTGTTGGTCGAACCGGTCTGGCCATGGCGGTTGCCGGCCACCGAGTGGCACTGCAGGCAAAGCATGGGCTGGGCAACATTGAGCAACTTACGGTTGGGCGAGCCGTGGGGGTTGTGGCAATTGCTGCAATCCTCTGTGGCCGGCGGATGCTCGAAGACGTGGGGCCCGCGCACGGCCTGGTGGCACTGGGTGCATTGCGCGGTCTTGGACTCCAGGCTGGTCTGCTTGCCGCCGTGCTGATCGTGGCAGCTGGTGCAGGTCAGGGCGCCTTCCTTGACCGGGTGATGCGATTTCATGTTGAAGCGGGCCAGCACGTCCTGGTGGCAGGTGGCGCACAACGCAGTGTTCTTGTCGCTGCGCCACAGCGACAGATCGAGGCGCTTGATGTCCTTGGGCGTGTGCATGCCGTGGCAGTCGCGGCACTCAAGGCCTGCCTTGTGGTGGTCGGCGAACTTCCAGTTCATGCGCTTGGCGTCGTTCTTGTGGCAGGTCAGGCAGGCCTCGGCATCAGGCTTCTGCGGCCGCTTGACGGGGTCTTTGGCCTTGGCGACTTTCGCGTGCTCGGCGGCGCCGGCATGGCAGGTTGCGCAGTTGGTTTTGGCGTGGGCGCCTTTGGCGTGCTGGTCTTCCTTGTCGTCATGACAGCCATAGCACTTGAGCATGTCCCTGCTGTCGAGACCTGCAACAACATCCTGGGCGAATGTCATTTCGGACAGAAGCGCCATGCCAACGGCCAAGGCGAATGCATAAATGCGTTTCATATGGGTTCCCCCCCTGTTTGCGTTGTTTACGACAATTGAAGCACTGCAAAACCGGAGGAAAGCACCCGGATTTTCCAACTGTGTTTATTGGTTTATTGACTGACTTATTGCGGAACTTTTCTTTTTCTACTGGTAAGCAACTCCTCTCAACCCTAGTACAAAAAAAGAATTTCTAAAGGGATATTTACGTCTTTAGTTCCTGACGCATTTTCCGCGCCGGTATTCCTGTGCTTGAACTGCGGGAAGACATCCTGTCAAACGCCCCCCGCACGGCAGCGCGGTACGATCGTGAGGCAACTGTAAGCAGATTGCCCGTGCAGGCCGGGTGTCAGGATGTCAGCCGCCGCCAGGTCGCCACCACCGTGTCCGGATTCAGCGAAATCGAGCCGATCCCCTGTGCCACCAGCCATTCCGCCAGATCGGGGTGGTCGCTCGGCCCCTGGCCGCAGATGCCGATGTACTTGTCCAGCCGGTTGCAGGCGGCGATCGCCTCGGCCAGCAGTTTCTTCACCGCCGGATTGCGCTCGTCGAAGCCTTCGGCCACCAGCCCGGAATCGCGGTCGATCCCCAGCGTCAACTGGGTGAGGTCGTTGCTGCCGATGGAAAAGCCATCGACGTGCTGTAGAAAGTCGTCGGCGAGCAGCACGTTGGAGGGAATCTCGCACATCATGATCAGCCGCAGCCCGTTCTCGCCGCGCTTGAGGCCGTTCTCTTCCAATAGTTTCACCACCGCCGCGCACTCTTTTACCGTGCGCACGAAAGGAATCATCACCTCGACGTTGGAAAAGCCCATCGTCTCGCGCACCTGCTTCAGCGCGCGGCACTCCAGCTCGAACGCCGGGCGGAACAGCGTCGACACGTAGCGCGCGGCGCCGCGCAGCCCCAGCATCGGGTTTTCCTCCTTCGGCTCGTAGCGCTCGCCGCCGACCAGGTTGGCGTATTCGTTGGACTTGAAGTCGCTCAATCGCACGATCACCGGCTGCGGCCAGAACGCGGCGGCCAGGGTGGCGATGCCCTCGGCCAGCTTGTCGACATAAAACGACACCGGGTCGGTGTAGCCGGCAGTACGCGCATCGATCTCTTCCCGCACGCCAGGCGTCTGGCCGGCATAGTCGAGCAGCGCCAGCGGATGCACGCCGATCATGCGGGCGATGATGAATTCCAGCCGCGCCAGGCCGACGCCGTGATTGGGAATCTGCGCAAATTCGAAGGCGCGCTCGGGATTTCCGACGTTCATCATCAGCTTCACCGGCGGCTCGGCCAGGGTTTCGCTCGCCAGCGTCTCCACCGTGAACGGCAGCTTGCCTGCGTAGACAAAGCCGGCGTCGCCCTCGGCGCACGACACCGTCACCGTCTCGCCGTCCTTCAGCACCGCGGTCGCCTCGCCGGTGCCCACCACGGCGGGGATGCCCAGCTCGCGCGCGACGATGGCGGCATGGCAGGTGCGCCCGCCACGGTTGGTGACAATCGCCGCCGCGCGCTTCATCACCGGTTCCCAGTCAGGGTCGGTCATGTCGGTGACCAGGATGTCGCCCGGCTGCACCCGGTTCATTTCGGCCGGGCTGGCGATCAGCCGCACTTCGCCGGCGCCGATTTTCTGGCCGATGGCGCGGCCGGTGATGCGCACCTCGCCGGGCGCTTCCAGGGTGTAGCGTTCGCTGACGCCGTTGGCGCGCGCCTTCACCGTTTCCGGGCGCGCCTGCACGATGAAGAGTTCGCCGGTTTCGCCGTCCTTCGCCCACTCGACGTCCATCGGGCGCTGATAGTGCTGTTCGATCGCCACGGCCTGGCGCGCCAGTTCCAGCACCTCGGCGTCGGTCAGCGAATACTGCCGCCGCAGGTCGGCCGGCGTGTCCTCGATCACGGTTGCGCCGTCGCGCCACACCATGCGGACGGCCTTGCCGCCCAGCTCGCGCCGCACCACGGCGGGAAAGCCCTCGGCCAGTTTCGGCTTGTGCACGTAGAACTCGTCCGGGTTGACCGAGCCCTGCACCACGGTTTCACCCAGCCCGTAGGCGGCCGTGATGAACACCACGTCGCGGAAGCCGGATTCGGTATCCAGCGTGAACAGCACGCCGGAACACGCGATGTCGGAGCGCACCATGCGCTGCACGCCGGCCGACAGCGCGACGTCGGCGTGCGCAAAGCCGTGATGCACGCGGTAGGCGATGGCGCGGTCGTTGTAGAGCGAGGCGAAGACCTTCCTCACATACCGCAGCAGGTCGTCCTCGCCCTGCACGTGCAGGTAGGTTTCCTGCTGGCCGGCGAACGAGGCATCGGGCAGGTCCTCGGCGGTGGCCGACGAGCGCACCGCCACCGACACCCTGTCGCCCAATGCGGCATAAGCCGTGCGCAGGCCGGATTCCAGCGCGGCTGGCAAGGCGGCCGCCTCGACCCAGGCGCGGATCTCCGCGCCGGCAGCGGCAAGCGCCGTCACGTCCGCCACGTCGAGCGCCGCCAGCCGCGCGTTGATGCGCGCACGCAAATCGTTGTGATCGAGAAACTCCCAGAATGCCTGCGCCGTGGTGGCAAAGCCGCCTGGCACCTTGACGCCGGCACTGGACAGATTGGCGATCATTTCGCCCAGCGAGGCGTTCTTGCCGCCCACACGCGGCACGTCCGCCATCGACAGCGCATCCAGCGGGACGATATAGTCAGTTGAAGCCGGCATAATCCACCCCATGAAAAAACGCGTTGCATACTGCGTATCCGATCACACCGGCGTCACCGTCGAAGCGGTGGCGAAGAGCGTGCTGGCGCAGTTCCCTGCGCTTGAGTTTAGCCTGATTGCGCTGCCTTTCATCGACAGCCCGGAAAAGGCACGGGCCGCCGCGGCGCAGATTGCCGCCACCCCCGACGCCCTGGTGTTTTCCACCCTGTCCGACCCGGCCCTGCGCGCCAGCCTGCGAGACAGCCACGCCAGCCTGTTCGATGTCTTCGACCTCATCGCCCCCGCCGTTGAAACCACGCTGGGCCAGGCCGCCACCCCCAGCGGCGGGCGCACCCACGGCATGGCCACCAACTACGAATCGCGCATGGACGCGGTGAATTTCAGCCTGGCGCTGGACGATGGTCTGCAACCGCAGCGGCTCGACCAGGCCGACCTGATCCTGGTCGGCGTCTCGCGCGTCGGCAAAACGCCCACCGCGCTCTATCTCGCCCTGCAATACGGCCTGCGCGTCGCCAACTACCCGCTCACCCCGGACGATCTCGAACGCGGCGACCTGCCCGAGGTCCTGCTTGCCAACCTGCCCCGCCTGCGCGCCCTGACCCTGTCGGCGGAGCGTCTCGCCGCCATCCGCCAGGCGCGTTACCCGGACAGCCGCTACGCCAGCCTGCAACAATGCCGCGAAGAACTCGCCAGCGCCGAGCAGCTGTTCGCGCGCCACACCCTGCCCGTCCTCGACACCAGCCGCATGTCGGTGGAGGAAATCGCGGCCCGCCTGCGCAGCCAGCCATAAACTCCGTCTGCCGCAACGGGAAATCGGCCCCCCCACCCTATTTTTTTTGGAATAGGCGCCGTTAAATGACGATAGGGATAACCATGCTGGTCAGCAGGCGCCAGGCGATGACAATTACTTTTCCAATACAACACGATGCAGCGGAACCACGCCTTCCCCATGCGTGATGAAGCCGGCGTTGTCAGGAATCCGTCCGTAAGGCGCATCTCGCGCCCGACGGCCTGGAAGCTCGCCCTGCTGGCGGGCTTTGTCACGCAACTGCTGCTGATCGTGTTCGTCACCACCATCGGCCTGCAGCAACTGGGCGTGACCACGCACAACCTCAATCAGGTGGTTGACGTGCATATGCGCAAGCAGAACCTCACCCGAAGCATGGTGATCGATGCGCGCGAGCGCACGATGAACCTGTTGATGATGGCCCAGATCGTGGATCCCTTCGATCGCGATGAATTGCTGATGCAATACCACAAGCACGGGGGTTCATTTGTCGCCACGCGGCAGGCGCTGCTGGCGCTGCCGCTGAGCGACAGCGAGCGCCGATTGATCGAACAGCAAGGTGATCTGACCCGCCAGGCCGTGCCGGTCCAGAATCAGGTGATCGATCTCCTCAGCGTCGACCGCACCCAGGATGCGGCCAAACTGGTTCTTTACGAAGCCTACCCGGCGCAAAACAGGGTGCTCGAAACGCTTGCGCTGCTTGATGCCGAAACCCAGCGGGCTGCGCTGGCCGCCAGCCACAAAGCGCACGAAGACCACATGGCCGCGCGTTTATGGATATTCCTGCTCTCTGGCACAGCATTGCTGGTGGGGGTGTTTGTCGCCGCGGTGGTCTTATACTTTGCCGCCCGCATCAGCCGCGAACGCGAGCAGCTCGCCACCCACGACGCCCTGACCGGCCTGCCCAACCGCATGCTGTTCAAGGATCGCCTGGAGCAATCCCTGATTCGCGCAAAGCGGCATCAGACGCTGGTCGGCGTGATGTTCATCGATCTCGACCGCTTCAAGCGGGTCAACGACACGCTCGGGCATGCCAGCGGCGACCTGCTGATTTGCGAGGTCGCCCGACGCCTGCGGCAGACGGTCCGCTCCGATGACATCGTGGCGCGGCTGGGGGGCGACGAATTTGTCGTGGTCATCAACGATGTGGTCGCGCTCAATCCCATCCTGCAGGTGGTCGAAAAGATGCTTGAGGTGGTGACCGAGCCCTACAAGCTCGACGGACGCGAGATTTTCAGCAGCTGCAGCATCGGGGTCAGCGTTTTCCCGAATGACGGCACCACATCCAGCGACCTGCTGAAGCACGCCGACACCGCGATGTACCACGCCAAGAACAACGGCAGAAACCGTTTCCAGCTCTACAACGCGGCGATGAACGCGATGGCCGAGGAGCGGCTACAGATCGAGACCGACCTGCATTACGCGAAAGAGCGGGGCGAATTCATCTTCCACTACCAGCCGCAACTCAACCTGGAGAGCGGACGCATCCACGCCGTCGAAGCGCTGATCCGCTGGCGGCACCCGAAAAGAGGCCTGCTCGCCCCGGCGGATTTTCTCGGCATGCTGGAAGAAACCGGCGAAATCGTCAGCGTTGGCCGCCTGCTTCTGCTGGCTGCCTGCCTGCAGACCGCGCGCTGGCATGCCGCCGGTTTTTCCGATCTGGAAGTTGCCGTCAATCTTTCGGGCAAGGAGTTCTGGCACGACACCCTGATCGACAACGTTCGCGACGCGCTGGTGCAATCCGGCCTGCCGCCGCAATCCCTGCAGCTCGAACTGACCGAAGGCATTTTCATGGACGACGTCGACACGGCGGTGGACCGGATACAGGCCCTTAAAGCGCTGGGGATTTCCGTCTCCGTCGACGACTTCGGCACCGGCTATTCGTCATTGGCCCACCTGAAGCGATTCCCGCTCGACGTGCTGAAAATCGACCGCTACTTCGTCAAGGACATACACCTGGCGCCAGCCAACGAAGCCCTCGTCAGTTCCATTCTCGCCCTGTGCAGGGGCCTGGATCTCGGCACCGTCGCCGAAGGCATCGAGAACCGGGAACAACTCGAATCGCTGCGCAATCTCGGCTGCCAGATCGTGCAGGGCTATTTCATCAGCCGGCCGGTTCCTGCGGAAGACATTCTCGCGCTGCTGGGCCGCGACTGGCTGCAGGAATTCGGCCAGCCGCAAGAAGCTGCGCGCCAGGGCATCGCGGTTTAGCGCCTGCGCTGCCGCACCGCTTCGAACACCGCCACCGCCAGCGCCGCCGACGCATTCAGCGACTCGATCCGGCCAGCCATCGGGATGTGCGCGCACCGCGTCGCTACCCCGCACACTGCTGCCGACAAGCCCGCGCCTTCGTTGCCGGCGATGAGCGCGAGCGGGCCATTGAGATCGAGTGCATAGAAGTCGCTGTCCTCGGCCAGGGCGAGCGCAACGCTGCGGCCGGAAAACCCATTCAGCCACGTCACCAGATCGACGCCCTGCTGCATCGGCAGCACGAACTGCGCGCCCTGCCCGCCACGCAGCGCCTTCGGCGACCAGGGGTCGTGGCAGCCCTTCGACAGCACCGCCAGCGTGGCACCCGCCGCCGCGCCGGTGCGCAGCATGGCGCCGAGGTTGCCGGGATCCTGGATGTCCTCCAGCACGATGACAAGCGGGGAGGCGTCGAGGGCGGGCGGCGAGAGCCAGGCCGCCTCCGCCAGCACGCCGGTGGGGGTGGCGACAGGCACGAGTTCGGCAAACAGCGCGTCGGGCAGCACGATGGCCTTGGTCTGCGGGCAGCGAGTGGCGAACGGCGCCAGCCGGTCGGCGCCGACCGAGGCCGCGCGCACCAGGGTATGCGGCTGGCCGCCGGCATCGAGATAGGCGGCCAGCAGGTGCTCGCCGTCGAGCAGGGTCATCCGCGCCTCGCGCCGCGCGCGCGACGATTCTGCCAGCTTTTTAAGCCGCTTGAAAATCGGGTTGTCGCGCGAGGTAATGGCTGTCTCGGTCATGCCCGGATTATCCGCGATTCACCCGGTGCGGCGTAAACTTGGCCTATGCGCATCGCCCTCATCACCCCCTACGGCCGCGAACACCGCAACGGCAACTGGCACACCGCCGCGCGCTGGGCGCGCTTCCTGCGCGAGGCCGGCCACGCGGTGCGAACGCAGGTGGAATGGGACGGCCGCAGCGCCGACCTGATGCTGGCGCTGCATGCGCGGCGCAGCTTTGCGTCGATCCGCGCCTTTGCCGATCGCTTCCCGACCCGGCCGCTGTTGCTGGTGCTCACAGGCACCGACCTCTACCGCGACATCCACGAAGACCGCGACGCCCAGCAGGCGCTCGAACTCGCGCACCGGATCATCGTGCTGCAGGAACGCGGCCCCGACGAACTCGCCCCGCATCTGGCCGCCAGGACGCGGGTGATCTACCAGTCCGCTCCCGACATCACCCACCGGCCGTCGCCGAAAGACAACTTCGAGGTGCTGGTGATCGGCCACCTGTGCCCGGAAAAGGATCCCTTCCGGGTGGCGCTGGCGACGGCCCATCTGCCCGAACACTCGAAAATCCAGGTGACGCACCTGGGCAGCGCCCTGTCCAAGGACATGGCCGAAACGGCGGAGATGGCGCAGGGCAAGCTGCCGCGCTGGCGCTGGGGCGGCGAGGTGCCGCACAAGGCGGTGCTGAAGCGGCTGGCGCGGGCGCACCTGATGGTCATCAGCTCGGTGATGGAAGGCGGCGCCAACGTCATCTGCGAAGCGCTGGCGGCCGATGTCCCGGTGCTGGCCTCGCACATGCCCGGCAACGTCGGCATGCTGGGCGAGGACTACCCCGGCTATTTCCCGGTCGGCGACGAGCGGCGGCTGGCCAAGCTGATGGCTATGGCCGAGTCCGACCCCGATTTCTACGCCGAACTGCTTGCCCACGCCCGCCAGCGGCGTGGTCTGATGCGGCCGGAGCAGGAAGCGAGCCGCCTGCGGCAGGCGGTGGCCGAATTCGAACCCATCCCGGGTTGAACCTTATGGCCCATCGGGCCTCTATCCCCTGCTTGCGCCCGGCTTCACTTGACGCATCGCGTATGCTGTCTGTTCTCCTCCCTTAGTTCTCCCCCATGCAAGCCACCGAACATTTCATCCCCGGCAAGGACGCCTCGCTCGAAGCGTCGATCGCCACCCTGCAATCCAAGCTGGAAGCCATCGGCTTCCACATCGAGGAACGCTCTTGGCTCAACCCGGTGGAAGGCGTGTGGTCGGTGCACATCCGCGACCGCGACTGCCCGCTGCTGTTCACCAACGGCAAGGGTGCCTCGGAGCTGGCCGCACGGGCGAGCGCGCTGGGCGAGTATTTCGAGCGGCTGTCGACCAATTACTTCTGGACGCACTTTTACCTGGGCGAGACGATCGCCAGCCGCGCCTACGTCCATCATCCCGACGAGCGCTGGTGTGCGGTGGTCGACGACGCCTGGCCGGAAGAACTCCTCACCCCCGAACTGCACGCCCTGTACAACCCGGACGAAGGCGTGCGCGCCGACCAGCTGATTGACATCAACTCCGGCAACGCCGAACGCGGCATCTGCGCCATTCCCTACCAGCGGCTCTCCGACGGCCAAACCGTGTATTTCCCGGTCAATCTCATCGGCAACCTCTACGTCAGCAACGGCATGTCGGCCGGCAACACGCTGAAGGAAGCACGCACCCAGGCGCTGGCTGAAATCTTCGAGCGCCACATCAAGTTCCGCATCATCGAGGAAGGCCTGTGCCTGCCCGACGTGCCCGAAGATGTGATCAATCGCTACCCGCACATCGCCGCCGGCATCCGCGGCCTGCGCGAAGCGGGCTTCGGCATCCTGGTGAAGGACGCCTCGCTTGGCGGCCAGTACCCGGTGATGAACGTGACCCTGCTGCACCCGCAGGACCAGGGCTGCTTCGCCAGCTTCGGCGCGCATCCGCGCTTCGAGGTGGCGCTGGAGCGCGCGCTGACCGAACTGCTGCAGGGCCGCGCGCTGGATTCGCTGGCAGGCTTCCCTGCCCCCGGCTTCGACGAGACCGAAATCGCCGACCCGCAGAACCTGGAAATCCACTTCGTCGATTCCAGCGGCGTGATTTCCTGGCAGTTCCTGCGCGACACCCCCGACTTCGACTTCGTCGACTGGAATTTCGGCACCACCACCGAAGAAGATTACGCGTGGTCGGTCGATGCCCTGCACGCCGAAGGCCATGAGCTCTACATCGCCGACTTCACCCATCTCGGCGTCTACGCCTGCCGCATCCTGGTGCCTGGCGTGTCCGAGATCTACCCGGTCGAGGAACTCGAATTCGAGAACAACAGCGTCGGCAACCTGATCC
>Ga0299912_10000800_pt1 | contig 25758 bp, 20 predicted proteins | sample RVTome_2_FD_207667 | JGI IMG/M metagenome (GOLD analysis project Ga0299912, IMG submission 207667) | Soil microbial communities from uranium-contaminated site in the Upper Colorado River Basin, Wyoming, United States - RVT95D214 (version 2) ... | reverse complement strand
TCAAAAACACACTCAGGTACATTCAACTAGCTGAGACCTATTTCGGCGTCGAGGATGATGAATACATCACCAAGGTAGCCGAGAACATAGAACAGTCGATACCGTTGATTGAGGCAGGATATGTTGAGGCTGCTGACCTTAACGGTGTGAAGATATTCAAGATACCAAAGTCTCGTGTGGTTGGGGTGTAGTCTTTGGTGCGGGAGGAGGGACTCGAACCCTCGAAGTCCTCAGACACGGGATCTCCCACCCGAAGAACCGGATCTTAAGTCCCGCCCCTTAGGCCAACCTCGGGTACTCCCGCACGCACAAATAGGGACAAGCCAACATATTATAACCTTACCGAGCCAGGCGACGCGAAAGCCTCACGAGAGGAGAACTCCAGTAGAGCTGCAACCCGCGGCGCCAGACCCGGAAAACCGAAGAGACGCCCGACCAGCGGAAGCTAAGTACACCTCCGCCATCCGTCGCCGCCAAAAGGACCCTGAAAAAGCCTCCGAATCCTAAAACAGGCTTGAAAACCGGGAAAAGTGGCGGCGGCGGAGGCCCCCCTCCCCCCACGCGCACACGCAGAGAATAAAAGATAAAGAGATTCATTCAAAGACGAATTTACTCACCAACACACAGGATAACCTTACAGCACAACAGCTACCCTGCACCAAGCCAAAGACAACAACCATCTAGACAGGAAACCAGGGCACCAAAAAGGCGCACAAACCCGGAGACCTAGACCAGGCGCCTAGTCCTGTTAATGTCCTTGCGGTTCACGGCAAGGCTCTTGAGCCGCGCGGTTCTCCCGTAGCCGCAGGCCGCGCAGATCTTCTTGACGACGTGGAAGGCCTTCCTGCCGCAGCGCCTGCACTGGATGTGGACCTTATTGCCGTGGTGAAGCGCATGTTTCGTAGGCATACGTGTTCTACTCCGGCGGCGGGCTAATCATTATGACGTTGTCGCCGCGGAGGACGATGGCGCCGATGCTGCGGATGTTCTCCATGTCGCTGACCTCCTCCGCGTCGCTCATGTACAGGTTCACGTGCTGGTCGAAGCCCTCCAGGGTGCCCCTGAGGGTTCTGCCGCCACGCACCTTGATGAGCACCGTCTTGCCGACGCTCCGTTCAAGCACCTTCTCAATCATTTCAGCCAATCTGTTGCCTCTCCGTGGATCGTTGGGCTCTTATCGAAATACAGAGTCCACCTATAAAAGTTTGTATTTTTCTGGGGTTCCAGCACGGGAAAAGGTTATATTCCCGGGCTGCAAAAGAAGCCTTAAAAAGGCTTGTATCGCCAAGAGAAAGTAGGAACAGGCTCCGCATCGAGTAACATTTATTAGGGAGCAGTTGTCCTAACGTATAGCCTCGTTAGGGTTAGGAAGGCTTCTCGGCAAGGTGAAAAACGGGTAAATGAGACGACCTGATCCCTTTAAAGCAGCCAGAGCCCTTCCCCGCCCTACGTTCATTCATTTTGGAAGGATGGTTTAGTTTGCTTCTCACAGACCTTGAACACTGGGATTTGATGAAGTCCTTCTTCCAGGAGGAGGGACTCGTCAAGCAGCACCTGGACTCGTATAACGACTTCACCAGGAACACGCTGCAGCAGATCATAGACGAGATAGGGGGCATCCAGATCGAGGTCCCCAACCACACGTACAACATAAAGTTCGGCGCCATAGAGATAGGCGAGCCACGCGTCGTGGAGGTGGACGGCACCGTCCGGGAGGTCTACCCCCGCGAGGCCCGCATACGCAACCTCACCTACAGCGCCCCACTCTACCTGGAGATAGAGCTGGACGACGAGGGCCACGAGACCTACGAGCGGGTCAACATAGGCGACATGCCCATCATGGTCAAGTCCAACCTGTGCCTCCTCAGCCGCCACACCAAGGACGAGCTCGTCAAACTGGGGGAGGACCCGGACGAGGTGGGGGGCTACTTCATAGTCAACGGAAGCGAGCGCGTCATCGTCAGCCTGGAGGACCTGGCCCCCAACAGGGTCCTCATCGAGACGGATGACAGGGGAACCAAGCCCGTGTACAGGGGCAAGGTGTTCAGCACCACCGTCGGGTTCCGCGCACGAATAGAGATGAGCCTCAAGACCAAGGGCGAGATGAGCATCACCATCCCCGGCGTGCCGGTCCCCGTGCCCTTCGTGGTCCTCATGAGGGCCCTGGGAGTACAGACAGACAGGCAGGTAGCCGAGATGGTGAGCCTCGACCCGGACATCCTCAACGAGCTGGAGCCCAGTTACAGGGAGGCCAGCAGCATCCCGAGCATCGAGGAGGCCATCCTCTACATAGGCAACCGTGTGGCCTTCGGCCAGGTCAAGGAGTTCAGGGTCAAACGCGCCGAGACCATCCTAGACAGGAACCTCCTGCCCCACATAGGCAGGGATCCCGATGAGCGCCTCGACAAAGCCATATTCCTGGGCGAGATGGCGTCAAGGATCATCGAGCTGAAGCTTGGGCAGCGTGTGGAGGACGACAAGGACCACCTGAGAAACAAACGCATCAAGCTCGCCGGCCCCCTACTGGCCGAGCTGTTCAGGAGCGCGTTCTGGAGCCTGTACCGCGACATGCGATACCAGTTCAGGCGGATGAGCACCCGCCGCAAGGGCGTCCTCATCTCGGCAGCGGTCAGGCCCGGCATCATCACGAGCAGGATACAGCACGCCCTGGCCACAGGCAACTGGAGGCGAGGCCGCGTAGGCATGACCCAGCTCCTCGACCGCACCAACACTCTATCAACACTCTCTCACCTTCGCAGGCTCCAGAGCCCCCTCAGCAGGAGCCAGCCCAACTTCGAGGCCCGTGACCTCCACAGCACCCACTGGGGCAGGCTCTGCCCCAACGAGACGCCGGAGGGAGCAAACTGTGGCCTGGTCAAGAACCTGGCCCTCATGAGCAGCGTCAGCGTCGGCACCGACGCCGAGAAGGTGAAGCGCACCCTCGAGTTCATGGGAGTCGTGAAGGCCAAGGACGCCGACGAGCAGCTACGCCACGAGGGCAGCAAGATCTTCGTGGAGGGCTACCTCCTGGGCTATACAACGTCCCCGGCGGTGCTCACGAAGACATTCAGGGAGATGCGCCGCAAAGGCGAGATCAGCGGCGAGGCAAACATAGCCTACTACAGGAACTATAACGAGATATACGTCAACTGCGACGAGGGCCGCATCAGGCGCCCCCTTATAGTGGTCGAGGACGGGAAGCCCCTGCTCAAGCAGCGGCACATACGCAACATAAAGCAGGACAGGTGGACGTGGAGCGACCTCATCAGGGAGGGCATCATGGAGTGCCTTGACAGCGACGAGGAGGAGAACGCCTACATAGGCATCAAGGCCGAGGAGCTGACGGAGGAGCACACCCACATGGAGATATGCACATACTGCATCCTGGGCGTGGGCTCCGCCATCATCCCCTACGCCGAGCACAACCAGAGCCCCAGGAACACGTACCAGGCGGCCATGGCCAAGCAGGCCCCAGGCATATACGCGCTCAACCACGGCGAGAGGACCGACACGCGCGGCCACCTCCTGCACTACCCCCAGAAGCCCCTGGTGGCCACCAAGCCCATGGAGGTCATCGGCTACAACGAGCGCCCCGCGGGCCAGAACTTCATAATAGCGATCCTCAGCAGCATCGGCTACAACATGGAGGACGCCATCATATTCAACAAGGGCGCAGTGCAGAGGGGCCTAGGCCACAGCAGCTTCTACAGGATCTACAAGGCCGAGTGCAAGCAGTACCTGGGCGGAGCCAAGGACAGGCTCACCATCCCCGAGGCGGGTATCCGCGGCTACCACGGCGCCGACGCCTACAGGCAGCTGGAGAGCGACGGCCTCATAGCCACCGAGGCGGAGGTCAAGGGCGGCGACGTACTCATCGGCAAGACCAGCCCGCCACGCTTCATGGAGGAGTACAGAGGCATAGAGATCAGGGGCCCCCAGCTGCGCGACACCAGCATAGGCGTCAGGCCCACAGAGGTGGGCGTCGTGGACCAGATATTCATCACCAAGGACATCGAGGGCAGCCAGCTGGTCAAGGTCAAGGTCCGCAGCCACAGGGTTCCCGAGCTGGGGGACAAGTTCGTCTCCCGGCACGGCCAGAAGGGAGTCATAGGCATGCTGGTGGCCCCCGAGGACATGCCCTTCACCGCCAGTGGCACCGTCCCGGACATCGTCATGAACCCCCACGCCTACCCCAGCCGCATGACCGTGGGCCAGTTCATAGAGGCAATAGCGGGCAAGGCTGCCGCCCTTAGAGGGGAGATCGTTGACGGGACGCCGTTCGCCAACGAGGACCCCAAGGCCCTAGAGGAGATACTGAAGGACCTAGGCTTCCAAGCCGGAGGCCGCGAGATGATGTACGATGGAATGAGCGGCCGCATGTTCGAGGCAGAGATATTCGTGGGTGTAGCATTCTACCAGAAGCTCCACCACATGGTCGTAGACAAGATACACGCCAGGGCCCGAGGCCAGGTCCAGATGCTCACCCGTCAGCCTACGGAGGGCAGGGCCAGGGGCGGAGGCCTCAGGTTCGGCGAAATGGAGCGCGACTGCCTAGTCGGCCACGGAGCCGCCATGCTCCTCAAGGACAGGCTCCTAGAGGAGTCGGACGCCTACACCATCTATGTCTGCGAGAAGTGCGGCAAGCAGGGCTTCTACGACATCAGGCAGAGGAAGTACATCTGCCCAACGTGTGAGGGCAAGAGCGACATAGAGCCCGTCACCGTCAGCTACGCCTTCAAGCTGCTGCTGCAGGAGATGCAGAGCCTGTGCCTGAGCCCAAGCCTCAAGCTGACCAAGGAGGCTGAGTAGGATGAGCAAAGTAATTGACGCCATACAGTTCGGACTTCTGTCCCCCGACGAGGTGAGGCGCCTCAGCGTCGTTGAGATACAGACAAGCGACACCTACGACGAGGACGGCGCCCCCATAGCGGGCGGCCTCATGGACCAGAGGCTGGGCACACTTGAGCCCAGGCAGAGGTGCCGCACATGCGGAAACATAGCCATCAACTGCCCCGGCCACTTCGGCCACATAGAGCTGGCTGTCCCCGTGGTGCACGTCGAGTTCGCCAAACAGATCTACAAGGTGCTAGGCTCCACTTGCCGCGGCTGTGGAAGCATCCTCCTAGACGAGGACACCAAGGAGAAGCTGCGGGGGCAGCGCCACAGCGACATTGAGATGTTCGGCAAGGTGAGCGACGAGACAGCGACAGAGATCATGAAGCAGGCCAAGAAGTACAAGCGCCACAAGGAGTGCCCCTACTGCGGCATGGTACAGACCGTCGTCAAGTTCAACAAGCCCACAACGTTCCTGGAGATAGAGAAAGAGGAGTTCTTCGACATGGAGGACGAGGACATCCAGGAGGAGGTAACCCGCAGGCTCACACCAAACATGATCAGGGAGTGGTTCGAGAGGATACCCGACGAGGACCTGGAACTCCTGGACTTCTCACCAAGCTCCGCAAGACCTGAGTGGATGGTCCTACAGGTGCTCCCCGTGCCCCCCGTCGATGTGCGTCCATCGATCATCCTCGAGAGCGGGATCAGGGCCGAGGACGACCTCACCCACAAGCTCGTGGACATCATCAGGATCAACCAGAGGCTCAAGGAGAACATCGACGCCGGAGCCCCCACCCTCATCATCGAGGACCTCAGCGAGCTCCTCCAGTACCACGTGACCACCTACTTCAACAACGAGGTGAGCGGAATACCGCCGGCGCGGCACCGCAGCGGCAGGACCCTGAAGAGCCTGGCCCAGAGGCTTAAAGGCAAGGAGGGCAGGTTCAGGGGAAACCTCAGCGGCAAACGCGTGGACTACTCCGCGCGCACCGTCATCAGCCCCGACCCCAACCTGGACATCAACCAAGTGGGTGTCCCCGTGCACATAGCCACAAAGCTGACGGTGCCCGACGTGGTCACCGACCGCAACATCGAGGACATGAAGACGCTTGTGCACAACGGCCCCTACAGGCACCCCGGCGCCCTGTACATCATTAGGCCGGACAACAAGCGCATAAGGCTGGAGTTCGTACAGGACCGCAAAGTGATCGCGGAGACCCTGGAGCCCGGCTTCATCATCGAGCGGCACCTGAAGGACGGCGACATAGCCCTGTTCAACAGGCAGCCGTCGCTTCACAGGATGAGCATCATGGCGCACCGCGTCAAGGTGCTGCCCTACAAGACCTTCAGGATGCACCTCACCGTCTGCCCGCCCTACAACGCGGACTTTGACGGCGACGAGATGAACCTGCACATACCCCAGAGCAAGGAGGCCCAGACAGAGGCCAGGATGCTGATGCAGGTACAGGACCAGATCCTTAGCCCAAGGTACGGCGCCCCCATCATCGGTGCAGGCAAGGACTACATCAGCGGAGCCTACCTGCTCACGCGGGGCGAAACCATGCTTTCGGCGGACGAGCTGGGGAAGATCATATCATACACCGGCTACACGGGTGAAATACCTAGGCCCACAACTCTGAAGCCTCATCCCATGTGGAGCGGCAAGGCGGTGTTCAGCCTCTTCCTGCCGAGGGACTTCAGCTTCGTAAGCAGGGCCAACATCTGCATGCACTGCCCCGAGTGCAGCCGCGACAAGTGCCAGTACGACGCCTACGTCATGATCCAGAACGGCCAGCTCAGGACAGGAGTCATCGACAAGAACAGCATCGGAGCCGAGCGCCCCGACACCATCTTCCACAGGATCATCAAGGACTACGGCACAGACGTGGCCCACGACTTCCTCAACGGCGTAAGCCGCCTCATCAACGGGTTCCTGACGCTACGAGGATTCACCTACAGCTACGACGAGCTCAACCTGGCCGACAGGGAGCTTAAGGAGATCAGCAAGGTCATGAGGCTGATGGAGAAGAACGTCCAGAAGCTCACCGAGGAGTACGGAACCGGCGTCCTGGAGAGGCTGCCCGGCCAGACCATGCAGGAGAGCTTCGAGATCAAGGTCATGAACGAGCTCGCCAAAGCCCGTGACAAGGCCGGCGAGACCGTCCAGCAGGGGCTGCCCATGGAGAACAGCGGCATCATCATGACGCGCAGCGGGGCCAGAGGAAGCAGCCTCAACATAGGCCAGATGATGGGCAGCGTGGGCCAGCAGAGCATCCGTGGCAAGCGCATCATGAGAGGCTACGAGGACAGGACTCTACCCCACTTCAAGGAGGGCGACCCGTCGCCCGCGGCCAGAGGCTTCGTCTACAACTGCTACAGGGACGGACTCACGCCCCTGGAGTTCTTCTTCCACGCCATGGGCGGCCGGGAAGGCCTGGTCGACACAGCCGTCCGCACCCAGCAGAGCGGCTACATGCAGAGGAGGCTCATCAACGCCCTGGAGCACCTCAGGGTGGAGTACGACGGCACAGTCAGGAACAGCGTGGGCGACATAATCCAGTTCATGTACGGCGAGGACGGCGTGGACCCCGCCAAGAGCGACCACGGCGTAGCCGTCAACGTTGCCCAGCTCACGGACAGGATGGGCATCACCCAGGAGCCCGGCAAGGCCGCCGCCGAGAAGTACGTCGACAAGCAGATCGACGGCATAACCGAGGACATCCCGGAGCTCCTCAGGGAGGAGATTAGGCGCCAGCTCAAGAAGGCAGGCCTCACGGAGCAGGGCGTCAGGGACGTCGTTGGCAGCGTCCTCAAGAACTACGACTACAGCCTGGTGGAGCCCGGCGAGGCCGTGGGCATCGTGGCCGCCCAGAGCATAGGCGAGCCCGGCACCCAGATGACCCTCAGGACCTTCCACTACGCAGGCGTGGCTGAGCTCAACGTCACCCTGGGGCTGCCTAGGCTAATCGAGATCGTGGACGCGAGGAAGAGCCCCTCGACGCCCGTGATGAGCATCTACCTGTCCGACAAGTACAACAGGAGCGAGAAGAAGGCCAGGGAGATCGCCCAGAAGCTCACGTACACGGTCATCGACGACATCATAGACACCATAAACGTGGACCTGAGGGAGGAGGCCGTCCGCATCACCCTGGACCCCGAGAGGATGGAGACCCTCGGAGTCGCGCTGGACGACGTGGAGAAGGCCATGCCCTACAAGTACACGAAGGCGGATGAGCTCAACTTCCTGGTGAGGCTGGAGGAGGACAAGGCGAGGGACCCTGAGCCCATCATAGGCGCCGTCACCGAGGCCAGGATCAAGGGGATACCCGAGATCAAGCGCGTCCTCACCACGGTGGAGGACGGCGAGTGGGTCATAAGGACCGACGGCAGCAACCTGGAGGGGGTGCTCCGCATAGACGGCGTCGACCCCACCAGGACCAGCACTAACAACATCCACGAGATCGCGGAGATATTCGGTGTCGAGGCCGCTAGGAACGCCCTCATCAGGGAGGCCCACGCGGTCCTCACGGAGCAGGGCCTGGACGTGGACATTCGCCACGTCATGCTGGTGGCGGACATAATGACTAAGACCGGGGAGGTCCAGCAGATCGGGCGCCACGGCATCAGCGGCGAGAAATCCAGCGTCCTGGCGAGGGCGGCCTTCGAGCTCACCATACAGCACCTGGTGGACGCAGCCATAAAGGGCGAGATCGATCCCCTTAAAGGGGTGATCGAGAACATCATAGTCGGACAGTCGATGCCCCTGGGCACAGGAAGCGTCGAGCTGTTCATGAAACAAGGAGATAAGAGCGATGAGTAGCGTAGAGCATGAGCTGAGACTCGCCCTCTCCACCGGAAAAGTCCAGTTAGGATCCAAGCAGGCTGTGAGGGAGATGAGGCGCGGGAGGGCCAGGATGGCCATCCTCAGCTCCAACTGCCCCAAGGAGAAGGCCGAGGCCATAAAGACCTACGGCGGACTCGCCGAGATACCCGTGCTGACGCACGCCAAGGACAGCGTAGACCTGGGAGTGCTGTGCGGGAAGCCCTATCCCGTCTCAGCCCTGGTGATAAGCGACCCCGGGGACAGCCGTATACTAGACATGGTGAAAGACTAGAATGCTGAACAACATCAAGATCACGGAGACTGAGATGAAGTACATCCAGCTCCTGCAGAACATGACCGGCGCCACAATCGTGGACTGCATCATAGACGAGGAGGAGGACACCATCATCTTCACCGTCAAGAAGGGCGAGGTGGGCCTCGCAGTGGGCAAGGGCGGCGAGAAGATCAAGCGGTTCCGCGCCATGACCAACAAGCAGGTTGAGATCTACGAGTACATGGCGGAGCCGGAGAAGTTCATAAAGAACGCGCTGAAGCCGGCCAAGGTCAAGGACATCAGGCTGGTGGACAGGATGGAGGGCAAGAAGATAGCCATGGTGAACGTGGACCCCAAGGACAAGGGCATCGCCATAGGCAAGAACGGGGCCAACATCAAGAAGATAAGGTTCCTGGCGCAGCGCTACTTCCAGCTCGACACCGTGATCATAAACTAGACGCTTCGCTCAACGTCAGCCCAGTTCTTAATTGCGAAATCGGGATTAATCTCTCCTAGGACCTCGTCCAGCTCTGTTCCTTTCCTCAGCAATTCAGTGTCCTCTGTCAGGAAAAGATCACAGCGCTGAACAGCCGAGGCGAGCAACGCACAGTCAAGGTAGTCCCTGACCAGTTTTCTGAGGCTTATAGCTGTCTCCATTATTTGCGGTATTGTGAACGGCACCTTGGTAATCTTCTCGTCAACCAGTATGGCGTTGACTCCCTGAACCACGTTCCCGGCAGGTATCATTCCAACGTTCACGTATTTCGCTCCCTTCGCCGAGAGCTCGAACAGGGTCAACTCACTGACGAATACCTTATTCCCTCCCCGCACACGGAAGACCACGTCCCATGGGACCTGTGATAGCGAGACGCCGATGGAGGGCAGAAAATACGTGGTGTCGAGGAGGACTCTCATCCCTCGGCCCGCCTGGAGAGCTCCTCCCTAAAGCTCTTGAACTCCTCAACGGTGATGGTGACGAGGGGCTCCTTGCTCATTAGTTCCTCTAGGGAAGGGATAGGCTCCACGACGAGCCTTCCGTTGTCAATCCTGTATAGGACCTTGGTGTGGGGCCTCAGACCCAGCTTTTCTCTTATCTTTTTGGGCGGGAAGAGTTCGCCTTTCGAGCCTACGCGGCTCTCCACTGCCTCAACCATATCTGTTAGATTCATTGTTTTCGAATAAATATAACAATTTCTGGTGTATAGACTTCATTCGGTGGGTAACTTCGTTTCGTGTTCATCTATTATCTGTAATATCCTCTCAGGGTTCCTTGTGTTGAAGAATATGGGCATCCCCCTTCTGCGGGTGACCCTGACGCCCCGGCGGTAGTCAACCACGTAACCCACGCTGCCGTCTAGACCCAGCCTTACGCCCAGGCCGCCGTACCTCCAGAACGGGGGCCTCACGGCCTCCACGTACAGTATGTCGCTTAGACGGACGCGGCTCTTGATGAACCCGTAGCCCACCGTCAGGCGTCCACCTGAGACGCTGATCTCAAGGCTGCGGAAGTTGAAGAATAGAGCAACCGTGATGATGAGGACTAGTATGAGGGCGGGAGTCGGGGCTCTGCTGCCCGGGGGCGGGTTGAGGCCGAGGTAGGCGGTGACCAGGATCACGGCGGCCAGGGCGGCTTGGAGCGCCGGGTGGGTGTCCAGGGACTCGCTGTAGACCTCGTCGACGGGCATTCAGGGAGAATACGTGCAGGCTTTAATAACGGTTGCTGGGAGCGGACCTTTAACCCAACCAACCACACTTTATAAAATGCCCCTTACTCTCTTAACTGCTATCAGTATGTTCTACGTGCTCTGACAGCGTGACCATGTTCAATAGCCACAACTCCAGAAACATCCTGGTTGGTTAGATTAAACTTTATCCCTCCACACACATCTTTCAGATTGAAATTAAAAATTAGATAGAGCATACACAATTACTTAGGTGATGAAACAAGAATGAAAAGAAGAATCGAAGAAAAAACGTCGAGAACCGCTGAGATGATATGCTCATTAAGAGCTGCGTCTTATTATGAGGAAAACCCGTGCTTCAGAAGTAGTGATCACGTAGCGACCTTACTCATACCCTGGTTTGTAAGGTATCTGTCAAAGTCTGGTTTCCTGAGAAAATTGTTCTTTACAAAGTTCGCCCCAAAAGGCGTTTACGAGTATGTGATCGCGCGTACAAAATACATAGATCATGTCTTTACTGAGGCTGTTGATCAAGGATTTGAACAGGTGCTAATATTTGGTGCGGGCTTCGACACCAGAAGTATACGGCTTCTCCGAGGCGACAGCACTGTAAAACTGTTTGAGGTTGATGCTGAGGCAACTCAGAAGGCGAAGCTGGGAAGGCTTCTTGAGGTCGGTGTACCGATACCAGACAATACCACCTATATAGCAGTAGATTTCAACAAAGACGACCCAATGGAATGTTTGATAGTGAATGGGTTTCAACTTGGTAAACGGTGTCTCTTCATTCTTGAAGGACTCTTGATGTATCTGGATGGTGATGCTGTTGACAAGACTTTTCATTTGATTCACAGTCTATCAGGCGATGGAAGCCGCGTCGTTTTCGATTACGTTTATTCCTCAGTGCTTCAACTTCAGGGAAAGTATTATGGAGAAGAGCTACAGAAAAACGTCAGTAACGCTGGTGAACCATGGACTTTTGGATTTGAAGAGGGAAAAGTAGGTGGATATCTACTTAATCATGGCTTCAAAGTAGAGGAGGAGTGCAACACTGAGACCCTTGAAAAGAGATATTTTACCAGTTATAATGGCACACTTCTCGGTCATATTAACGGCACACATAGCATCGTTTTAGCCAAACCCATCTAAATATGCGCCCACTCTTTTTCTTAAATCATCAAGGGGGCTAGATTCGGCTCTTTCCATTTCCTAATACGTGCGAAACACTTACATCCGTTTTCAAGTATCTTATATTATGGAAAAGCCGGATTATGGCAACTGGGTTCCCCAAAAAGTGTCGTTATTCCTTTTATTAGCCTCAATCATTTCCTATCTTGTTACTTTTCTTATCAACATTCAACTAGTAGTAAGCATATTAAAAATAGCATCGTTACTGTTTCTTGGTTTTTTCATCTATCTTGAATACGTGTATTGGTTGCTCGAAAAGGACGGTAAGAGAATGCAAAGACAGTTCTGGAATCTCCTCATAGAACAGTTGAAGTGGGATGGTAGAGGAAAAGCCCTTGACGTAGGCACCGGTAGTGGACCCATAGCAATACTCCTCGCACAAAAATATCCCGCGTCCTTTGTGAAGGGTATTGATTACTGGGGGGAGCCCTGGACATATTCAAGGCAGAAATGTGAAAGAAACGCAGAGATAGAAAGTGTATCGAGCAGAGTCAGTTTTGAGAGAGCCAGTGCGGTTAAACTTCCGTTCCATGATGATGAGTTTGACGCGGTGTTGAGTAATTTTGTGTTCCACGCGATAAATGTTAAGGATAGAAAGGAGTTGATCGCTGAGGCTTTACGTGTCTTAAAAATAGGTGGAGCTTTCGCTTTTCAGGACCTTTTTAATGACGAGTATTACAGCGAGGATTTTCTCGACGTCATTAAGAATTGGGGGTTGAGGGAGGTAAATTTCGTTGAATCCTCAGAATTCATCAATATTCCATTAGCGTTGAGACCTAAACACATGACAGGTGGCAGCGGAATCCTTTTTGGGATAAAATAAATCATGAAGCGCGCGCATCGATATTTTAGGAACCTGTGATGAGTATATCCCTTTTTTTTCTCTAGGGACATATGCCTCTTCTTTTCCTTATGATACTGAATATATCCTTCCCTGAAAAACGTGATACACCCTTTCAACTGCCCCTGACTTCCCTTAACTGCTATCAACTTCCTTGACAAACCCTGACAGCCTTACCATGTTCAACAGCTACAACCTCAGAAACCCCTTGGTTGGTTGGGCGAACCTTTAATCCCTGAAGCGGACAATAATCCATGGAATCTGTTTGGCCGGGCGGCAGCAGGTGCGCCGCCTGCTTCACCTTCGACCTGGACGCCGAGTACGTGTTCCTGGGCACCAACCCCGACGTGGCCAAGATGCCCCGGGTCCTCAGTCAGGGCGACTACGTGTGGAGGGCGGGCATCATCCCACGGATACTGGACCTCCTGGACGAGCACGGGATCAAGTCCACCTTCTTCGTGGTGGCCATGAACGCGGTGAACCACCCGGAGGAAGTGGCTGAGATCGTGAGGCGGGGCCACGACGTGGCGACCCATGGATGGATTCATGAGAAGATAGAGCACCTGGGCAAGCCTGAGGAGACGGAGAGGCTCCTGAAGTGCGTCCAGGCGATCGAGGACGCCACCGGGTACAGGCCGGTGGGGAACAGGACGGCTGGCGGCGAGCTGAGCCCCAACACCCTGGACGTGCTGGCCGAGAACGGGTTCACCTACGACAGCAGCCTCAGGGGCAGCGACATGCCCTACACGCTGCCCAACGGCTTGATCGAGGTGCCCAGCTACTACGAGATGGACGACTTCCACCTCTTCGCCGACTACCCCTTCAGCACATACAAGGCGAGGATGATGAGCCCAGAGACCGGGTACCAGATATGGACCAACGCGTTCGACGGCTACTACCGCTACGGGCTCTGCTGGACCAGCATGTTCCACCCCCAGATCATTGGGAAGCCCGGGAACATGATGCTCCTGGAGCGCACCATCAACTACATGAAGCGGTTCCCGGGCGTCTGGTTCGCCAACGCCAGGATGGTTGCAGAGCACTGGAAGAGCAGGGGCTAAGCCATGGCGGGGCTGAGGAAGATCGACAGCATAATGATGAGGGTCACAGACCTCGACTCCTCGGCCCGGTTCTACGAGGAAGTCATGGGCTTGAAGAGGGCTTGGACAGATAAGGTGAACCAGATGGTAGGGTTCCTGTTCCCAGGAAACAACTCTGAGCTGGTCATCCACACCAACTCCACGCTGTCCAGCCCGTCGTACAGTTTCAGCGTCGACGACGTCGTCGAGTTCTGCGAGAGGTTCAGGGAGCAGGGATACGCTGTGCTTATGGAGCCCTTCGAGGTGCGGTGCGGGATGTACGCGGTCCTCGCGGACCCGGACGGTAACAGGATTAACATCATCGACCTGAAGAAGTTCGGTGGGGAGCCCAGGTACGACGTCTAACCTGTATATGGTCTGAGGCACGCGGGTAGGCCCAGAATCCTGTGGTTCAGCTCTCCAAGTTCACTGAGAAAAAATAGGTAATGAAAAGGGGAGTGGGGTGTGGCCCGGAGGCTTACTCCTTGACCACGATGGTTCCGCTCAGGTAGTTGAAGAGCCTCTGCTGCTTCTCCGAGTACATGAGCCACCCTATGATCACGTCCAGGGGCATCAGGAACGCCTTCCCGATGGCCTGGTACAGGCTCTTGCTCATGTCGATGGCCCCGCCCCGTAGGTCCACCACCTTGATGCGCATCACCTTCTTGCCCAGGCTCTGGCCCTGAGTCCCCTCCAGGAACGCCCAGTAGAGGAACAGCAGCACGTTGCTGACGCCCAGGTCTATGAAGGGCATGTGGGTGGGCATCCAGTAGACGGGCCTAATGATACCGGCCACCATCCCAACCAGGATGGCGTCGATGATGAAGGCTAGGAACCTCTCGCCCCAGGTGGCAAGCACCAGCTCGCTCACGTTCTGCCTGGCTCCGCAGGCCGGGCAGAAGTCGGCGTCGTCTGCTATCTCCTTTCCGCAGCTTTTACAGTACACCAAGCTTGTTCACCTTAGTCTCTTCTGACTGCGCCGACGTAGACGATGACGCCCCCTATGGCGAGACATATGATGCCTCCCACGAGGATGCCTTGGCCTACGAAGCTTAGGAAGGGCATCCTGACGCCGACACCGGACTCCACGTCCACGCCGGGCGTCAGATCTGTGTTCATCATGACCACCCAGTAGTCGCCTCCTTTAGGCTCCCACTCAAGGGAGACATCCATACCCGTCGCGTAGACATCCCAGACGCTTATGTCCTTGGGTGCCACCGTTATCTCGTCGCCGTTGTGCAGTTGGTAGGTTATGTAGGGGTGCCCATCGAATGGTCTATCCATCTTGAAGTCGGTGACTGTTTCGTACTCGGCTGCCCCCAGGTAGCTGATGGCGTAGGCCTCGTCCATTATCCCTATGAACACCTCTTTACCGTTATTGCTCTCAAGGGCGAACTTCAGCTTCAGGAAGTCACCGGCCCTTGGGGTCCAGTACCTCATCGCGGGGCTCTCGATCCTGTTGATGACGATGTCCTCCACGTGCATGTCCTTGAAGACCAGGGCCTGGGTGTCGGTCTCGAAGTCGAAGCCCCACACCCCTATGTAGCCGGACCCGTCGTCCATGGCCGACGTCACGCCCATGAGGGCCGTGCCCGCGAAGGCCAGGGGCAGGCCAACGAGGATCATGAAGCCTCCGAAGATGACGGCTATGACCCTCCCGGCGTCCCACCCCTTTGTGCCCTGCTTCCTGTAGGTCAGGTTACCCTCGACCAGACTCGCTCCGCAGCCGGGGCAGAACGTCGCCCCGTCTTCGAGCTCTTTTCCGCATTTCTTACAGTACATGTTTTTCACTGGGGTGACAGCCTCTGGTTGAGCTTTTAAAGGGATTTCAGATTTATATCAGAATTAATACACAAACAGTTACAAATTAATTTAGAACCCGTTGAAGGCTCAGCGGGGGACCCCGGGGCGGCTCAGGTGCGCCTCTCAACGAGCTGGGGCTCGCTGAGGGCGACAGGCTCGCCGCCCATGGTGTATACCCGAGGGATCAGGGAGCTCATCCAGACAGCCAGCTGGTAGGGCTCCACCCCGGCCAGGTCGCAGAGGGCTTGGGCACTGTTGGGGCCCTCCCTGCTGACTGCCTCCACCACGTCGCCGACCCCGGCGTCTACGCCTGTCAGGTCCACCAGGAGATGGTTTATGCTGACGCCCCCGATTATGGGGCACACCCTGTCGCCCACCCTGACCAGGCCCTTCCGGGATAGCTGCCGCAGGTAGCCGTCGCTGTACCCCATGTGCATGGTGCCCACCCTCATCCTCTTGGAGGCAACATAGCTGCCCCCGTAGGTAAGGGGTGTCCCGGCCTCCACGGTCTTAACGTGCTCCAGCCGCCCCTTCAGGCTCAGGGCCTGGTGGAGCGCGACCCCGATGCTTCGAGCCTCTGGGACCGGGTAGAAGCCGAAGAGCATGACGCCGGGCCGCACCGCGTCGAGGTGGCCTCCTGGCCTGAAGAAGACGCCGTGGCTGCTGGCCAGGCTCCACGTGTCCACGTGGACGCCCTTGGACTCAAGCTCCTCCCTCAGCTGCCTGAACCTCCTGATCTGCTGCTCGTCGCTGTCGTCCTCCAGCAGCGTGGAGAAGACACCATCAATTCTGACGCCCTTGAGCTTGGAGATGTGCTCTATGAGGCCTGCGGCCTCCGTGTGGACGACGCCGACCCTGCCGAGGCCCGTGTCCACCTTAACCCAGACGGGGGCCACCGTCCCGGCGCTGACGGCGGCCCGGCTCAGCGCCGCCGCGGACTCCCTGTGGTAGACGACCTGTGTTAGGTCCAGCTCAACGGCTTCCCTGTACTGTTCCCTGGTGAACAGGGGGTCCATGTTTATGACCTCGCAGCCGAGTCCGGTCCCCCTTATGTGCCTGACCTCCCAGAGCTTTGCCACCAGGAACCTCGTGACGCCCTTGGTCATGAGGTATGCGACAACCGCTGCTAAGCCGTGACCGTAGGCGTTGCTCTTGACGCAGGGCACCACCTCGGCGCCTGTGAGCCGCCTGACGGTGTCCAGGTTCCTGCCGATGGCGTCCAGGTCCACCTCGGCCCACACCGGGTAGCCTTCGACGCGTCGCCGTATCTCGTCCGGTGGCGGCTGGTTCATGAAGAATGAGGACATTGGCACTCATTTGGGGGCCCTGAAGGTTAAAGGCTTCTAACGCTCGGGAAGGGGATTGAGTCGTAGCGGCGCGGGGAAGCTACGCCTTTGCTGGTCCGCTTCGTAAGGCGCCTTGGGTTAGGAGAGTGGACGAAGGTTCCTGGGCTGGTTCCTAGGGAAAAGTATGCAGGAGACGGGGGGCTTCGCGTGGGCGTGGCTCATCCACTTCCTGCAGGACATCATCGTATTCACGTTTCTTTTAATGTAAGCTGAGCTAGGGAACAACATCACTAACTCTACAAATTTGAAGTGCACTTGATTAAAAAGGGCCTGAAAAAAGGGTTAATCTACTCTTAGAAGTCTAAGAGAGTTGAACATCACCAGCAGAGCGTTTCCCTCGTGAATTATGCTGGCCGTGAGAGGAGATACGATTCCTAACGCCGAAAGCACTATGCCCGCCGCGTTGACAAACATGGCGAAGGCGATGTTTAGTTTGATGATCTTCATGGTCTCTCTTCCGATCCTGAGGAGCTTCGGTATCCTGTCGAGGCTGTTCGTCGACAAGGTGATCCCGGCTGTCTCTATGGCGATGTCGGTCCCGGTGAGGCCCATGGCGACACCGACATCCGCTGTCGCTAAGGCTGGGGCGTCGTTGATACCATCACCGACCATCATTACCACCCCGCCCCGCTTCAGCCTCTTCACGTAGTCCACCTTCTCGGAGGGAAGCAGATCGGAAGCCACCTCATCGACCCCGATGCTCGACGCGATGGAGTCCGCGACCATCTTATGGTCGCCGGTAAGTATCACCGTCTTCTTGGCTCCGCTTCGTTTCATTTCGGTTATCGCCTCAGGCACGCCTTCTCTCAGCTTGTCCGCCACAAGCAGGGCCCCTATGACCTGCTCCTCCCTCGCCACGAGGAGAACCGAGTGTGTCGACTTTGCTCTTTCGAGGTAGTCCCTCGCGTGAGTATGGATGCCGACCCCGCGCTCCCTCATCAACTTCTCGTTGCCCACGATGGTCGTGACGCCCTCATGTGTCACGCAGACGCCCAGCCCAGGTAGAGCCTCGAACTCGGAGCACTGCTCAGGCTGGACGCCGAGCTCCGATGCCTTCTTCATGACGGCCCTCGCTGCTGGGTGCTCGGAGTGCCTCTCGGCCCCCGCGGCGTACCCCAGAACCTGCTCCTCGGTGAACCCGTTGAACCCTTTCACCTCGACGACGTCGGGGCACCCCACTGTGAGCGTACCCGTCTTGTCCATCACCACCGTGTCGACCTCGGCCAGCTTCTGAAGGCTCTCGCCGCTACGTATGAGTATACCCTTCCTCGCAGAGTTCCCTATGCTCGCAGCCACAGCCATGGGGGTCGCCAGCGTCAGGGCGCATGGGCAGGCGATGATGAACACAGAGGCCATGCGAAGAGGCTCCCTCGTCCAGAAGTACACGCCGAGGCCTATGATGAGGATGAGCGGAATATAGTACCCGGCGAAGCGGTCCGCAAGCCGCACTATCGGCGCCTGGTTCTCCTCGGCCTCCCTCACCATCCTGATGATCTTCCCGTAGGTGCTGGCGTCGCCCACGGCCCTCGTCTCCACCCTGATCGCCCCCAGCTCCACTATCGAGCCGCTGAGGACCTCGGACCCCTGCTCCTTCTCCACGGGCATGGACTCGCCTGTGACAGAGGACTGGTTCACTGTTGCCCTACCGTCCAATACGACGCCGTCGACCGGGATCATCCCCCCGGGCTTCACCGAGACCGTCTCGCCGCCCAAAATCTCGGAGATGGGGACCTCGGCCTCCACACCGCCCCGGATCACCGTGGCCGTCTTAGGGAACGCCTCGATGAGCTTGTCTATGGCTCCGCTCGCCCTATCAGATATTATGCCTTCAAGGACTTCGCCGCCGCCCAGCATCAGTACGACGACGCATGCCGCGAGGTACTCGCCCAGCCATATCGAGGCCATAATGGCTACGGTCGCTAGGAGGTCTATACTGAACACGCCGCCCAGCAGCGTCACAAGCGCGCTGTGCCCTATGAAGACTACGCCCAGGACCGCACCGGCCAGGGACAGTGCGTTGTAGGCCCCCGGAGGTAGAAGCGAGAACATCTGGCTAACCCAGCTCGCCCCAGCCAACGCAACCGTGGCAACTAGCAGCATAGCCTTACGCTTGTCGACCACGTGCACCACCGCCCTCTAAATGAACTTGGAGAGGGCTTCCTCCAGCCTCGCCACCTGCTCCTCAGCGTCCCCGGAGCTGGCGGCCTCCAGGACGCACGACTCCAGGTGGTCAACGAGAACCATCTTGCCCACCTTGTCGAGGGCAGCCCTCACAGCTGCCAACTGTATGAGCACGTCCGGGCAGTCCTTGTCCTCGTCGATCATCTTTATGACGCCCTTCAGGTGGCCCTCGGCGCGCACCAGCCTGTTCCTGATGTCCTTTCTCCGTCTATGTGTATGAAGCATACTGATGCTATCCGGGGGGAGGGGATATAAACGTTGGTGCGAAGTGCAAACCCTTCACAAGGGCTCAGACCCCAAACGGACGTGATGACGGCGTTAGCTAAAAACATGTTAAATCCAATCTAAAAAAAATGTACGTTCTGTACAGCAGCTGTAATCAGCCCACCCAAAAAAAGCGTAATACCCAACCACTGGGTACAAACAAAGCTCACGCTAACAAGTAAAATTTATGAACGCCGTGTACGGCTCCGATTTCTCCTGCGGGACCATGCAACATAGCTGGAATCTTGGGCGTTTGGGGGACGCGGGCTGAGTACCTCGGCCGAAGCCTCGATACTTACACCCCGTCTCCATCGAACCCGTCTTCTACGGGAGCCCTCCAGCCCGAAGGCACGGATGTCTATTTTTAGGAGCGGCTTCGGGCTTAGATGCTTTCAGCCCTTATCCGGCGCGGCGTAGCTGCCCGGCGGTGCCTTATCAGACAACCGGTACACCAGAGGCCACAGCGCGATGTTCCTCTCGTACTAATCGCCCTTTCCCCTCAGACATCCAACACTCCCAGTAAATAAAATCCGACCTGTCTCGCGACGGTCTAAACCCAGCTCACGATCCCTTTTAATAGGCGAGCAGCCTCACCCTTGGCCCCTTATGCAAGGCCAGGATAGGAAGAGCCGACATCGAGGTACCGAACCGCGAGGTCGATGCGAACTCTCGCCCGCGACAAGCCTGTTATCCCCGGGGTAACTTTTCTGACACTACCAGCCCTCATCAATAAGGACATGATAGCTCGTTAAGCCTGGCTTTCACCTTCGGACCTCCTATTGTTAAAGGTCCGATCAAACTAGCTTTTGCCTTTACACTCTACGGAGGGTTCCTGTCCCTCCTGAGCTAGTCTTTGGGCCCCCTCGATTCCTTTTCAAGGGGGTGCCGCCCCAGCCGAACTGCCCATCAGCCGTTGTTCCAGACATCAAGGGTCTTGGTCAGGGAAGAAGTCACAAATGTGTGGTGTTCCATTGTTGCCTCCTACGCACCCGGAGATGCGTACTCACTGGCTCCCACATACGCTCTGCAAAAGCAACCGCTCCCCAGCGACTGACTGCAGTAAAGCTCCACGGGGTCTTCTTGTTCCACTGGAAGTCGCTGGACTGTTCGTCCAGCAGGTAGGTTCACCGGGGTCCTGGCGGGGACAGCGGGGTCCTCGTGGATCCATTCATGCACGTCGTAACTTACACGACAAGGCATTTGGCTACCTTGAGAGAGTCAGAGTTACTCCCGTCGTTTAGCGACCCTTAGCCCGGTTGAAATCAGGTTTCAGGTATCACCACTGGACAGGATTCAATAGCCGTACACAGCCTTACGGCCTGGCGGCTACCTATGTTTTTATTAAACAGCCGGAACCCCCTAGTCACTGCGACCTACCGCGCCAAGTTTCCTTAGCGCCGTAGGCACCCCTTATACCAAAGATACGGGGCTAATTTGCCGAATTCCCTCGCCAAGATTGTCCCCGACACGCCTTAGGCTTCTCACCCTGAGCACCAGTGTTGGTTCTGGGTACGAACACGGAGGATTCCTCCCAACGATCTTTTCATGGGATCCAGGGCACAGCTGAACGCCTCTAACGAGACGCTATTCCTGTTTTCCTCTGGTTCTCACCATTACGGTACTCCCCAGAGTTATGCAGTTAAACAGAGCGACGACTCTGCTCAGCCTCCCCCGAATCGTCAACCGTTGGGCTTTGAGTCACCTCGAGTACCTCCGTGGCACTGGAATGTTAACCAGTTTCCCTTTCGAGCAGTCATGTTAGCGCTGCACTTAGGATCGGCTAACTCCCGGCTGACGACGCATTGCCGGGAAACCCTTGCTCTTTCGGCGATCGGGATTCTCACCCGACTAAGCTGTTACTACCACCGGGATTCGCAATCCCTGCACGGTCCACAAGACCTCACGGCCTTACTTCCACCCATGCGGGACGCCCTCCTACCACATTATTAAGCCCAAGGTATCGGCGCCTGGCTTAAGACCCGTCCATCTTCGGGGCCCCAATCCTCGGCGGGTGATCTGTTACGATTTCTTTAAAGGATAGCTGCTTCTAAGCTTACCTCCCCGCTGTTTTAGGATTACGACGCCCTTTTGTTTGTCACTTAGCCAGGACTTGGGGGCCTTAACCTTAGTCTGGGTTGTCCCCCTCACGGAGATCGGGCTTAACCCGATCGTCCCGTCTCCCCGGTTCCGCGGCGCACGCGTATTCGGAGTTTAAAAGGCTGCTGAAAGGTTTCCCTTCCGTGACACCCGATTAGTGCTCTACCCCGCGTGCAACCTCACCGGAGACTATGCTGCGACATACTTCGGAGGGAACTAGCTATCACCAAATTAGATTGGTCTATTGCCCCTATCCCCAGATCAGATGATAGAATTGCATATCATAATCATTGCGGGCCTCCATCAGGCTTTCGCCTGACTTCACCCTGCCCAGGGATAGATCATCTGGTTTCTAGTCTATCTCACGTGACTCCGGGCCCTATTCAGACCCAGCGGCTCGCCTTGCGGCTGCCCGCGCTTCGGTTTCCCTTCGCTTACGATCAAGTCTTAGGCTCGCCACATGAGAGAACTCCCCGGTCCGTGATTCTAAACGGAGCATGGGACCCTGGTCCACACCATCCTACCGACGCGTCACCGCGTCATCGTTCTGGTGCTTCGATCCTTCCAGGCCCCAATCGTCTGTAACTGTGTGACTTCAGGCTCTTTTGACGCCCCTCTCGGGGGACTTTTCAACTTTCCGTCACCGTACTAATACGCTATCGGTCTTGAGTTGTGTTTAGCCTTGGAAGTTAATGCCTCCCATATTCACACTGCACTCCCAAGCAGTGCTACTTTGGTACCAGGAACATTCCACTCAACATACGTCTACGGGGCTATCACCCTCTACGGCAGAGCTTTCCAGAGCACTTTGACTTCGTTGAGGAGGAGCAATCCTGGCCCTAACACCACATCTACGACGGGTTTCCCCGCCGTATTCAGTTTAGGCTGTTTCCTGTTCGCTCGCCGCTAATAAGGAAATCACGGTTGTTTTCTCTTCCTCCCCCTACTAGGATGTTTCAGTTTGGGGGGTTCCCGCTCCATAAGGAGCACTAAGAGGAAGTCCTATTCAGGGATCTCCGGATCAGAGACTGCGTGCGTCTACCCGGAGCTTATCGCAGCTTGCCACGCCCTTCATCGGCACTCAAGCCTAGTCATCCATCACACAGCGTAGTAACCAGCAAAACATTACCGGTCCCACAGCTGGAGTCGGAGCCTATACACGGCGTCATCGCCGCGTCCGGAGTCCGTCCCGTAGCGGCTATGCCCTTCACCCCCGACATTTCTTTCGGGAGTTGCATCAGTTGAGCATTTTGGGTCGAGCAGAAGCTTCCTTGCTTATTCTGTTTTCTAAGGAGGTGATCCGGCCGCAGGTTCCCCTACGGCCACCTTGTTACGACTTAACCCTCCTTGCGAGGCCCAGATTCGACACGGCCAACATTCGACCATGCCTCATCCAAACCTCACTCGGGTGGTTCGACGGGCAGTGTGTGCAAGGAGCAGGGACGTATTCACCGCCGGATGATGACCGGCGGTTACTAGGCATTCCATGTTCATGAGGGCGGGTTGCAGCCCTCAATCCCAACTGAGGTATGGTTTAGGGGTTGGCTCCCCCTCTCGGGGTGGCAGCCCTCTGTCCATACCATTGCAGCCCGCGTGTGGCCCAGGATATTCGGGGCATGCTGACCTGCCGTTGCCCGCACCTTCCTAAGCCTTATCGGCTTCGGTCCCCCAAGAGTGCCCAGCATCCCTTTAGGATCTGATGGCAACATGGGGCACGGGTCTCGTTCGTTATCTCACTTAAGAGAACACCTCACGGCACGAACTGGCGACGGCCATGCACCTCCTCTCAGCTTGTCTGGCAAAGTCTTCAACCTGGCCTTCACTCTGCTGTCGATCCCGGTAAGATTCCCGGCGTTGACTCCAATTAAACCGCAGGCTTCACGCCTGGTGGTGCTCCCCCGCCAATTCCTTTAAGTTTCAGCCTTGCGGCCGTACTCCCCAGGCGGCACGCTTAACGGCTTCCCTGCGGCACTGGGGCGGCGCGTGGCCGACCCAACACCTAGCGTGCATCGTTTACAGCTGGGACTACCCGGGTATCTAATCCGGTTCGCTACCCCAGCTTTCGTCCCTGACCGTCAGACGTGTTCTAGTAAGCAGCCTTCGCCACTGGTGGTCCTCCGGGGATCAAAGGATTTCGCCCCTACCCCCAGAATACCGCTCACCTCTCCCACTCTCTAGCCGGGCAGTATTTCCCGCAGCCCAACGCTTGAGACGCTGGATTTAACGGGAAACTTACTCGGCCGGCTACGGACGCTTTAGGCCAAATAATCATCCCCACCACTCGAGGGGCTGGTGTTACCGCGGCGGCTGACACCAGTCTTGCCCCCCTCTTATTCCCAAGGCTATTTAGACCAAGGAAAAGCCGCCTTCTTCAGACGGCACTCGAGGTAACCCCTTCACACTTCAGTGCATTGAGGAGGTTTCGCGCCTGCTGCGCCCCGTAGGGCCTGGATCCTTGTCTCAGTATCCATCTCCGGGCTACCACTCTCATGGCCCGTACCGGTCAAAGGTTTGGTGAGCCATTACCTCACCAACTGCCTGATCGGCCGCAGCCCCATCCTTAAGCGTAACAACAACATGCTGTTGGGACCTTTGGGCGTGATACCATTCCAGGACATCACACCTATCGGGGATTAGCCCCAATTTCTCGGGGTTGTCCCCGTCCTAAGGGTAGGTTAGCAACGTGTTACTGAGCAGTACGCCACTACCAGACATGGTTCTGGTCGTACGACTAGCATGGCTTAGTCCCACCTCGATAGCAGTGAGGTCCGACGGGATCAATCGGAATGCAGTTGACCGCAAGTCAAACTAATTAGAATTAAAGCGAGGAAGAATCTTGCTCGACCCTTATCAGACCCGAAGACGTTTCCGCCTTTACTCGAGTCTTCATTCGTGTCCCCGCCTCAGGAGGTCGATCAATCATTCAGAGGCCAGCTAGCCTCAGTCCGACCGTAGCCGCCGTCGTATGGCGGGTGCGATTGCTCGCACCTCCCTTTGCTCAGCGTGTAAATAAAAACGTTATGTTTTTCGAGGCGAAAGATTAAAATGGTTTGAGAAGCGGCTCACAACTCATTTTAAACCGTTTTTTATTACTTCTAGCTGAAAAATTATTAATCGAAGATAATCAACCACATCTGCGTTACAGCGAGTGAGAGATGGTTGTCGGTGTCGGGCACTCACTTGTTTTCTACTGATTTTGAGGTTTTCTGGGTTTTCAGTCTTTCAAGTTCTTTAAGCAGAAACTCTTCGTACATCTCGTCGAACTGCTGTTGCGTTTCACTGGATTTCTTTCCGATGCGGTCCTTGAAGCTTGATGCCACAACACTGATGCGGTCTATGGTTTCCTCGGCGATGAATTTTCCGGCGGCGTACATAGATACACCTAGACGATTAACAAGCTGAAACTGTTTATCGATCTGGGTCTGGAGCTTCGAGTACTGTTTAAGAGCCTTCTGCCCCTCTTTCGTGATCTGAAATCCCCCGCCGTCCATCTCAGAAATTAGGCCGTCTCTGACCAGCCTCCCCAGAAGCGGATAGATCAAACCCGGCGAGGGCGCCCACTCGCCTCCGCTACGCTTCACTGACTCATCTATTATTTCCTTACCAGTCATTGATCGTTCAGTTAAGAGATACAGCACGTAGAAACGCGTGAATCCTCTGGGGACGTTGCTGGTTACTTTTGACATCAGACCACCGTTCGTATCGCAAGCGATAATATCATATACACCGAATTTAAATATATCGCTAGTGATACAACTTGTGTCGGTGGAGTTATATTTTATCACATCAAAGATATTCAATAAGAGGACAGTAAAATATCGCGTAAATAAAAATTCAAATATATAGGTGAAAGATAGAATATAGGCGATTTGAATTGTATCAAATGGATTCAGGTCCAGATATAAGTCTGGGGGACGAATTAACGGTATTAGTGCTTAAGGGTAAAGGAGACAGCATTATAAGCAGAATGAAGGATGGCCGCGTCATTTTATTTAACCGCGAAAATGTGCTGTTCAACGAGCTTGAACCCGGTATGACTGTCAGGGCTAAGGTCAGCTTCATAGCCCAGAACTACATCATTGTAGACCCGGTGGAGCCCCCCGAGAGGGGGGTGGCGGCCATCAAACAGGGGCTTAACATGGTATCTGATACAGAGAACTGGGAAAATGCTGTAATGGCAAACGCTTTACTTTATATCATTGGGCTTCTCGAAAGCGAGGTCTAAAGTCATCTATTTTATTTTCACCATTATTTTTATGAAGGACATAAGGAAAACTAGGCCTTCTCTGAGACTGAACTTGCTTTCCCCCCCGGCTCTCTCGTAGAAGGTTATAGGCAGCTCGG
>Ga0299912_10000799_pt1 | contig 25778 bp, 36 predicted proteins | sample RVTome_2_FD_207667 | JGI IMG/M metagenome (GOLD analysis project Ga0299912, IMG submission 207667) | Soil microbial communities from uranium-contaminated site in the Upper Colorado River Basin, Wyoming, United States - RVT95D214 (version 2) ... | reverse complement strand
GCCGCGCACCATACATTAACTCCTTTCGTATCCAATACGAGTATCCAGGCGTTCAGTCCATCGAGATTTTTTCGTAGATGATCAAATGAGAGTTTATAATTGGCGGATACGAAGACATCAGAAGTTCCATCATGATCCCCGACTGCATAAAGTCCGGGATCGACCTTATAGTTGTTCCTTCCGATGAGCCAGCGCACTTTAACTGCTCCTAGCTTGTCCCTGAAATTGAGCCGTGTGGCAACCTGCCTAATTTCACCTTCTTCAGTTTGTATGACTCCCGTTATCATGATTTTGACTTAAAATAAATTAGGTAAAAACCGACAAACCTGGCTTTTTCCTGTTTCTGATGAATTGATGATGAATTAAACCATCATGTTCTCTACAATACGTACGGCATCTTCTACATATTTTTTACAAAGTGTTTCAAACAACCTGTTTTCTTCAATTTTTTTATAATCTTCAGGATCCGTCATATCCAATCCTTTAAGCAATTGCCGGCAATTTATTGAACCGTGTAATTTTATGAATTCATTAAAAAACTCAACGGTCTTGGCATAGGTTTCCTTCTTTTTGCTCTCATCGTCATGCAGAGCTTTCCCATATTTAAGTCCGAGCGACATTAAAGCTCCGGTAACTGCGCCACAGACATGTTGTTGACGACCCATACCTCCTCCGAAAGCACAGGCAATTTTGAGGCAATCATCTTCAGATAACCCGTAATCCGTACCAAAGACGGTGAATACCGATTGCGAACAGTTAAAACCGCTTTGAAAATAGGTAGAAGCTTTTTTTTGTTTGTTCATGGTTTAATGTGTTAATTAGACAATTTGTTAATTCAATAATTTGGTAATTATCAGGACGGTTTTTGATTTCTTTTTGAAGTACCAATTATTTTGGAAATTACTTTCTTAATTGTTTGTAAATCTGATATCAAGTATGTTGAATCAGGTAGTTTTTTTGAATTTTTGCATAGTAATAGCCAATATTCGGTTTCCTCGACTTCTTTAGCTGAGATCTTAAATTTATGAATGAAGTCGGCTTTACTCTCAGCATTTTGAGCTTCCCTTGTATTTGCACCTATTGAAGTACCAGACCTAAAAAGTTGTTTTGAAAGGGGATACTTTTTCAATTTATCAAGTTCATCGCAAAAGTCGATTATCTTCAAGGCAAACTCAAATGTTAAATTAACGATAGCATTATCTTTAAATTCATTGTTCATATTTTTAAATTTTTCAACTATACAACTGATAGAATATTTTCACCTATTATCTCATCCTCTAATTATATAATTGTCTAATTGTTCCATTGACTCATTGTCTCATCATCTCATTAGTACATTGTCTAATTGTTCCATTGACTCATTGTCTCATCATCTCATTATATAATTCCCAAAATCTTTCTTTAATTTCATCCCTCAAACTTCGAAATACACTCAAGATATACTCTTCAGTACCTGTAACCTTCGATGGATCTTCAAAACCCATGTGCAAACGGTGCTTCACCTTTCCGAAAAAAGCAGGGCAGGTTTCGTTGGCCTGGTCGCAAACAGTTATAACATAGTCCCATTCCTCGTTCAAATACTGGTCAACTAGCTTTGGAGTGTTATGACTAATGTCAATACCCACCTCCTTCATCACCTGAACGGCTTTTGAATTTACCTGTTTTGCAGGTTCCGTACCAGCCGAACAAACCGTAATATTGTTATCGAAGCTCTGGAAAAAGCCCTGTGCCATCTGGCTACGGCAGCTGTTGCCGGTACAAAGGATGAGTATTTTCATGCTTTATTAGTTTGAATATTTATTGATTCGATAAACGATCTGTTAGAAAGCTATGCTATAAATTCATATCGAAATGCAATATTTGGCTGATCAGCAAATGGTTTTGTCAGAGCATTTAATATCCTTTATAAATTTGTCCATCAATTTTTTAAGTTTACCTACAACTGCCGGATTAAGGCAATAATTTGTTTTTACCCCGGTAACATGACCTGTAATTAACCCAACTTTTTTTAATTCGGCCAGATGCTGATTTACCGTTGTGCGACTTAAGGGTAATTCTTCAGAGATATCACCGGTAATGCAGGTTTTGGTTTTTGCCAGGTATTGCAGAATCTGTATGCGTGCAGGGTGCGCCAGGGCTTTGAAATATCCAGCATATTCCTGCAATTCGGCTGTAAAAAGATCTGTTTTTGCGTAAACCATATCTAAAATTTCTCATTTAAAATAAACCCGTACATTTTTTATGAAATAATGTGTCCCTGCAATAAAAAACATGGGAACGATTATATGAACAATACCGCCGATAAGAACCATTTCAACGGTTAACGCATTCCCTTGCAGTAAATAATGGAATAATATCCCGAAGGGATTCAGCAAAGTAATATTTTGTATAAATGAAACCATGAAAAATATGATGCCCAGTCCCGCTGAAAATAATAGACAACGCAAAATGAAGCCCTTTTTTAGCTTTATGATTAAGAAATAATAAAGTATATAGATAAATTGTGATATAAAACCTGTAAACAGCGCAGTCAAAAATGGATGCAAAGGTGCAACCTGCAATGCAAAGTCAGCATCGGGTCCGTATTTAATGCCTGCCAGGTGGACCAGCGTTGCCAAAAAAGCACCCAGGAGCTGACCTGGTATTCGATACATGAATTCACTGAAGTCTTCTTTTGATAATGAATCAATGAATGAAACCACGGGAAGAATATGAACCGTTGCCCTTGAATAAAAAAACCAGAAAATAAGAAAATAAAAGATGATGAATAATGCAGGCCTGAGTATTAATTCCAGAACAGAATTTCCCTGCAGGGTATGCTCAATAAACAGGAAATAGAATAATACAAAGAGGAAACTCGTCGGTATTTCATACAGGGCTTCTTTCAGGCCATCATTTTGTTTCAGTGTGTCAAAATATTTCATGCTATAAAATATAACGCAAATATACGTCAAAAATAAATATAACGCAAGTATACGTTATAATTTTTTTTTCATAATATTTAGGATGTAAGTCTGGAATAAAGCCCCATTAGTTTCTAACCAAAGACATTTTCTATCTCCTTTTCATTTTCGCCTATAGAACAAATAATACCTGTAATGCAAACCATTTGGTATCTTTCGGTTCCAGGCCATTTATTGGTTCAACATCACCGATAATGAAATAACCAAATGCACCGGTAAACTGCCATTTTTTATTTGCCTGGTACCGAATAAATATATCAAACTCATCACCCAGATGATGCTGTCCTGCTGTTAATTTCATGGTACTGAGCAAAACAACATCATCGGGGACAGGTATATAAAACCGGTTGCATTTGATCTCAATCCATATATTTTTTATGGGAAAAAGTTCCAGGACGATTTCCCTGTCATCCAGGTTCGACCAGGTGGTAATGTTCATCCAGCCGTAGAATTTATCGCCGGCACCGAAAGCGGGATCATATGTATGGATTTTGGCATCGCTTTTCTTGCCTCCCGAAGCATAGCTTTCCCGGATGCTTAACAACGGTTTCAGCGGGATGGTATGGAACTGGTAACCTGCCTTGAGGAAAAATCCATAAGAAGAAATTCTTTTCCCGTTCTCATTTCCAAACTCCTTAACCAGGAGACCGTCAAAAATGAAGGAATGAAAATCATTGTTAAAAACCCTGAAACCTGCCCAATGCCTGTTTATTTTCAGCGTATTCATATAATCTGCGGATCCCGCTGCCTTGAAAACATAAAAAGGCTCGGCCTTCAGAAACGATGAAATGCCGAGATGCGCATATAAACCACCGCCCCAGAACTCGGTTTGCATGAAAGGGACTGATAATTTTCCGGGATCATGGATTTTGGTACCGCCAGCGAATAGTTCAACGAAGTTCTCATCCTTTTTATAGGATATTTTAACGGCATCCCAGGTCCATCGGCCGGTATTCCCCCAGTCGCCCGGACCAAGCATATGATAATCGCCATAGAATATCTTCTGTCTGCCGGCTTTGAGGGTCAGGTTGGGCAAAATATTGCGGTATTCAGCAAAACAATCGTATATTTCAAAATACTCTTCCTGGGGATTCATCCTGTAATAAGGAGAACTTGTTTCCGGCGCTTTTATGTTAAACAAATCAGGGTACCTGCTGTTGCGTAATGACCAGCCAAAAGCGCGTGAATCCTGAAGATGAGCGGCCAGGGTTAATTTCTCTGAAAATTCAGCAATGAACCCCGCTATAACCCGCTGATAAAGTAAATTATCATTTATTTCACCTATTGCCGTGTAACTGTCATCGCCGTAATTTTTAGCATTCATTCCGTTCCAGGCTTCATAGCGGTAACGTAACGACAGGTCAAATTTCAGCTTCGTGCTGTCAGCTTGCGAAAAACCCTGAAAAAAGTGAAATGCAATACAAAGTGTCAGGAAATATCTCATGGTATGATTTGCTCATCCTTTGAACCAAAAATCACAAAATGTATCTCAGCCTTGCTTTTCCTCCAGCGGGTGTTCACTTTCTGCTTCAGACTTACTGATACGGCCATGAATAAAGAAAAGAGTACCGGGGAACCTGTCGGGCCTGAAGTGTACATTGTATATATGCCAGATAAAAATAGCCAGTACTGCTAGGATAGCTTCATGCGAATGTGCTTCTTTTATGGCTTCAAACAAGGAGGGTTTTGCTGAAGGAAAAATTTGCATAAAAGATTCCGAATACCAGAGTAATACCCCTGATCCGATCATGATAACACAACCCCAGAATACGGCCCAGTAATCAAATTTTTCAAAATACGAAAAACGGCTAAATTGGGGGCGTTCTTTTCGTTTTCCAATGAACCATAAAATGTTCTGGCCAAAGTCGGTAAAATCTTTTACACGCGGTATCATGAGCAGAAAGTCGCGCCGGCCATCGGGATGCACAATCATGTATATTATATGATAAAAGCAGACAAAAATTAATACTACTGCACCAATACGGTGTACAATACGCCAGAAATCAATCCCTCCCAATGCGCCCGTGAGCGATGCCGCCCAGGTGGCTCCTGTATACCGCAATCCGAAAAGGATAAAAGAGGATACAGTGAGCAAAACGATGCTTATGATCATCAGCAGGTGCTGGGCGAGGTAATGCTGGTTGAACCGCAGAATCGTTTCATCGGACTTAATTCTTTCAGGTACGGTGGATTTCCCGGTTTTACGTTGCTTTATACGGGCGTTGAAGTCGAGTATGATATGTAAAAACAATCCTGCTAAAACAAAGATGGTCAGCCACCGGAAAAATGAAGCGGTTGCCCTGGCTGCCTGGCTGTAGACTTTGGGTTTTTTATCGAATCCTGTCAGTTTGAACTGTGATTGTGTAATTGATTTTCCAAATTCATCAAAGGGATAAACAAGTGTTTGCGCAAAGAAGAATGATGAGCTTAATGAATGGCAATCGGTACAACCGTTAGCTCCCAGGGCGCTTTTTGCAGGTTTGATATCATGGCTGTATTTATGCATATTACCATAGGCAGAGGCTTCCCAATCATCCATAGGTATCTCATCATAATTATGACCCGATTTATAAACCCTGTCATTCATCACCCATACCACTTTTTTACCTTCCATGGGGTATTTAATATCAGACAGTATTCTTGTAACTGAAGAGATGACAGCCTCTATTTCTTCAGGTCTGTTGACCTCATAAACCCCATCGCCGGAATCATCCGTTATTTTGGATAATTCAGGATATTTTGCGGAATCTTTCCGATGTGTGTCCCACATTTTGTATACATCGCTCATCTTAGGCTGCATAAGCCCTGCTTCCCCTTCAGTGAGTATTCCTGGCCAGGAACTGTGAACCCTGTTAACCGGGTAAATCATGTCTTTATATTTCACCAGTTCAGGTTTGAAGGTAAAGGTGGGCTTGTCTTCATATCCCATCATCTCCAGATCCCCGTAATGGTTCCAGTAATTCATATCGGGTCCGTAAAAGGTCCACAAATATTTTCCCTTATCGGGAATCCTGGTTCCGAGATTGAACACATCGCTTGCCACGTAATGAGCAGATTTTACATTCCGTTCAGGAATATGGCAGGCCTGACAGGAAATTCTGTCGAGATGAAGCGATGGCAGTCCTTTGTGACTGGCAACAGGAGCCCCAAGATATCCAGTAATGTGACAATCGTTGCAGGTACGCATGGTGTTATCAAGGTCATTTCGGACCAGGCCTCCGGGATCATCCCCTTTCCCGAACTGGTGCACTTCTTTTCCCTTTATTCTTTCATCGGTGGCCATGCTGCCTGCCGGATGGCAATCAACGCACCTGAGCCCTGCGCGGATATGCACGTCGCTCCTGATGCTGAAATCGGCACCACGCTTTTTGTAGCCAGGTTTGGCATGGCACCATAAACAGGCCTCGTTTCTTGGCTCCTTAACAACAATGGGTTCAACGGTTCCATCGCTTTTAAAAAGGTCTTTGTTATATTCTATTGTAACAGGTTCATTAGCAGCTACCGAACCAGAGACCTTTCCAAAACCCGAACCGGCTAATGCTGCATAGCGATAGTTGAATTTCTGTATTTGTTCAACACGGACATTATTATTATACCGTGGCAAATGACACAGGTAGCAGTCTGCTTCGATAACCCCGCTGGCCATCCACTTTGCTTTATAATAATCGCCATCTAACCGGTTTAATCCCCCCTCTGATAAATGGTTGGAGGTATCGGCCATTGCATAATCGTAGCGCAAGTTGTTCCGGTCGAATTCCAGTGGTCCGCCACCCGGATGACAAACGCCACACTTATTGATGAAGGTGTAGGATGTCAGGTCAATTGTTTTCTCATTTTCATTCTCTTTGGGTGACAGGTAGGAATATAACGGAGCCGGGGAACACCACGATCCGCCGTACACTCCCGGAGTTGATGCCCATTGCACGCGTTGTTTCAATTTATCCGTCGGAGTTTCATCTTTGCCTTGCTGGAAATGAAATCCCCGGGTTATCTTTTCGTAGTCATGGCATTTACCACAGGTTTGCCTGGGTGAATAAGGTTTATCAATGTTTTTCCCTGTAACAGGATTTATGGTGTCGCCTTTTTCAGTCAGAAGATAATAGGGAGGACAAACTCCTTTTGTCGAGATTTCACTGGCTGGTTTATGGTTCAGAACACTGATTGCCTCCGGTTTTTTGCCTGCCAGCCATATTATTATCGCTGCAATACCGACAGGGACAATCAGCAAAAGCAGTATGAACATCCATTTCCTGAACATAAAGCTGATTTTTTAATAAAATTAAAAAAACTGTGTTTTCTAAACAACAATCTGCTGTTTTTCAACTTTAATAAATTACTTCAGCTTTATCATAAACCGCTTTTATGGTTTTCGTTGAAGTAGGTGTTTTACCTTTTTTATATCCAAGGTCTGTCAACCGCAGGTATCTGTAATCTGTTATGCCACGCATGACCATGATTTTTTTGCCGCAGTCCTCAGTACAACCATCAATTACCAAAATGTTGCACTTTTTAAATTCTTCGATCTTTTCCTCAGTTCCGGTGGCGGCAACTGTAAGACAGTTCATTTTACGAACTTTATTACGGTGAAGCTTGCGGGCCACTTGATCAGCGATGTACCCTAAGTCAGAGGCGCCGGAGCAGGACAATACCATGTATTCATCAACCCCACAGCCACAGGTTGGTTTTTCATTGTTTTCCATATCGATCTCAGTTTTATTTGTTAGTTATTCTGTAAATAACTTATTATCTGCTGAATTGAAGGAATATACCCTCTTGCAACTACATTGTTGTTAATTACAAGTGTTGGAAGAATCCAGGTTGTATATTTCAGCATTTCGTCCAATGTATCAATAATTTCTATTTTAGCCTCCTTACCCGACATTTTTACAGCCTCTTCAATCCTTGCAATCATCCTGTAACATTTTCCGCATTTGTGGCCGGGACATAATATTTTTATTTCGAAGATCATGCCGGTTATAGTTTGTATTCAAAGTTCAAAAGAATATGATGTTGAAAATCCAAACCGGTGTCATCGGGTTGCCAGCTCTGGTAGTTTAGGGAAATATTTATTCCTTGCACCGGATTATAATGAATGCCCGAAATATACCCTTTACCCGTATTCTGATAATACCAATTATGAATTTCTCCATCGATTGTATTAGCCAGTAATTGGTCGAGACGGGCAAATAATTCAATGTTTTTGAAAAGGACAAAACTCCCATAAAAGGAAAAGCCAAACAAATTGTGGTTATTGATATTCAGATGATTTTTTCGGTAATTATATTCTCCGCCAATCCTGAATTTTTCTTTAAACTTATACCCTGCAAAAAAAGAAAACAGTTGTTGATCCGCAGGTTTGGAAGGATTATCGGATTTCGTGTAATCATAAAAAAGACGTGTTTGTAGTCCATTGAAAGGTTTGTAATCAATGCCGGAAGCTATTTTTACATCACCATAAGCATCCTGGTCGAAGCGGAAACCTTCGCCATTAGTTAATGGCCACATCAAAACCAATTTTTTCGTTTATGGTAAAATAGCTGATAATACCTAAATCGCTGCTGGGGATCCTGTAGTACCTGTCCTGAAATGTTTCTGCAAGATATCGATAGCCCCAAAATTTTTCCTGGGTGATATAATGATTCTGTAACACACCACCTGCCTGAATCCTGATATGAACATTGGGCTTCCATTCCAATGAAGCAAATTTCAGGGTCATGGTGTAAAAACTTCCTTCTTTTGATGTATTTGATACGTCGAGTTGGTTTCCGGAGGTATCGGTTACTTCAATCTGTCCCAAGGTGGTGGGCCGTCCCATATCAATAACAAGCCTTCCAGCAAACTGTTTGCTGAACCGATATTCATAACCGAGGTGGGCACGGCTAAACCAGAAAGCATATTGTTTCTGGGCATCGCGGGTAGCATTAAAATCGAAGTTTCCAAATACCTGTATAATGGGTTTTCCATTTTTGCTGTTAAATCCGAATACATTGGTTGTATCCTGAGTTATTGCATATCCTACTTGTATAATGGAAATTAATAAGGTGAAAACATATTTTTTCATATACCTTGTTTTAATCCCTGAACGGCTAAAATTTCCAAATCAGTTTCAGCATTTATGCTTCTCGAATCAGCCTGATAAGGTACAACCACACAATCGCCGGTTGCAATTTGTTGTGTATCAGCATCAATTACTATTGAACCATTACCCGACAGAATGTAAAACAGTACATCATTTTCCATTTTGCATGGAGGTATGCTGCTACCGGCCTTCAGGAACATGACCTGTGATTTTAAATACCCGGAGGTGCAGAATACTTCCTTGTTCAATGGTTTCTTTTCCATTTTTGAAAGAATTTGCTGAAGGTTAAATTTTTGCATGACTTTAGCTTTTCAGGGTTGTTTTACTTCAAAGTTTTTATCTTTCAGGTACCATTCCATAATATAGCCTGTCAGAATGAATACCGGCAAGGTTATCAATGTGCGCAGAAGGGAAAATTTCAACCCCAGGAAACCGATTTCGAATGTTATCATCGGAATTTTAATGGTTGCGAATGCGCCCAGGTAGATAAATATATTCCGGATATTGCATCCTTTTTTCCATAGAATATAAGCAAAGGGGAAAGCTCCATAAAGTGGGCCTGCCTGAAGCATAGCCAATAGAATAACAAGTCCGGTTCCTTTCCAACCCGATTCCCTGCCAATGTGTTTTTCAATCTTTTCACGGGGAACCCATACATCGAAAAGACCGATAAGGATAAACATTAACGGAAGAAATAAAATCATTTCCTTAAAAAACATCCAGAAGTTTAATCCGATTTGCTTCCCCGACGCAAAATCAAACGCATAAGAAAGGCCGACAAAAGCAAGAAACAGAATTGGAAATATATATTTCTTAAGCAGCTTCATAAGAAAATCATCATTAAGAACCCTATGAATAAAGCCGCAAAAAAGCTTAAAGCATTCCGGACAATACTTGTCTTCCATCCGAAAAATTTTGCTTCCACAGGAAGTGTTATAATTCCAACCATCATCAGGGTAGTAATAAAAACGGCAATGGTAGCGTAAGCAACGCCGCTTTTTATTAATACGCTGCAAAGCGGATAGGCTATAAAGCCAGGGATTAAGGCAATTGAGCCTAAAAATGCTGCAATCAGCCAACCTTCTATCCCTGAACTTTTGCCCATGTATTTAATCAGTGTTTCGTTGGGGATAAGAAAAAGTACGATACTTACCAGGGCTAGCATCAATAAAAGTATCGGCAGAAGATTTAAAAACATAGTAAGGCCTTTTTTAACGCCTATCCATGTTTTACGTGCGTTTGCAACAACGGAGACCAGTAAGCAACATGCTGTTATTATTATTAACAGTTGCATGGTGTTTTATTGATTTAATGAACTCTATCGAACCCCTTTTTCGTTCAGCACCTTTACCAGTTCTTCCTCAGGGAAATAGCCGTCGTGGCGGAAATATTCCTTTCCGTTTTCATCCAGAAAAACCTGGGTAGGAATGGCCTGTATCCCATACTGCTGGGCATACGGCCGGCCTTCGGGAGTCCATACATCATAAAAAACCACATTGACCTGTTCTCCAAATTTTTCCTCTATTGATTTCATTACAGGCTGCATCATCTGGCAAGGAATGCAGCGTACCGAACCCAGTTCAATAAAGGTTACTTTATATACAGAACTACCGGGTTTTATGCTGTCGGTTTGAATATTTTGTTGTATTTCATTTTCGGCCGGTAAAGCTGATTCTGCTTTGTTTTCCGACTGGTTATTATTCTTTGCAGATTTGGAGCATCCAGTAAAAAGCATAAATGCCAAAAGGCTCCATATTATGCAGGTATTTCTCATAAAACAATTCATAGCATATATTATTTAATGTTTTAACACACTCATTTTCTATTATAAACTTTCGCTTATTTTCTCCTTCAGTTCATTTTCAAATTTTTCCTTATCGTATGTTCTGGCATATTCCTGTACAATGAACGAAACATCAGTTGCGCTTTCTTTCTTTCCCTTCTTTTTTATAATGACCACCGTTTGTGATTTTGCATTGTATTTAGCAACCAGGTCTTTATTTGCTTCATCTGCCAACCGGATGACTTTGAACTCGATCATTTTATCCGAAAAGTATTTAATCAATACTGAATCAACATCCGCCTGCAGGGCGTTGCATGCCCTTGCCTTGCAACAAGCAAGATTGGCCTTAAAGTACAATACCTCTATACTTTTTTTGTTCGATTGCGCGGAGGTAATTACTGAAATAGCCATAAAAACTACCATAAAGAATAAAATGTTTTTTTCATTTTCAGTTGTTTATAGATTTGAATTTATTGATAACTATTCTGTTTTTTTTACTTCACGGGCTTCTTCTTCAATTTCTTCTTTCGTTAAAGGCCTGGGATCTTCGATTATTTGCATACATTCATGCCGTTCGGGAAAGCTGCCCGTCGTAATTAATTGATGGTTGAAATAAACCATAGGGAAAACAGTATTGCCAAAATGCTTGTAAGCTAAATCGGCCATCGCACCTGTTTCATAGAAATCGTTTTCAAGGTCAATGATGTCGAATTTTACATCGGCTGAATCTTTAAACCATGTTTTGGTAAACTCTTTCATATCATCGGCTGAATAAGTTGAACAACAACTTCTCAGGCCTCCTTTTAAAATTATTTCAAGTGTTTTCATAAAACAGGTTATTTTAAATTGGTTTTGTTCAAGGTAAAATTTTCAATTAATTTTTCGGATTGCTCATAAATATCTTTTATGGGCCTTTGTTTTATCATCTTTCCAAGTTCCAATACTTCCATAACCTGTTCAATGGTGCACCCAACTTCAATTGCTTTTTTGAAGTGAAAACTGAGGCAAGGTTGGCATCCGGCTCCGATTGAAGCTGCAATACCAGCTAATTCTATGGTTTTTGCATCGAGATGTTTAAATTGTTCCATCCTAAAAGTTATTAATAGGGTCATTTTTCCCAATTTTCTCAGCTTCTTTTCGTTTAAGCATAGCCAGTGCATTTTTACCGCGAAAATTAGGTATGGCTTTTTGGCGCAAAAATTCAAGATTTTCAACAATAGCTGAGAAATCTTTGAACGGAAATCCCAAAACGGTTTCGTTATGGCCAATATCCGTAGCATCACGGCAGCCATAACAACCCATGCTTATATTGAATTTCTTTTTCACAAATGGGATTAGTGTTGCATCAACACAGGTGGCCTGCAAGATGGCTGTACTGCTTTCAATCCGCTGACCACCTTTAACGTTCAGGTTGGCAAGGGCAAGCCACATCAGCTTTTCGGTTTCATCCTCAACCACCACAATATCAGGTTCGGTGTTTGCCGTTTCAAGCGGGAAAAGGTACAAGGTTTTTAGCTTGCCTTGTTGCAAGGTAGTCATGCCTTCGAACATCGTTTTTCCAATGGCTTCTTCTTTTACAATACCGAAACCCACCAGACCTTTGCCGGTTCTCAAACCATGAGGCAAAGGTTTAAAACCAAAAGCGGCAGCGGCAGCTGGACAGGCTATGCCTTCTGCATTGAGTAATACATGCAAACCGTGACGTGCTTTCATCAATGCCTGGCAGTAACGATTGCCTGATAGATTTTCAATACCTTCAGGAATTTCGGCCTTATCGATTATAAACCTGACACCGACAAGGGATGAACAAAGTTGTAAGATGTTCCGGACAATAGTTGCTTTTCCCCTAATAATTTCAGTATTCATCAAAATGGTATAATAATGAAATTCTATAACTATTTATTAGAAATGTTATTTTCATATCAGCGGGAGCAGCCCACTGGTTCATTCTTAATTAACGGTTTGCATTCTTTCCGACTTTTCTTCCTGTCCTCTATTTGCTCATAAAAATCCAGAAAGTACTTTTTAACAATAGCGAGGTTTTCATCATTGAGCCGGTAGTTCTGGCAAACGCCGTCAGGTGTGCAAGTGATTAGCCCTGCTTCTTTAAGTTTGGCCATGTGTTGCGATACTGTGGATTTACATAATGGCAGACGGTTAGAAATATTCCCTGCCGGGCAATTTTTATATTGTGCCAGGTGAAGCACTATTTGAAGCCTTACAGGATGCGAAAGGGCATCGAGCAAAGGCGCAAGTTTCAATGTAATATCCTGATAAGGTGAAGTTTCCATAAGTTTATTTGGATTTTATTTCATCTTCCAGCCAGTGTTCCAGCGTACTTTTTACCGGGATTTTCCCTTGCGATATTACTTTCCCGTTTACAACCAACCCCGGTGTCATCATAACGCCATATTTGCCGAATTCGTTATAATCGGTGATTTTTCCGATTGTGGCTGTCCGGTTTTTCTCATTGACAACCTCTTTGCAAAGATTTTCGAGCCTTATGCAATTCATGCACCCGGGACCCAAGACTTTAATATCCAGCATAATTTTAAATTTTAAAAAGTTATTCTTTGATCTATAATTATTATAAGTTTTTAATATGTTCAACGATTTCATTGATTTTATCATCGGTAACCGGGGTTTTGCCCTTGATAATGCCAAAATCTGTAGTATTGATATGGACATAATCAGTAATACCCGCATTTTTCATAGTTGATTCTGCACAATTAACAGGGCATCCATCAAGGACAAGAAGTTTTGAAATTTCGTTTCGGGATTTTTCAGCAAAACTCTTGTCTACAGAGAAACGTGCCAGACAAAGCATTTTAGCATGACCTGATTGCATTAATTTCCGGGCCACTTCATCGGAATATTTTCCGGTGTTACTAGCACCTGAACAGGATACAATGGTTATTTCTTCATTTGTTTTCATAAAACTTTTTTAGTGATGTTTAAATACTTCCAAATATCAAACCGGTTATAGTAGCCATTACAATAACAAGACTTACATAAACCATAGTTTTTTGTGTACCAATAACTCCACGGATTACCAACATACTGGGTAATGAGAGTGAAGGGCCTGCAAGCAAAAGCGCCAGCGCCGGTCCTTTTCCCATACCTGCAGCAAGCAATCCCTGAACAATCGGGACCTCAGTGAGTGTAGCAAAATACATAAACGCACCCACTATTGAAGCAAAGAAATTAGAAAACAGTGAATTGCCGCCTACCAATCCTGAAATCCAACGGTTCGGAATAACGCCTGCAATCGTTTTACCATCATGGGTAGAGCCTAATAAAAAGCCAGCTGTTATTATCCCAATGGCGAGTAGCGGAAGAATTTGTTTAGCAAAATCCCAGGTAGCCAGCGTCCATTCTTTGTTTTCCGCGTCGTTTTTATCTTTTAAGGTAATGATGCTTAACGAGATTATGCCAACAAGCATGGGAACTAATGAGGCCAATTTGGTATTTTCAATGAAGCGGGATGCCAATAATGCTGAAACTGTGGTTATGATTGCAGCTGAGAGGACCCATTGCCATTTAATTTTTAGAATTTTTATCAATGAAAAGCCAAGCAGAACACCAAAAAATCCGGTAATATACCATTTATATGACCATGCATAAAACCATGCGCTTGTTGTATCATCAGCGGCAGGTTTTCCCCAGTTAGCAAAAACGAGTATCAACACCAGAACAAAGAAGTGAAAGGAAGTTTGCCACATGGGGCGTTTTTCAGGAAGACCTGCAATATTCATTTGTTCTTCTTTTTTGACTTTTTCTTCCTTGCGATAAATAAGTGCCATGATCAACCCAATAATTACACTGAATGAAACAGCTCCAACAACACGAGCAACACCCATTTCAAAGCCCAGGATACGGGCAGTGAGAATAATGGCAAGAATATTAATGGCAGGACCTGAATATAAAAAGGCTATAGCCGGGCCCAAACCTGCTCCACGCTTGTGAATGCTTGAGAATAACGGAAGTATGGTGCAGGAGCATACAGCCAGAATAGTTCCGGATACAGCAGCAACCGTATAGGCTAACCATTTTTTTGCATTGGCTCCAAAATACTTCAGTACCGATCCCTGGCTTACAAAAACAGAGATTACCCCGGCAATAAAAAAGGCAGGCAGCAGGCACAGCACCACATGCTCCCGGGCATACCACTTCACAAGATCAAGCGTGGCAGCTATGGCTGTGTTAAAACGGGCACTTTCAATGGGAAGAAAAAATGCAAATGCAAAGACGACGATAATCCAGGTAAGAATTTTTATCTCTTTTTTAAGTTCCATACTTTACAATTTGAAAACCTGCCCGACAACAGGCGGGTTCGATAATTTGAAAATTTCTTTATTATTCGTAAAAGGACGAACATCTGAACCAAAAAAATTACAGGTACACCCTGAAAATGTAATAAATGCCCACTGCAATGAACAATACAGCAATAATTCGCCGGAACCAGAGTTCAAAAGCCTTTACCTTTTTATAGACACCTCCGATACCCGATATAGTATAGGCCAGCACCCAGGCAAAAATAATCACAGGAATCCCTGTAGCTACTGCAAATACAATGGGTAGATAAAGCCCGGACGCACTGGTAACCGTCATGGGAACAAGCATGCCGAAATACAGCACGCCGCTATAGGGACAAAATGCCAAGGCAAACACCAAGCCGAGTAATACTGTATCAAAATATCCCCAGGATGTTTTTTTCTGCATTTTGGATATAAGTCCACCCATTCCCGGGAATTTTATTTTTATAATACCGAGCATAAATAAACCGATAATTATAAGTAGAGGTCCCAGAAATTTTTCCCCATACCGCTGAAAAAAACCGGAAAATTTAAACTGGTCGACACCCAGGTAAATAACAAGTGCAATGGCTGTATAAGTAATAGCCCGTCCGAGCGTATAAAGCAGCCCGTTGATAAAAACACGGTTGCGGTTTTCAATGTCCTTGCTGATATATCCGATGGCCGTGATGTTCGTTGCCAGCGGACAGGGACTGATGGAGGTCATCAGACCCAGCACCATAGCCGAGAGCCAGGGCATGGTGCTGTTTTCGAGGAGATTGTTTAAAAACTCCATGAAACAATTAATTAATTTGAAAATGAGTCAATTTGAAATCGTGCACGATAGCATGTATATTGATAAATGTTATTCTTTCTTGGAAGAGCTGATGATTTTTGAAATTACCTTTATGATAACTTTTAATTGTTCATGAATTTCTTCATTATAAAGGTAGTTTTCAGCTTCTTTGCATAAAAGAAGCCAATAATCAGTCTACTCATACCTTTAATATTTTTATGGTATTCGTGATTACTTCGTAATTCATCAGCTTCTTTTGCAACTATCTTCATCTTATGTATAAAGTCAGCTTTACTTTCAGCATTCTGTGCTTCTCTCACACTAGCACCTATAGAAGTGCCCGACCTAAGTATTTGTTTGGCAATAACATATTTGCGACTTTCTTCAAGTTTCTCGGTAAATTCAACTATTTTAACTGCAAACAGAAGCGTCATTTTAACGATTTTATTCTCTTTATCATTTCTTATGATTATAACATTCAAATTTTAATAGTAACGCATTTACAAATCAACACATATTCAAATTTTCAAATTATTACATTAATGAATCAATTTTTTCCTTAATGATTGCTTTTAATTTATCAGGCTGACGAACGGCATACATAAACCCTTCGTTGGTTAACTCAATTTTTATATCGCCTTTTACTATCAATAAAGTTTGACCGTAAACCTGCAACTTTTCTGCAATAGCTTTGCTTGAAGCATCATCTAAATTAATGGCTTGAAAACTGATCTCTCCCTGTTTAACCAATTCCGGATAAAGTGTTTCGATATCTTCTTTGGCCCGTGCTTCAACTGTTCTGCAGGTCATACAGCGGGCGGTGAAATGAAAATAGTAAGCTTCGATTTTGTCCGATGAACCTGCTTTGACATCCTTCTTTTCTGTCTGTGCACTGCAGGCAAATACCGGCATGAACATGACAAGGGACAGGATAATTCTGATTGTTCTCATACGTCATTCAGTTTATTGATTTTTAACTAAGATTTCCTTTACTTCATTGGCAGATGGCACACGACCGCTCAGTACGACCTTCCCGTTAACTACCAATCCGGGTGTATGCATTATACCATACTCCATAATTTTCATGATGTCTTCTACTTTATCAATGTCAGCCGTCATATTCAGTTCAGCTAAAGCATCACGGGTAACCTTTTCAAGTGCTTTGCACCTGGGGCAACCGGTACCCAATACTTTTATTTCCATGCTATTATTATGTATTTAATTGAATTCAATTCGCCGTTCGTCTAATAACGAACGAAAATAATAAAAAAAAGTTACAAACCGAAAATGTTTTTAAAAAGTTTCTTTGCTTCTTTCCAGTTTTCTTTGTTCAGGCAATATCTGATCTTAGGCGCTTCAATTTCGCCCTGTATTAAACCGGCTTCCTTCAATTCTTTAAGATGTTGCGAAAGGGTAGATTTGGCAATGGGTAAAATTTCACTAAGATCTCCGCTATAGCAACAGCTTTGCTTTGAAAGCAATTCAAGCACATACATACGTATGGGGTGCCCCATCGCTTTGGCATAACGGGCTAATTTTTTTTGTTCAACGGTAATTATTTCCTTGCTCATCTTAATAAAATATAGTTCGTAAAACTACGAACATTATTTATTAATTCAAAATTTTTTTTGAAAATAGTTATGCATCCATTATGTCAATGATACATTGAACTTGTTTAGTACGAAGCAGAATACTGAAATAAAAATGGGTAAGATGACAATTAACCAAATGAATTTGTGCTGATGGTCGCCTTAAGAACAAAGAAGTGATAATTTTCGTCGAGACGGAGAAACTGGTAAGCATATTTCTCCCCTGTTTTTCTTAGAATATCAATAAGTCCTAATCCGGCACCCCCTTTTAAACTGAGTTCACCAGACTGTATTTGTTTTTTATGAAGATTGTTTAAAGAATTTTTATCCATCTGGTTCAACATTTCAATAACATCTTCCAACTCGCGTACCACAGATGACCGTACCACGTTCCCGGTAATAACATAGTAATAATCTCTTCTTTCTCCTATTACGAAAATTCCGTTCCCACTTCCCAGTTCATCAGTATCGGCAGAATGACGGGTAATATTTTGCAGCATTTCGACCATTACATGAAACACTTTACGTTTTACAGTAATATCCTCACACCTGAGAGATATCTTTTCTTCAGCCATCTTAGTAAAGAATTTCATGGTTTCATGACTTAACGGTCCTTTGTACACTAACGGAAAACCTTGAGAAATCATCTCATCCGACAGAATAGTTTGAATGAAAAGCAGGTCTTTATCCATTAATGCAACAATTCAAATAGTAATTTCTTTTGCTGAACTTTTGGCTAGGCATTAAGTTAATTAAATTATTCAATAATCGAAAAATAACCGTTATTTTATTTTTCACCGGTACAACCTGATACAACGTAAGAGAGACAAGATCAATACTAAAATACAAGCCTGTAAATGGAAAGTAAACATCAAACTAAAGTTCAATTGAAATAACAGGTAAATCTTGTATCAGGATAAAAATCAACGAATAAAAACTTATTCTCCGGTAACGAGTTGAAGGAATAGATAAATGAAATCGACAATGTAAATTTCTTCCGGTCAGTGATTATGATTTAACTAATCATGTCTTTTCGCAATGTCGATACACCTTTTCCAAACAGTTTGATTTGTTCGGTTGCCTTGTTGATAAGTTGTTTTCCGTTTTCAGAAGTAGGATTAAAATCAACATTGAAAACAACATCGATTTTGTCAAAGTCCTTTTTAACAAGATTCAAACGATTTAAATATTCGGAAACTACTTCATTCTTTCTGTGTTCCGAAAGCATCATCAACAAGTTATTTAATGAGTATTTCTGATCGATAAGACGTTCAATAATATCAGGATCCTCACTCTCAATAGCAACATCGATGGCAATATGTATTGCCTCGATCCATCCGCCCATAATGATCAACGCTGCTGTTGTATATCGCTCATTCTCTTTCAGATATTCATCGGTGGTAACATACACTTCATTTGCCAGAAGTATTAATGAATCTTTATCTGTGAAATTACGTTCGAAACGAAGCACCGTATTCTCAAAATAATCACTTGGAATACCCAGTTCCTGTGCAAGTTGCTTCATAGCATTAAAATATCTTCCAGCCATTTCGACTTGATCAAATACTCTTGCATAACTTAAATCGACAGCATAGACACCCAGATTAATTGCCCGCTGGGAACTTGTTACATACTCCGATGTTTTATCGACATTGTTCATCAATTCGGGAGTATAAACTGCTCCTGCGCTCTCAAATAGTGATGATAATTCTACCGAGAGATACATATTATAGAATATTGGTAAACCATCACCAGTCGTATCCAAAGGATTGACAGGTATCTCTATTGAACCGATATTAATACTGTCAAATTCAATTGCTTCACCTTCTCCACGATTTGATTTGCAGCTAAACAGAACAACTGAAACTGCAAATAATCCCAGGGTAATCAGCTTACGTATCATAAATAAATCTTTTGGATTCAGAATATCAGTTAAAACTACTAGTTTTTTCTTTTACTACAATGAAGAGTTATACACAGGTGTAATACATCGTCCGGTCTAATCAAAGAATTTTTTTATGATTTGTATTAATTCCTGTACATTAATCGGCTTGGAAATGTAATTGCTAAAACCTTCCCGCAAATATCTTTCACGATCGCCCGACATAGCAAAAGCAGTTTGCGCAATTACAGGCATATCCGGTCGTATTTTTCTAATTTCCTTCATGGCATCTTTACCATTCATAACAGGTAATTGAACATCCATCAAGACCAGGTCAATTTCCGGATTATTTTTGCAGGCATCAATCGCTTCCCTGCCGTTTAAAACTTCAATGATCTTAACTTTGTACGGTTCAAACAACTCTTTGAGAAATTCCAGACTGATCTCATCATCCTCAACAAGGAGTATTGTTTTTCCTTTCCAGTTTTCCATAGCGACACACTTAAATAATTGTTGTAGTTCGTTTCCTCATGCAATATACTAAGTATCACTTAGATCATCAAGGAAGAAATTGATAATATTTTTAACGAATAAAAAATCCTTATGTTGCAGATAAGATCTAACCATAATATCTGATTTAATACTTAAATTCTTCCAGAGAATTTTACTGATCTGCTTTATATAAATCTAATTTGAGTATATGCTTCCTGAAAAAAGGTATTGCTGTATACATGTTGTCAGCAGTGTAAACGCCGATGCAAGGTTTTTTTCTGCATTGCGCGATAAAGGCTTCATGAATTCAAACTTATATCCTTTGATATGAAGCTGATATGTTTCCGGAATATTATGAAACAACTGGTTGCAAAGACCGACAATGTACGCCGGAGTTAACGAATGCATGCTAAAGTTGGTTTTGAGGTCAGGAACAACAGGTTCGATCAGTACCGATTCAATTTCGTCGACAGAAGCATCGAGAAAAATAACCAGATCATAATTTGAAATATATTCGGCATCTTCGATGTTGAGCTGGTAATTTTGATCGGTGATAATATATGAATAATTATTTTCCTTAACCCATGCTTCAATTTTCTCTACCAGTAAAATCCCTAATGCATCGTCCTGGCGACCCGGATTGCCAAGTCCATAAATAAGAATTTCAGGCAGTTTAGGATCTATACTACTGATTTCGTTTTTGATCAATAAGGTTCTCTCCTTTAAATAATGATATTTCCAGGGGCATCTGACCCAATGCATGGGTTGCACAACTTAAGCAGGGATCATAAGCCCTAATAGCAACTTCCACAGCATTCATCATCGCTTCGGTGATTTCTTCCTTACCGGTCATCATTTTCACAGCTACCTGATTGACAGCTTCATTCATCGGCTGATTATTATTCGTAGTTGAAACAATCAGGTTACACATCTCAATCTGATCGTTATCGTTAATTTTATAATGATGGAAAAGAGTTCCCCGGGGAGCTTCGATAAGACCTACGCCTTCCATTTGTTTCTTTCCTTTGACAACAAGTTCTCCTTCAAGTAGATCCTGATCATTGAGTAATTCCTTCATTTTTTCAGCTGAATGAAGTATTTCAATGAGCCTGGCCCAATGAGAGTGCATTGCTTTATGACTTAATTTTCCGTTCGAATACGATTTGAATTTTTCAAATTCTTTTTGTGCCAACGGTGTATCGATAAAGTCGGCATTATTTAACCGGGCAAGCGGACCTACAGTATACCAGCCGGCATTCTTACCCAGCTCTTTTAGATACGGGAATTTCATATAACTCCACGAACGGACTTCCTCATCGATATATTTCAGATAATCCTGATAATCAACATCATGAAGAATAATATTCCCTTCGCTGTCTTTTGCCCGCAGCACGCCATGATACAGGTCAAGTGCCCCGTTTTTACTCACCAGGCTTAAATAACTCGACGGAAATTCTACAAATTCATCGATTACTGCCCTGTTTTTCTCGTGATAATCGTGAAAGAATTCCAGCGCTGCCTGTGACCAGTCGATCATAGAATTGATATTCATGGGAGCTTTGCCGTTCAGAAATCTTTCCTTATCATCGGTTGAAAGGTGTTTATTAATCCCTCCCGGAATAGCTCCTGTACCGTGAATCTTTTTCCCTGCTGTAGCTGCAATTATCTCCTGTCCGAATTTACGCATCATCACTCCCTGAACGGCAAGATCTTTGTTTTCCAATGCCAAAGCAATAATGTTACGTTTCAGAGGATCGGCATCGATCCCAAATAAAAGATCGGGTGAAGCAAGATGAAAGAAATGAAGGGAATGCGATTGAAATATCTGGCCATAATGCATCAACCGCCGCATTTTTTCACCCGTAGGCGATAATCCTTCACCTGTTCCTGCACCTACAATAACATCAAGAGCCTTTGCCGCTGCCAGATGGTGACTTACAGGGCATATACCACACAATCGTTGTACGAGTACAGGAGCTTCCCAATAGGGCCGGCCTTGAACAAATCGCTCGAATCCACGAAATTCAACAATATGCAGCCGGGTTTGTGTTACCTGATTCTGGTTATCGAGATGAATTGTAACTTTTCCATGTCCTTCGACACGTGTTACAGGTTCTATAGTTATTTTTTGCCCCATACCTTAGTTTTAATCAAATTTAACCACTTCATAAGGAAGTTTCATTTCGTTGCCGGTAATAAGTGCTACAAGTGCTTCCCATATTAAATCGGCCATCGGAGGGCAACCTGGCAGATGGTAATCTATTTTTACAACTTCATGACAAGGGTATACTTTATCAAGCAGAATAGGTAATTCAGGGTCATTGGGTATAATTTTTTCAGAATTGCCTGTAACAGTCGGTCCGTTAAGATAAGCTTCCTCCAGGCACTCCCTTATAGGAATACCATTACGAAGTGCCGGAAGTCCTCCCATAATTGCACATTCCCCGACAGAAATTAAGATTTTGCAGTGCTCCCTGAAATCTTTCAGTACATGTACATTCTCACTATTGCAACAACCACCCTCAATAAGTCCTATATCACATTTCTTTGTAAATTTTTTAATATCGTTTATTGGTGACTTGTTAAACTCTACGAGATCGATTAAGTCCAGAATCCTCTCATCAATATCAAGAATGGACATATGGCATCCGAAGCATCCAGCCAGTGAAGTAGTAGCAACAATCGGTTTACTCATTACTATCCAGTTTTATCAATGTAATTATCACATATTTTCTATATCACTCCCTATCGGAGTTTTATCATATTTACGTTCTCCGATAGGAACATCAAATCCTTTCTCCCGAACAAGAAGAGCTCCGACCGGACACACATCCATAGCCTTCAAGGCAACTTCATCACTCAAATCCTTTCCAATTTTCGGATCGATGCTTATTTCGACGTGTTGACCTCGGCGTTTATAGGCAAAGATGCTTCTTCCATCACTGTCCTTAATAGCTCTTATACAACGTTTACAAAGAATACAACGATTCTGATCCTTGATAAGTTTCGGATTCGTAGCATCTACCTGGCGCTGAGGAAAAGAATAAGGGAACCTCGGGACCATCATATGAAATCGATAGGCCAGAGCCTGTAACTCACAATTACCGCTCTTCTCGCATGCAGGGCAGAAATGATTCCCCTCGATAAACAGAAGTTCGACTATAGCTTTACGCAAATCCTGGAGTTCAGGTATGTTGTTTTCGATTATCATGTTCTCAGCCACAGGTGTTGTGCAAGCAGTCATCAATCGACCATTCACTTTAATAGTACATATCCGGCAACTTCCTTTCGGCTTGACTCCCGGATAATTGCACAATGTTGGAATAAATATTCCGTTATCTTTGGCCGCATCAATAATATACTGACCTTTGGCGGCCATGCATTCAAGATCATCGATGGTTATTTTAATTACTTTATTCATGAATTCTTTGATTTTATATGTTAGGCACTCTGCCTGTAACTTCGCAGGCATCTTTCACTGCGTGTAGCAGGTCGAATCCTGTATCATACTCTTTACGAGTTTGTATTTTCGATTCATAGAGGTGCCTGAAATTCTTTATTGAAGTGAGCAACGGATTTGCTGCTGTTTGACCAAGACCGCATCTGCTGGCTTTCAGGTATTTGCTCCATTCCACAATATCTTCGATATCCTGCGCAACTCCACGGGCATTTAGTATTTTTTCCAATCTCTGTTTCAGCACATTAGGTAAAATTCTGCAGGTCGAACAACTTCCACACGATTCTTCAATGAAGAAATTCATAAAGTTCAGAACGATATCAGAAAGCAAATCACGATGTTCTCCGATTATAATCAGCGATCCGCCTGTAGCAAGATCTTCATACCCAAGAGTACGACCAAATTCATCGGGTCCGATAAGAGAACCTGAGGGGCCTCCAACCTGAACCGCCTGCACCGACTCTAAATTACCAACCATTTCCAGAACATCGTTAACCGAGAATCCCCATTCAATTTCATATACCCCGGGATACCTGCAATCGCCTGAAATACTAAGCAATTTTGTTCCTGTGGATTCCGAGGTACCGAACTTCCTGTACCAGTCACCTCCGTTCAGGATAACCTTTACTGCTGCGCATAATGTTTCCACATTATTTACAATAGTAGGCATTTCAAGATATCCTTTTTCAACCGGGAAAGGCGGCCTGTCGCGAGGTTCTCCTCGTTTCCCTTCGGCCGATTCAATCAGCGCCGATTCCTCACCGCATACATAAGCCCCGGCTCCAAACTGAATGCGAATATCAAAATCGAATCCCTTCTTGCCCACGATGTTTTTCCCAAGATAATTCTTCTTACGGGCACCTTCGAGAATTTTCTCAAGATAGGATTCCAGGTATTTATATTCGTAACGTATGTAAAGTATTCCTTCAGAAGCTCCTATAGCATAACCGGCTATTACCATACCTTCAAATAATAAACGGGGCAATTCAGTCAGAATGACACGATCTTTGAAAGTCCCGGGTTCGCCTTCATCGGCATTGCAAAAAACATAACGTTTATCACCAGGAGCATTCCGGCAGAACTCCCATTTCAGACCGGTCGGGAAACCAGCTCCACCACGACCCCTGATACTCGAATGCTTAATTTCATTGATTACATCTTCCGGTGACAAGGTGATGATTTTTTTAATAGCCTCTCCAACATTATAGTTGGGATCAAGTACAGGACCTATTTTCCTTATATTATTAGATACAACTGATTTCACCGAATCATCACGGTTAGCTCCGTCACCATAACTTGCACTGAACATCTCTTCAATCTTCTTACCTTCTTTTATGTCCCGTATAATCTCTTTTGCCCTGAAAGAAGTCAATTTTGTAAAAATTTTATTGTTAATGATCGCCGCAGGTTCCTGATCGTTCATTCCGATGCACGCTGTTTCGAAAAGTCCGATAAGACCGTCGGATGTTACCTGCCCGAATTTTATCCCGGCTTCCTTTTCGAAAGCAGTTGCAACTTCAGCCCTGCCCATCATATTAGCCACTGCACTGTTATTAAGGTATATTGAAAATTTTCCCGTTGGTTTCATGGAAAAGAAATGATAGAATGAAACAGTCTGTTCCACATCTACCTCCGACATATTCAATTCCTGAGCTATCAGTGTAATAGTGTCCTTTGATATGAATCCAAATTCCGATTGAATCGCAATCAGAATATCCATCAGTCGTGTTTTGTCGTGATGATATTTCTCGATGATCTTCCGCGTAAAACTCTCCATACAGTTAGAAGATAAATTGCTGATTTATAAGTTATTGATATATAAAAAATACGTTATCTGTTAAAATTTTCACAAATAAAGATAGAGACTATTATTTTCTCTTGCAACTTTACAAAAAAAAATAGATTTATTTTAAACTGTCTGTCATACTTACTGACTCTTGTACATAAACTTTCCGGAACTTCACTGCACATTTTAAGTAGAAACATATCAGAAGCGGATAATAATTTTGGTTTATTGAATGAATTTACGATTTTTAATAAATTTTATCTATGAGTTTATCCATTATAAAGCAGGGTTCTGTTACGTGGATAATCTATTGAATTGATTATTATCATAGACTGAAACGAATTGATCCTATAATTTTCCAATAAAAAAAATGAAACCCGCATCATTAATGATAGTGTATCTAAAGAAGTAAAGGCAAAAGAATATAAATAACATATTTAAATGATAAAAGCTTTTATGATGAGGGTTCGCCGAACACAATATTAATTTTAAAAACAATGTGAGGCAACAAAAACCACATACTTTGTATATATTATATAATTAACTAATAGTAAAAACTTTAATAATATGTTATTCGAATGAAAATAGGTTGTATTAAAGAAATAAAGAGGCACGAGTACCGGGTAGGGCTTACACCTTCCGATGTGAAACCAGAA
>Ga0299912_10000798_pt1 | contig 25828 bp, 27 predicted proteins | sample RVTome_2_FD_207667 | JGI IMG/M metagenome (GOLD analysis project Ga0299912, IMG submission 207667) | Soil microbial communities from uranium-contaminated site in the Upper Colorado River Basin, Wyoming, United States - RVT95D214 (version 2) ... | reverse complement strand
AGAAGGTCTCGTAGCCCATGCTGGACATCGCTTCGCCGAAGCCCTGCAGTTCGGCCACGTTCTGAAATGCCTTCGGCTTGGAGACGTAGGTGCCCTTGCCGTGGATCTTGAAAATGAGGCCTTCCTTTTGCAGATCGCCCAGGGCCTGCCGCACCGTGATGCGCGACACGCCAAAGGTGCTTATCAGCTCGCTTTCGGACGGCATCTGCTGATGCGCCTGATACGTGCCGTCCAGAATGCGGTCGCGCAGAATTTCCTTGATCTGCGTATACAGCGGGACTGGTGACACCTGCAGCAGAGCAGGCGGTTTCTTCCGGGGCTTGTCCATTTCGATGCGCGCTCCATAACTGGTTATGACGTGTAATGACACAGCAACACACGTGCCAACCCCGTAAAGCGGTCAGCAGAAACTGTCGAAAAGCTTATGGATATTGGCCTGCAGCCAATGGGGGTGGTCGAGAAAACGCCCACGGTTATGCGCCGCGCGCAGCACTGGCTTGGTGCGCGATGCCCTGAAGTTGTTTTAGATTGGTGCTTGCCGAGGGGGAGAGCACGCCTCCGCGAGGCGTCGTGATGCCCTGAACGAGCTTGTATGATCCGACGGTCAAGGCGCCGGAAAAAAGCCTCGTATTCCGATCAGATTCGGGGTTGGCGAATCAGGAATCCGTCCAGCGCGCCGCCGCCGCGTCGTCGCTGGCGCGCGCTTCGACCCAGCGCTCGCCTTCGGGCGTTTCTTCCTTCTTCCAGAACGGCGCCTGGGTCTTCAGATAATCCATGATGAATTCGCAGGCGGCGAAGGCTTCGCCGCGATGCTGGCCCGCCACCGCGACCAGCACGATGGGGTCGCCCGGCAGCAGGCGGCCGACGCGGTGGATCACGGTGACATCGAGCAGGGACCAGCGCGCGTTGGCTTCGTCGACCAGCTTGGCGAGCGCCTTTTCGGTCATGCCCGGGTAGTGCTCCAGCGTCATCGCCGCAACCCCGCTGCCTTCGTTCATGTCGCGCGCGAGGCCGACGAAGCTGGCGATGGCGCCGATGTCGGTGCGGCCCACGCGCATCGCGGCGACTTCGGCGCCGAGATCGAAGGCTTCGCTCTGGACCCGAATCTTCATGCTCAGCCTCCGGTCACCGGCGGGAAGATCGCGACTTCGGCGTGGTCCGGCAGGGCCGCGTCGAGCGCGACGATGTCCTGGTTGACCGCCACCCGGAACGCCCGCCCTGCCGCCAGCTCTTCCGCCCACGCGCCGCCGCGCGCCTGCAGCGCCGCCACCAGGTCGGCGGCAGTGGCGCCGGCGAAATCGAGGCTTTCTTCGGCAAGGCCGAATCGCTCGCGCAGGCGGGCGAAATACAGGATGCGCAGTGTCATGAAAGCAGTTCGGAGAAAGGAATGAAGCGCACCCAGTCGCCCGGCCGGATGGTCTGCTGGACGGCCAGATCGACCAGGCCGTCGGCCCAGGCGCATGAAGTCAGCACGCCCGAACTCTGGTTGGGGAACAGCGCCAGCTTGCCGTTGGGCTGCAGACGCGCGCGCAGGAATTCGCGCCGCGCGCCCGGCTTGGTCCAGGCGAAATCCGCCTGCACGGCGAACGCGCGGTACAGCACGTCGGCCACGCCCATGCGCTTCAGCAGGAAGGGCCGCACGAACAGGCAGAAGGTGACGAAGGCCGAGACCGGATTGCCGGGCAGGCCGATAAAGTCGGCGTCGTTCACGCGGCCGTAGACGAGCGGCTTGCCGGGCTTCATCGCGACCTTCCACATCTCGACGCGGCCGAGCTTTTCGACCGCCGCTTTGACGTAATCGGCCTCGCCCACCGACACGCCGCCGCTGGTGATGACGACGTCGGCCAGGCTGGCGGCCTGCGCCAGCGCGGCCTCGGTCGCTTCCAGCGTGTCGGGCACGATGCCGAGGTCGATCAGCTCGCAGCCGAGGCCGTTCACCAGCCCGGTCAGCGTGTAGCGGTTGGAGTTGTAGATCTGTCCGGGCAGCAAGGGTGTACCTGGCGTCACCAGTTCGTCGCCGGTGAAGAAGCACGCCACCTTCAGCTTTCTGAACACCGGCAGCTCGGCCAGCCCGACCGAGGCTGCGAGACCCATCTCGGCCGCGCCGATACGGGTGCCGGCGGCGAGTATCTGTGCGCCGGTCTGGATGTCCTCGCCCGCGCGGCGGATGTTTTCGCCTTGCCGCGGAAGTGCGTGGATGATGACGTCCTCGCCTTCGGTGCCGCAGTATTCCTGCATCAGCACGGCGTCGGCGCCCGGCGGCACCGGCGCGCCGGTGAAGATGCGCGCGGCGGTGCCGGGTTGCAGCGGCGTGCCGACGGTTCCGGCAGGGATGCGCTGCGACACCGGCAGGCGCACGCCGGCCACCGCCACGTCGGCGACGCGCACGGCGTAGCCATCCATCGCGCTGTTGTCCGCCGGCGGCACGGTGAGGGCAGAAGTCTGCGGTGCGGCGAGCACGCGCCCCAGGGCATCCGCAACAGGTACGGTCTTGTTCGCGGCCACGCCGCTGGCGCGTTCGAGCAGGGCATCAAGCAGTTGGTCGGCTGAGAGCATGGTCGAGTATGAAATCGGTGAGTTGGGAAATCGCATCGATGTCGATGCGGCCGAAGGGTTGGCGTGGATCGACGTCGGACGCCACAATCAGAATAGACGGATCATCCGGGAACAGCCAGGGCTTGCCGGTTTCGGCGCGGTGCACTTCCAGCTTGGGGATGGCCTCGCGCTTGTAGCCTTCGACCAGCACCAGGTCGCACGGCGGCAGCTGGTCCAGCAGCGCGTCCAGCGCCGGCGGCGTGTCGCGATGTTCCATCAGGAGCGCAGTGCGGTGATCGGACGCCAGCAGCACCGCCGCCGCGCCCGCCTCGCGCGCGCGCCAGCTGTCCTTGCCGGGCCGGTCGATGTCGAAGTCGTGGTGGGTGTGCTTGATCACCGCCACCTTGAGGCCGCGCGCGGCCAGTTGCGGCAGCACGCGCTCGATCAGCGTGGTCTTGCCGCTGCCGCTGTAGCCTGCGATGCCAAAAATTTTCATGGTGGCACTTTCATGCTGCGTTATCAGTCTGACTGGCCTGGAGTGGATAATTGGGTTATATTTTTTCATATATAACCCTTTCATGCCAGCCATCGCCGACATCATGAACGCCACCGTGCTCACCGACCAGTTTGGCCGCCGCATCGACTACGTGCGGCTGTCGGTTACCGACCGCTGCGACCTGCGCTGCAGCTACTGCATGCCGGAAGGCTTCAAGGGTTTCGAGGAACCCGAGCACTGGCTCAGCTTCGACGAAATCGAACGCCTGATCGGCGCCTTTGCCCGGCTCGGCGTGAGCCGCATCCGCCTGACCGGCGGCGAGCCGCTCTTGCGGCGTGATATTTCCGGACTGGCCGCGCGCATCGCTGCTCTGCCCGGCGTCGATGACCTGTCGCTCTCGACCAATGCCACCCAGCTCGACAAGCATGCGCAGGACTTGAAGGCCGCCGGCGTCAACCGGCTCAACGTCAGCCTCGACTCGCTGCAGCAGGCGCGGGTGGAAAAGATCAACGGCCGCGACGTGCTCGCCAAGGTGATGGCGGGCCTGGCCGCTGCGCAGGAAGCGGGCTTTGCGCCGATCAAGCTCAACATGGTGGCGCTCGCCGGCAGCAACGACGACGAGATCGACGAGATGGTCGCGTTCTGCATGCAGCGCGGCTTCGTGCTGCGGCTGATCGAGTCGATGCCGATGGGCGCCACCGGGCAAAACGCCGAATACCTCGACCTGCAGCCGGTGAAGGAACGCCTGCGCGCGCAATTCGATCTTGTCGAAGCAGCCCTGCCCGGCGGCGGCCCCGCGCGTTATCTCGGCACCGCCGACGGCCGCTTCAACGTCGGCTTCATCACGCCCATCTCGCAGCACTTCTGCGAGACCTGCAACCGCGTGCGCATCGCAGTCGACGGCACCGCCTACCTATGCCTGGGGCAGGAGGAAAAGTTCGAATTCCGCCCGCTGCTGCGCGGCGGCTGTTCGGACGCCGAACTGGAAGCGGCGATTCTGCACGCCATCAACCTCAAGCCGGAACGCCACGAATTCCGCGAGACCCCGCACAAGATCCTGCGCTTCATGTCGATGACCGGCGGCTGAAGCCGAGGGCCTGTTAGCGCTAGCCCGGGCTTGCGGTGCGGAAGCCCGCAAACGGATCGCGCCGGTGCGGCAGATAGAAATTGCGGAAGCCAGGGCGTTTGAGCGAAGGATCGGTGACCGGCCCGCCCCCGCGCAATTCGCCGTGGGTGTGGAACCAGGGCTCTGAATAATCGTGATACGGATCGGGGGCAAAGCCCGGATATGGCGCAAACGGATCGCGCAGCCATTCCCACGCCATGCCCCAATGAAAAGCCGGATGCCCCGTCGCGCGCAGCCACTGCGCGGCCGTCGGCAGCTGCCGGCCCCGCCACGCGGCAAATGCCTCGGCCTCAAAGCGGTTCACATGCAGCATGGGCACCTCCGCGCTGATCGGCAGCCAGCGGTCGAAGCGGCGCACCTGCCAGCCGCCGTTTTTCCGCCGCCAGTAAACAGGATTAAGGGCGCCAGCGGCCTGCCGCCAGGCCCAGCCGTCTTCCGACCACCCCGCCCTGCGCTGATAGCCGTCCGCCTCGACGAATCCGGCGAAGGCCGTTTCCGACACCGGGCTTGCGTCGATGTCGAACGCCGGGACCGGCACCGGGTGGCGCCATTTTTCATTGTCGAAAATGAAGCCGGCGTCGGGGCCGCTACCCAGCATCGCTTCACCCTCGGCAAACGCAAGCCGCAGCACAGATAGTTCGAAAGCCATTTCGGGCCAGGCAGGCGGCGCATAGCCCAGATCCTGGAACGCCATCCACCAGGCCTCGATGTGCATCAGTTCGTGAACCAGGCTCAACTCGGCGAAATACGCGAGTTCGCTGCTCAATCCGCTGCGCAGGCGGGCGGCCACGGCATCGGCCACGCGGCCCGCGTACGCGTCGACTGCGGCAGGTTCCAGCAAGGGCAAATCCCAGCGCGTGTCATGCGGCACGGTCGAGGAGTCGTACAGGGTATCGGCCCCGGGCAGCAGGCTGGGCGCGAAACCGCCGTCGGGCTGCGCCCGCAGGCACCAGCGCTCCTGGAACCAGACGATGTGCCCGTATTCCCACAGCGGCGGATTCAGGTGCTCGGCGCGCGGCCCCAGCCAGCCGTCGGCCGGCAGGCGATCGATCAGCGCATGCAGGCGGGCGCGCGCCTGCACCAAGCGGTCGATAAGCTGGTCTGCGGTGTAGCCGCTGACGGGTCGGGCTGGGTTCATGTTATATAAAGGGGCTGTGACCCATCGAATTCTAGGCGCCCATTCCCACGACAGGCGAATTCAAAAATGAACGACTCCATGCTCGACCCACCCATCCGGCTCACCCAGTTCTCCCACGGCGGCGGCTGCGGCTGCAAGATCGCCCCCTCGGTATTGCGCGACATCCTGTCCGATACGCCCTTTGCCTCGCACGTGTCCGCCGCGTTTCCCGATCTGCTGGTCGGCATCGAGCACGGCGACGACGCCGCGGTGTACAAGCTCAACGACACGCAGGCGATCGTGGCGACCACCGATTTCTTCATGCCGATTGTCGACGACCCCTACGAATTCGGCCGCATCGCCGCGACCAATGCGCTGTCCGACGTCTACGCCATGGGCGGCCGGCCATTGTTCGCGCTGGCCATCGTCGGCATGCCCATCGGCAAGCTGCCCAACAGCGTCATCCGGCAGATCCTCGCCGGCGGCGAGGCGGTCTGCAAGCAGGCCGGCATTCCCATCGCCGGCGGCCACTCCATCGACGCGCCGGAACCGATCTATGGCCTGGTCGGCATCGGCGTGGTCGATCCGCGCCGCGTCAAGCAGAACAGCGGCGGCGTGGCCGGCGACCACCTCATCCTCGGCAAGCCGCTGGGCGTGGGCATCTACAGCGCGGCACTGAAAAAAGGCCTGCTGAGCGCGGACCAGTATGCGGCGATGATCGCCGCCACCACCCAGCTCAACACCGCGGGCGCCGATCTGGCCGCCATCGACGGCGTGCACGCGATGACCGACATCACAGGCTTCGGCCTGCTCGGCCACCTGCTGGAAATCACCCGCGCCTCGCAATGCTCGGCGCACGTCGGACTGGCCGGCCTGCCCCTGCTGCCGGGCGTGGCCGAACTGGCGCAGGGCGGCCACATCACCGGCGCCAGCGAGCGCAACTGGGCGAGCTATGGGCACGAAGCCAAACTGGCCGGCATCGCCGACTGGCAGCGTGCGCTCCTGACCGACCCGCAGACCAGCGGCGGCCTCCTGGTGAGCTGCGCGTCCGGATCAAGGGAAGCGGTGCTGGAAACCTTCCGCCGGCACGGCTTTGCGCAGGCGACGGAAATCGGCCGGCTGCAAGCCGGCAGCGATGTCACGATCGTGGCCTGAGTGGCATTCGACTACACCAACCTTCCCGCCGACCGCGACGATCTGCGCGTCGACGTACTGACGGGGCTGGCGGCCAGCCCCAAATCCATCCCGCCCAAATATTTCTACGACGAGGCAGGCTGCCGCCTGTTCGAGGCGATCTGCAGGCAACCCGAATACGCCCTCTGCCGCACCGAACAGGCGTTGATGGCCGCCCGCATGCCCGACATCGCCGCCGCCATCGGCGCGGTGGACTGCATCGTCGAGCCGGGTGCCGGCGAATGCGCCAAGGTGCGCCTGCTTCTCGATACGCTGCATCCCACGCATCTCATCGTGATGGACATCGCCGGCGCCCCGCTGGCCGCGGCGGCGGAACCGCTTTCACGCGACTATCCGGCGCTTGCCGTCACCGCGCTGGGCATGGACTTCATCCACGACCTCGACGCCGCCGCCCCGTACCTGCCGGCAGGCCGGCGGCTGATCTACTACCCCGGTTCCAGCATCGGCAATTTTGCACCCGACGAAGCCACCGCGCTGCTTGGGCGCTTCCGCCAGCTGGCCGGCGCTGAGGGCCAGCTGCTCATCGGCTTCGACCTCAAGAAGGATCCGCAGCGATTGCATGCCGCGTACAACGACGCGGCCGGCGTCACCGCGGCCTTCAACCTCAATCTGCTCGTGCGGCTCAACCGCGAACTGGGCGCCGACTTCGACCCGTCCCGTTTCCGCCACTACGCGTTCTACAACCCGGTGGCGGGCCGCATCGAGATGCATCTCGTCAGCCTCGCCGAACAGGACGTGAGCGTTGCGGGCGAGCGTTTTCATTTCACCCTGGGCGAAACGCTGCACACCGAGCATTCCTACAAGTTCCGCCGCGACGAATTCAGCGCGCTGGCGAAAACCGCCGGCTGGCCGCTGAAAGCCGAGTGGGAACACGACGGCTTCGCAGTCCAGCTTTTCGGTTAACCGCCGGCCGGATCAGGCGCGCCCGAACCGGGTGCGTATCCAGTGGTCGATCGACAGCCTGCCCGGCCCCGACAGCACCAGCGGAACCAGCATCAGCGCATACATCAGCGGCAATTTGTAGCCGTTGTCGCAGACGTTGTAGCCGTTGCCGCCGTGCACCGACGCCCAGGCGACGATATCCAGGATCAGCAGCGACACCGCCCAGAAGCGGGTGCCCAGGCCGACGACCAGCGCCGCCGCGCCGATGAGTTCGGTCCAGGAAGCGAGAAACCAGCTGACGTCGACCGGCACGATGCTGAGGGGAAACGGGAAAGTCTCCTGGATGTCGGCGAACCAGTTTTCGCCGCGCAGTTTTTCCATGCCCGCGATGCCGAATTCATACGCCAGCAACAGGCGGATGCCCAGCATGCCGATCCAGCTGCCGGCCCGATCGATCCCGTTCAGGCCGCGCGCGACGCAGGATGAATTGCATTTCATGGTGTGTTCCCTTGAGATAGTGATAACCCTGAAGTCGGGCGGGTCACGCAATCCTTACAAGGCCGTAGAATTTCTCCATGGCCAAACTTGAATCGCTCACCTTCGAAAACGGCTTCGCCCGACTGCCGGAATCCTTCTATTCGCGCGTCTGCCCGACCCCCGTTCCCGACCCCTACCTGGTCTGCACCAGCCCGGAAGCCCTGGCGCTGCTCGACCTCGACGCAAGCGAAATCACGCGCCCGGAGCTGATCGAGACGCTGGCGGGCAACCAGCTGCTGCCGGGCATGGACGCCATCGCCGCGCTTTACGCCGGCCACCAGTTCGGCCACTACGTGCCGCAGCTGGGCGACGGCCGCGCGATCCTGCTGGGCGAAGTGAAGAACGCAGCCGGCGAGGGTTGGGAAGTGCAGTTGAAGGGCGCCGGCCGCACCCCCTACTCGCGCGGCGGCGACGGCCGCGCAGTGCTGCGTTCCAGCATCCGCGAATTCCTGTGCTCCGAGGCGATGCACGCGCTCGGCATCCCCACCACCCGTGCGCTGTGCATCGTCGGCAGCGACCGTCCGGTCTATCGTGAAGACGAGGAGACCGCCGCCCTGGTGACGCGCCTGGCGCCCAGCTTCGTGCGCTTCGGCTCGTTCGAGGTGTTCTACTACCGCAACCAGGTCGAGCCGATCAGGCATCTGGCCGATTACGTCATCGCGCGCTATTACCCCGAACTGGCCACGCTTTCCGATCCCTATCCCGAATTCCTGCGCCAGGTCGCCTTGCGCACTGCCGAGCTGATGGCGCAGTGGCAGGCGGTCGGCTTCTCGCACGGGGTGATGAACACCGACAACATGTCCATCCTCGGCCTCACGCTCGACTATGGCCCGTTCGGCTTCCTCGACGCCTTCGACCCCGGCTACGTCTGCAACCATTCCGACACCGGCAGCCGCTACGCCTTCGACCAGCAGCCCGACGTGGCGGCGTGGAACATCACCAAGCTGGCGCAGGCGCTGGTGCCGCTGATGTCGGTGGAGACCGCGTCGCAGGCGATCGGCGAGTATCCGCAGGTGTTCGGCAAATCGTATCTGGAGCGCATGGCCGCCAAGTTCGGCCTGCCACCCGGCAGCGAAACCGCCTCGCTCGTGATGGACGCGCTGCAGCTGCTGGCGCAGAACCGGGTCGACTACACGATCTTCCTGCGCCGCCTGTGCGATTTCGACAGCCGCCCCGACGCGGCCAACGCGCCGCTGCGCGATCGCGTGCTCGACCGCGCGGCCTTCGACGCCTGGGCGGCGCGCTACGCCGCTGCGCTGCGCCAGATGGGTTCAAACGACGCCGAACGCGCTGCAGCGATGCGGCGCGTCAACCCCAAGTACATCCTGCGCAACCACCTGGCCGAAGTCGCCATCCGCCGCGCGGCGGACGAGCGCGACTACAGCGAGGTGAACCGCCTGCATGCGCTGCTGGCGCGCCCGTTCGACGAGCAGCCGGAATTTGAGTCCTACGCCGCCGAACCGCCTGACTGGGCGAGAAAGATTGAGGTAAGCTGCTCTTCGTGAACCGACCCCCCCTGCTCGCCTGCCTGTTGACCGCTGCCCTGCTTGCTGCCTGCAGCAGCCCGCCCATCCAGCGCAAAGACGGCAGCAGCAGTGCCCGCAGTTTCAGCCTCAAGGAGCTGGCAAAGGGCGATGTCGATACGGTGGTCGAAATCCATCAGCAGGAAGTCATCTCCATCCTCAGGACGCTCACCCTCAAGCTCTATCGCCGCAATCCCAACGAATGGCGCAAATCCGGCTTTGCCAGCGCCGACGAAGCCGCCGCCGCCCTGTTCAAGCCGCTCGAACACTGGCAGTTGCATCCGCAGAAGAACCTCCCCTGGGAAACCATCCTGCTCGAACCCTGGCGCGCCGATTTCGCCGGCGACCGGGTGAAGGCCCTAATGAACGGCCTGCTGGTCATGCATATGGCAGCCTTCGACCACCAGACCGAGTTTTACCTGCTGACCGAAGTGGATGCGCAGAAGCTCTACAACGCCGCGCGCAACACCGAGGCCGTGGTGTGGAAACTCTCCAACGCCAGGAACGAATCGGGCGAACCCGTCCTGCTATCCAACGGCTTCGACGGCAACGGCGTGCCCAACCTCAGCTTCGAGCGCGAATTCGGCAAGCTCATCGGCATCCAGGACGCGCTGGCGAAGATTATCGAGGACAAGAGCAACCGCGCCATCCGCTTCGGCGTGGTCAACGTCGCCAGCATGGCCTTCCTGCCGATCTGACATGACGGCTGACGCGTACGCCCATTGCGCCACGCTGACGCGCGACCAGTGGGCCTGGGAATTCCTCCGCCGCAACCCGGACTACCGGCGCGACTACCAGGCCTTCCTCGCGATCTGGCGCGCACTCGAAGCCGACTACGGCGCCCCGCCCAATCGCGATTTTTCAAAGTGGAAGCTTGACCCGCGCGCCTACGGCCCGCTGCCCGGCGATACCGAACTCGCGGCACCCGGCGGCGAACTGTGCACGGTCGAAGACGACCGCGTGCTGCTCGAATGCTGGATGGGCGCGAAATGGGGCTTTTACAAATTCCCGCTCGATCCCGCGCGCATCGCGCCCGCCCCCGACGAACTGTCGTGGCGCCCGCCCCCGCAGCCGGATGCCACCGCCGAGTCGCCCTACCGCCTCGACCTGACATTCGATCTATCCATGCCCCTGCCACCGCAGCTGGAAGCCGCTAAATTCCGCCTCGTCAGCCGCGCCGCCGAACTGCGACGCCAGGGCCTCGCCGCACCGAAGAGTGTGGCGAACCAGCGTGCGCGCTGGACCGCGATGCTGCGCCTGCTCGACGGCGCTGCGACTTCGGATGACGACGCCGACCTGCTCAACGCAGCGCAGGCGTTGGTGACGGGTGGCTACCGCGAGATACTGCGGCTGGCAGATGGAGGCACAGAGGAAAAATGAAATCCGACGACCTGCTTGACCTGGCAAGACTACGGTCGGCTTTTTCATGGGTTAGTGACGAAAATGCCCTGTCTCTATATTAAAAACGTCCGGACCCATGGTCTCTTGAATAACTGTTAGGAACCTTATGTCTGAACCAGCCGAGGCTGCCTTACGCGACCTGGACTACCGGAGAGATGGGCCCTCGTTCGTGGCCCTAGTAGAGTCAATCGAAGCGGAGAATGCTGCCACTGTTGACACCGAACACGGACGAGACATCGAACTGTTTTGTTCAGGTCTGAACTGCCTTTACTCGATGGCTTCCCAGCACGCTTGGCTGTTCAACGCACCGCATATCGCGGTTCAGAACAAGGCCACCACTATCTTGTTTTCCACGCTGCACAAGAATCTGATCGCGCTTCATACAAGCCTTAAGCTGACGCGACTTGGCCTCTATGGTCCTGCGCGCTCCATACTTCGTCACGTCTATGAATCCTTGCTAATCGCGAAGTTCTGCTCCGTTAGCCACGACACTACTCTTTACGATAAATGGAAGGAAGGGGACGTTGTCTATTTGACAAATGGTGTTCTCAAGAAGATTTACTCTCCAAATATCGGCCCCTTCATCGAATTCTGGGGTCTACTATCCGACTACTCTCACGCCACCATCTATGCTCAACAAGTTCATCTGAATGTCGGTTCGGCACCCGATGAAGTGCCACTGAATCTGGTCTACCTGCGCATCCTTCTTGATTGCCTGTCTCACTTAGTCGGTAGCCATCTCTTTACTTCCTCAATGGAGTACTACACGAAACGCTATCGACAAGGGCCCAATCCTCTTCCGGAGCTTCGCGTGCAGTTGAAACAGCTTTTGTCGGAGTCACGTTCCACTCTGCTAGAGCAACCGCGCGCAATCATCAGGAATTACCGTGCAACTTGGAGACTGACAACTTGACCGCGAGACAGGCTCCCGCCCCCTCCAAAAGCAAAAACCGGGGCTAGGCCCCGGTTCTGATGACTGCACGGAAGCTCGTGCTTTCGCAAAGCCGCTTCAGGCGAAATTCGCTTCCGCAAACTTCCAGTTCACCAGCTTGTCGAGGAAGGTCTCGACGAACTTGGGGCGCAGGTTGCGGTAGTCGATGTAGTAGGCATGCTCCCACACGTCGATGCACAGCAGTGCCTTGTCACCGGTGGTCAGCGGGGTGCCGGCGGCGCCCATGTTGACGATGTCGACCGAGCCGTCGGCCTTCTTCACCAGCCAGGTCCAGCCGGAACCGAAGTTGCCGACGGCGCTGGCCTGGAAGGCTTTCTTGAATTCGTCGTAGCTGCCCCACTTGGCGTTGATGGCGTCGGCCAGCGCGCCGGACGGTGCGCCGCCGCCGTTGGGCGACAGGCAGTTCCAGAAAAAGGTGTGGTTCCACACCTGGGCGGCGTTGTTGTAGACGCCGCCGGCGGGTGCGGACTTGACGATGTCCTCGAGCGACTTGCTCTCGAAGTCGGTGCCCTTGATCAGGTTGTTGAGGTTGGTGACGTAGGCCTGGTGGTGCTTGGCGTAGTGGTACTCGAAGGTCTCCTGCGACATGTGCGGCGCGAGCGCGTCCATGGCAAAAGGCAGTGCGGGTAAAGTGTGTTCCATGACTCTCTCCAGAAATTGAACAAACAACAATCAATATAGTGCGTCGCGTAAACGTGACAGCCGATGCCGGTGCGCTTGAACGGAGGGGACAAGCGTGCCGAAAGCCCATCGTGGATGGGTGCCCGCGGGCATCGACTGTGGCTTGTGTGTGGCCGGACGTGATGTCCTGTCCGGCTGAGGTTGTGGCGTGTGGACTGCGGCACGCACAACAGAATATTGGTCGGGGCGAGAGGATTTGAACCTCCGACCACTTGACCCCCAGTCAAGTGCGCTACCAGGCTGCGCTACGCCCCGACGAAGCCCGAGATTCTAACAGAGGAGCAGCGTCGGGCGGAAGCCCGTCAGCCCAATATTTTCAGGATCGCGTTGATTTCGGTGCGCAGCTTGACGACATCCGGCGCGCCTGCAACGGGCGCGGGTGCGGTCTCGGGGGGCGTTTCGGCGTCGTGTTCCAGACGCTGGCGCGCGCCGCTGATGGTAAAGCCTTCTTCGTACAGCAGTTCGCGGATGCGGCGGATCAGCAGGACTTCGTGGTGCTGGTAGTAGCGGCGGTTGCCGCGCCGCTTGACCGGGCGCAGCTGGGTGAATTCCTGCTCCCAGTAGCGCAGCACGTGCGCCTTGACGGCGCACAGCTCGGACACTTCACCGATGGTGAAGTAGCGTTTCGCCGGAATCGGCGGAAGCTCACTCTTCGCTGGTCGTTCCAACCTGGGCGCCTTCGACCTGGGACTTGAGTTTCTGGCTGGCGTGGAAGGTCACCACGCGACGCGCGGAAATCGGCATTTCTTCACCGGTTTTTGGGTTGCGCCCTGGCCGCTGCGGTTTCTCGCGGCACTGGAAATTGCCGAAACCGGACAGTTTGACGATGTCGCCCTTTTCGAGCGACAAACGGATTTCGTCGAAGAAGGACTCGACGACGTCCTTGGCTTCGCGCTTGTTCAAACCCACTTTTTCGAACAGCAGCTCGGCCAGATCAGCTTTGGTGAGGGTGGTCATGCTTATTATGTTGTCAAGGAGGGTTGGTGAAAAATCGCGTCACGCACGCGCCAACTATATTTTTGTATATTTTTGCGTCAAGCACGCGCCAAATTTAATTTTTGCGTCAGGCGCGCAAACTGGCATTGCACTGAAGAAGCGCGGCATTGACCAGTTTTTGCACGGCCTCTTCCACTTCCAGATCCGTTAATGTGCGTTCAGTATCTTGCATAACTACCCGGATAGCAAGGCTTTTTTGGTTTTCTGGCACGCCTTTCCCACGGTATTCATCGAACACGTCGATCGAGCGCACGGCATCGACCGCGGCTTCGCGCAACACGGCCAGCAAGTCGCCGGCTGGTGCATGGGCGTCCAGCACGAACGCCAGATCGCGCCGCACCAGCGGGAATCGCGACAGGGTTGCATGGCGCGGCAGGCTGCGATGCGCCAGCACCTCACTGTCGAGTTCGAACAGCACCGGCGCGGCCGGCAGGTCGAACGATTGCACCAGGCGCGGATGCAGGGTGCCGATCCAGCCGATGGCCCGGCCCTCTGCCCACACCTCGGCGCACTGTCCCGGATGCAGCGCAGGATGCGCCCCGCGCCGCGACTCGAGCGCATGGCCCAACAACTGCTCCAGGTCGCCCTTGAGGTCGAAGAAATCGACGCGACGCGCAGGAGCGCCCCATTGCTCGGGCAGCACGTCGCCATAGACCAGCCCGCCCAGCTTCATCGGCTGCTCGGTCTGCGATGCGTACACCCGCCCCAGTTCGAAGATGCGCACGCGCGTCTGCTGGCGGTTGAGGTTGTGGCGCAGGGTTTCGATCAGGCCGCCCCACAGGGTGGTGCGCATCGCCGACAGCTGGCTGGCCAGCGGATTGGCGAGCGGCAGCGGACGTGCGTCGGCATCGAGCGCGGTCTCCCACGCCGGGTCGACGAAGCTGTAGGTGATGACTTCCTGGTAATCGAGGTCGACCAGCATCTGGCGCAGCGTGTCGTCGGCCAGCAGGGTTTCGTCCTGCGGCAGCATGCGCGAGGGCGCGGCGGGCGGCTGGGCCGGGATGTTGTCGTAGCCGAACAGGCGCACTGCCTCTTCGATCAGGTCTTCCTCGATCGCCAGATCGAAGCGGAAGCTCGGCGGCGTGACGATCAGGCGATCCTCCTGGCGTTCGACGCCCGCACCCAGCGCGACCAGACCGCGCACCACCTCATTGGCGTCGATTTCGACGCCAACCACGCGCTTCAAGCGCGCCAGCCGCAGGGTGATCGGTTCACGGCGCGGCAACGCGGCGACCACCTCGGTGATCGGGCCGGCCTTGCCGCCGCAGATGTCGAGCAGCAACTGGGTTGCGCGCTCCATCGCCTGGCGGGTGGCGCCGAAATCGACGCCGCGCTCGAAGCGATGCGACGAATCGGTCGACAGGCCCAGCCGCCGCGAGCGGCCGGCAATCGCCGCCGGGGCGAAAAACGCGGCTTCCAGCATGACATCGCGGGTGGGGGATTCCACGCTGGTCGGCTGTCCGCCCATGATCCCGGCCAGCGCCACCGGTCCGTTGGCATCGGCAATCACCAGCATGTCGGGGGCGAGTTCGGCCGTCTGGCCGTTCAGCAATGCCAGGGTTTCACCCGAGCGCGCCATGCGCACCTCGATGCCGCCGGCAAGGCGCGACAGGTCAAACGCATGCATCGGCTGGCCGAGTTCGAGCAGCACATAATTGGTGATGTCGACCGGCGCCAGCAGCGGACGGATGCCGCTGCGCTCCAGCCGCTCCGCCATCCAGCGCGGCGTGGTGGCCTGTGCGTCGATGCCGCGCACCACGCGCGCAAGATAGCGCGGGCAGGCCTCGGCGGCCGACACCTGCACCGCAACCGTGTCGCCGGTGCCCTGCGCCGGCTCAAAGATCTGCGGCAGCCGTACTTCGGCGCCGGTAATCGCGCCGACTTCACGAGCCAACCCCTGCATCGACAGGCAGTCTGCGCGGTTGGGCGTGAGCTTCAGCGTGATGAGGGTGTCGTCCAGATTGAGCCAGGTGCGGAAATCCTCACCCACCGGCGCGCCGGCATCCAGCACCATCAAACCGTCGGCCGCGCCCTCCAGCCCCAGCTCCTTGGTCGAGCACAGCATGCCGAAGGACTCAACGCCACGTACCTTGGCCACCTTGATTTCGATTCCGGGCAGCTTCGCTCCGGGGCGGGCACACGGCACCTTGAGCCCGGCCGCGGCATTGGGCGCACCGCACACGATGGTGACCGGGGAAGCTTCGCCGACGTCGACCTGGCACACACGCAGACGGTCGGCGTCAGGATGCTTCTCCGCCGACAGGATCTCGGCCACCACTACGTTGTTGAATGGCGGCGCGGCCGGCACCATCGCCTCTACCTCCAGCCCGGCCATGGTCAGGGCGTGGGCGAGTTGTGTCGTATCGAGTGCAGGGTTGACCAGATTGCGCAACCAGGATTCCGGAAATTGCATGATGTATGCGCTTTAATTAATTGAATTGCTTAAGAAAACGTAGATCATTCTCAAAGAATAACCGCAGGTCGTCGACCCCGTAGCGCAGCATGGCCAGGCGCTCGACGCCGAGGCCGAAGGCGAAGCCGACGTAGCGTTCGGTGTCGATCCCGACGTGCCTGAACACATTGGGATGCACCATGCCGCAGCCCAGCACTTCCAGCCAGCCGGTGTGCGAGCACACCCGGCAGCCCTCGCCGCCGCACATCACGCAGCCGATGTCCATTTCGGCGGAGGGTTCGGTGAAGGGGAAGAATGAGGGACGGAAGCGCACCGGCAGATCGTCGCGCTCGAAGAAGTTGCGCATGAAGTCGGCCAGCACGCCCTTGAGGTCGGCGAACGACGCCGACTCGTCGACCCACAGGCCTTCGATCTGGTGGAACATCGGCGTGTGCGTCACGTCGGAATCGCAGCGGTACACCCGCCCCGGCGCGATGATGCGCAGCGGCGGCTGGTGGGTCTGCATGTGGCGCACCTGCACCGGCGAGGTGTGGGTGCGCAGCAGTTCACCGCTCTGCAGATAAAAGGTGTCGTGCATCGCCCGCGCCGGATGGTCTTCCGGGATATTGAGCGCGGTGAAATTGTAGAAGTCGGTCTCGATCTCCGGACCCGTCGCCACCTCGAAGCCGATCGAGCGGAACAGCGCCTGGATGCGCGCCTGCGTGCGCGACACCGGATGCAGGCCGCCGCGCGCCAGGCCACGCCCCGGCAGGGTCACGTCCAGCGTTTCGGCCGCCAGTTGGCGATCCAGCTCGGCCTGCTGCAGCGCATCGCGCCGGGTTTTCAGCGCCGCCTCGACCGCCTGCTTGGCCTCGTTGATGCGGGCGCCGGCGGTCTTGCGTTCCTCGGCGGGCATCGCGCCCAGGCTTTTCAGCAGTTCGGTGAGCTGGCCGCTCTTGCCCAGATAGACCGCCTTGACCTGCTCCAGCGCCGGCAGATCGGGGCAGCCCTGGAGGGCGGCGAGGGCTTCGGCAACGATTTCGTTTGGATTGCGCATGAGATGTGTCTAGATCTGGAATTCATCCGCGAAGGACGCGAAGTTCACGAAGAAAAAACCATTCTATCTTCGCGTTTCTTCGCGGCCTTCGCTGACAAACTGGTTTTCAAACCACACCAACAAAAAAAGGCCTTGCGGCCTTTTCTTGTTGCTTCGGTGTTGCTTACGCAGCGAGCTTGGCCTTGACCTGTTCAACGATCTTGGCAAAGGCGTCCTTGTCGAAAATCGCGATGTCGGACAGCACCTTGCGGTCGATCCCGATCTCGGCGCGGCTCAGACCGTTCATGAACACGCTGTAGGTCAGGCCGTGTTGACGCGAGGCGGCGTTGATACGGGCAATCCACAGTGCGCGGAACTGGCGCTTGCGCTGACGGCGGTCACGATACTGATACTGACCGGCCTTCATCACCGCTTCATTGGCGACGCGGAATACGTTCTTGCGACGACCGCGATAGCCTTTGGCGGCATCGAGGACTCGTTTGTGACTGGCTCGGGCGGTTACACCCCGTTTGACGCGTGGCATGGTTTCTCTCCTTTATGCGTAGGGCAACATGCGGGCAACCGCTTTGTGGTTGCTGGCGTTGACTGTTTCCATGCCGCGCAACTGGCGCTTACGCTTGGTGCTCTTCTTGGTGAGAATGTGACGCATGAACGCGTGCGAGCGCTTGAATCCGCCGCCGCCCAGCGCACGGAACCGCTTGGCGGCGCCGCTCTTGCTTTTCATCTTAGGCATGATGCTTCCTTTTATCTCATGCGGCCAGGTGATCCCACGGCGTGGAATGCTTCACCAACCCGACAGCACGTATTGTGTGGCGTTTTTGGCCCCCGGCTTGATCCGCCAGGAACCGAGACACGCCGGCCTCGTAACTTAAATCTTCTTTTTCGGCGCCAGCATCATCACCAACTGGCGGCCTTCCATCTTGGGGAACTGCTCGACCACCGCGAGTTCGGCCAGATCCGCCGACACGCGCCGCAACTGGGCCATGCCGATTTCCTGGTGGGCCATCTCGCGACCGCGGAAACGCAGCGTAATCTTGGTCTTGTCGCCTTCTTCAAGAAACTTGATCAGGTTGCGCAGCTTGATCTGGTAATCGCCTTCGTCGGTACCCGGACGGAACTTGATTTCCTTGATCTGGACCTGCTTCTGCTTCAGCTTGGCTTCGTGCTGCTTCTTGCTTTCCTGGTACTTGAACTTGCCGTAGTCCATGATTTTGGCTACGGGAGGTTGCGCCGTTGGGGCAATCTCCACCAGATCCAGGTCAGCTTCTTCAGCCTGACGCAGCGCATCGTAAATCTTTACGATGCCAAGCTGCTCACCTTCCACACCGACCAAACGCACTTCAGGGGACGTAATTTCTCCATTGATGCGTGTCTGTTTCTTTTCTGTCGCGATGAGTCGTTCTCCAAATAAAAACCTGACGCGTTGCGCCAAGGCAAAAAGGTCAAACAAATAAAGAAGGCGCGGGGCCAAGTCCCAACCATGGGAAGCCCAACGCCTTGTTTGACCGCTGTTACTGACGCGCCAGCGTTTCCGCTTTCAGGCGCGCAATCAAGTCATCCAAACTGAGCTGCCCCAGGTCCTGGTTGCCGCGGGCTCGGACGGAAACCACACCGGTTTCCATTTCCTTGTCGCCGACGACCACCTGATAAGGCAGCTTCTGCAAGCTATGTTCCCGGATTTTATAGTTAATTTTGTTATTACTCAAGTCCGAAACCGCACGGATGCCAGCTTGACGCAGCGCTTGGGTGACTTTTTGCGCATAGCCATCCTGGTGTTCGCTGATATTCATCACCATCACCTGCACCGGCGCCAGCCACAGCGGGAAGTTGCCGGCGTGGTGCTCGATCAGGATGCCGATGAAGCGCTCCATCGAGCCCAGGATGGCGCGATGCAGCATCACCGGGGGCTTGCGGCTGTTGTCCTCGTCGACGAATTCGGCCCCCAGGCGCACCGGCAGGTTGAAGTCGAGCTGGATGGTGCCGCACTGCCATAGCCGGCCGAGCGTGTCCTTCAGCGTGAATTCGATCTTGGGCCCGTAGAACGCGCCCTCGCCCGGCTGCAGGTCGTAGGCCAGGCCGTTTTTGTCCAGGGCCGCAGCCAGTGCGGCTTCCGCCTTGTCCCAGGACTCGTCCGAACCGACGCGCTTGTCCGGCCGGGTCGACAGCTTGACCAGCACGTCATCGAAACCGAAGTCGGCGTAGACCTTCTGCAGCATGACGATGAAGTCGGCCACTTCCTGCTCGATCTGGTCCTCGGTACAGAAAATGTGGGCGTCGTCCTGGGTGAAGCCGCGCACCCGCATGATGCCGTGCAGCGCGCCCGACGGCTCGTTGCGGTGGCACGAGCCGAACTCGGCGAGCCTGAGCGGCAGGTCGCGATACGAATGCAGGCCGCTGTTGAAGATCTGCACGTGGCCCGGGCAGTTCATCGGCTTGACCGCGTAGTCGCGGTTTTCCGACGCCGTGGTGAACATGTTGTCGCGGTAGTTTTCCCAGTGTCCGGACTTCTCCCACATGCTGCGGTCCATCACCGCCGGGGTGCGCACTTCCTGGTAGCCGTATTCGACGAACTTCTGCCGCATGTACTGCTCGATCTGCTGCCACACGATCCAGCCCTTGGGATGCCAGAACACCATGCCCGGCGCCTCCTCCTGCATGTGCAGCAGGTCGAGCTGCTTGGCGAGCTTGCGGTGGTCGCGCTTCTCGGCCTCTTCCAGGCGGTGCAGGTAGGCTTCGAGGTCTTCCTTCTTCGCCCACGCCGTGCCGTAGATGCGCTGCAGCATCGGATTCTTCGAATCGCCGCGCCAGTAGGCGCCGGCGAGCTTCATCAGCTTGTACGCGCGCGGCAGCTTGCCGGTGGACGGCAGGTGCGGGCCGCGGCAGACGTCGAACCAGTCGCCCTGGCGGTAAATGGAAAGCTCTTCGCCCGCGGGAATCACATCGTCGATGATCTGCACTTTGTAGGTCTCGCCCAGTTCGGCGAATGCGCGCTTGGCGTCCTCGCGCTCCCATACTTCACGCTGGATCGGCAGGTCGCGCTTGACGATCTCGTCCATGCGCTTTTCGATCTTTTCCAGGTCTTCCGGGGTAAAGGGGGTCTCGCGCGCGAAATCGTAGTAAAAGCCGTCCTCGATCGACGGGCCGATGGTCACCTGGGTGCCGGGATACAGTTCCTGCACCGCCTGCGCCATCACGTGCGCCGCATCGTGGCGAATGAGGTCGAGCGCCTCGGCGTCCTTGGCCGTGACGATGGCGAGTTGCGCGTCGGCATCGATCAGGTGGCTGGTATCGACCAGCTTGCCGTTGACCTTGCCGGCAAGCGCCGCCTTGGCGAGACCGGCGCCGATGCTGGATGCGACCTGTGCGACCGTGACCGGAGCCCCGAACTGCCGGACGGAACCATCGGGAAGCGTGACGTTGACCATGAACCCAACTCCAGAATGAAAAAAAGCGCGGACCGGCCGCGCTTTCGGATACTACTTGAAGATGCAGAAAAGACTCAGAACTGCGATGCGCCGGGGATTAACCAGTGACATCCTTGCAAGTTCGCGGTGACATTTCGCAACCTCCACGGGCTGTTCAGCCCCTCTTGAAACCGGCCATCCCGGCCCTTTAAATATTGGTAGGCGCGATTGGACTCGAACCAACGACCCCCACCATGTCAAGGTGGTGCTCTAACCAGCTGAGCTACGCGCCTAATGCGGGGCGCATCATAACCGAAACGCCACGCCGCTGTCGAGTCGGCACGGCTTTTTTTAGCCTTGATTCAAATTGAGCGGCCAGCGCCGGATCACTTCGTAATGCGCACCTTCGGGATCGGTGCGCGAAGCCACCAGCACGAATTCGCTGATCGGCCAGCGCACCGGCGCACATTCCGGCACCTCGCCGCCCAAGGACTTACGCAGCAGGGTGACGTGAGGCACGTGGGGGCGGGCGTCGACGGAGAAGCCGGCGCCCTGCAGGGCGGCATTCAGCACGCCGACCAGCTCGAGGTGCTGCGGCGGGGTCTGGCTCGCGCCGAACCAGCCGATGCGGTTGTGCCTCCAGTAGCCGGCCTGATCGAGGACGAGTTCAAAGGCTTCGGTCTGGACCGTGTCGGCGCAGGCGGCCAGGACATCCAGTTGGTCGGTCGGCGTGCTGCCGAGAAAGGCCAGGGTGATATGCAGGGTGTCGGCGCGCATGCGCCGTCCACCCCAGTGCTGATGCAGCCATTTGCCGGTGCGGTTGAGCGCGTCGCGGGTGGCGTCGTCCGGCCACAGGGCAAAAAACAGCCGCAGCGTATCGGGCTCGGCGGGGCCGGGTTCGGTCAGGCCTGTTTCTGGTAGGCCCGGCTCAGCCACGCACGATCAGGCACACCGCTTCCGCGGCAATGCCCTCGCCACGTCCGGTGAAGCCGAGTTTTTCGGTGGTGGTGGCCTTGACGTTGACGTACTCGATGGCAACGCCAAGATCGTCCGCGATGTGTGCGGTCATGCGTGCGATGTACGGCGCCATTTTTGGCGCCTGCGCGATGAGGGTGGCGTCGACGTTGCCAGCGCGCCAGCCGCGTGCCTTCAGTTGCTCTGCGACCTGGCGCAGCAGGATGCGGCTGTCGATGCCGGCGAACGCGGCATCGGTGTCCGGGAAATGGCGGCCGATGTCGCCCAGCCCCGCTGCGCCCAGGAGGGCGTCGCAGATCGCGTGCAGCAGCACGTCGGCGTCGGAATGCCCCGCCAGCCCCAACTCAAAGGGAATATCGACGCCGCCGACGATGAGCTTGCGGTTTTCAACCAGTGCGTGCACGTCGAAGCCGTGACCGATGCGGATGTCATTCATTCAGCTTCCCCAGAATCAGGCCCGCCAGTTCCAGGTCCTGCGGATAAGTGACCTTGAGGTTACGGCTGTCGGACTCGACCAGCCTCGGCTGCAGCCCGAGTTGCTCGATGGCCGAGGCTTCGTCGGTCATGTCGCTGCTGGCGGCGCGCAGCGCTTCGGTCAGCTTGCCATGACGGAACATCTGCGGGGTTTGCGCTTGCCACAGACCGGCACGCGGCACGGTGGTCTCGGCCCGAACGCCGGATGCCGACTCGGGCGCGGCACGCTTGAGGGTGTCCGCCACCGGCACGGCAAGCAGACCGCCGACCGGGTCATCGGCGACTTCGTCCAGCAACTTGCCCAGCATGTCGTCCGGCAGACAGGGCCGCGCGGCATCGTGCACCAGCACCCAATCATCGGCGGCGCAGATCCTGGACATGGCATCGAGGCCGTTGAGCACGGTTTCGGCGCGGGTGGCGCCGCCGCAGCGCAGCACTTCGATGCGCTCTTCCCAGCCCTGCCACGCGTAGTTGTTCCAGCGTTTGTCGGTGGGCGACAGCACGACAAACAACTTGGTGATGCGTGGCTCGCGCGCCAGCACCATCATCGCGTGCGCAATCATGGGCACCGCATTGAGCGGCATGTACTGCTTTTCAATGCTCCCGCCCATGCGTGAGCCCGTGCCGGCCGCGGGAATCAGTGCGTAAAACTTCATGCGTCGCCTCCGGGTGCCAGCACGTCGCGGTTGCCGTTCGACTGCATGGACGACACGAGTCCTGCGCGCTCCATATCCTCGATCATGCGGGCAGCACGGTTGTAGCCGATACGCAGTTGGCGCTGCACCGACGAAATCGACGCGCGGCGCGACTTCAGCACGTAGGCGACGGCCTGGTCGTACAGCGGGTCGGCTTCCGCCGCCTCGCCGTATTCGCCGCCGCCCTCGCCTGCCTCGTCGGGCGATGAGAGCACGCCTTCGATGTATTCGGGTTCGCCCAGCGATTTCAGATAATCGACCACGCGATGCACTTCGTTGTCCGACACGAAGGCGCCGTGGACGCGCTGCGGCAGCCCGGTTCCGGGCGGCAGGTAGAGCATGTCGCCCTGCCCCAGGAGCGCCTCGGCGCCCATCTGGTCGAGAATGGTGCGCGAGTCGATCTTGCTCGATACCTGGAAGGCGATGCGCGTCGGGATGTTGGCCTTGATGAGGCCGGTGATGACGTCGACCGACGGCCGCTGCGTCGCCAGGATCAGGTGGATGCCCGCCGCGCGCGCCTTCTGCGCCAGCCGCGCGATGAGCTCCTCGACCTTCTTGCCGACTACCATCATGAGGTCGGCGAGTTCGTCGATCATCACCACGATCATCGGCATGGTTTCCAGCGGCTCGGGATTGTCCGGCGTCAGGCTGAAGGGATGGGTCAGCGGCGTGCCGGCTTTCTTCGCGTCGCGCACCTTCTGGTTGTAGCCGGCGAGGTTGCGCACGCCGACGGCAGACAGCAGCTTGTAGCGCCGCTCCATTTCGCCCACGCACCAGTTGAGCGCGGAAGCCGCCTGCTTCATGTCGGTGACCACCGGCGCCAGCAGATGCGGGATGCCTTCGTAAATCGACAGTTCCAGCATCTTGGGGTCGACCATGATCATGCGCACCGCGGAGGGGTCGGACTTGTACACCAGCGACAGGATCATGGCGTTGACGCCGACCGATTTGCCCGAGCCGGTGGTGCCTGCCACCAGCAGGTGCGGCATCTTGCCGAGGTCCGCCACCACCGGGTTGCCGGCGATGTCCTTGCCCAGCGTGATGGTCAAGGGGCTCGCGCTGTCGTGATAGGCCTTGGAGCCGAGAATCTCCGACAGCCGCACGATCTGCCGCTTGGGATTGGGAATTTCCAGTCCCATGGTGTGCTTGCCTGGGATCGCCTCGACCACGCGAATGCTGATCACCGACAGGGTGCGCGCCAGATCCTTCGACAGGTTGACGATCTGGCTGCCCTTGACCCCGATGGCGGGCTCGATCTCGTAGCGCGTGATCACCGGGCCGGGCGAGGCCGACACCACCTTCACCTCGACGCCGAATTCGGCGAGCTTGCGCTCGATCATCAGCGAGGTGTATTCCAGCGACTCGGCGCTGGCGGTTTCCACGGCTTCGTCGGCCGGGTCGAGCAGATGCAGCGGCGGCAAGGGAGAGTCGGGCAGGTCGGAGAACAGCGGCGCCTGCTTTTCGGCGACTGCGCGTGTCGATTGCGGCACTTCCTTCACCACCGGCTCGATGCGGATCGGCGGCGCTTCCTCGATCTTTTTCTTGACCACCGAGACCTTGGCTTCGCGCTTCAGCTGCGCCACTTCACCCAGCTTGCGGTCGCGTGATGCCTGCCAGGTCGCAATCGCCTTCCAGTACCCGCGTTCCATCCACTCGCCGGTGCGCTCGGCCATGCTGAGCCACGACACGCCGGTGAACAGGCTGAAGCCCACGGCCAGCAGCAGCAGCAGGACCAGCGAACCGCCGGTGAATCCCAGCAGGGCAGCCGCTGCACTGCCCACACCGACGCCGAGCACGCCGCCGTGGGCATCGGGCAAGGTCACCGCCCAGTGCCAGGTACGCAACCATTCGATCCCGGTACTCGAAAGTAGCAGAAGGCCGAAGCCGCCCAGCCGGATCCAGCGCTGTCGCCCGCCTGCCAGCGGCGGTTCGTCAAGATGGCTAAAGATATGGATGACATAGGCCAGCGCCAGCACCACCCACCACCAGGCCGACAGGCCGAACAGCATCAGCAGCAAATCGGACAGCCAGGCGCCGGCGCGCCCGCCCAGATTGTGCAGCGCATCGTTATCACCGGTGGTGGAAAAGCCCGGGTCGGCCGCATTGTGGGTGAGCAGAATCGCGGCCAGCAACAGCGCGGCGAATCCCACCAGCAGGGCGCGCGCTTCGCGCAACAGGCGTTGCATGCGCGGCGGCAGGGGCTGGGGCTGGGACGAACGGGGAGCGGGACGCGCCATGGGCAAACTTTTACACGGAATGCCAGGATTATCGCGGATAAAGCTTCAGGACGCGAGACGATGGCGCGAAGGGCCCAGACAAGCGCCGGGAAGGGGGATGCAGGATGAATACCGGGCAGCCAGCATGGGGATGCCCTGGTCAAGTTTGGTTAGAATAGCGGGCTCACCCATCGTCCGAGCACAGACCATGAGCACCCAACACCACAAACTCGTCATTCTCGGTTCCGGCCCCGCCGGCTATTCTGCCGCCGTCTATGCCGCGCGCGCCAACCTCTCGCCGGTCGTCATCACCGGCATGCAGCAGGGCGGCCAGCTGATGACCACCACCGAGGTCGACAACTGGCCGGCCGACGTCGACGGCGTGCAGGGCCCCGAGCTGATGGACCGCTTCCAGCGCCACGCCGAACGCTTCAAGACCGAAATCATCTTCGACCAGATCCATACCGCGAAGCTGACCGAGAAGCCCTTCACCCTGATCGGCGATTCCGGCACCTACACCTGCGATGCGCTCATCATCGCCACCGGCGCCTCGGCCATGTACCTGGGCCTGGAAAGCGAGCAGGCCTTCATGGGCAAGGGTGTGTCGGGCTGCGCCACCTGTGACGGCTTCTTCTACAAGAACCAGGATGTGGCCGTCATCGGCGGTGGCAACACCGCCGTCGAGGAAGCGCTGTATCTGGCCAACATCGCGCGCCACGTCACCGTGGTGCACCGCCGCGACACCTTCAAGTCGGAGAAGATCCTGATCGACCACCTGATGGAGAAGGTCAAGGAAGGCAAGATCAGCCTCGAACTCAACCACACGCTCGACGAAGTGCTGGGCGACAAGACCGGCGTCACCGGCATGCGCATCAAGAGCACCCAGGACGGCGCCACCAAGGACATCGCGCTAACCGGCATCTTCATTGCCATCGGCCACAAGCCCAACACCGCCATCTTCGAAGGCCAGCTCACGCTCGAGGGCGGCTACATCGTCACCCAGGGCGGCAACAAGGGCAACGCCACCGCCACCAACCTCTCAGGCGTATTCGCCGCCGGCGACGTGCAGGACCACATCTACCGCCAGGCCGTCACCAGCGCCGGCACCGGCTGCATGGCCGCGCTCGACGCCGAGCGCTACCTGGACGCGCTCGGCAAGACCAAGTGAACTGAGC
>Ga0299912_10000797_pt1 | contig 25836 bp, 34 predicted proteins | sample RVTome_2_FD_207667 | JGI IMG/M metagenome (GOLD analysis project Ga0299912, IMG submission 207667) | Soil microbial communities from uranium-contaminated site in the Upper Colorado River Basin, Wyoming, United States - RVT95D214 (version 2) ... | reverse complement strand
CGGACTGAAGTCCGACCCACAATATTGGATGGATCAGGCCTCTTCCATCACGTCGTCGCTGCCGGAGGTGATCACCTCCGGCAGAACGGCGGCGCGGATCTTGGCCTCGATCTCGTGGGCCATCGCCGGATTATCCTTGAGGAACTGGCGGGCGTTGTCCTTGCCCTGGCCGATGCGGTTGCCGCTGTAGCTGTACCAGGCGCCGGACTTCTCGACGATGTTGGCCTTGACGCCCAGATCGACGATCTCGCCTTCGCGCGAAATGCCCTCGCCGTAGAGGATGTCGAACTCGGCCTGCTTGAACGGCGGCGCCACCTTGTTCTTCACTACCTTGACGCGGGTCTCGTTGCCCACCGCCTCGTCGCCCTTCTTGATGGCGCCGATGCGGCGGATGTCCAGGCGCACCGAGGCGTAGAACTTGAGCGCGTTGCCGCCGGTGGTGGTCTCCGGGCTGCCGAACATCACGCCGATCTTCATGCGGATCTGGTTGATGAAGATCACCAGGGTGTTGGAGCGCTTGATGTTGGCGGTGAGCTTGCGCAGGGCCTGGCTCATCAGGCGGGCCTGCAGGCCGACGTGGGAATCGCCCATCTCGCCCTCGATTTCGGCCTTGGGGGTCAGGGCGGCGACGGAGTCGACCACCACCACGTCCACCGCGCCGGAGCGCACCAGCATGTCGGTGATTTCCAGGGCCTGCTCGCCGGTATCCGGCTGCGACACCAGCAGGTCGTCCACATTGACGCCCAGTTTCTGGGCATAGGTCGGGTCCAGGGCGTGTTCGGCGTCGACGAAGGCGCAGGTGCCGCCGGTCTTCTGGGCCTCGGCGATGACCTGCAGGGTCAGGGTGGTCTTGCCGGAGGATTCCGGGCCGTAGATCTCGATGACACGGCCGCGCGGCAGGCCGCCGATGCCGAGGGCGATGTCCAGCCCGAGGGAACCGGTGGAGATCGCCTGAATGTCGCGCGCCACGCCGGCGTCGCCCATGCGCATCACCGATCCCTTGCCGAACTGCTTCTCGATCTGGCTCAGGGCCGCACTCAATGCCTTACGTTTGTTATCGTCCATTCCTGCCTCCAAAAATGCATAGGGCGGGACCATCCATGCCCCGCCGCTCATGTTCAGGACCCGGATTATTTCACAGTTGTCCCGCCAGCGGCCAGCGCCGCACCACTTGATATTGGGCCCCTTCGGGCAGGGTCAAGGACTGCACCAGCACGAAGTCACCCACGGGCCAGTGTACTGTATCCATATCCAGTTGTCGCGGTCCCTGACGCGCCTTGCGCAACACGGTGAGGTGCGGGCTGTAAGGACGTGATTCCGGTGTCAGGCCGCAGGCAGCCATGGCGGTGTTCAGCTGACCGGCCAACGCTGCCAAAGGCTGCGGCACCTCCCTGCACCCCAACCACACCACCTGCGGCCGGGGCCAGTAGCCGGCGCAGTCCAGCCTCAGCTCGAACGGCGGCAAGCGAATGGCGGCGGCGGATTTTTCCATACAATTGCGCTTATCGTCATCGATCGTGCCGAGAAAAGCGAGGGTGATGTGGAGATTCTGCGCCGCCATGGGCTTGCCGCCCGGCGGGGCGACGGCCCGGCCCAGTTCATAGAGGGTCCGTTGCAGGGCCTCGCCCGGCCACAGGGCGAAGAACAGACGTTCAGCCATCGGCGGCGAGCATATCGAGTACCCCGGCCAGGGCCTGCGCCACGGCCTGGCGCCGTACGGCTTCGCGGTCGCCGGCCAAATACAGGGTGCGGGTGACTGCGCCGCAGTCGTGCCGTGCCCAGGCCAGGCACACCATCCCCACCGGCTTGCCCGGCGTCGCCCCACCCGGCCCCGCGATGCCGCTGATGGCCAGGCTCACCTGGGCGCGGCTGCGCGCCAGCGCGCCGCGGGCCATTTCCGCCGCCGTGGCCTCGCTCACCGCGCCCTGTGCCGCCAGGGTCTGTGCGGCCACGGCCAGCATCTCCTGCTTAGCCTCGTTGGTATAGGTGACGAAACCGCGCTCGAACCAGCGCGAGCTGCCTGCCAGATCGGTGCACACCTTGGCCACCCAGCCGCCGGTGCAGGATTCGGCCGTGGCCAGCATCCAGCCCCGCGCCAGCAGGGCCGCCGCCACCTGTTCCGCCACTGCATCCAGTTCCTGATCCGTCATCGCAAGATCCGTTATAGTTGAATCACCATGGAAATCCGCCACTCCCCCATCCCCCTGCACATGCCGCTTCCTCCGGCGCAGCAGACGTCGCGCACGCCGACGCAGCAGGGGGTGGAATCCACCACGGGATTGCAGCAGGCGCGCCGCGACGGCGGCCTGACCGAATACATCGCCCGCGGCGAGTTGCTGGAAGAAAACGATAGCACCGACTACCGCGAACTGATCCGGGCGGCCCGGCAGCAGCGAGCGGATACCCTGCAGACCGGGTCCGGCGGCGGAACCGCGTCACCCTATGTCGCCCGCGCCCTCTCCGCCTACCAGTCCAATACGGGAACCCCCGCCGCCGGCACCCACCAGGGGCTGGACGAGCTGGTTTAACCAAAAACAGCGCAGGCTCTCGCCAAGACGCCAGGAACGCAGAGAAAACAGGAAACACGCCTGGCTGCGCCCGCCCATTACCCTATACCGCGTGTGTCCTGGCGCACTTGGCGTCTTGGCGAGAGTTAAGTACAGTTTTCAGACTTAAAGAAACCGCCGGATGGTCACGCCGATTTCATAACGGTCGACATCGTGCGGCTGCACCCGCACCACCTCCACCTCGGCCTGGAGCGGCGCCACCACTGCCTGTCCCGGCACCACCTTGACCGACAGCACCTCGCCCAGAGTCAGCGCCTGATCGGTGACAAAGCCCAGGCCGCTGCCGCTCAAATCGCGCGCAGTGGCAGTGTGGACGCTGCCGCCGTAGCGGGTGAAGGTCATCGGGCATTCCATGCACATGCGGATGAAGTTACGCTTCTCGTCGTAGTCTCTGCTCACGCTCCCGCTCCTCTTTTTTGCCTGCCGCAGACATAACAGACCGCCACCCGATCATGCAAGCCTTCGCGGCACGACGGCTTTTTCGTTATCCTTCCCGCACCATGGCCCGACCCGCGCAATCCCCGACCGCCCACACGCCGATGATGCGGCAGTACCTGCGCATCAAGGCGGAAAATCCCCACCTGCTGCTGTTCTACCGCATGGGCGATTTCTACGAATTGTTCTACGACGACGCCAGGCGGGCCGCCCAGCTGCTGGACATCACCCTGACCGCCCGCGGCGCCTCCGCCGGCGCCCCCATTCCCATGGCCGGCGTGCCCTACCACGCCGTCGAGGGCTACCTGGCGCGGCTGGTCAGGCTGGGCGTGTCGGTGGCCATTTGCGAACAGATCGGCGACCCGGCCGCCAGCAAGGGGCCGGTGGAGCGCAAGGTGGTGCGCATCGTCACCCCCGGCACCGTCACCGACGAGGCCCTGCTGGAGGAGCGGCGCGACAACCTGCTGTGCGGCCTGGCACGCAACGGCGACACCTGGGGCCTGGCGGCCCTGGACCTCACCTCGGGCCGCTACACCGTCATGGAAGTCAGCGACGACGAGGCCCTGGCCGGCGAACTGGAACGGCTGCGCCCGGCGGAGCTGCTGCTGCCCGACGATCTGCCGCCCCATCCGCTGTGGCAGGAACGGCGCGGCCTGCAACGCCTGCCGCCCTGGCGTTTCGAACCGGACACCGCGCGCCGCCTGCTCACCGCCCAGTTCGGCACCCGTGACCTTTCCGGCTTCGGCTGCGACCATCTGACCACCGCCCTCGGCGCCGCCGGCGCGGTGCTGCAATACGTACAGGAAACCCAGCGCGCCGCCCTGCCCCACCTGCGCGGCCTGGCCCTGGAGCGGCGCGACGAGGCGGTGCTGCTGGATGCCGCCAGCCGCCGCAACCTGGAGCTGGAACACGCCCTCGGCGGCAAAGCGGAGCACACCCTGGCCGGAGTGCTCGACCATACCGCCACCCCCATGGGCAGCCGCCTGCTGCGCCGCTGGCTGCACCGCCCGCTGCGCGATCACGCCGTGCTTGCCGCGCGCCAGCAGGCCATCGACGCACTGATGGAAGGACGCAGCTGGCAAACCCTGGGCGAACTGCTGCGCGGCATCGGCGACATCGAACGCATCCTCTCCCGCGTGGCGCTCAAATCGGCGCGGCCGCGCGACCTGGTGCAGCTGCGCACCGCCCTCGGCCGCCTGCCGCAGCTGCGCCAGGTACTGCAACTGCTCGACGCCCCGTTGCTGCACACGCTCGCCGGACGCAGCGGTGCCTGGCCCGAACTGCACCGGCTGCTGGAGCGGGCCATCATCGAGGCACCGCCGCTGCTGATCCGCGACGGCGGCGTCATCGCCGCCGGTTACGACGCCGAGCTGGACGAGCTGCGCGCCATCCGCGAAAACGCCGGCCAGTACCTCATCGACCTGGAGACGCGCGAGCGCGCGCGCAGCGGCATCCCCACCCTCAAGGTGGGCTACAACCGCGTGCACGGCTACTACATCGAGGTGACCCGCGCCCAGAGCGAAAAGGTGCCCGACGACTACATCCGCCGCCAGACCCTCAAGGGCGCGGAACGCTACATCACGCCGGAGCTGAAGAAATTCGAGGACAAGGCGCTGTCCGCCGCCGAGCGGGCGCTGGCGCGGGAGAAGGGCCTGTACGACGCATTGCTCGATACGCTTTGCGCGGATCTCGGCGGTTTGCAGGACTGCGCCGCCGCCCTGGCCGAAACCGACGTGCTGGCCAATCTCGCCGAGCGCGCCGACACGCTCAACTGGACCCGGCCGCAACTCTCCGCCACGCCCGGCATCGACATCGGGGGCGGCCGCCATCCGGTAGTGGAGCAGTTCAGCGACAGCCCCTTCGTGCCCAACGACATCCGCCTCGGCGACGGCCGGCGCATGCTCATCGTCACCGGCCCCAACATGGGCGGCAAATCCACCTACATGCGCCAGGCCGCGCTCATCGTGCTGCTGGCCCACATCGGCAGCTACGTCCCGGCCACACGTGCCGTCATCGGCCCGGTGGATCGCATCTTCACCCGCATCGGCGCCTCCGACGACATCGCCTCCGGCCGCTCCACCTTTATGGTGGAGATGACCGAGACCGCCAACATCCTGCACAACGCCAGCGACCAGAGCCTGGTGCTGATGGACGAAATCGGCCGCGGCACCAGCACCTTCGACGGCATGTCCCTGGCCTGGGCGGTGGCGCGCGACCTCGCCGAACGCCTTCGCGCCTACACCCTGTTCGCCACCCACTACTTCGAGCTCACCGCCCTGCCCGAACTGGTCGACGGCGTGGTCAACGTCCATCTCGAAGCGGTGGAGCACGGCGACAGCATCGTCTTCCTGCACGCGGTAAAGGACGGCCCCGCCAGCCAGAGCTACGGCCTGCAGGTGGCGCAGCTGGCCGGCGTGCCGCGCGCGGTGATCGAGGCGGCGCGGCGCAAGCTGATCGAACTGGAAACCGACAACGCCGCCCACCGCGACTACGACAACCCGGCGCACCAGATGGCCCTGTCCCTGCCGCCGCCGCCCGACGTGCCGGTGGTGGTCGAGCTGCGCCAACTCGACCCCGACAGCCTCACCCCGCGCGGCGCGCTGGAACTTGTTTACTACCTGAAGGGACTCCTGGCGTCGGAGTGAGTGAAGCATCCCACGGCTTGGAGCGGTCTTTGCTGCGGACAATTTTCACTCCCGACCTTGACACCCGGCGCTCGCGGCACTAATTTCTGTATTAACTGAAATTACGGAAACAACTTAATGAAGCTCACCCCGGTCATGCAGAAGTTCGTCCTCCACTGGGGGGAAATGGGTTCGCGCTGGGGCGTCAATCGCACGGTGGCACAGATCCATGCCCTGCTCTACCTGGCCAAGGAGCCGCTGACTGCGGAAGACATCACCGATACCCTCGGCGTGGCACGCTCCAATGTCAGCACCAGCCTGCGCGAATTGCAGTCCTGGGGACTGGTAAAGGTGGTGCACATCCTGGGGGATCGCCGTGACCACTTCGAATCGATGAAGGATGTGTGGGACATCTTTCTGGTCATCGCCGAGCAGCGCAAGCGGCGCGAGCTGGACCCCACCCTCACCACCCTGCGCGAATGCGTGCTGGAAAGCGCCGAGGATCGCGCCACCGATCCGGAGATCAAGGCGCGCATCGGCGACACGCTGAAATTCCTGGAACAGCTGACGGGATGGTACGAACAGATGAAACACCTGGATCACGGCACCATGGTCAAGCTGCTGGCCCTGGGCGCCAAGATTCAGAACTTGCTGGGAAAGAAGGGCTGAGTTTTTTTGCCCGCATATTTCTGTAATTACTGAAACTTCAGTCATAGCAGGGAGAATGCCATGAACAATCTGACCGTTTTCATGCTCGAACTTGGCCTGTGCCTGTCGTTGAGCGCCCTCGTCGTCGCCAGCCTGCGGACGGTACTGGTGCCCTTGCTGGTGGACCTGTGCGGCACATCGTCACGGGCGGCATTCTGGGCCCGCTTTACCTACCTGATGCTGTTCATCTCGCCCCTATTGCTGATGCTGCACGGAACCCACAGCCTGGACCAGGCGCCCGTTGACGCGCTACGCCTGTTGCGCGATGGGCTGTGGCACATCGTTCTGGGGCTGTTCCTCGGCCTTGGCGGCATGGGGCTGGTGATCCGCCGCAGCACTCCCCCCGCGGCGCCAGCAGGCGCTCCCCAGTTGGGAGCAGGCTGACATGAACATCCTATTGACCGGTGCCACCGGTTTCATCGGCAGCCACCTGCTGCGCGCCCTCCAGGCGCAGGGGCATCAGGTAACGGCTTGCGTGCGCGATCCGGCGAGCGCGGCGCGTCAGTTCTCCGGCCCGCGCTATATCAACTGCGATTTCACCCGCGACCATACCGTGGAGTCGTGGCGTGATCGCCTGGCGGGCATCGAGGTGGTGATCAATGCCGTGGGCATCATCCGCGAAAGCGGCGCACAAACCTTTCACGCCCTGCACTTCGCCGCCCCGCGCGCGCTGTTCCTGGCCGCGGCCGAGGCGGGGGTGAAAAAGGTGATCCAGATCTCCGCCCTCGGCGCCGACGGCGAGGCGCGCAGCCAATACCACCTGACCAAGCGCGCCGCCGACGATGTGCTTGCCGGTCTCGACCTGGACGGCCTCATCCTGCGTCCCTCCATCGTCCACGGCGCAGGCGCCAAGAGCAGCGAAATGTTCCGCGCCCTCGCCGCCCTGCCCGTCATCCCCGTGCCGGACGACGGTCGGCAACCGCTGCAACCGATCCACATCAACGACCTGGTCCGGGTGGTTCTCGCCGGCATCGCCAAGCCGGAAAGCGGTTGCCCGCGCATCGACCTGGTCGGTCCGGAGCCCATCACCTTCGTCGACATGCTGTTGCAGATGCGCCATTGGCTGGGCCTGTCCCGCCCGCGGCTGCTGCACGTCCCCTATGCGCTGCTGCTGCCCCTGGCCCGCATCGGCGGCTTCCTCGGCAATGCGCCGATTACCCCGGAGACCGTCGCCATGCTGCGCCGCGGCAACTGTGCCCCGGTGCAAGCGCTGATCGATCGTTTCGGCGTGACCCCGACGGGCCTGGCGCAGGTGCTGGGCCGTACACCCGCGACCCAGGCCGATCGATGGCATGCCTTCCTGTACTGGCTGCGCCCGCTGCTGCGGCTGAGCATCGCCTTCGTCTGGATAAGTGCCGCGACGGTTTCCGCGCTGCTGTATCCGGCCGCCGACAGCTATGCCCTGCTGGCCGAGACCGGCATCCACGGCATCTTTGCGCCGCTCACGCTGTACGGCGCCGCCGCGCTCGACCTGGCACTCGGCATCGCCGTCCTGATGCGTTACCGGCTGCGGGAAACGGTGTGGCTGCAAACGGCGGTCATCACTGGCTACACGCTGATCATGTCCTGGGCGCTGCCTGAATACTGGCTGCATCCGTTCGGACCGCTGACCAAGAACGTGCCTCTGCTTGCCGCCATTTTCATCATGTATGCCATGGAGCGACGCTGATGGACTACACAACTCTCAAGACGCTGCATATTCTCAGCGCGATTTTCCTCTTCGGTACCGGCTTCGGCAGTGCGTTCTACAAGTTCTTCACCGACCGCACCGGTTCCATCGAGTCCATCGCCACCACCAACCGTCTCGTGGTCTGGGCGGACTGGCTGTTCACCACGCCGACGGTGATCCTGCAACCGCTCACCGGCTATGCCATGGTCTACCTGGCCGGCTGGCCGCCGACGGCACCGTGGCTGATGGCGGCACTGGGCCTGTATCTGCTGGCCGGGGCCTGCTGGTTGCCGGTGGTGTTTCTGCAGATCCGCATGCGGGACAGCAGCCGCGATGCACTGCGTGCCGGCACTCCGCTGCCTGGCGATTACTACCGCCAGGCGCGCATCTGGATGTGGCTGGGCATACCGGCCTTTGCGGCGATGGTACTGGCCGTCGTGTTGATGGTATTCAAACCTGCGCTTTGAGGAGAACGGATATGGATACGGAACAAGGACCCGTGATGCGCCGCGCCCTGGGCGAGGAATGGGAAAAACTGCATGCGGCGGTGGCGCCGCCACTACGACCTGACCCCGGGGACGGAACAGTCATGCACGCTTAGCGGCACTATGGAGGAAATATCCCACTCCCTGCCGGCCAAACCCTTCATCCTGGCCGGCCGCCTGTTCGGGGCACTCGTCCCCTATCGCGGACAGAACGTACCGGTGGAGGTGCGCAATCACACCTATCGCGATCGTGCCGCCATGTTCTGGCACCGGACATTTATGTTTCAGGGGCGCAAGCCCTATGTATTTCAGTCGCGCATGGAACATCTGAATGGCAGAGAGATCGTCGAATTCGTGCGCCTCAATCTAGGGATCTGCATGCACCTGTCCGAGGTCGATGGCGCGTTGTGCTACACCAGCAACGGCTACCTCTGGCGCCTCGGTCCACTCCTTATCCGCATCCCCGACTGGCTGCTGCTGGGCAAGGCACGCATCGTCGAATATGGCGCCGATGATGACACCGTCATGCTGGACTTTGTCATCCGGCATCCGCTGTGGGGGCGTACCTTCAGCTATAAAGGTACGTTCACCCTCAAGGATAGCGCCGCCACGCCATAAGCTGCGTCGGCTGCCAGCCCTTGCGCTGGTAGAACTCCAGCGCCGGCGTGTTGGCGCGATCGGCGAGCAGCTGCATGCGGCGGATGCCGCGCTGGCGGCACCATGCATCCAGTGCCGTCAACAGCGCGCTGCCGCTCCCACCTCCGCGCTGATCGCCGCGCACCACCACGTCCTCGACCAGGGCCACCTCGCCGCCCTCGGCGGTGGAGATCAGCACCTGGGCGGTGCACATGCCGATGACCTCGCCCTGGCGCTCGGCAACCAGAACGACGGCTTCCTGCGGCCTGTCCAGCAGACGTTCCAGGCCGACCCACTGCCGCGCCGGCTCCGGCTTGAAATCGGCTTCGATGGCAAACAGTTCGCCCAACAGGGCGCACAACACAGGCAGATCGCCCCTGTTCGCGGTGCGCACGGTGCAGGACATGGTCAGCCGCCCATCACGCGCTGGTAGGCACGGCGCAGCAGTTCCAGCTCCGCCGCCGGAAGGGTGCGAGCCTGGGTCAGATCGATGAAGGCGCCGCCGTGCGCCGTGGCGGCATCGAAGGGAGGGTCGATGGTGGTGAAGCGGGCGAGATAGACGGTAAGCGGTCCGTCGGGCACGTCGACCCGCGCCAGCAGTTCGCCGTCGATCTCGATGCTGCCCGCCGTCAGGCCCAGGGTTTTTTCCATGCGTCCGGTCAGCGGCGCCGGATGGGGTACCACCGCCGGATCGAAACGCGCCATATCCGCGCGCTCCACCACCGCCGCCAGGCGCGGCAGGGCGCCGAAGCCGCAGACGGTGTTGTCGGCGAAACGCAGAAAGCGCAGCCGCGCGCTGGTCGCCTGCTTGTGATAGACGATCAGTCGCGCAGCCTGCACGTCAGCTCCACATGTCGGCCGGTGCCAGCAGGGACTCCACCGGGGTGCCGCCCAGCAGGTGCTGCTCGATGATGGCACCGACATCATCCTTGGCGATGCCGCTGTACATCACGCCTTCGGGATAGACCAGCACATTGGGACCGACGCCGCAGGGGCCGATACAGGCCGTGTTGGTCAGCTGAATGCGGCCGAACAGATTGCGCTCCTGCAATTGATACCAGAACTCCTCGGCGATGGCGGCGCAGCCCTTTTGCTGGCAGGAGCCGCGCGGATGGCCGTCGGGTCGGGCCTGGGTGCAGACAAACAGATGTTTTTCGGGTTTCGGCATGATGACTCCTGTAAACGGATCAGGCGCTCAGTGCCGCCGCCGCGTGGCTGTGGCACTTCTTGGAACAGACGCGGGCACAGGAGCCGCAGCCGATGCAATCCAGCGCGTTGGCGACGGTCATCACCATGGCGACGTCATCGGAAAAGTCGTCGTCGTCATCGTCCTCGCTCGCCTCGCGCTCCACCAGTTCGAACACTTCGCGCGGACACACCTTGTAGCAGCGGCCGCAGCCGATGCATTCCTGTTGATTGATGGCCACGATGAACTCGGGAGTCCAGCTGACGCCGCCCCGGGTGAGGCCGGTAATCATTTCACTCATTTCATTTCTCCAGGTATTACTGACCGGACTGCGCCGATTGCCAGGCCTTGTTGGCCTCGGCCCAGGCCACGCAGGCCTCATAGGTGGATTGCGCTATGCCGGGCAGCTCGTCATATCCCGCCGGCAGTTTGTCCTCGACCAGGTCGTGCAGCTGCGACGCCCACTCCGACGCGATGCGCTTGCGCTTGCGCACCTCTTTCTCCAATTCCTTCAGTTCATCGTCACTCATGGTAAAAACCTCAAAATCTAACGCAGAGGCGCAGAGGCGCAGAGGAATTTCCTTCGAATGTACTCCGCGTCCTCTGCATTCTCTGCGCCTCTGCGTTGGGTTCTCATTTGTTTATAAACCGGCCACCTTGGAATGGGTGCCGACCAGTTCCAGCGCGATGGACAGCAGCTTGTCGGCCTCGTCCTTCATCTTGGACAGGCTGGCGAAGCCGAAGCGGTGCACGTCGCGCAGGCTGCGGTCCAGCACCACCAGCTTGCCCACGGTAATCACCACGCGACCGAAACCTTCGTGGCTCAGCACCATCATCGGCACCGCCATCAGGCCGCACTCAGCCTCGATCATGGTGGCAATGGCGTTGTAGAACGCCTTCACCCGCGCCATGGTCTCCTCGTCGGGATCGCCGATGACCGGGATTTCCTTCTTGCGCTCCGGCGTCAGCACCAGCGGATTGAGCACCGCCATGGCGTCCTTGCCCTCCCAGACGCCATAGCTGTCCAGCGCGCGCATCTGGCGCAGCATTTCCTTGATGAAGTCGGTCCCAAGGATCGGATCTTTCTCTGCAATTACACTGCTCATGGTCATGCTCCCTCAGTCGAATACCGTCGGGGATGCGGCACACAGACGCTGTAACTCGCCCCCGAATTACCGCTAAATTCCATGTCCCGCATCCCGGACGATACTCGCACCGTTCAGTCTTCCCAGCCCTCCGCCTCCATGGCGTCGAAGCGTTTCCGATCCCGTCGCTGCCGTTCCAGTGCCCGGCTGATCCATCCCGTGGTGCCGGCGGCCAGCTCGTGTTGCAGCCCGCTCAACAGCGCATTGATGCCGCTGCCTTCCGGCACGCGCAGGGGCTGGATGCCCAAGCCCAGCAGCTGACGCACCGCCGACGGGCCGATGGCCTGGCTGTACACGGCGGCACAGCCGTCGAGCAGCACGAATTTTTCCAGCAGCTTGTTTTCGTTGCCGTCCTTTTCCAGCGAACCGAATTCGGCCACCTGCGACAGCGTCACCCGCTCCGCCTCCACCCGATAAATGGCGAAGCGCTCGGCGGAGCCGAAGTGCTGATCCACATGCTTGAGGTCCGAGGTGGCAAAGGCCACCTGCAAGACGTCAGTGCTGTCCCCGGCAGCCTCGTTTTCCAGCACCCGCAATTGACGCTGCATGGCCATGGCTAGTCCCCCACCTTGTAGACGGAACGATACGGTTCGATCTCGTGATGGCCGTGCTCCAGCATCAGGTTGGCCAGATCGAACAACAGCGCCCGCGTGCCGCGGTAGCCGATGGCGGCGCGCTGATAACCGCCCACCATGTCGTACAGCGGGAAACCGATGCGCTGCAACGGCAGGCCGAGACGATGCGCCGCCAGTCCCAGATGGGAATTGCCGAGCAACAGTTCGGCTCTTCCTTCCTGCGCCATATGCTCCAGATCTTCCAGGTCGCCTATCTTCACCTCGGCCAGGGCCAGCTTCTCCAGCGCCGGACCGCGGCTGGGCGCCACGGCGGCTACCACTTCGGCGCCCAGGCCCTGCAACATCTCGGTGAGGGCCAGCAGCTGATCCGGTTCGGCGGCGACGGCGACGCGGCGCAGGCCAAGCATGAAGTGGCCGTCCACCAGCGCATCCTGCAACTGCGCCCGCTGGCGCACGATGCGCTCCGGCACCGGGCGTTCGGCGATGCGGCTCAGGGTGTGCACGAAACCGTCGACCGCATCGAGGCCGAGCAGATGGTCGAAGCGGTAATCCGGCACGCCGGTACGCGCCTTGAGCGCGTCGGCGGCCTGGCCGAGCGCGGCGCCGATCACCAGCGTCGCCGCCGATTCGCCCATGAGCTCAATGTCGGACAGCGGTGTGCCGCCGACGGTATGGGGCGTGAAGTCATTGGGCGTCAGGTGGCCGTCGAGGGAATCGGCAATGTCCGGCAACACCACCGGGCGCAGCTCGAAGGCCTCGATCATCTCCTTCAGCGCCTCGATGTCGCCCGGCGTCAGGTGCGCGCCGGCCAGCACGTTGACCTGGCGCCGGCGCAGCCCGGCACGGTTCGATTCGGGCACCAGGGTTTCCACCATCGCCTGTACCGCCAGTGCAAAGCCGCTCTCCAGGCCGCCGGTATAATCCGGGGTGTTCACCGGCACCACGTGGCGGTCGGCGAACTCGGGATGGGCGGCACGGAACATCTTCACCGCGCGCAGGATGTCGGCGCCCTGGGTCTCCGACAGGCCGGTGGTCATCAGGCCGATCACCTGCGGCTTGTTCTTGCCGAAGATGGTCGCCAGCGCTTCCACCACGCTGTCGTCGGCGCCCATCACCGTGCTCACCTGATCCATGGCCGTAGTCTGCAAGGGGATCGGCTCACGGAAGTGGCGCACGAACATCACCTTGGCGAAGGCCGTGCAGCCCTGCGAGCCGTGCATCAGCGGCATCGACTTGTTGAGGCCGAGAAAGGCCAGGGTGGCGCCCAGCGGCTGGCTGGTCTTCAGCGGATTGACCGTCAGTGCCTTGTTACGCTTCAGTACCGTCACGCTCATGATGTGGCCTCCCGCCGTTCGTAGGGTGCGCACCGCGCACCATCGATATTCCGGCACTGCACCCGGTGCGCAGTGCGCACCCTACATTGCGACCTCATGATGCGGCCTCCTCCCACGGTGCCGGCTTGCGCAGCGCGGGCCAGATGGGGTTTTCGATGGTGAGGGCCAGCTGGCGTGCCAGCTCCGCCATGCCGGCATAGCCGGCGTAGCCGAATTCGCGTTCCTGATTGATATCGAGGAAGGGGATGCGAGCCTTCAGTGCGGTGTACATGTTGCGACCGCCGGCGATGAGGATGTCGGCCCGGTAATCGCGCACGGTGTCGAGCAGTGCGCGCGGGCTGCCCTCGTCCAGCATCTTCACATCCGGTCCCATCAACTCGCGGATGCGCGCCTTGTCCTCCTCGGTGGACTTGTTGGTACCGGTGGCCACCACCTTGAGGCCGAGGTCCTGCAGGGCGGAAATCACCGACCAGGACTTCACGCCGCCGGTGTAGAGCAGCGCGCGGCGGCCGTCGAGGCGTTCGCGCCACGGCTGCAACAGGGCGTCGGCCTTCGCCTCCTCGCGGGCGATCACCTGTTCGGTGCGCGTCGTTAAATCAGGGTCGTTGATCAGGCGGGCGAAGTCGCGCAGCGCATGGCTCACGTCACGCACGCCGTAGAAACTGCCCTCGAACCACGGCGTGCCGTATTTCTGCTCCAGCTTGCGCGCCACGTTCACCATGGCCTTGGAACAGACCATCATATTCACCTCGGCGCGATGCATGGTCTGCACCTCGCGGAAGCGCGCATCGCCCGACAGCGTGCACAACACGCGCAGGCCCAGCTCGTCCAGCAGCGGCAGCACATGCCACAGCTCGCCGGCGATGTTGTATTCGCCGATGAGGTTGATGTCGTGCACCTTGATGCCGGAACGGGCGCTGCCTTGCGGCAGCGGGTCGGGCTCGCGGGTGCCGATGACGTGTTTCACCATCGCCTCGCCGGCGATGCGGTTGCCCAGATTCTTGGTGCCGTAAAAGCCGGCGCCGTCCACCGGCACCACCGGCACGCCCCACTTCTCCGCCGCCGCCTTGCAGATGGCGTCGACGTCGTCGCCGATGAGGGCCGGCACGCAGGTGTTGTAGATGAATACCGCCGCGGGGGAATAGCTGTCGATGGCCTGCTTGATGGAGTGAAACAGGCGCTTCTCCGAGCGGCCCATGATCACGTCCTGCTCGGTGAGATCGGTGGTCATGCCGATGCGGTACAGCGTCGGCCCGGTGGAACGGGTGCCGCGGTTGTCCCAGGAGGAACCGGCACAGGCAATGGGGCCGTGGACGATGTGCGCCACGTCGGCGATGGGCAGCAGGGCAATCTGCGCGCCGTCGAAGGCGCAGCCGCCGGCCGTGGACCCGGGCTTGGGCCGGGCACAACCGGACTTTTCCTTGCTGTTGTGGGCACAGGCCGGTTCGTCGAGCAGGGCGGCGATGTCTTTCGGCTGCATGGCGGCACCTTGGGGGCTGAAGGTTTGATACTCCTTCAGCAACCGCCGTGCCATATTCTACTTCATTGTATTTATTATGGTTTTGCTTGTTGTCGTGTGTAACAAACACGACAATGGGGTGGTAAGGCGACATTCCGGCCGCGCCCCGCTCATCGCCGGAGCCCGGCCGTCTCGCAGGATGGCTGGGAGGAGCAAAGTCCGCTCGCTACGCCTTTACTGCAAGGCGACGCAGCCAGCCCTGCATCGGCGGCTCGCTATGCCGACTTATTGCAGCCGGCCGGCTTGAGCACGCGCCTTGTGGACGCGGGGTCTTTGGCGAGCATTGCCGCCGGACGGCGCGGCCTCACCACCAGCTCACCGCCGCAATTTGGACACTGCCCACCGAGCACGCCTTCCGCACACGCCACGCAGAACGTGCATTCATACGTGCAAATACGTGCCTCGGTAGAATCCGGCGGCAAATCCCTGTCACAGCATTCGCAATTCGGCCTCAACTCCAACATGTGGAAGCCCTCCTGAAATCGGGAAACAAGCCCGCCACGGGTTCGCCCAATCGAGCGCCGTATCAACCCACGCTCTTCGGCACCTGATAGCGCAACTCCGCGAAGCCCGGGCCGAACTGCTGCACGCCGATCAGGCGCAGCGGAGAACTGATCAGTTGACGCGGAAACAGCGGCTTGCCCTTCCCCAGGGTGACCGAACAGACCTGGACAATCAGTTCATCCAACAAGCCTGCGTCAAAGAACTGGCCGGCAAGACCCCCGCCGCCCACTATCCAGATATTCTTCGTTCCCGCCGCCTTGCGCATCTCGGCGTGGACCGGCCGCACGTCGCCATGGACGAAACGAATGTCCGCCCCCTCAATCGCCGGGAGCTCCCGGCTGGAGAATACCCACACCGGCTGGGTATAAGGCCAGGCCGATCCCGTTTCGGCCGCCACCTCAACGACATGATGCAACATCCACTCGTAGGTTGCCGAGCCCATCGCCAGGGCGCCGACCCCGGCGATGAAGTCGGGATAGCTCGTGTCGTTCACATTGCCCAGGGGAAACAGCCAGTCCAGGGAATCATCCTCGGTGGCGATGAATCCGTCGAGACTCGCTGCCGCGTAGTATTGCGTCTTCATGAGGGCGGGCTCCGCTGCAAAACGGGGTCGAACACAGACTTCCCAGAATATTAGCGAAAGCCGTGTTCTGCCGCCGATTTTCCGTCATGCCGGAAGGGGCCTGAACCACGCTCGTCCCGTAGGAGGGGTAGAGCAAAGCGAAACCCATCGCCCCTATATCAGCCACAGAAATGATGGGTTTCGCTGCGCTCTACCCATCCTACTTTGGCCAGAACACACTTGTGACAATCGCGCATTGGGGAGCACACAGCCCAACCTACTTTCAGTGTGCATTTCTCTGCGGAGAAAACGGCATCAATCCGCCAGCACCACGCTCTTCACCTGGGCGTACACATTCTTGCCCGGCGTCAGCTCCAGCATGTCGGCCGAGCGACGGGTGATGCGGGCCAGCAAGGGCACCGTGGCTTCCGGGCCGAGGCCGAGGCGGACGACCATCTGCCAGTCGTTGAGGGGGACGAGTTCCTGCACGCGAGCGGCGATGATGTTGACGATGCTGCTGTCGCGGTGTTCCTTGAGGGCGATGCTGACGTCGCGGGCGTGGATGCGGACGCGGGCGGGCTTGCCGATTTTGCGTTGCAGCCGGCCGACGGCGAAGCGGCCGCCGCGGAAATCGAGGTAGCTGAGCTTGTAGTTGTCGTCGTGTCCGGCAACGACGGTTTCGATGATCGATTCCGCCGCCTCGTCGCGCGCCAGGGGCAGATCGAGGCGGGTCATCAGTTCACCGAGCGGCCCGGCGGCGCGGGCGCTGCCGTTTTCCATCAGGACCAGGTGATCGGCCAGGTGGGCCACTTCGTCGGGGGAATGGGTGACGTAGAGCACGGGAATGTCCAGTTCGTCGTGCAGGCGTTCCAGGTAGGGCAGGATTTCCTGCTTGCGTTTGAGATCGAGCGCCGCCAACGGCTCGTCCATCAGCAACAGGCGCGGCTGCAACACCAGGGCGCGGGCAATGGCGACGCGCTGGCGTTCGCCGCCGGAGAGCTGGTCGGGGCGGCGGTCGAGCAGCGCGCCGATACCGAGCAGGTCGACGGCGTGTTCCAGCGCCGCGCGGCCCATGGCGCCGCGCACGCGTTTCATGCCGTATTCGAGATTGCCGCGCGCGCTCAGGTGCGGAAACAGGCTGGCCTCCTGGAACACGTAGCCGAGGGGACGGCGGTACGTGGGCAGGAAATGGCCGCCGTCCTGCCAGACGTCGCCGCCGACGGCGAGATAGCCGCCGGGGGCGCGTTCCAGTCCGGCGACGCAGCGCAGCAGCGTGGTCTTGCCGGAGCCGGAGTGGCCAAACAGCGCGGTGACGCCGCGGCCCGGCAGGGTGAGATTCACGTCCAGCGCGAAGCCGGGCCAGTAGAGATTGAAGCGGGCGAGTATGTCGTTGCTCATGATCACTTGCGCCGCGCCGCCGGGTTGAGGGTGTAGAGCGCGAGCAACACCAGGAAGGAGAAGATCACCATGCTGGCGGCGAGCCAGTGCGCCTCGGCGTATTCCAGCGCCTCCACGTGATCGTAGATCTGCACCGACACCACGCGGGTGACGCCGGGGATGTTGCCGCCGATCATCAGCACCACGCCGAATTCACCGACGGTATGGGCAAAGCCGAGGATGGCGGCGGTGAAGAAGCCGGGCCGCGCCAGCGGCAGCACCACGGAGAAAAAGGTGTCCCACGGCCCGGCACGCAGGGTGGCGGCCGCCTCCAGCGGCCGCTCGCCGAGCGACTCGACGGCGTTCTGGATCGGCTGCACCACGAAGGGCATGGAGTAGAACACCGAGGCGACCACCAGGCCCCAGAAGGTGAACGGCAGGGTGCCGATGCCGAGCCATTGCGTGAACTGGCCGATGGCGCCGTTCGGCCCCATGGCCAGCAGCAGGTAGAAGCCGAGCACGGTGGGCGGCAGCACCAGGGGCAGCGCCACAACCGCACCGATCGGCCCTTTCCAGAACGAGCGTGTGCGCGCCAGCCACCAGGCGATGGGCGTGCCGATGATCAGCAGCAGCACGGTGGTGACACCGGCCAGGCGCAGGGTCAGCCAGATGGCGGCAAGGTCGGCGTCGCTAAAGCCCATGGTGTGTTTCCGTTGTCCTTCAGATCTCGTAGCCGTAGGAGCGGATGATCGCCTTTGCCTTGTCGCCCTGCAAATAGTTCATCAGCGCACTGGCCGCGGCATTGCCCTGGCCGGAGGAAAGAATCACCGCGTCCTGGCGAATCGGCTGGTGCAGATTGGAAGGCACCACCCAGGCGGAACCGCTGCTGAGCTCGCCATTTTTCATCACCTGGGACAGGGCGATGAAGCCGAGCTCGGCGTTGCCGCTCAGGACGAACTGGTAGGTCTGCGCGATGTTCTCGCCCTGCACCAGCTTCGGTTCGACGGCGGCCTTGAGGCCCATGCCGTCCAGCACCTCCATCGCCGCCGCGCCATAGGGCGCCAGCTTGGGGCTGGCCACCGCCAGCTTGTTGTAGGCGCCATGCTTGAGCACCTCGGCCTTGTCGTCGACCAGGCCCGGCTTGGCCGACCACAACACCAGGGTGCCGACGGCGTAGGTGAAGCGGGAACCGACCACGGTCATGCCTTCCTGCTCCAGCCTGGCCGGCTTGGCGTCGTCGGCGGAAAGGAACACCTGGAACGGCGCGCCGTTCCTGATCTGGGCGTAGAACTTGCCGGACGAGCCGAAGGCCAGCCTGGCCTCGTGGCCGGTGTCCTTGGCGAACTCGGCGGCGATGACGTTCATCGGCGCGGTAAAGTTGGCGGCCACGGCGACGTTGACCTGCTCCGCCCGGGCCAGCGTCGCGGCCGCCAGGGCGGCCAGTCCCACGGCCATGTTTTTCAGCTCTGCCTTCATTTGCCTTGCTCCTTCAGGTTTATAGGTAATACGTTGCTCTCCTACCCTGCGTTATGTTCGTTCATATATAACGCAGGACAAAATGACCGCCGGGTCATTCGCTCACGGCCAGGATGATGTGCGAGGCCTTGATCAGGGCGCAGGCCGCCACGCCGACGCGCAGGCCCAGGCTCTTGACGCTTTCATGGGTGACGATGGCGGCGATGGACTTGCCGCCCGGCAGTTCGACCACCACCTCGCAGTTCACCGGCCCTTCCTGCAACCGCGACACGGTGCCGCACAGGCGGTTGCGGGCGCTGGTACGCAGCGTTGCATCGCCGGCGGTGAGGATCACCCAGGAGGCCTTGATCAGGGCGAACACCTCGCTGCCGATCTCCAGGCCCAGGCCCTTCACGCTTTCGTTGGTGACGATGACCACCAGTTCGTCGCCGCCGGGCAGGCCGATGATCACTTCGGCGTTGACCGGTCCGTTGGTCAGCCGGGTGATGCGCCCCTGGAACTGATTGCGCGCACTGGTCTTCATGGAAAGCCTCCTCATCAGTTGGTAGAACTGCCCGAAATTGTCCACCCCCATGCTGAGGCGGCGCAGGAAAACCTGGTATTCCTGCTCCGCCGCCTTGTACACCTCAATCAGCTTGCGGCCGTGGTCGGTGAGCTGGGTGCCGCCGCCGTGACGGCCGCCGGTGCTGCGTCGAACCAGGGGCTCGTCGGAGACGTTATTCATGGCATCCACCGCGTCCCACGCCGCCTTGTAGCTCATGCCCATGGCGCGTGCGGCCTGGGAGATGGAGCCGGTGGCCGCGATCTGCTCCAGCAGTTCGATGCGGCCGTGGCCGAGAAACGGCTGCTCGCCCCGGTTGAGCCAGAAGCGCCCCGAAATCCCCACCTTGTCCGCCTTGCGCCGAGCCATGCCCTGTCTCCCCACCGTTATATTCATTTGTATATAACGGTGTTCAAGGTGAAAGGGCAACCGTTCCCGGTTGCCCCCACCCGATTTACCGCATCAATCCTCTACCACGCGGCCCCGATAGATGCGCTTCGGCTTGGCCGCCGCCTCGGGCTTCACTGCCTCCTCCCGGCGTGCCACCGGCACTGCGGCCGTAAGCTCCTGCGTCACACCGCGGTAGGTGCGCGCGGTGACGGGGGCAGCATCGGACGGAGCCGCGGGCGTATCGCCCACCTTCGCGCCGCGATAGATCTGCGCCCCCTGCGCCACCAGTTCGCGAATCTCGCCGGCGCTCAGCAGCGCAACAAAGGCGTCGTAATAACGCCGGTATTCCTTGTTCAGGGACTGCAGGGCGAAATTGATGATGGCGACGAGGTCTTCGTCGCGGCTCATCCGCACCCGCCGGCCCTGTTCGCGCTCGTAGATGAGGCTCATGCGCGTGAGCATCATGCGTGCGTCCATGGACATGTTGATGGGAACCACTGACTCCTCCTTATTATTATTGGCTGGGCTTCCCGCTATTCCGTTTATTCCTCCGTCGTGACCTCCGCCACCACCACCCCGCAGGCCACGTCCGCATCGCGGGTCAGGCTCATGCAATGACTGCTGCCGTCGACCAGATAGAGGTTGAATCCGTCGCGCTCCAGGGCCGGGCGACCGCCGATGATGTCGTCGTCGGCACACACGGTGAAGCTCAGGCCGGGAAACTGCGTCCGCAGCCGTGCAGCCAGGTCCGGCGCGGCCGGGTCGTCGACCGCGGCGGCGATAAGATCCAGCTGTCCCGGTTGCAGGGCCACGGTTCAGGCCTCCTCGGCGTCGGCCATGAAGCGTTCCAGATCGGCGCGGTGGCCCATGATGCGGGCCAGCCAGGGCGGCGGCGAACCGGCCAGCACCTGTTGCAGATCGGCCAGGATCGCCTGCGCCTCGCCGCCGTGCGGATACTTGATGGGATGCACGCCGGCCTTGACCACCTTGGCCGCCGCCGGGCCGCCGATGGACACCACGCACAGCAGCTGGCAATCATCGAGCTGTGTCGCACGGTCGGCGTTCTTGTCGATGCCCTCGCCGTCGGTGCTGGCGCGGCGCACGTCGACCAGGCGCAGCTGGTCCGCAGCCACCTGGTAGATCAGAAAGCGCAGGCAGCTGCCGAAGTGGCCATCCAGGTTTTCTTTGCTGTTGGAGGCGATGGCGACACGGATCGAACCGGGCATGTCGCCCGCCTTGTACGGCACCGGCTGCGGCAGATCCGGATCGTCGACCACGGGCGTGGCCTTGCCCCATAGGCAATCCATGGCGGCCTTCATTTCCGGCATCGCCACGTTGCCGTAACGGCCGTCGGCCGCGCTGCGCAGGGTGCGTACCGTGAGTTGCGCCAGCTTTTCCTCGGTGAGCGGCATGCCGAGGGTCTGTACCAGCACCTGCATCAGCTCGGGCGTATCGGTGTCCGGCAGCTTCCGTGCCGCCAGTCCGATGCGCAGCGCGGCCTCCCGGGAGAGTCCCTGCGCGTTCATTTTCTTACGCCTCCAGCGGCAGGATGCAGTTGTCGATGGGACATACATCGACACACTGCGGATCGTCGAAATCACCTTCACACTCGGTGCAGGTGTCGGCGTTGATGGCGTACAAGCCCTTCTTCTTGACGATGGACTGGGTCGGGCACACCGGCTCGCAGTCGCCGCAGGAAGTGCACTCTTCTTTAACGATATACAAGGCCATGATGGTATCTCCTACAATTTTTTGGCGCGCAGCGTCGTCGGCAGCTTCGGCGCCGGCATCGGGTCGATGTAGAACATCGAACCATCGGTCAGCTTCACCTCGCCGCCCCACTTCTCGTCCGTGGAAAACTCCATCGTGTCGATGGTCTCTTCCAGATCCTTCTTGGCGACGTAGAAGGAAAGCTTGCCGTCCGCCGTCTGTCGAATCATCACGCTGGGCATGGGTTATTACCTCAAAATAATCTCAACTTAGAGACCCAGAGACGTAGAGGCGCAGAGGACGCGGAGAACACCGGTAAATCTCTCTTGCCTTTCTCTGCGCCTCCGCGTCTCTGCGTCGGACTTTTTAACGCACCAGGTCGAAGTTGTAGTCGGTGGTGCCCATGCCCATGGTCTCTTCGTCGAGACGCTCCAGCACAGCGTTGACCAGGGTGGTAAGGATGTACATCGCGCCCTCGTAACCCATGGTGGTCATGCGGTGCAGGTGGTGACGATCGAAGATCGGGAAGCCGAGGCGAATCAGCGGAACCTCGAACTCCTCACCCTTGTACAGCGTGTCGCGCTGGATGAACTTGCCGTAGCTGTTGCCGATGAGGAAGTCCGGCTTGTTGGTGAAGCACAGCGAGCGCATATGCCACAGGTCGGCACCAACGTGAACCTGGGTCTCCTTGCCGTACGGGGACTCGTCCAGCATCTTCTTCATCGCCTTGCCCCACTTCTTGTTGGCGTTGTTGCAGACGATGTCGGTCGGCTCGGCACCCAGCTCCAGCAGGAACTTGGTCAGGCCCATGAGGAAGTCCGGGTCACCGTACAGGGCGAACTTCTTGCCGTGCAGCCAGGCATAGCTGTCGGTCATCATGTCCACCAGGCGGCCGCGCTCCAGGGTCAGGGAGGCCGGGATCGCCTTACCGGTCAGCTCGGAGACCTTCATCAGGAACTCGTCGGTCCAGGCCAGGCCCATGGGGATATTCAGTTTGGGCACTTCGTGGTTCCAGGTGCCTTCCACGTACTTCCTGGTCTTCTCCGACTGCGCCGGCTGCAACATCACGGTGGTGATGGCGTTGGGCGCATCCTTGATCTCGGCCTGAGTGGTGCCGCCGGCATACATGCGGAACTGGCCGTCGGCCGGAGTGTCCAGCACTTCGGTCGGATCGGACAACAGGGTCGCATCGACGCCCATTTCACCCATCATGCGCTTGATGATGCGGTAGTTGCCCAGGTAGGTCTCGAAGCCCGGCACGAAGTTGATCTTGCCGTTCTTGCCCGGGGCCTTCCCTTCCATGTCGTTCAGCGTGAAGTAGCGCAGGATGCCCTCTTCCATGTTGTCCCAGCCGGTGACGTGCGAGCCGACGAAGGACGGGGTGTGGGCAAACGGGGTCGGAAACTCGGTGGGGATGCTGCCGGCCTTCTTGGCATTGCCGATGAAGGCATTCAGATCGTCACCGATAACCTCAGCCATACAGGTGGTAGACACGGCGATCATGTCCGGCTTGTACAGCGCCTTGGCGTTTTCCAGGCCGGCGTGCATGTTCTTCTGGCCGCCGAATACCGCCGCGTCCTCGGTCATGGAGTCGGACACGCAGGCGACCGGTTCCTTGAAGTGGCGATTGAAGTAGGAACGGAAGTAGGCCACGCAGCCCTGCGAACCGTGCACATAGGGCAGGGTCTTCTCGTAGCCCAGGGCGCACAGCACCGCACCCAGCGGCTGGCAGGCCTTGGCCGGATCGACGGTCAGGGCTTCACGCTGGAAGTTGAGGTCCTGGTATTCCTTGGTAGTGGTCCACTGGAACACCTCGTCGATCTTCGCCTGCGGCACGACGTTTTCGTACTTCGCCCGCTTGTTGGCGAGGGAGTCCTTGTATTCCGGCTCACGGAACAAGGGATAGCACGGCTTCACTTTTTCAGCAGACTGGCTCATGTCATTTCTCCTGCCGCGCCACTCATCCGTGGACAACGGCTCAGTAAAGATTTGCCGCAGAGACGCGGAGACGCAGAGTTATTAATGCGTTCCGCTTCCTTGCTTTGGTTTCCTCCGCAGAGCGCTTCCAGCGTATTACCCTCTGCGCCTCTGCGTCTCCGCGGCGGATTGGGTCTTACTCGTTGACAGCCTTGGCGGCGGGGGCCTCGGCATCAGCCAGCCAGGGAGCCTTCATGCCGCTCCAGGTGGGGCTGTTGATGGCCATGTCCATGTCGCGGGCGAAGATGGCAAAGCCGTCGTAGCCGTGGTACGGACCCGAGTAATCCCAGCTGTGCATCTGGCGGAAGGGGATGCCCATCTTCTGGAAGATGTATTTCTCCTTGATGCCGGAGCCGATCAGGTCGGGCTTGATCTTCTTGACGAACTCTTCGAACTCGTAGCCGGTGACGTCGTCATAGATCAGGGTCGCGTTGCCCATCTCCTTGACGGTACGGTCGTAGTCGTCGTTGTGGGCGAATTCATAGCCGGTACCGACCACTTCCATGCCGAGGTCTTCGTAGGCGCCGATGACGTGGCGCGGACGCAGGCCGCCGACGTACAGCATCACCTTCTTGCCTTCCAGACGCGGCTTGTACTTGTCGACCACCGCCTGCATCAGGGGCTGGTACTTCGCAATGACGCGTTCGGCACCTTCCTTGATCTTGTCGTCGAAGTGGGCCGCAATGGCGCGCAGCGACTCGGCGATCTTGGTCGGGCCGAAGAAGTTGTACTCCAGCCATGGAATCCCGTACTTCTCTTCCATGAAGCGGGAGATGTAGTTCATGGAACGGTAGCAGTGCAGCAGGTTGAGCTTGACCTGCGGGCAGGCCTTCATCTCTTCCACGGTGCCGTCGCCGGACCACTGCGCCACGACGTTCAGGCCCATCTCTTCCAGCAGGATGCGGGAGGACCAGGCATCGCCGCCGATGTTGTAGTCGCCGATGACCGAAACGTCGTAGGGACCGCCTTCCTTCTTTTCCACCCCTTCCAGCATGTGGTCACGGATGGCGTCGTTGGCGATGTGATGGCCGAGGGACTGGGACACACCGCGGAAGCCTTCGCAGCGCACCGGCACGACCGGCTTGTTGAGTTCCTTGGCCGCCTTCTTGGACACCGCCTCGATGTCGTCGCCGATGAGGCCGATAGGGCACTCGGACTGCACGGAGATGCCCTTGTTCAGCGGGAACAGGGTTTCCACTTCCTCGATCAGCTTGGCCAGCTTCTTGTCGCCGCCGAACACGATGTCCTTCTCCTGGAAATCCGAGGTGAAGTTCATGGTGCCGAAGGTGTCCACGCCGGTGGTGCCGACGTAGTAGTTGCGGCGGCCGGCGCGGGAGTACTGGCCGCAGCCCACCGGGCCGTGGGAGATGTGGATCATGTCCTTGATCGGACCCCACACCACGCCCTTGGAGCCGGCGTAGGCGCAGCCGCGGATGGTCATCACGCCGGGCAGCGACTTGCGGTTGGAGGTAATGCACTTGCTGGCCTTTTCGAGGCTGGAATCGTTGGCCATCAAATGCTTGGCGCGCTCCTCCTTCGAGTCGGCGGGATAGACCTCGAGCACCTCATTAATGAGGGCCTCGGTCTCTTCACGGGTCATCGTCGTCATGTCTATCTCCTATCGCCGCCTAATCCGGCGGACGTCTGGATAACAACTTCGTTAAACGCAAAGACGCAAAGGTCGCAAAGTCCGCAAAAAACTGCTCTCGATCCGTTCAACACGTAGCTTTGCGCCCTTTGCGTACTTGGCGCCTTTGCGTTGCGCTTCTTTCCTAGGCCGTCGCGAGTTCTGCGGCGGTCTTGCCGACGATGGTCTCGTCTTCCTCTTCGAGGATGCCGAACTTCATCATCACTTCTTCCAGCTCGTCCATGCTCAGCGGAGTGGGGATCACGAACTTCTTGTTGTTGATCACCTTCTGCGCCAGGGCACGGTACTCGTCGGCCTGCTTGGCCTTCGGGTTGTACTCGATGACGGTCATGCGGCGAATTTCAGCGCGCTGCACTTCGTTGTCACGCGGCACGAAGTGGATCATCTGGGTACCCAGCTGACGGGCCAGCTCTTCAATCAGCTCGTCTTCACGCGCGGTGTTGCGGCTGTTGCAGATCAGGCCGGCCAGGCGCACGCCGCCGGAGCTGGCGTACTTGACGATGCCCTTGGCGATGTTGTTGGCGGCATACATGGCCATCATTTCGCCGGACACCACGATGTAGATTTCCTGGGCCTTGTTTTCGCGAATCGGCATGGCGAAGCCGCCGCACACCACGTCACCCAGCACGTCGTAGAACACGAAGTCCAGGTCCTCGTCGTAGGCGCCTTCTTCTTCCAGGAAGTTGATGGCGGTGATAACGCCACGGCCGGCGCAACCAACCCCGGGCTCCGGGCCACCGGACTCGACGCACTTGATGCCGCCGTAAC
>Ga0299912_10000796_pt1 | contig 25838 bp, 19 predicted proteins | sample RVTome_2_FD_207667 | JGI IMG/M metagenome (GOLD analysis project Ga0299912, IMG submission 207667) | Soil microbial communities from uranium-contaminated site in the Upper Colorado River Basin, Wyoming, United States - RVT95D214 (version 2) ... | reverse complement strand
TACTTCCCCAGCCGCAATCATATTAACCATATTCTGGTCAAGTACTTTTATCTGTCCCATAGTTGTCTTATTGTATTGATTTCTTTGCGGAATTCCAATGTATTGTTGCCCAGACACAGAGATGAATTTCACGAGCTTGCGTTAAACGGTTCCGCTGGGGCCCAAGCCTCAAATATCACAGCGTATCAAATGCTCGGCCATCCTCACGGTGACATTGCCGAGCTGGAAGCCTCGATGCGCTTCGTCGACAGCCTGGGCATTCCCCGAATGTTGGCCAATTTTTCGCCGATCCCCGGAACGCCTGACGGCGAATACTGCCGCAAGTGGGTGGATATGGATGAGCCTTTGATGCACAACAAAACCGCCTTTCCGATTATCCTGTTAGGCTTCGATGAATCAAACCGCCTAAAAGACCTGCAGCGGCGATTGAACAGAGAGATATCCTCAGATCGCTAACAAACTTATGCCGCTGTTAGGGTTCCCTACCGGCTTGCCAGCGTTTGATTTTTTGCTTCAAACTGATATAGTTGATTCCTGCGTGCCAATCATAAGACTTGTGATATGAAGAACCTTGGACGACTTTGAAGGAGCCGTACACATGCCAAGCGCGACAATAGAAGGACCAAAGATAGAAGATGTGGAAACAAAAAGACTGTTGGTCAAGGAGGTTACAGATGCTCTTGAAAAAGCTTACAGGCTTCCAAGACAGGTGTACGTAGTGCTAATTAAAGAGAATCCACCTGAGAACGTTGGTTCTGGCGGCCGACTGATTCTTGATAAGGAAAGAGCCTGACACACAAACCGATGCTAACTTGGTTGCATTTGTCAGCCTAAGAACCAGACAGCTATGAAGAAGATTCACATTCGTAGTTTCGGATGCCAGATGAATAAGCTGGACTCAGCTTTGGTCACTGCTGCGCTCAAGGCCGCTGGCTTCGGTCTAACTGATAACGCCAAAGAAGCGGATGTTGTTTTGATAAATACGTGCTCTGTCCGTGACCACGCGGAACAGAGGGTTCTTTCGCACCTGGGACACCTGAAGCATATCAAGAAAGCACGCCCGAACATAATTGTCGGTGTGATCGGATGTATGGCCCAACGACTGGGCGAGAAATTATTTGAGCAGGAGGCTGTCGATTTAGTTTGCGGGCCGGCACAAATACCACAAATATCGCAGCTTCTGGCCGACGCCCTGTATGGAAAGCAAAAGCGCCTGGCGATAACAGAAAGAATTCGACAGAGAAAGCATGACGAACACAATCGGGCCTTGGAAGAGTTTGAATCTGCCTACGGCATCGAAGACAAACAACTGCCGGGCCAGGCTTACGTCCGCGTGATGCATGGCTGCGATAGGTTCTGCTCCTACTGCATCGTGCCTTTCGTGCGCGGCCCGGAAATATGCCGGCCGCCCGCAACCATAATTGAGCAAATAAGAAAACTGGCCGATGCGGGCGTAAAACAGGTGACGCTACTTGGTCAAACAGTAAATTCATATAAATATACCACGGGCGGAAAAACCTATTGCCTGGCCGACCTGCTGGCGATGGCGAGTGACATCTACGGAATCGAATGGATTAAGTTCGTAACCAATTATCCAGCCGAAGAGTTTCTCGACGAGATTCTGCAGGCTATGGCTGATTCGCCGAAGGTATGTCACTACCTACATATACCGGCTCAGAGCGGCTCAGACAAAATCCTGCGGGCGATGAACCGCCGTTATACGGCTGCTCAGTATCTTGCGCTTCTTGACAAGGCAAGAGCTATCGTGCCGGACATCACCGTTGCGGGCGATTTTATAGTGGGCTTTCCAGGCGAAACCGAAGAAGACTTTCAGGCAACAGTTGACCTCGTTAAAAAAGCTAAATATAGAAATTGCTTTATCTTCAAATACTCGCCCCGGCCGGGAACAAACGCTGACAAACAGTTGGAAGATAATGTACCGGCTGAAGTAAAACAAAAACGCAACACCGAACTGCTCGCCGTGCAGGAAAGAATAAGCGATGAATTGAGTCGCGATTTTTTAGGCAAGCAAGTTGAGGTCTTGGTCGAAGGCTTAAGCAAAAAGGCCCACCTAAATCCCACCGCGGACACCGGCGCGCCGCAATTGGTCGGACGGACCGCAGAGGATTGGATTGTCGTCTTCAATGGGCCTGCGTCGCTGGCCGGCCAGTTTGCAAATGTAAAAATAACAAAGACAAGCCCGTTGACATTGTTTGGCGAGCTAACTTGAATGACGACAGCGATATGGCAAAGCTAAGAGACAAAAAGGGATTTATCTGCGATATGGATGGCGTTATCTACCATGGCGACAGGCTGGTGGACGGCGCAAAAGATTTCGTCGATTGGCTAAAAAGAGAAGGGAAAAAATTTCTCTTTCTCACCAATAGCAGCGCGAAATCGCCGAAAGAGCTGAAACGCAAGCTCTCGCATTTCGGCATCGAAGTTGATGAGGACCATTTCATCACCTCAGCTCAGGCGACGGCAAGTTTCCTGGCCAGCCAGAACCCGAACGTCGGCGTATACGTCATCGGCGAGTCGGGGCTTGTAAACGCCCTGCACGATGCCGGCTTTTACATCGACCATATCAACCCCGAGTATGTCGTGGTGGGCGAAACGCGGAGCTACAATTTCGAGCAGATAGAACTCGCCGTGCAATTAGTGCTCAAGGGGGCAAAACTAATAGGGACGAACTCCGATCTAACCGGGCCCTCCGAGAGAGGAGTAGCACCGGCGTGCAGAGCGCTCATTGCGCCGATCGAAATGGCCACAGGAAGAAAAGCGTACTTCATCGGCAAGCCCAATCCGCTGATTATGCGGCACGCTCTAAAAAGGCTCGACTGCGCCCCGCAAGACACCGTCATTATCGGCGACCGAATGGACACCGACATCATCGCCGGCATAGAATCCGAGATAGAAACTGCGCTGGTGCTGAGCGGAATTACAAAAAGACAGGACCTGGCGTTATTCCCCTACCGCCCCGACCATATCCTCGAACGGGCGGCAGATATTCTAAATATTTAGCCCCCAGTTTCACTGGGGGTCATCAAACAATCGCCTTTGTCGCCCCGGTCGTAAAGCCGCCGTCAACTAAGATTATTTGGCCAGTAACATACCGCGACGCATCCGAAGCCAAAAAGACCACCGTGCCGTCAAGGTCGTGTGGCTGGCCGGGACGACCTAACGGGATTCGACTGGTGATGTAATCGACCCACTGCTTGTTCTCGTATAGCACCGCGTTTAGTGCCGTTTTGAACCAGCCTGGGGCAAGGACATTTACCGTGATTCCGTATCTGCCCAATTCGACCGCCAGGCCTCTGGTCATTGCCAGGATGCCGCCTCGCCCAGCCGTGTAAGGCACGATCCCCTCCATCCCGAAAACGCAGGTGCACGAGCCGATATTTATTATCCGCCCGTACTTTCGCTTTATCATCTCTTTAGCTACCGCTTGAGCACAGAAAAAAGCACCCTTGAAATTAGTGTCGAGCACCGTGTCCCAATCCTGCTGGGTGACCTCTACAGCCGGCTTTCGGATATTTAAGCCGGCATTATTAACCAGGATATCAATCTTGCCATATTCGTTTATGGCCGCGCGAACCATATTGTCGATGTCACTCTGGCAAAGCACGTCCAACTTAACGGGCAGCGCTTTTCTGCCTAAGGACTCTATCTCCCGCTTAAAGTCGGTCAGCCTGGCTAAATCTCTGCTTGTTATCACCAAATCAGCGCCGGCCTTGGCCAGCGCCCTGGCAAAATATTGGCCCAGGCCGCGGCTCGTACCCGTAACAATCGCAACTTTGCCGGTAAGATCAAAAAGCTCTTGCATGTGACATCCTCGCACTCTACGGTTCCAATACAACTTTCAATAGATTCTCTTCAGCTTTTAGCAGCCGCTCAAAAGCACGTGGTCCTTCACGCAACGGCAGAACATCGCTGACAAGCGGCTGCACGTTGATTTTGCCCGACGCCACCAAATCAATCCCATTGCGGAATTCGCCCGAACTGGCGTAAGAGCCGGTAAAGGTAAGCTCTCTGGCAACCAATTCCTGCAAGTTGAACTCGGCCATTTTCTGCAAATTGCCGACGGCGACCAAATGTCCGCCCGTCTTCAGCACAGAGATAGCATCAGTGAAAGTCTCGGCGAAGCCGACGACTTCAAACGCGACATCCGCCCCCCTGCTATTTGTTCCTTTCAGTACCGTCTCCTTTAGACTCACCTTGGCTGGGTTGACAACAACGTCTGCCCCAAGCGTCCGCGCGATATCCAGGCGAAATTCGTTGATGTCGCAAATAATTATCCTGGCCCCTTTGAGTCTGCAGGCCTGCAGAACAAAAAGCCCGATCGTACCGGCTCCAATAATCACAACGCTGTCGCCAGTGGTTATCGGCGCTCGGTTGGCGGCGTGCATACCAATCGATACCGGCTCCAAAAGTGCCGCCTGGACGAATGACATGTTATCTGGAATCCCGGCGACGATCCACCAGGGCACGGCAACATATTCGGCAAATGCCCCGTGCCTTTTGAACTCCGGCACGGAAACACCTAACACCTGCCGACTCTCGCAGCGATTATATTTGCCCTGCCGGCACGCCTGGCATTTATTACAGTACACGGTTGAATCAAAACAAACTCTATCGCCTTTATGGAAATCTTTCACATTTTTGCCGAGGTCCTCCACGACGCCCGCTGCCTCGTGGCCCATAATAAGCGGCGGAATCCTTCTGCCGGTCTTGCCGGTAAAGCCCTGAACGTCTGAGCCGCAGATGCCGCAAGCCTTGACGCGCACAAGCACTTCATCGTCACCGACCTGCGGTTCCGGAAAATCGGTATATTCCAGACAATAAGGTTTTGTGTGAAGTAGCGCCTTCAACTGCGCTCCTATTTAGGGTAAATCAAGGACATCACCGCCGACGGAGCCTGAAAGATGCAAAAATAGCCAAAGACCAAAGCGGTAATAAGCAGACCGACGGCAAAGAAAAAGTTTGGCCTGAGGACTTCGGCGGCATCTTTCGAAAGCAGTCTGGGCATCACCCAAAATAGTCCTATTGCGACCCAGATTGCCTGAAAGGGCGTCAAAAGCAGCCCATCAAGAATCGCCGAGAACTGAACCAGAGCAACCGGCTGCTTTTTGAAGTAAAATACCAAAATCATATTGGTGCACAAAAAGAAAAGCAGAAATAATCTAAATTGGGTCTTCCAGGCAAACCTTCTATCGAACCCTGGAAAGCAGATTCTAAAAGAGTCTGCCAATAATCGCGGCCAGCCTGCAAGCTGGCTAATCTGCGTGGCAACGAGTGCCGCGGCTCCTGCAAGCAGAAACAAAAAGCCGCCCACAGCTCCCCATCGCAACGAAAAGAGCCTGGAAAGCTCGAACGCAACCTGCTCACCTTTTGGGGCTATCTGAGCAGGCCGCAATACTCCGGCGCCGGCGATCAAAAAAGAGCTCGTAACGACGATTCCGATTACCGTCGCAAAAGTCGCATCGGTGTAAAGGACCCGGCACCAGCCCTTTATCTTTTCCGCAGTGTCACGCGTCATACTTTTGAGCATCGATACGTCTGCTGCTTTGCCATAGCCTCTGCCTGCGGCTGCGCCGTAGCCGGCCCCGATGACCCAATAAGTGTACCAAACCTGGCTGGCAAAACCGCCTGCGCCCCAGCCGGCAAGGGGCAATAGCTCCTTCCACGGATTCGGATTAACGCCCTTAACAGCAAGCGCCCACTCCGGGACCTCCGGCACCTGAAAAGTAAGACCTCGGAGGAATTCCGAAAGGCCGGGAAAAACGTGCACAGCAACGTATATGACCCCGACAACAACAATAAGAACAAAGATGCTCATTACCATTTGCAGGACGCCATAGACGCCCGACCACACCACGGTTAGCGCAAAAAACGCAACAAGCCAGCCGCTCAGGGTTGCCCCGATTGGAATGATAGCATTCACAAAGGCGCCGGCAACAGTGGCAAGGGCGCCTATCGAAAAGGTCGCACCTATGAGCTGGGCAACCAGCACGACCCAGACCGCCCAGTGACGTGGGCCGGGGATACGGTCGAACATATCAACCATACCTTCGCCGGTGCAGACGGTATAGTGACCGCCGCTCATTCCGATCCAGTATTTCAAGAATATGACTACTACGACCATCCACAGGACGACGGAGCCGAGGATTGCGCCGGTGCGTGTAGCGAGGATTACTTCGCCGGAGCCGATGTATCCCGCCGCCCAGACAATACCTGGGCCCACCATAAATAGAAGCGCAAGACCCGTGGGCGGCGTTTTGACTTGCATATCGCTACTGGCGGTTCCTTCCATAGCCTTCGTCCTTTATTTGCGCGCCCGGATTTTTTACCGCTGAGGTCGCAGAGTTCGCAGAGAAAATCCTGTTTATCGTCTTCACCTCAACGCTCTCAGCGTGCTCTGCGGTTAATCAGCGGTGCTCTTTCACACCTGGAGCATTTGCGGTTTGCAATAAGTTACCGACTGGCAGCAGTCCTGTCCACAGATTTTTTGTCCCCTGCCGCAGCCCTGTTTCTTCGACACAGACGCCGTTGTATTACCCTCGGCCCAGGGGCCGAGGCTAATTAGCCCCCGCCTCTGGGCGGGGGGCTGGCTCAACAGTGTGAGTCCGTGTAAATCAGTGTCTGATATGCCGGCTCGATTGCAGCCGCGACAGGTCCTCGCCGGGCGTAGGCTTACGAAAGACGAACAAATGTTCGTGCATTATAAGATAGAATCTGTCCCGGCGGGCTTTCAGCCGCCAGTGCTGCATGAATTTGCAGTGGTGCTGGACCTTGACAATGTCTTCTTTCACCACGAACCCGCCCTCAAGAACCGCTCCATGACATCAAATCAAGAAAGCCCCCAATATTACGCATGAGGGCTTTCCTGATTCAATCGCATCGAATCACATCCACTATGCAAATACATTCATCCTTGTCTTTTCATTAGTAAGGTTGAGAGAGTTTCTCACCTAATTTCAAGCGCGCTTGATTGTGCAATGCAGTATAGTTTGCTTTTTTCTTCCCGGTTGTTTGCGGGTTCTTATTACACAGTTCATATTGATCTATCAATGTTCCCATTAAATCAGGACCGTAATCATCAAAGAACCCAACGGGATCGACTCGCCAACTTGCTTTGCCATTCTCGAAGTTCAATAAGGCTCTTAAAGATGCGAGCAAAGGGAACAATAACCCTTTATCCACCTTGTATTCGGTTTGATTACCCGTCAAAGGCAGTGAGAACCTTTTATTCTCTACGCCCTTGCGTCGGGCCAACTTAGCTCCCGTCTTGTTCACTTCCTTATTGTAACGCTCATAGGTTGGTTCAAACGCCGAATAAACGTGATCGTGAAGTCGAATGATATCCTCCAGCACAGGTTCTAGCTGACGAAAACCCGGAGCCATTTTGGGATCAGTTAATCGACGGTCGTTGATTCCTTTGCTTGAATAAGCAGCTGTCGGTGCCATCCTACGACGGTCGCTAGGGTCGTCATAAATCGGATGAAATAGCAACATCATACTGATCAAATCCAGAACCGAAACCGGGTTCCCTGAATTCTCTTCCCATCCGATCCTATCCTTAAAAGGCCCATGATCTCTGTCGATTACCTTCTTAATCCAATCGAACTCGCCCTTAAAATCAGCTAATGTCCATTCTTTGACTGCTCGGCTGCGATTGCGCCCTTGGACCAACTTTGCGATTCTTTCCCTGTCAGTAATGCCTACAACAACGTCAAGATTTACACGAGCTAATTCCAACGCTTTCCGCAAACCAGGATCGTCCTTTTGGTGCAATTCTTTCTGAAGTTTGCTAATAACTGCGTTGGTAGTAGCTCCATCGGCCATGCCATGAATGTCAGTATCCGTGATAATCAAGGTTACAACGGACTTCTCTGGGTCAAACCTAACTTTTTCAACCAAGACAAAACCGCCTCGGTTGGCAAGCCAGAAATCCTCCGGTGACTCGCGCAACGTTTGCTCGATATCGCGAGCCACTTTGCTTTTTAGGCATTCTTCGTCATGACTCCGAGGATTGACATCATCTGGGATTTCCGATGCTGGCCAATCCAGGACTCGAGGTTCGAGCCGGTAAACATCATACAGGCCCTCACTGTCGTCGACAGAAATTCGCCGAAGGTAGTCTTTGGAGTGAGGAAAACGGATGACACGTGCAGTTTCTGAAACAGGAAGACTTGAAGTACTCATGGGAACTTCTCCCTTACGGATTAGGACAACCCGAGTTTTTGTTAGTATGCCTTGTAACGGACCTTAGCAGGGCCACAAGCCCTTACTGGTATCCTACCGATACAGGCTCTATATAATATAGCCTATATCACACGTTTTACAAACAAATAATTGAAAAAAATATGTTTTTTTTATATTTTTCAGGCCGACGTTTTTTTCGCCCCGCTCGATTTGCCCAATGTAGGCTCTGTGGAGACCAGCCACAGCCCAAGTTCCTCCTGAGAAAGGCCGCGCTCTTCGCGGATTCTACGGATGTTGAATCCGACTTCCTGCTTTATATCACCGTTCATAAGTCCTCCCATTATCGACCAGGACACCGAGCCGCGTCTACGAGACTATAAGTAGCATTTTCCGGGGTGGTGTCCTGTCTGATACGAAATTTCACTTTACGGCCGAGCTTTTTTCGGGTATAATATGGCCGGAAATAATACAGAATACAGAAGACAGAAGACAGAAGACAGAAGACAGAAGACAGAGGACAGAAGACAGAGGACAGAATAGGGAAACCCGGGAATCAGGGTAACAGGGTGCAGGTGACCAGTATAACAGGCTATCAGGGAAAATCGCCCAACATGCCCTGATAAGCGGAAAAAACGATGCGGTATTTGAACTAAATTATGCAAAACAAAGCCAATTTCCTAAAGGCGCTGATGCATTTAAGTGCTTCGTTCGCAAGTGATTATGAAGAATTGTGCGTCTGCGCAGTCAGGGAAAACAAAGCCAAAACAAACCCAATTGGACGCGTAGGGTATGCTGTGGGTTCCCGCCTTCGGCGGGGTCCTGTGCATACCAAACAATCTCTACGGATCGGTATGCAGAGGTCTGCATACCCTACCTTTCTAAAACAAAGGCAATCAACACGTAGGCCGGATTAGCCCCCGGACCTGTACCGGGGGCAAGCCCTGCCCACAGGTGGCAGGGCTAATTCTTGGCAAAGGGCAGAGTGTCCGGCACGACCTGCACCTGCGTCGTGAATTTATAAGGAAAAGGCAAGCCGCTATCGTAAATCATCTCCACAAAGAACGCCGTCCAGCCTTCTTCCGGCTTGGCCACTTTGGCTACGTACGTGCCATCGTTATCCTGCGGCAACGGCGAAGCATTCCAAACCGCCCCGATAGTCTGCAGACGAAAATCACGAGCCTTGGGGTTGGTTGCCTGCCAGAGATTCACTTGCTGGAGCGTGCCGGTTTGCGGCTTGACAATTATCCGGTCACTTTGGATGGTCCAGGTGAATTTCGGCCTGGGCAGATTCTTCAAGATCGAGGCGTAGAAGACCAGCAGGCTCTTATCCGCGTCGGAACCTCCCAGCCCGTGGTCGGTGTTGGGGACGTAGCGGAGATATTTTTCGCCCGGCAGGTCGCCGAAGTAGAACTGGGCGGAATCACAAAGAAAGAACTGGTCGCCGGACGAATTTATAAGGAACTTGGGCATCGTATAGCGGTCGCGGTACTCGTACGGGTCGATGAATTTTTGCAAGGCTTTACCCTCAGGCGTATCCAGCCTGGCGAAAATATTCATGTCCTGGTAATCCTCGATGGCTTTGGAATAGAATCCGTAGGCGGCATAATGGTGCTTCATCTGTTCAGCCATATTGAGCACGTCGATGACCGCCGGCGCGATGGCGATGATGCGCTTATCAACCGCGGCGGTCAGCCAGGTCGTCCAGCCTCGCTTAGAGCCGCCGGAGACGACGAACTTATTTATCTTGAGCTTGCCTTCGGTGGCAGAGGCGATGTGGCTCTGGATGGTGTCCATCGCGCGGACGGCACTTTTGACCATGGGCAAAAGCAGCGGCCAGGTCGCGTCGCCGGTCTTTATGTACTTGTCGAATGTGTAAGCGATGATCCCATCCTCGTCGCGAGGCCGACCGCCGTCGGGGAAATTCAAAGGCTGGTTGGGCACCATCTTGATCTCCGCGACGACCGAGCCGCTATTCTGGGCGATAGCGACCAGCATCTGCTCGGGCCTTTCCGGGGCGGGCCGGTCGTTACTGCCGCCCGTTATCCACAGAAGCGCAATGTCACTGGCAACCTTTTCGGGCTTGATGATGGTCAGCCAGTGCTTCCACACGGTTCGGTCTACTTCTTTTTCACTCCGCCACGATTGCGAGGTCATCTCCAGCACATAGCCGGTGCAGCCCGGCACTTCAATGGTTTTCAGGACCTTGTAGCTATAGTTGGAGTCCGGCGCGGCAACATAATCATCCAGCGCCGTGCCCAGAGCAACCGGCACAGTAACAATCAGCAAAACTAAAACTGCCATTATCTTTCGCATCTTCATACTCGCTCCTTTCTTTTGTAGATTTAGCCCCGCAACTGGGCCCCCGCGAAGCGGGAACCCTTGCGGGGTCCGTCGCCGTGCCGGCGACGGCTAAACCCGCCAAAGGCGGGCACAAACCGCCCTACACTTTGGGCGGAAAGATAATCCGCAGATACTGGGCATCGTACCGGCAGCTTTCCTCAACGCCCAGCGGCATTTGCGTACCTTCCATAACCAGCCAGCCGCGGTAGCCGATGTCGTCAATAGCCGCCCGCACTTTCACAAAATCAATCGAGCCTTTGCCGTACAGACCGTCGTAATCCTTGAGGTGGAACTCGCAGATAAGTTTGGCAAGCTGTCGTATCTCGGTGTAAATATCGTAGCCTGCTTTATGAGAGTTGGCCGTATCGTAATAGACCTTGACAGCGGGTGAGCCAACACGGTTGATAATGTCAATATGCTGCTGGGCGCTGAGCCAGGATTCGATGCCCAACGTAACGCTGGCTTTCTCCGCTTTTGGCGCTATATTCTTGAGCCGGCTCACCACGGCATCGGTACCTTTCGGGTCGTTTTGCAGGTCGCCATTGCCGAAGAACGGCACAAGCACGACTTTTACGCCCAGCACCTTGCAGACATCGATGCACTGGTCAAGCCAGCGTTCCGCCCGCGGGTCGCTTTTGTAAGCAACGCCATTGAGAGTCCCCAGCGCCAGCGATGCTATCTGCATCTGCCGCTTTTCGGCTTCCGCCAGGAATTGCTTTTGCAGACTCGCGTCAAACAAAGGCAAAGTGTCCTTCCCACTTCCGCAGTCCACCTGCACGCCATCGAGACCAATCCGTTTGGCCATTTCCAGGGAAGCCGGATTGGCCGTCTTACCGATTGTCCAGTCGCATACGGCGAGCTTAAAGCCGCCGGCGCAGGTTTTCGCCCGTTCGCGCCCGACAAAGGGCGCACACGAAGTAGTCACCGCCAAGCCGGCGATAGCACCAGCGGCACCAGCCAGCATCTGGCGCCGAGTTATGCGTGAGTGTTCCATATACCAATTCTCCCTGCCTATGTCTTCAAACTTTTCAGGTTGGCGTCCAGTTTCTCCTTGCTATTGACAATCTCGTCCCAGGTAACTTTGCGGCGTTCGTAGGCAGCCGTCCGCCCGAGGATGGTAATCAGATTGCTGCGGACGCTTGGCTGGACGGTTGGGTTCTTGAAATTGCCGCCCGTGATATCGTTGTAGAATGTGGCGATGTTGGCGACTGCCCCTTCCTGATATATTCCCGGACTTTTGCCGCCGCGGTAGAAGTTTTCGCCGCGAATAATTACCTGTCCGCCGTATTCGGTCTCCAGCACGCCTTTTGAGCCGAACATTCGATTTCTGATTCCTTCAGGCTGAGTGCCGTGGCCTTCGATCTGTCTGGAGCTGAAGGTAATGCCCACATGGTTTGGATACTCAAACAGCCCCGCAAAGTGGTCCCAGCACGTGCCGACCGGACGGACGGTTCGCCCGCCCGTTCCGACCGCCCAGAGCGGCTCGGCGTCCATAATCCAGCTCATCACATCCAGCGTATGGATGTTCTGCTCGGTAATGATGTCGCCGGAGAGCACCCGGTCCAGACCCCACGCCCGCAAGCGATTCTCGGCGCCATCAGGGTCGGCCCGCCACGAATCATACATCCGCTTAAACGGGCAGTCGGCGTGATAGATGGCCTCACCGAACGCAAACTCACCGAGTGCACCCTCACGGACACGCTTGAGGGCCTCCATGTAGAATGGGTCGGCGCGGGTTTGGAAATCAATAAGGAAACAGAGCTTTTTGGCAGTGGCCTTTTTGCCGCTTTCAGCGATACTGTGACAGCCGGGCACATCCACCGCCAGAGGCTTGGCGACATATACGTGAGCGCCGGCATCGACCCCTGCGGCAGCCTGTTCCGGATGAAAGTACGGCGGGCTTTCGACAGCCACCGCGTCCACTTTCGCCTCCAGCAGTCTGCGGTAACCCAGAAGGCCCGTATAAAGACGAGCCTTATCTATGCCAAATTTACCGCCGAGCTGGTCGACGCGATCCTGAAAGTAGTCTGCGCCCGCCACAATGTTGTAGCCCCCGTGCTGCTTAAATAAGTCCATGATCCAGATTCCGCGGCCTCCGCAGCCGAGCAATGCCAGGTCAATTTTGGAGTTGGCACGGGAGCCACGCACCAGCTCCGGCTTTACGAACGTAAACGAAAGAGCAGCGGCACCTGCGCCGGCAATGAACTTGCGACGACTAACTATATCTTTACTGCTGCCCTCGATTGAAACTTCTGGCTTTTGTAACATTTTGGCAATCCTCCTTTTCTGTCAAACCTTAATATAGGCTTCCCGCTTGATCTTGCCGGTGGAAGTCTTCTGAAATTCGTCTATTCTTATCTCCACGTGCTGCGAAGAGACCTTTTCAAAGCCGGATAATTGCCGGCTGTTTCTCTGACACTCATTGATGCTTTTCCAGACGAGTGCTTTGAGCATTTGCGGCTGCTCGACCAGATCAGCGTAGGAAAGGTTAGTGCGCGCCTCTATGGCTTCCCAGGCCGGCTGCACGATTGCCTTTATGGCTTCCTGGACAATGCCGGTCGAATCCACCTGGTAGCCGGGAACTACCAGGACCTCCTTCACAAATCGAGCCTGAGAAAGCGCCGCTTCGACCAATTCAGGGTTCACCTTTTTTCCACCCGGCAGCACAATCAGATATTTTTTCCGCCCGGTAATGAAAAGGTTTCCATCTTCGTCGAGGTAGCCCAAATCACCGGTATGCAGCCAGCGGATGCCTTTATCGTCTACCCTGATAACTGCCTCGGTAGCGCGGGCATTCTTATAGTAGCCCTTCATAATACAGGGGCCGCCCAGACAAATTTCGCCCTTTTCGCCGGGCTGGGAAATCTGATTTCTCTCGTTGACAATCTGGACAGTTAATGTAGAAATTGGCTTTCCTACAGAACCTAATCTTCGCGGACTTTCATTAAATCCATAAACAGGCGAATTCTCAGTCGTGCCGTAGCCTTCGTACAATAGCAAGCCTCTTCTCCAGAACACATTTAGCACCCACTTTGGCACCGGCGCTGAGCCGGAAAGGAAGAACCGAAGCCTGTCCCAGCCGAGCTTCCGCACGACACTTTTGCCAACCATTTTCTGTGCGCAGCGGTCGAAAAGCCGCAGCAACGGGTTCTTCTTTTTCCGTTTGGCAAGACCCTCTTCGATGTTTTTAGCCAGGACTGTATAAAGAGCCGGCACCGCAACGAAAATGGTTATCTTCCTGTCCCTCATTAGCTCGGAAATCTGGCGATATTTGTTAGTGTAGATGTTGGCTGCGCCGACACAAAAAGGCAGAAATTTCCCGACAGTCAGACCGAAAGAGTGATGCGGCGGGAGTATGTGCCCAAGTCTGTCTTCGTCGGTGATTCTTATTTTATCGACCGAACCCTCGATGTTGGCAATCAGATTGGCGTGAGTTAGCTCCACCTCTCGCGGGTCGCCGGTAGTGCCGGAGGTGCACAGGATTATGGCGGTATCCTCTGCTTGAACCTGCGGAGCAATCTTGGCCAGGAATTGGCTGGCATCTTGTGAGGCGTCGAGGACGGGAACTCGCGTCATCTCAACAAAGTCCAGGCCGCGTCCACGCCCAAAGTCTCGCAACTCCTGCCGGGCATCGGCATCCTGATAATCGTCCGCCATAACAACCGCGCGACAGTCGGTATGGCTGATGTGATTCTTAACTGCCTCGACCAGCCTTTCCGGGTCGATTAGCACCGGCACCGCGCCGGCAAGCACAATCCCCCAAAGAGCCACGTCCCAGTCTATGCGATTTTTGCCCAGCACCGCGACTTTGTCTTTTGTCTTTATGTCCGCCGCTTGAACAAGCCACAGTGCAAAACCCTGTGCCCTGGTTTTTAACTGCCCAAAGGTCAGCTTTTCCTCTCGTTCTGCTCTGACGATTTCCAAGCATACCTTTTCCAGCAGTTCAACCCTTCCCACAGTATGGTGGAAAAGGTCGATTAAGGTTCGCAACCTATGCCTGCCCTGAGCCCTTCGACTGCGCTCAGGGTAAACTCCGTCGAAGAGTTGGCTGTGCATTTTGCATCCTGCTCCTTCGTAAGGCCACAAGTTCCGCAAACTCTAACTTCCGCCGGCCAATATGGCAAGACTTTTCCTTGCACAGGTCTCGATTTTTGACTGTCGCGATACAAAGCCCGGCTTTTTTACCGCTGAGGTCGCAGAGTTCGCAGAGAAAGATCCCGTTTATTATCTTCATCTCAGCTCAGCGCTCTCTGCGTACTCTGAGGTTAATACGCCGCTTTTCACCGCTGAATGCGCACCCCCCCGCTCCTATCTTCCTGCCGGAAGACACGGGGTGCACCTGTTCTGACTGCCGCGCCGGCAGTCAGTGTCATGGCTTGGCCTGACGAGCGGCTTTTTTCTGCTTCTGCCCTTGTTTCTCGCGCTCAGCCCGCTTGCGTGCGCGATCCCGCTCCGCGGATTGCTGCTCGGCGGAAATCGTCTTGCCGCCGGCCGGATTGAGCTTATCCAGCACCGCCTGCAGCCGCTTGCGGGCGGCCACCGCAGCCTTATCCCCGGAATCGGCCGGCACAAGTTCCTCGACAAAAGGAGCGTCCTTCATATCGAACAGCTCGCCGGCCTGGTTGAGCTTCCATCCGTCATCGCGGACATACCAGTTGCGGCCAAGCTGCACGAAGATCCACTCGCGCGGGTTGCCCTTTTTACCGCGAAGTTGAGGCGCGAAACTACGCCCGTCATACGTGATAGTCGCCGGCAGCTTCGCCCCCGCAACTTCCGCGAAGGTCGGCAACAAATCGCTGAAATCCACCAGGTCCTTGAGCACGCTCCCAGCCGGCGCGACGCCCTTCCAGTTGGCGATCAGCGGCACCCGCGAGCCGCCTTCCATCATCGTGCCTTTGTGCCCGTTGATCTGCCGACCGCCGATGGTGCCAGACTGTCCCGCCGTGCCGTTGTCGCCGGAGAAGACAATCAGCGTGTTCTGGCGCAGCCCCAGCCGGTCCAGTTCCGCCACCAGCGCGCCCACCTGCTTATCAAGATAGGTGACGTTGTCATTGTACAGGGTCACCGGGTCTTTTTCCTCCGGCTTGCTGTCGGGCGTGCGGAGGATAGGGCCATGGACCAGGTGTGAAGCGTAGTAGAGGTAGAACGGCTTGACCGGCGATGTCCCGCTCGGCGCATGCCGGCGCAGGAAATCCACCGCGAATTCGTGCGTGACATCGGGGTAATAGATCTCCTTATCTATTTCCACGAGCTGTCCGTTCTTGGTGTAGCTCTTTTGCCAGTACCAGCCGCCTGCGGTGGGATCGGTAATATACTCGCCGAAGCCCCAGTCGGCGGGCGCTTCTCCCATCTGCCTCCACTTGCCGACGTGGCAGGTATCGTAGCCGGCCTCCGTCAGAATCCGAGCCAGCGGATATTCATCCTTAGAGACCGGCTGCCCGGCGGTGGGATTTGTCAGGCCGCCCGTCCGAAAGGGATAGCGACCGGACATAATCTGGCAACGCGTCGGTCCACAGAGTGGAGTCGAATAGCATAGCTCGAACCGGATGCCGCCGCTGGCCAGCGCATCCAAATTGGGGGTGCGCCCCTTGTGGCGGTCCGAGCCGTAGCATCCCACGCCATCGAGGCCGTAGTCGTCAGATAGAATGAAAACGATGTTGGGCCGACCGACCGGCTTGATCTGCTGGCCGCTCGTCATCACGCACGCCGTGGGCCCGACCAACGATGCGACCGCCCCGGCAGCCAGCCCATTCCGCAGAAACTCTCTTCGCGACAAGCTGTTCATGATTGTTCTCCTTGTTTAGCAAACAAATGAAATCCTGTACATTTGCCCTTGATGTTCCACGTTAAAGCTAACGGGCAAGAACTTTTGTATTATTTCCATATTCGTTCGAAGGTGAGTGGAAAGCTCATTGGTAGTATAGCAGCCGCGTTTTGCCAGCGCCATATAAATCAGAAGCTGGTCGGCTAAAAAATGATCAATCGCTGCTCCACTGGCTAAGAAATCTCTGGCCTGGGCAACAACCTCGCCAACCACCTCTTGAGATGGTTTACCGCGCATCCCAAACGCGGTAAAAACCGCTGTTCGGCTGCTGCCGCAAAGGCGAACCATCACACAATTGCCTGCTCCGGCGGAGTCGGTAACCTCGATGTGCTCAATGTCCCGCAAGTCCAGTCCGCTTTCGGATAACAGCCTCTTCTGCCGCTGGGCGATATGGGCAGGAAGCCTGGCCGTGTAAATCCGGGCATAGACTTTCGCCTGCTCAGCCGGCCCGCAGAAGTCAATTTTCTGGCTCGTATTTTTCCGCCGTGGCTGAACACTAATTGTCATTTTCCCGCCGCCGGCAGGAAAAAAGCCGGGCTTTATTAACCTGCAATTGGCCTGGAAACCAGCGGCAGCAATAGCCGGCAGAAAAGTCTCGCAAAGAAAATCAAAAGGCGGTGCCATTGGATTATGAGTGCCGCCGCTTACGGTAACTGTGGACGGCTGCCCGGCCAAAAATAAAGCCGGCAAAACGGTTTGAATTACCAGCGATGCGGACCCAGCCGAACCAATATCGAGGTAGAAATCGCCGCCCCGCAGCCGGCCAGGCTGAAAATCCAAAACCTTTGACGCCAATGTTGCTCCCTGGCATTTTGCATCGCAGATTCCGCAGGCAGCTTCGACACAGACAAGGTGCTGCTTTGCCAGACCCGGATTGCGCCGGGCGGCCCGAATGTTGTCGATGTGCAGGGCTTTGCCGGTTATGCAGGATAACGCCAGGCTTGTGCGCAGTATCTGTCCGCCCCCTTCGCCCGTGCTGCCATCAATATAAATGGTCTCCATACAACTCACCCCGCGGCACCGGCAATATCCGCGGTAATGTCACCGACTACAAGGCAGCGAATTTGCCCGACATCCAACGGCGGAGCCTTAACTACTACAATTTTGCCATCCTGCTGCACATCGGTTATTACGCCGATAGCTACATCGCCGCCTTTTTCATCTCTCAGGCCAACTAAGCGATTGACCAGACCTGCCGTGAAACCGCAGGCTGAATATTTAGCCCCGCAATTTGTTGCGGGGTTCGCGCCTTCCACCCGGTGCTGGGCGCTGGACAACCGGCAACTGGCCTGGACTGCCATATCAGTAACGTTGATATTGTAGTGACGGGAATCACGAAAGTATCTGTTGAATTGGCTCTGCCGATAGCGGCGTCTCTCTGGCGGGGATTTGACTGGTATATCTAAGGGACAGTGAATCTGCTCAAGCCGGCAGCTAAAAGTCTTCAGGCCGACGAGGATGTCACTTACTTCGTCGCTGCGCTGGACGGCCAGGATTAGTCCCGGCTTCAATATCTGGTGCACCGTCCACCACAGAGCTGCTGCCGCCGGGCCGCGTATGAAACCGGGCGTATCAATTATGATCATCTCCGTGACTCTGGATAACGCCTCAGCGCCCTGCGCAAGGCCTGCGGTAAGTTGCAGCAGATGGCCAACTGGCGTCACGTCCCCGACGAAAGCGATGCCTGCGACGGCAAGCTGCGACAGTTCAACCTGCCCCGACAAGTCGGGATCGATAACGGCCCAGCCGACTGTCGCGGGCGGCCCGATATGGGACTGGCCGACATCAGCATCAATAATGCCGACCCCGCCGGCAGCAGTCGTTGCCAACCGCTTTGCCAGAGCAAGTGCCAGCGTAGTTTTGCCCGTATCGACCGCTCCGAGAATCAAACAGATGCCTCCGCCTTCGGCGGATAGCAGCCCTCGGTCCAAAAGCTGTTGTGCGGTCTTATCAGCCCAATCGTGTGACATCGAAGCCCCTACCTCGCGGTTACCGCCGACAATAGCCGACCGGCACCATGTAAAGTGGTTCAAGGTGACTCGGCAACTCAAGAACTTTGCTGACAGAGTCATCATCAAAAGCCCCCACGGCGACAGAACCAAGTCCTAAAGATTCCGCCTGCAAATGGACGTTCTGAGCCGCATGCCCAGCCTCCATATAAACATAGCGAATGCCTCGCTGACCGTAGCGGCCTGTTGTCCTGGCAAACTCAGCTGCAAAGACCAGTGTCACTGCGGCAGCCGCAATAAATTCCTGTCCCCAGGCAGCAGCGGCAAGCCGGGCACGTAGGTCCTGGTCGGTGAGCCTCTGCAGAGCATGTTTGCCGGGCAAATAGTGGAAAAAGCCTTGCTCGGTCACGACAAAAAGCTCCAGCGGATAGGTCGCTCCAGCGGATGGTGCGGTGCGATACCTGCTGCGGACGTCCTGACCCTGCGCCGCCCAGGCCAACTGCCCGATTTGCTCGAGCGTAAGTGACTTCGATGCAAAATCTCGCTGCGACCGCCGAGCAGCGATAGTCTGCTCAAGCGGTATCGAGCCTTTGAGATCCGGCTGGGGAAGAGTAACTATTGTATCCATTTTTCAACCAACCACTCGTGACAATATCTAGCGGCTCGCCAATATTCAACTATCCATTATAGCTGCCGGACAGAGGATTTCCATTTTCAAGCCCCTGCTGTCAGATTCAGGATTCTCCGGCAGAGTCTTGGCCTTTCCAATAACCGCCTGGCCGCCCGTCCACCCGGCTGCAACCGCATCCAGAATATCATCCGGCCCCACTTTCCTCGGCTGCCGGACTTGGGCTACGAACTGCTCTAAGTCCGAAAACATCGCCGATAACAGTATTATCCGTTCGGTTCGGCCAGCCAGCTTTTTCTTATTATGTTCTGCCGGCTTGCCGCCGCCCAGCGCCCAGAACGAAAGCTCAGGATGAATTTCACGCACCCGCTGCTGAAGCTGCGGAGTCATTGCCAGGTCAACCTCGCGGATCTTGCCCACTGTGAAAAAGCTCTGCCAGTTCAGCATCCATTTACACCCGCAACTTTCAATCTTCTATCTACTTTCCTGTCGGGTCACCGTGACATCGCTTGCAAGATTTCGGCAACAATCCTATCACGATTTTGGCGCGTCAAGCTAAACAGTTCTACGCCCGCGATTTGCTTTACTTCGGAAATTAGCCCGCTGCCCTTTTGCGCCACAGTGGCTAAGACGGATTTTTCAGATGCGAAAAGTATGCGCAGGGCAGCGACGAATTTCCCGGATAAGCATTCCATCTTGCCAATCTCGTCTATGACGAATAGGTCTGCATCGTTCTGCTCAATATCTAAGACCGGCACGACAGACTTCTCAAAGCCTGCAACATCCACGCCATATTTGCCGACTTTGGCGCAGCTTTTGATGTCAACGTGCGCCAGTATTCCGGTTGCGCCATCCAGCCTGGTCCAGCTAAAGCCTTTGCGCGAACCCGCTTCGCGAATCTCCTGCGTATAAAAGCCTGCGACCTTTTTGCAGTTCACCTTTTCTATAATTTCCATCAGCGCGGTGGTTTTTCCGCAGCCAGGCAGACCGGCTAACAATATTTTGACAGCCTGTGATGACATGGTTACAATAGTAAATCCGAATATCTAAATTCTAAATCCTAAACAACTCCAAATGAGCAAAATCCAAAACTTGTATGTGCCTACGCAGGTATCCAAACGTTTAGAACATTTGACATTCGGATTTTGACATTGTTTAGAATCCATTGGCTTCGCTCAGGACAGGTTTAGGATTTCGTGCTTGGGATTTGAAATTTCGGATCTTCCTGCCAGGGTCAGGCTAATGTTCTCTGAGCCAGTGCAATGCCATAATCGCAAAGTCTGCGAAATCAACTTTGCAGTCGCCGTTTATGTCGCCGGTGACAATCGTTTCGCAGACCGGTTCGCCAGAATACGATTTGCTGGCCTCGGCTGTGCCGCCGTAGGCGCCTATATTGATTCTCCCGCCGTTTGGAAAGGGCTCATAACCGATGGGACTCATCGGATCACCTGCATCAATACATGGGCTGGTGACATCATCCTTGATCCAGCTTTGAGTCTTCGCGTCCCATCGGCCAGCCTGCGATTTTAGGTGATAATCGCCATCGACCCACAGATCATCGTTAGGATCGTCGGGTGTCTCATTCGGGTCCCAGTGGCCGGGGTTTGCAAAGCAGGGATCGGTGTTGAGATTGCCGGTGCCGGCATATCCTGATTGAACATCGCAGAAGGCCACATCAATGGTTGAGCCGGCTGAGTCGAATACTTCGTTGCCGCCATCCCAGAGGATTGAGCTGGTAAGCTGGACTATGGAGGGTTCCCAGTCACAGGCCAGCGAGGTTCCCTTTTTGGCGAGGTTCTGTGCGAAGGTACAGTCGGAGACCGATGGCTGCGAGCCATAGCAGTAGAAACCGCCGCCAGACTGGGCTGCATAATTGCCTGTGAGCGTGCAGTTGACGACGAGCAGGCGTCTATTGGAGCCGCTGTAGAGGCCTGCGCCCTCGTAGGCCGAGTTGCCGCTGATGGTGCAGTGGGCTATCAACGTGGCGCTGTTAGGGTCATCATACCACGCGCCGTTTGTGCAGACAGCTCCGCCTCGGCTGGCTGAATTGGCCCCGAAGGTGCAGTCTCGCAGTGTGATGTTGTCGCGGAAATTGCTGTAGATGGCGCCGCCATCGGCAGCGTAGTTGGATGTGAAGGTAGAGTCTGTAACGACAAGGTAGCTGCTGGCGCTACTGCAAATAGCTCCGCCAAAGGTGTAAGCACGGTTGTCTCGGAAGGTGCAGTCTGCCAGTGTGGGCCTGCCGCCGCCCGTGCATATTGCGCCGCCGTTGTCATTGACGCGGTTGCCGGCGAAGGTGCACCGGGTGATAGTCGGGCTGCCGTTGGAATTTGAGATAGCGCCGCCCCAGTCCGCCAGATTCTCTATGAAGCTGCAATCTGTGAGGGTGGGATTGGAGTTAACGTTGGATATAGCGCCGCCATCATACTCGGAATCGTAGCCGGTGGCGACATTGTTCCGGAACAGGCAGCCGGTCAGGGTTGGATGGCTGTCAATGTTGTAGGTTGCGCCGCCGGCGCTATGGTTATTGCCGCCGAAGACAATATTTTCTATGAACTTGCAGTTGCGCAGCAAAGGGTTGCTGCTGGAGTTGAAGATTGCCCCTCCACAATTGCCCATAGCCACATTTCGGACAAATGTACAGTTGATAATTTTCGGACTGCTGTGGGTATTCGCAATCGCTCCGCCATTGCCGCTGCCATGGTCGGGTATGCCAACGTCAACAGCATTCATTATGAACATACACTCAACAAGAGTGGGACTGCCATATTCATTATATATCCCTCCACCCTGAGCATGACTTTCATAACCATAAGCAGAGTTCTTCAAAAACGTGCAACTTTTCACGCTCGGACTTCCCTTGATGTTGCACATTCCGCCGCCCCCACTCTCAGTGGCACAGCCGCCGGTAATCGTAAAACCGTCCAGCACTGCCGTTTCATCCGTGCTGCTGCCTGTTACCACATGATAGTTATTGTCCATCCTGCTCGGTTCGCGTGGCAAACAACACGGGTCGCTAATATCGACATCGTTGCCTCTTATGTCGCCGCTCAGAAGTGTCTCGTACAAATGGATATCACGTGCGTTGGGGTCTAGCCGGCCAAAGCCAGCATAGCCGCCTTTGAGTGAGACGCCGTTCACGAGCTGAAACGTCGCCTCTTGGTCCCCAGGTGCCTGGTCTTTGCCTTGGTCCGGCTTGTATATACCTTGAGCTACGCGGATTTCTACGGGCTTCTGCGAGTCGTTTGCATCGGATAGGCCATCCTGAAGATAAACATGAGCATTCGCCCAGCTTGTGCCGTCATTTGCCCCTGTGGCGTCGCCATCCACGTAAATGACTTTCCCTGAAACCGGCCAGGCGGATATTAGTACCAGGAGCAAGAGTATAGCAACGCGCTTTAGCTCCATGGTCATTTCCTTCCTATCTATACCAGTCGATCCACGAGATTTTACATTCCACTTTGAGCAATTCTATGGCCGGCGGCAGGAATGTAACATAAACTTCGTCGCCGACGACATCGAACTTAAAGTATGTGCCGGTCTGAACCTTCGAGGGGCCTTGCCATTCCAGCGAAGTATTAGCCCTGGTGAAATACCCAAGCTCAGCACCTTTGAACGGCTCGCCGCTCAACATCACGCAAGGGGCGGCAAACGTGAAACTCTCAAGCATCGGTGGCATACCCGGCGACGTCCGGATTGCCAGAATCAGTGCCTCGGGAAGGTCATCGGTTCTTGCTCTCATCGTGACCGATGCGATGTCTCCCACAATATGATAGCCGGGCAAATTCGGGTCATATCCTTCATACTGCTGCGACCATTCTGCCTTATCACCGAGGATTATTTGGAACGGCTCTTGCCCAGACCCGACATTGGTACGCCAGCTCGAAGCGAACTTCGCAAAATCGCCGAAGTTTACCATGGCGTCATAGTTCAGGTCTGCCTGAAGAAGTACGCCCTGGGCTAACCACATATCCGCCAGCACAAGCAAGTCGTTTGCATCGACCACGTCATTGTGGTCAAGGTCGGCAATATTACCAACAACTGACAGGGACATACTGGCTTGGGGCGTGCCACCGAATGCGCCCATATTTATGCGTTGGCCGTGCGGCCACAGTTCCGCAGTCCAGTCTGAGCTGGGGTCGCCAGTATCGATGCAGGGACTTGTGACATCGTCTTTTACCCAGGTTTGCGTCTTGGGGTCCCAGTGACCTGCCTGGGACTTCAGGTGGTAGTTGGGGTCAACAAATTGAGGGTCGGCATCAATGTTTCCTTCGAGCCAGGTTACAGTGGAATCGGGGACGCTTCCCTGTTGCGAAATTGAGACGCTGGCCCTGCCACCTTCAATGTCGCAGTATTTTACAGTTATATGAGAGCCGGCATTGGGTTCACCATCAAGCTGCTGACTATCGGAGACGCTTATGGTTGTCTGGCAATCCCACACGATACAATTGATTATAGTTGCAGTCCCGCCACCTTTTGTCAAAAAGTATGGGGAGCCGGCCCTGCCCAGGTCAAAAAGCTTGATCCCGGAACCGGGAGAAACATCTTTGATCGTATTGTTCACCAGCATGGCCGTGCAGGTGTTTTCCACCGCGATGCCAGCGTTGGAACAGTTGTAGATGAGGTTGTTGGCAACAATCGGAGAGCATTTGTCACGTAGAACGATGGCGTGGTCGGTAGAGCCTTTGATGACGTTTCCAATAATGATAGCCGAACACTTCGTCGGATTGATGCGGTCTTCATTTACCGGGACATCAAAGAGGTTGTTTCGTATTAGAGGCGGCGGTGTGCTCTCACCCCACAGGTCAACGTCGTCGTTGTCGCCATTCTTGTGCTGAAAATAGCAGTCCTCTACCAGAACGTATGAGTATCTGGTGTGAATGCCCTGTCCGATGTCGAGAAACCGGCAGCCTCTGATATTCGCGGATGAGTCTCCGGGGTAATTCGCATCATCTGACATAACGGCTATGGCATCTCCTTCCCCCCCCGCAGAGGGCAAATTCTGAAAGACGCATTTTTCGAAATCAACATGAGAAGAGAGTAACACAATTGCCTCGTGGTATAGGTATCTTCTTGGCCCCGGCACATAATAGTCCTGGTGCTCGCCTGCGCAGTCGGCATACTCGAAGATACAATTTGTCAGGCGGCTGTCAGCGGCGTCGGCGAACCTAATCTGTTTCCACCTTATGCCGCTGGCCGTGCGCGTGAAGCGGATTTGGCTGGCATCGGTGCCGTCAGCGAGGAGCTGTCCGTAGATGATGATAGACACTGCGTTTTTCATCTGGACTGTTGTCCCCGGCTCAATCGTCAATACTATGCCGGCTGGGACCGAAACGATATCTTCAAGAGTAACGACTCCGGACCACGTGGTATCCTCGGTCAGTTCCGTGCCAACAACGACCTGGGGTGACAGTGTGCACGGAAGTGCCAGGAAATAGAACAATACTTTCACAGCCCCCAACAGACCAATTTGTCGTTGCATTATTACCCTCCTTAAAAACAATACGACTACACGGACAATATTATGTCATAATTGGGGCGATCAGTCCAGAGAATTCACGAATGGCATTTGAATATCCCCGGTGCGATTCGAACGCACAACCTTTGGCTCCGGAGGCCAACGCTCTGTCCAATTGAGCTACGGGGACGCAATCCCGACAGCCGTCAGAAGGCAGAAGTCAGAAGTCAGAAGTCAGAATTCTGTCGTCTGTCCTTTGATTGTAAATTTTCAATTGTCGATTGTCAATTTATTCTGTCCCACACATCAGGCACGCCTGCAGACCTCCGCTATGGCAGGTATAGAAAAGTCGGCCATTGGACACGACCGTCCCGATACACTCGCTCGGATCGAGGCGCGGCCCTGAAGATACCAGCCTGATGTCAGCGGCATTTGACAAATCATAGATGTCCATATTGGAGCCGAGCAGATACGGCTGCGAGAGTGTGAAGCGTGTGCATTTATAGCCCTGGCTAAGAGTCTGAAGGATTTTGCCCGTGCTCTTATCCAGCAAAAAGCCGTTCTTATATTGGGCATGCACAAACAAGAATTTGGGCGCGATCGTGACTACGTGAATGGCTTCGCGAACGGGGTCAGACTCCCAGATCAGTGAGCCGGTCTTTGCGTCTATGCACCAAACGAGGCTGTTGCCGCCCTGGAGCTTGTTGTATCCGCCTAAGTATAGACGCCCGTCCTGGCCGCAGATGGTGCAGCCGCCGTGAATAAAGTAGCGCGTCGTCAGCCAAAGAACCTGGCCGGTCTCCGGGTTAATAGCCGCAGTCAGGCCCTTTGCGCTGGGAAGCCCACGCTTACTCGTTGCCGAATAGCCGAAATAGCAGGAGTAATAAAGCGTTCCATCCATTAGACACACCCCGGCATCGTCACCTCCGCTGCCGAACTCGGAAAAGTCCCTCGTCCAGATTTCCTTGCCCGTATCCACATCGTACGCCCTCAGCAGGGGTTTGTGACTTCTGGGAAAACTGGGGTTATCCTGGTGCTCAAAAAGCCAGTCTATTCTTTCGCCAGCGTCATTTGGAGCGTATTTGCCATACCGGCCCGTGCCAAACATGTAAATGGCCAGGTTCTTGTACACTACCGGAGGTAATTGCCTGTTCCAACTGGGCGAACCGGAGAAAGGCGCCTCCCACAACAACTTGCCCGTTGCTGCATCCAGACATCGCAGGCAGCATCTCTCGATGCCTGCCTGGGGAACCAACAGCCGTTCCTTGTAGTAGAGAGGGGAGGTATAACAGATATGCACGCCTAGAAAGTACCGCCGCCACAACAGGCGTCCGGTCTCCTGCTCTACGGCGAAGATTTGCCCTTCTGCGGTGTGCGTGTACATCCGCCCGCCGCCGAAAGTGGAAAAGTGCTTTGCGGTCCCTTCGTACCGGCGAA
>Ga0299912_10000795_pt1 | contig 25839 bp, 21 predicted proteins | sample RVTome_2_FD_207667 | JGI IMG/M metagenome (GOLD analysis project Ga0299912, IMG submission 207667) | Soil microbial communities from uranium-contaminated site in the Upper Colorado River Basin, Wyoming, United States - RVT95D214 (version 2) ... | reverse complement strand
CGCATACGAGGCGATACCTTCGAGATTCAACCGGCATATCAGGAGACAGCTCTGAGAATCGAACTGTGGGGAGATGGGGTTGAGCGCATAGTGGAGGTTGACCCTTTGACTGGTGAAGTGCAGGCTGACCGGGATCAAGTGGATATTTACCCGGCAAAGCACTTCGTCACCTCCCGCGAAAAGTTGTTGGCCGCAATCGAGGATATCAAAGCCGAGCTGGAGGAAAGATTAAAGGAATTAAGGAGCCAGGAAAAATTGGTCGAAGCCCAGAGGCTCGAGGCCCGGACCAACTACGATATTGAGATGCTTCAAGAGGTCGGGTACTGCACCGGCGTAGAAAATTACTCCCGGCATCTTCAGCGGCGAGCGCCGAGAAGCATGCCCTGGACTCTATTGGACTACTTCCCTGATGAGTTCCTGTTGTTCATCGATGAATCACATATGACTCTGCCACAGATAAGAGGGATGTACCACGGCGATATCTCTCGTAAGCGGACATTAGTTGATTATGGCTTTCGTCTCCCTTCGGCCTTGGATAACCGCCCATTGAATTTTGAGGAGTTCGACCAGCATATTAACCAGGTGATCTATGTCTCTGCAACTCCCAAGCCTTACGAGTATGAACATAGTCAGCAAGTGGTCGAGCAATTAGTCCGACCGACTGGCTTGCTCGAACCTACCGTGGAAGTCAAGCCGGTCAAGGGGCAGATTGATGACCTTATTCATCAGATAAGAAGCCGGGTCGCCATGGGGGAACGCTGCTTGGTAACTACGTTGACCAAGCGGATGGCGGAGGAACTGAGCGATTACCTGAGAGAAATGGAGATCAAGACCCATTATCTCCATTCGGATGTGGAGACTCTAGAGCGAGTGGAGATTCTCCGTGATCTGCGTCTGGGCGTCTATGACGTGGTGGTGGGCATCAATCTCCTTCGTGAGGGGTTGGATTTGCCCGAGGTGAGCCTGGTAGCCATACTGGACGCCGACAAGGAAGGCTACCTCAGGTCCGAGGAGGCGCTCATTCAGACCATGGGACGTGCTGCCAGACACATAAATGCCCATGCCATTATGTATGCTGATACTGTTACCCAATCCATGCAGAAGGCAATGGAAGAAACTCGTCGGCGGCGCCAGGTTCAAGAAGCCTACAACAAGCAGCATGGCATCACTCCTCAGGGAATAAGAAAGGCCGTCAGAGACATAAGCGAGAGAGTTCGGGCCGTAGCTGAGACAAGAACTCCCTATTCGGCTACCTCCATTTCCAGGGAAGAAATGTTTCAACTCATAAAGCAACTAGAATCGGAGATGAAGGCGGCGGCCAGGAATCTGGAATTTGAAAAAGCCGCCATGATTCGCGACCGGATTATCGAATTAAGAAAGGACGAAGGCCTAGTTTCATTCTGACGAAATGATAGTCGGGCACTATTCACGAGAGATTTGGCCCGCTTAAGCTTAGTCCAGGTTGTCCTTCCCATTGCAGGAATCATCTCGGCTCATGTCCCGTCATGGTGTGGAACGATGGGTGTGAGTGTCTTCTGTCATTGAGAGTTAATGAGGCAACAGACTGTGGAAACAGCACCGGTGCTTTGCAGCAGATTCCTGACACACGGGACCGGCCCAACAGGATAGGACCAAAGTAATGGAGCAATGGGTACGAATGGGTGATTGACGTTATTCAATACACACACCTATATTAGTAGTATGTTTTGGCATAGTTGAGTATTCTCGGTGAAGGATAACATGTCTGTTGTGATTAATGAGCGGACCTACTACCGGACAGCTGAGGTTTGCCGGATGGTTGGTATCAGTAGAAATACCCTCTTCAGGTGGCTGAAGGAAGGGATAGTCTCCGATGTCGAGTACCGGGACTGCCGGGGTTGGAGGTTATTTACTTCAGCTCAAGTGGAGGCCGTTAGGACGAAGACCAACCACGTTTTCGCGACAAGTCGGAGCGACTGAGGAGCCAAACGAATGAAATCAGTGATATCCACGGTCAAACGCAGAGACAATGATGTGCTGTTCAAGACTCTGAGCGAGGAATTGCCGGTTGGGGTCTGCATCATGCAGGATGGAAGGTTTTGCTATGTCAATCGCACCTTCCCAATTGCCATCGGTTACACAGTGGATGAATTGATGGGAAAAGGCTCCTTGGAGATTGTTGTCCCCGATGACAGGGAGATGGTGAAAGAAAACACGATGAGGATGTTGAAGGGGGAGCTACGTTCGCCATATCAATTCAGGGTCATCTGTAAGGACGGTGGCACCATCTGGGTTATGGGGACGGTCAGATCCATCCAGCACCATGGAAAACGCGCAGTTTTGGGGAATTACATGGAAATCACCGGGCGCAAGGAAACAGAGGAGGCGTTGAGACAGTCGGAGGAAAGATACCGGACTATACTGGAGGAGATGGAAGATAGCTATTTCGAGGTTGACCTCGGCGGACACTTGATTTATGTCAATAGGTCGACGTGCCGCAATCTGGGATACTCCAAGGAAGAGCTGATTGGAATGAGCTATAAAGACTTCACCGCTGAGGAGGATACTGAATCCGTATTTCGAGTCTTTGGTGAGGTGTACCAGACCGGCATGCCAAATAACGGCCTCTCCTGGAAAGTCATCCGCAAAGACGGGACCCCGAGGTTTGCCGAAGCATCGGTCTCTCCTCTGAAAAATCACAAGGGCGAGATTACCGGGTTCCGCGGCGTTGGGCGTGACATAACTGAGCGTAGGAAGGCAGAAGAGGCGCTAAGGCAATCTGAAGAGAGATATCGAACTATACTGGAGGAGATGCAAGATAGCTATTTCGAGGTTGACCTCGGGGGACACTTCACATTTGTCGATGGTTCGGTGTACCGCAACTTGGGATACTCCAAGGAAGAGCTGATTGGAATGAGCTATAGAGATTTTACCGCTGAGGAGGATACTGAATCCGTATTTCGAGTCTTTGGTGAGGTGCACCAGACCGGCATGCCAAATAACGGCTTCTGCTGGAAAGTCATCCGCAAAGACGGGACCCCGGGGTTTGCCGAAGCATCGATCTCTCTTCTGCGAGATGTCAAGGGCGAGATTGTTGGGTTCCGTGGCGTTGGGCGTGACATAACTGAGCGTAGGAAGGCAGAAGAGGCGCTAAGGCAATCTGAAGAGAGATATCGAACTATACTGGACGCGATGCAAGAGGGCTATTACGAGGTGGACATAGCGGGCAACTTCACTTTCGTCAACGATGCAATGAGCCGCATCCTTGGCTATTCACGAGATGAATTGATTGGACTGAACTACAAGACCTATACTCCTGCAGAGGCCGTGAAGCCTATTCTTGAGGCGTATAACCGCGTGTACCGGACGGGTGAGCTCTTGAAGTCGTTTCCTATGCCGGAGATCAGGAAGGATGGAACGCGCATACTCGCTGAGGACTCGGTTTTTCCATTGCGGAATGAGAAAGGAGATGTCCTGGGGTTCCGTGGTATTAGCCGGGATATTACCGAACGCAAGAGAATGGAGGAAGCACTACGACAAAGTGAGGAGAACTATCGAATGTTGTTCGATAACTCGGTAATAGGCACGATCGTCCTGGATGCCGAAACTATGAGAATAGTGATGGCTAATCAAGCCGCTGCCAGATTATTCGAATTTGATTCCGTAGAAGAAGGCATTGGACTGAATCCGCTTTACTTGATTGTTCCGGAAGACAAGGAAAGGGTTATCAACGCTGTTACCAAGGAGTTGTTTGAGCAGGACTTGCGCATGACTCACGAGTTTCGAGCAATAACCAAACGTGGTACAAGAATATGGATAAGTGCGACAGGTGCCAGGATCATGCATGAAGGAAAACTAGCGGGTTTGATTTCCTTTACGGATATCTCTGAGCAAAGGTCGCATCGCGATCGGCTTGTGATGACCGACCGACTGGCTTCCCTTGGTGAAATGGCATCCGGTGCCGCCCACGAGCTCAACAATCCGCTCACAACCATTATCGGTTTCTCGCAATTGCTTCTGCGGAACGAAGTTCCCGACGGTATCCGTGAGGATTTGAAACTAATCAATAGCGAGGCTGAACGGGCTGCCGACGTAACTAGGAATCTCCTGACATTCGCCGGAAGGCACCCACCGATGCAGAAACTTAACCAGATAAACAACATCATCGAGGACGTCCTGAGATTGCGTGTCTACGACCATAAAGCGAGGGGTATCGAGGTAGAGAGGCAGCTTGCCCTCGACCTTCCTGAGGTCATGGTTGACTACTTCCAGATGCAGCAAGTCTTCATGAACATAATTATCAACGCTGAGTATTTCATGATAAATGCCCATAACAGAGGAACGTTAGCCATCACTACCAAAGAAGAGAACGACACCGTAGTGATTCTATTCACCGATGACGGCCCGGGTATTCCGCCGGAGAATCTGGGCCGGGTATTTGACCCATTCTTCACCACCAAGGAGGCGGGAAAGGGCACAGGGCTTGGACTGAGCATCTGTCATGGCATAGTGACTGAACACGGCGGACAGATATATGCTAGGAGCCAGCTGGGCAAGGGAACTACGATTGTTGTTGAATTGCCTGTTGAAGGTGAACGCCGATCGTGAAGGTAGATATGAAACAGATTGGTCTTGGCGAAAGAGGGAGCTTTGTGGTTAGAGACAACAAAACGCCGGGGACAGCCACCACAAATCTCTTGACCAAGGAGGAGTGACCGCATGTCTGATCAACGAGAAACATTGCTCATTGTTGACGATGAACCCGGGATCAGGAGGCTAGTTCGCCAGATGCTATCCCAGGAAGGCTATCACTGCAAAGAAGCAGATAATGCTGAGCGAGCTTTGAACCTGCTTACGACCGACTCGATTGCTCTAGTTCTTCTGGACATAAGGATGCCCGGTAAGTTGGGCACCGAACTCCTTCCAGAGATAAAGGCTGGCTATCCTGACACATCAGTTGTTATGGCTACGGCTCTCGGCGATATGAATCTTGCGATAAAATGCCTGAAACTGGGCGCTGATGACTACATTTGTAAGCCCTTCAACCTGGAAGAACTTTTGCTCGCTGTCAAGAGATCTCTCAACAAAAGACATCTCGAGCTCGAAATCAGGGAGTATCAGCGATATCTGGAGGACAGGGTTGAAGAGCAGACCGGGCAGCTCAGAAAACTCTTCTTGGGTGCCATAGACGCGTTGGTGTTCGCTCTCGAAGCCAAGGACGAATACACCGGCGGACACTCTAAACGGGTGAAAGAAATAGCCTTAGCCATTGGCAATGAACTTGGCCTATCTGCGCAGGACATGGAAAACCTGCGCTGGGGGAGCCTGCTGCATGACATTGGCAAAGTTGCAGTCGATCCGGCTATCCAGAATAAGCCCGGCAAGTTGACACGTGAAGAATACGAACACATTATGACTCATGTTCGTGTTGGAGCCGAGATTGTGCAGCCGCTGGTTAATGAGAAGATTACCGAGATGGTAGAACACCATCACGACCATTACAATGGGGGCGGTCTTCATCAACTTATAGTCGGGGATGATATACCACTTGGAGCCAGAATCCTGGCTGTAGCCGACGCCTTTGATGCTATGATGCGCGATCGGCCCTACCGTTCTGCCATGTCCATCACACAAATTATAGAAGAGATCAAGCGTTGCGCAGGCACTCAATTTGATCCTGTCGTTGTCGCTGCATTCCTTAACACGGTGGGATTGACGAACGCATAACGTCAAAGCCCGCAGAATGATGGGTCTGGTATTGACCTGCAAGGCGTCGAACAACGACAAAACACTGCTACCCAAGCTGCCTTGTGGCGAGAATCAGGCTGTATGGCCAGTAGCCTGGATAAAAACGCAGAGATCAAAACGAAGCCTTCATAGCTCATCACGACCCCAAATAGAGCCTCCCCTTATAGTAGTGAATGGGTTGCCAAGAGCGGGTAAACCTCCTTTCTGCTGGAAGCTGGCTGGAAATCGCCCTTCCTCATCCTAGGAAGTGATGCTTTGCGAAAAGTCCTCTTTTCCACCCCCCAACATAAACAAGATGAGACCAGCGGCTTTCCGCCGCTTGTCATGTTCTGCTCGAAGATCTTCTGACGACAGGAATACCTGTCATCTTTAATGCCACAAACTCATTGGAGCATCATCGAGAGTATGTTTACCGTGTCGCCGACAGAGCCAGGGCTCATCCTAGTCTGGGTTGAAGGTGCCTCAGAAGTAGTGCGACAATGTCTTCTGGCCCGAGAATGAGCAGCCCTGCCCTGCGATGAGTCCGGAGCTGGACGGGAAATATATGACAGTATGAAACCTCGCAGAGAGAAGATCTCCCGCCATCACCTTGTCGTTGACACCTCACAAGACATTGCTGATGCACTCCATAGGATTGTGCGCGCAACAAATAGATGAAAAATAAAGATTTGCCCACCGACCTCTTCAATTCTTCATCGAAATAAAGTAAAATGAATGTTCTAAAATCTGCACATCTGAATGACTCCGAGGAAGATCTTTTGAGTTCCTGGGGGACCCGGGGCGAATTAGAACTGAATTGACTGGGTGCCCACGGAAAATGACAGGTCACCATGGGGTTGTTTAGGGAGACGAATCTTGAAGACCGAGGTTGTAGTTGGAGACATAGCCAAAATCGAAGCTGACGCCGTTGTAGCGGATGTATTTGAAGGCGTGGAAAAACCTGGCGGCGCCATTGCTGCTGTGGATAAGGCTTTGGACGGAGCTATCAGTTCTCTCATCGGTCGAGGTGAGATTAAGGGTAAGTTTGAAGAGATCAGCGTTGTGCATACGCTTGGGAAGATGCCTGCAAGGATAGTCGCTATCGTCGGGTTGGGCAAACGCCAGGATCTTAATGTCGATAAGATTCGCAGAGTGACAGGCCAATTTTGTCGGGCATTGCGTAAGTTGAATTGCCGCAAGATAGCCGCGTTGCCCCATGTTATTGACATGGGTGGTATTGGGCTCGAAGCTTCAGCCAAAGCAATGACTGAGGGCGCTCTTCTCGGGCTTTATGGCTTCACCAAATACAAGAAACCAGAATACGAAGATATCGACAAAATGCTGATAGTGGCAACAGAGGCGGAAGAAGTCCCAATCCTCGAGAGGGCAATTCACAACGGAAGGCTCCTGGCTGAGGCTACCAATCTGGCTCGGGATATGGTTAATGAACCGGCTAACTACATGACACCTACTAAGATGGCGGAGATAGCTAGAGAGATAGCCAGCAAACATAATTTGGAGTTTAAGCTCTTTGATCGAGAGGATATGGAGGCGATGGGCATGGGAGCACTCTTGGGGGTGGCGAAAGGCAGCAACCAGCCCCCTAAGCTAATAACTCTCGCCTACAAAGGAGATGAACATTCCGAAAAGACCATAGGCATTCTGGGCAAGGGCATAACTTTTGATTCTGGAGGAATCTCAATCAAGCCATCGGAGGGCATGGATGAGATGAAGGGTGACATGGCGGGTGCCGCCGCAGTTATGACAGCGCTTGGAGCCATTGCTCAGTTGGAACCGAAGATCAATGTCACCGCTGTTATTCCGGCTACCGAGAATTTGCCCAGCGGCACTGCTCTGAAGCCGGGAGATATACTGAAGGCCATGAATGGCAAGACCATAGAAGTGATAAGCACCGATGCCGAAGGAAGGCTTATCCTGGCTGATGCCTTGAGCTATGCCGTGAAACAAGGTCTGTCGCCTTTGATAGATCTGGCTACTTTGACCGGAGCTTGCCGAGTTGCCTTAGGCACCCTTTATAGCGGCGTCTTTGGCAATGACCAGAACTTGATAGACAAGGTCCTCAAGGCTGGGGAGAGAACAGGCGAGAGAATGTGGCAGATGCCCATGCCCGAGGAGTATAAGGAACAAAACAGAAGCGAAATTGCCGATATCAAGAATACCGGCGATAGGTATGGCGGAGCCATCACCGCGGCTCTTTTCTTGGCTGAATTTGTTGACAGTACCCCTTGGGTTCATCTCGACATAGCTGGCCCTCGTCTCTCGAACAAGGAGAGCGGATATCTAGTGAAAGGAGCCACTGGATTCGGAGTTAGAACCCTGGTCGAATTAGCTTTAGGCGAGGCAAAGACTCGGGAGGCCATATGAAAATAAAGTGGTTAGGTCATGCCTGTTTTCTGATCACCTCCAGAAGTGGTCTTAAAGTGATTACTGATCCTTATGTTGTGGGTGGGGGTATTGATTACTCTCCCATAAAGGAAACTGCCGATGTCGTTGTCGTGAGCCATGACCATGGCGACCACAATAACGTTTCGGCAGTACAAGGGAAACCGGAACTGGTTAGAGGCAACGGTGCCAAGTTTGTCAAAGGTATTCAGTTTAGGGGCGTCGCCACGTCTCACGATGCTTGTCAGGGCTCAGAAAGAGGGCCTAACACTGCCTTCTGTTTCACCATAGATGACCTGAAGCTTTGCCACCTAGGTGATCTGGGGCATGTGCTTAGCCCAGGACAGGAAACTGAGACTGGTACCGTGGATATACTGTTTGTTCCTGTAGGGGGCTTCTTCACTATTGAGGCCACCGTAGCCAGGCAGGTATGTGACCAACTGAAACCGAGAATAACTATCCCCATGCATTTCAAGACGTCTAAGTGCGCTTATCCCATAGCCGGCGTTGAGGATTTCCTCAAGGGCAGGAAAGATGTAAGGAAGGTAGCGGGTAGTGAAGTGGAGTTCGAGCGCGAAAAGCTCTCGACTGCCGCCCAAATTGTGCTATTGCAGCCAGCTTCATAACTGTCGAGATTTGGTCGATGATATGAAATCCATGATTGTCAAAGATTCGGATTTTGTGTTTACCCCGCCGCCACAGTTGGCCTGGGCGAGACGAGTCTTGATCAAACCCTGTGCTGGCTATACATGGCCATACCCTGTAACTACGAGTCCCAGACTGCTGAATACCATTATCAGAGGCATTAGAAGAATCAGCAATGCAGATATCCTCATTGCCGACGGCACGCCGAGCGGCGAATCGATTTATCCGATATATCAGGCCTTGGGATATAGCTTCCATCATGTGCTTATGCTCGATATCAGGGATTCAATCTTCATAGAGGTTCAGAATCCTTTGACTGAATTCTATGCTGTCGAGAGTTTCTGGGTGCCCAATGTGGTGTTGCGTAGCGACTTCCTGATTAGCGTTACCCCCTTCAAAGTGTCTGGTAGCCGTGGGCAGTTCAGTGTGGCAAACCTTTTGAGTCTCTTGCCCGTGAGCAAGTACAGAAAGGGCAAGTCGGGTGGCTGGGGGAGTCTGGACGCGTTGGGGATTGAGAAAGTCCTTGCCGACCTCTACTTCACCTTGCCTTTCGATTTGGGGATTATCGAAGCCCATCAAAAATTCTTCTATGCCGATGACCCCAAAAAAGGAAAGACGGAGGATTATGAGAAGATCCTGATTGGCGAACCTCATGAAATTGACCTTAAGGCTTGTCAAATAGCGGGAGCTGACTGCGAGCACCTGAAACTGATTAACGAAGGCAGAGTCCAACTGGAAGACTGAGAGATTCGAACAGCAACAATCAACAGGCAACAATTAATAAGCTTTGTATTTTGAGTCGTGATTCTGATTTCCGAGCACTGATTCTCAAGCTCACTTCAATATCTTATCCTGAAATCATCGAATCGGCCTGCATAATCCGACCAATCTATCTCGACTCTCTTCACCCAGGCTCCCGACGGGCCCGTCTTGATTTGCTCCAGTAGCTTATCCAACTGCGGCTTCTGTCCTTCAGCTTCAACTTCTATGGCATCGCCGCTGGCAAGATTGCGAACATAGCCTTTTAAGCCTAGCTCCCTGGCCGCATTCCTAACGAAGTAGCGAAAATAGACACCTTGGACCCGCCCGTAAACTGTGACAGAAAGACGTGTCAGATCGGCCATTTCTTGCCCTGTCTTAGCCTTTTTCTTTTGTGCCATCTTCCTCATTCTGACCCACTCGCGTCATTCTGAGGGAATGGCAAGAGGCTCCGCAGGGTGGACTTCATCCAGCCGACTTAGCCCCGCTTCATGGGCAAGGGATAATGCTTGCTGGAATTCTGCAGATGATATTCGCCGCCCTAAACCTGGAATTCCCAAAGCCTTGTAGCAGGGATGATATTGAGCCATGACATTGACGTAGGTATTCGGAGAAATCTCTTTGCTGAGGAAAGTCAATATCCCCTCTGTCCCTGCTAAACCGTGGGGCAAGATCAGGTGCCGAACCAGAAGTCCTCGTTGAGCCACTCCTTCTTCGTTTATCTCTAGATCACCTGTCTGTCGATGCATTTCTTTGACTGCTGCTTTATTTACCTCACGATAGTTCTCAATGCCTGACAACTCCCTGGCAGTCTCTTCGTTGTCATATTTCATGTCCGGCACGTAAATGTCAACAATGCCGTCGAGTATCTTCAAGGCTTGCACAGAGTCATAACCGCCGCTGTTATACACCAAGGGGACATGCAACTCTGACGTCACAGCCAGCTCGAGTGCTTCCAGATTCTGAGGGACTACGTGGCTTGGAGACACCAAATCTATGTTGTGGCATCCTCTAGCTTCAAGGGAGAGCATTATGTAAGCCAGGGCTTCTTTGCTCACTTTCTGACCTTCGTCAAGCTGCCTAATGGAGTAATTCTGACAGAACAGACATCTGAGGTTACAGCTAGTGAAAAATATGGCACCCGAACCATGTTTACCCATCAAGGGGGCTTCTTCGCTCAAGTGAGGTCCGTAGCTGGAGACCATTGCTTGGCGCGGTGTCCGGCACTTGCCGGCATCGCCAGCCAGACGATTCACACCACAACTGCGAGGGCATATAGGGCAACTCTCAAGCAGAGATAGAGCCCCATCCACCCGTTCCCTTAGCTTGCCACTATGGTAGAGCTCCAGGTAGGCTGCCAAACCACCTATACCTATTCCTCAAATTCCTCAGCGGGCTTCCTTTTCTTCTTGATTACCTCCACCTCCGCCTGTGGCACAAATTCCGAAATCGGCTTGATTTTCTGCGCCCCTTTCTTGGGTTTCTTTGCCTCTCGCTTTCTGTAGTCTCGTCTACCCATGGCTGCACCTCATTTTTTCCCAAGCTGCTTTGGCTGCTTGGCTCTCGGCAACTTTCTTACTTCTTCCTACCCCCCTGCCCAGTGCTTCCCCTTCGACCAAGATTTCAGCGGTGAATTGCTTGCTGTGGTCAGGACCAATAGCTTCCACCAGACGGTAAACCGGTGTCGACCTTTTTTGTCCCTGGATTAGTTCTTGCACTAGTGCCTTATAGTTTGGGGGTGTTTTTCCGGCCTTTATTTCTCCCAATTCCTGCTTGAGCTGCCTGAGAACAAATCGCCGGGCTTTGGCTAGCCCTTGGTCTAAATATAAGGCACCGATCAGTGCTTCCATAGCGTTTGCTAAGTTGCTCGCCTTAGCCCTGCCTCCGTTTGCTTCCTCACCTCGCCCTAACAAAAGCCAGTTACCAAGCTTGAGCAAAGAAGCTAACTCAGCTAGAGTATCACGGCAAACTAGAGAGGCACGAATCCCAGTCAGCTCTCCCTCAGATAGTTTGGGAAACTCTTTATGCAGCTTTGCCGTTACAATGAAGTTAAGTACGGCATCACCGAGAAATTCCAAGCGTTCGTTGCTAGGCCGACTGAAGTCGCGATTTTCGTTAAGATAAGATAGATGCACAAAGGCCTGCTCCAGTAGAGATTCCTGGTGGAAAGATACTCCCAAGTTCTTCTGGCAATCGTTCCAGTCAATCATTTTCGGAATCAAGTATAGCAATAAGGCTTAGCTAGCTCAACCTGTACTTCTCTTAATAATGGTCATACCATCAGCTAAATGGTCATCTCCAGACTCGCCGCACTTGATGTTAAGCTTTTCAATGCGGCATGGGCAAGTACTTTGAAGCTTGAAAGACCTGTATGTACACTAGTTGGTCTTAGCACAGATCGGGGGAATTCGCTCAGACCATGGCTTTGCTTTTTCCAGTTGACCGGCCAAACGGAATAGCGTGGCTTCGTCACCATATCGGCCAACAAATTGCATGCCAATAGGCAGCCCCTCACCGTTCCAGTAGAGCGGGATTGACATGGCTGGCTGACCTGTAACATTGAACAGTGGCGTGTAGGGTATGAATCCGAAGACGTGTTCGGCCAGAGTATCTATCCCGCTGACTGCGTCAATCAATCCGCCCGCGTTAAGGCTCCCCAGTAACTTCATGGCCACAGCTCGCATCCCTTTCGGTTGGAGTGCACCCGTAGCCACGGGTGGCATGGCCAGTGTAGGAGTCAGCAGGACATCGCACTTTGCGAAAAACTCACCGATTTGCCGAGCTGTGAGTTGTGCCATGTTAAGAGACCTGGATAACTCAGGTGCCCGGCACTGCCTGCCCAGCAAGCCAAGTGCCCACGTGGTAGGTTCAAAATCCTTAGACGAGGCTCTGCGGTTCAATAGCACCTCGCCGTCCTCAATTGCAGCTCTAGTTTCGACACAAAATATTGTCATAAAAGCCTTAGCAAAGGCTTTGTTGTCGAATTGAGGTGCTGCTTCCATCAGCTCATGGCCGAGGTCCTGGCATAGTCTAACCGTCGCCTCTAGGCCCTTCACACAATCTTTGTCAACAATGCCACCGAGAAAAGGTTCCGAGGTAAAGGCAATTCGCAGCTTGCCTGGGTCTCTGCCGACTTCAGTGAGGAAAGGACGAACGGGTGGAACAGCGTAGTAAGGAGCCCCAGTATCTGGTCCGGCGGTGGCGTCCAGCATGGCGGCGCTATCACGAACCGAACGGGTCAAGACATGGTCACAATGTAAGCCATGCAAGAACTCGCCAAAATCAGGGCCCATTGGGTTGCGACCCCGGGTTGGCTTGAGACCGAACACACCGCAGCAAGAGGCAGGTATTCGAATCGAACCACCACCATCGCTGGCATGAGCCAGTGGTACCATCCGTGCGGCAACCGCAGCGGCCGAGCCGCCGCTAGAACCACCCGGAGTACGGGTCATGTCCCAGGGATTGTTGGTCGGGCCGAATAATTCGGGCTCGGTTATTGGCACCAGTCCAAACTCTGGCGTGTTGGTTTTCCCAACAACGATGATGCCAGCGGCTTTGAAACGCTTTACCAGCTCACTGTCATGGTCTGGTATGAAGTCTTTGAAGAAGCGACTGCCGTTCGTTAGGGGGACTCCGGCATAAGCCATCAAGATATCTTTCATCAGGAAGGGAACACCTTTGAAGGGACCATCCGGCAGATCTCCATCAGCAGCTTTCCGGGCCAGTTCATACATCTTGCAGATTACTGCGTTAAGCTGTGGATTGAGTTTTTCGATGCGACCTATTGCCTCTTCAACCAGCTCGCGCGGCTTGACCTCTTTCCTTCGCACGAGCTCAGCCAAACCAAGGCCATCGTATTTGCCATAGTCACTAAAGCCACTCATCGTAACCTCCCTTGCTTACTTCTCCAGAGGCAGCCTAGCGATTGCACTGCGGTTTCATCGAATCAACTGCAAGAATCTATAGTAAGATTATATCACTATGAACTGCGCAATAATCACCGGCTATCAAGGCCATGCTCACATAACGAAGACCTGACGTTAGGTTATTCCTTGGATGTTCCGTCCCAATGTCAGACTCTGCAGTCGGAAAAAAGTTCCACCTTGCCTTTAACCTACCATTCTATCAGGCAGCTATCTTCTCGTTATGGATCGTATAGACTACGCCTCCCACGCCTCCATTTTCAAGGCCCGGGTCAAGACACCGCACGTTGCGCCACACTATTTCGGGCAAATCCTCTTTCCCGGATTCTGCCCATTCCATGGTCATCTCCCATAAAGCGTTGATTTCGAGCAGGATGGGGAGCAAAGTCTTTGGACACATGTTTCCTGTTGACTTCTGAGGATTCAAAAACGGGTCGAAAACCAACCTGTTACCGACCTCAACCCCGGCGAAACAGGCTTGAGATTTCACAACTTCGGCAACTAGCTGATACCCGAGCGTCTTCGGAATATTTCTGTAGAGTTTCTCTAATCCAGGGTGGAGTTTCGCCATCGCCTTCTCGTCCAAGCCGGTACTCAATTTGAATAAATCTGCCGCTCCTCCTGTTAGCATTATGTCCTCCTTTTCATTAGTAAATAATGTAGATCTACTTCTTTTCACTCTCCTATCGCATTGGTTTCGAACGTCGGCGGTCGTGTCAAAATTATGCACCTCTGTTCATTTCAGACATATTTCCTCCTCCAGGCACCACCTCCTTTCCTCTACAGCTTTCCCCGGTAACCAAAACCGGCCTACCCAACTGCCTTCAACCGCGGATTCCGGTACTCTTGGTTCGCCCCCCTGTTTGTCGACCCACCGATTTGCTTGATTGCTCTGGCTCGACAAATGGTGCGTATATTGAATATAGTCCTGCTTTGAACCTTTGTCAATTCATGATAATCAGGGCTGATTACTTAGGATTACTTTCCTTCGGGCTTTCTTGGCCTCCCTTGAGGCACAGCGCTATTCCCATCGTACCAGAGTCCGTTTCCTTAACCCTTCTAGTTGCCTGGCCGTGAGTAACACGAATTTGGAGCTTGTGTTGTCCTCCCGAGGTTCAACCTCTCTCTCCCTTTGGGGCTTTCTCCTTTCGATGCTATAATAGTTCATCATTCCCCATGGATATTCTGGCTACGCTCAATCCCGCCCAGAGAGAAGCTGTGGAGGCCATCAAAGGGCCTGTACTTATCCTGGCTGGACCCGGCAGCGGCAAGACCAGAGTGATTACCCACCGCGTCGCTTATTTAGTGAAAGCCTGCGGGGTTAGTCCTCGCCACATCATGGCGGTTACCTTTACCAACAAAGCCGCCCGGGAGATGAAAGAGAGATTGGAACAACTCCTTGGGCAATCTAACGAAGCTTTGACTTTGGGCACTTTTCACGCCATTTGTGCTCGAATTCTCCGTCACGAGGGCCAAGCTGTCGGTCTTGAGTCGAGTTTCGTTATCTACGATGAAGATGACCAGCTAAGGTTGGTGAAACAAGTCCTGGAAGAACTGAATCTTGATCCCAAGCAATATGTTCCTCAGGCCCTGCGCTCAGCCATCGACGCTGCTAAGAGCCGCCTCCTTAGCCCTGAGGACTATGCCGAGCAGGTCAGTAGCTATTTTGAGGAGATAGTTCACAGGGTTTATCAGCGCTATCAGCAATTGCTCAGCCAGGGTCAGGCCGTGGATTTCGACGATCTGCTGATGAAGACGGTGCAGTTGTTCCGTGACCATCCCAAAATCCTGATCAAATATCAATCAAAATATATTCATATTTTGGTTGACGAATTTCAAGACACCAACATCGCCCAGTACGAGCTAATGAAGCGGCTGGCAGGAAAATACCGGAATCTGTGTGTGGTCGGCGACCCTGACCAATCTATTTATTCCTGGAGATTTGCTGATCTACGCAATATCCTCAGCTTTGAGAAGGACTATCCCGAAGCTAAACTGGTGTTTTTGGAGCAAAATTATCGCTCCACCAAGACAATTTTAGAAGTAGCTTCAGACGTTATCTCAGCCAATGTGCTGCGCAAGCCAAAAAAACTATGGACGGAAAACGAAAATGGCGCTTCGGTAACCGTTATCGAAAGCTATAATGCCGAAGAAGAAGCCCAATCCGTGGTCAACGAGATTGAGAAACTTGCTGGCGAGGAGCAAATATCCCTCAAGGATTGCGCCGTCATGTATCGGGTTAATGCTCAATCACGAGCCCTAGAGGAGACTTTCTTGAGATATGGTGTCCCTTATAAACTGGTTGGCGGCACGCGCTTTTATCACAGGCAAGAGATCAAAGACATTATTGCCTACCTCAGAGTGATCCATAATCCGCAGGACAACGTCAATCTGCTTCGAATCATAAATGTGCCGGGTAGAGGCATTGGACAGAAGACCATTCGCACGCTGCAATCCTGGGCAAAAGCTCATGATACGTCCCTTTTCGAGGCTCTAAGACAAATCAGTCACAATGCTATTGCCGACGAAGCGAAGCAATCTCTTCCCTCGCGTACTATCCACGCTCTGGCCGGATTTGATGCTCTTATGAATGAATTCACTACTCAGAGCCATCAGTTAAGCTTTTCTGGTCTAGTGAACGAGATACTGGAGCGCACAGGGTATAGAGCATACATTCAGGATAAAGAGGATGGGGAGGAGCGGTGGGAGAACATAATGGAACTTCGCAACGTTGCCAGTGAGTATAATGAGGCCGACCCTGAAGAGGCTCTAACCGCATTTCTGGAGAAAGTAAGCCTGGTATCTGATATAGATGAACTGGACGAAAAAGCTGATACTGTGACTTTGATAACCCTACATCAAGCTAAAGGATTGGAATTCCCGGCGGTTTTTATTGTTGGTCTGGAGGAAGGGATTCTCCCCCACAGGAGATCGTTCGACGACCCGGCGCAAATGGAAGAAGAGCGCCGTCTTTGCTATGTGGGAATAACCAGAGCTAAGAAGCGACTCTACCTGTTGCGCAGCTACCGTCGGAGCCTATTTGGCGGCAGCACTGCAAACCCGCCGTCCCGCTTCCTCAAGGATATCTCGCCGGACCTGATAAGCCCAAGGGGATTATGGGTAGAGAGTCCGGCTCCTGTAGCTGGTTCCGACTTTACCCAAAAGTTCCAGCCTTCAGCTCGACCTATCGACGCTCTAACACTAAAGGTTGGCGACCATGTCCGCCACAGCAAATTTGGTCCTGGCATAGTGATGAATTGCAGTCCTACCCGGGATGACCAGGAACTGACCGTGGTATTTGAGGGCGCGGGAATCAAGAAGCTCTTGGCCAGCCTGGCACCTTTGGAGAGAATGGAGAAGCATCTCGATTTCTCCTCATAAACTATTGACAAAATACACGAAACCGGGTAGTGGGTCATTTTCAAAATGAAAGATAAAGAAATTATATTGATAGAATGGGAAGATAGCAAGGGCATGGAAAGATGGGAATATCTTGATGAGATTGAATCTATACCGCCTTGCATTTGCTATTCGGTGGGTTTTATAATTGAGGACAATCCCGACTACAAAACCATAGCACTTGGGCTAAGTGATACCCAAGTGCTAGGTCGGACAACCATTCCGTCAGGCTGTATTAGGAGCATCAAGAAGCTGACTATTTCTTCTTGTTCCTAGCCTGAGTCAAAGCAGACCCTGCAAGACTCTTTGCCCGCTTTGACGACTTTGGGTTGCTAAGGACTCTACTGGCCTTAGATGCAACGTTCTTTGACGTGTATTCGTGTCTTGGCAAAGTATTCACCTCCTTTTTCAAGTTACTAATCGGACTATTTCTTCGACCGTCCAGATATGATCTGTGAGACCAGCAACCATAGCCGGGGTTTTGGGATATGGATTAGTAAGCGTCTTGTGTGGTCTAGCAAAGTTGTAGTACATAAAATGAAGAGCTATGGCGTACTCCAGGTTTTCTAGCTTCTTTGAGAATGCGTTAGTTAATCTAGTAAATCGTCTCATGCTCATTCGCATTGTAAGGTTTTGACGTTCTACGTAGCTCGTTGAGACTCTTTTCATATCGGGAGAACCATTGACACGTTTTGCCAGTGTACTAGTACATTTGGGCGGGCTATAATGTCCAAACTTATCTTGGTCAACGCCATAATACTTGACTAACATGGCATAATCTACGTCGTCACCGAAGACATTGCTTACCGCTTCATAATACATTCTGTGTCCGTCAGTAGTGAGTTGTACACGATTCGTAAGACGTTCTTTAATGTCCCTGAAGAACTCAATAGCACATTCGGGATTTCGTAAACCAGCAAGCCAACTTACAACTAGTTTTGTATCGGCATCAATTGCCACAAATGTCCAGACATCGCCATAACCGAATTGCCCTTGCTTATCCCGGGGTACATTCTTTGCTTTTGCATAGCAGAATGACCAAATTTCGTCGCATTCTATTCTTCGGCATGATAGATTCCTTGAATGTTTGTCTTGATACTCAGCACAAGCCTTGCCAATATCACGTAGAAGCCTTATGACCGTGCCCTTTGCGGTATTTGTTATTCTGCAGGTGGCACGTATCGAGTTTCCCTCTGCAAGAGTCCTTATCACTTGGGCTTTTCTCTCAATACTTAGCTTATTCATGTATATACTCTACATGACCGCTCAAGCATTGTCAATAGGTAACAGGGTCATTTTAGGAATTATTTTTCAAAGTGACATCTTTGAGGCTTACGCGTGTGTTTGGTAATGCGGTTTGAGTGCCCAAGAGCCGAAACTCAGCGGGACCACTTTTCTCGAATATGCCTTCCTCAACCATATCTTTAGCGAGAACGTAAACAATACGATACACATTCATCCTGGCCTTGCTCTTCACTATTCCCCACAGAAAGAGAATGTTGGCTGCCTGTCCAACTTTCAGGATCCCATTGTTTCGTTCAGCTATTCGCTTCATTCGTTCCTTATGGTTTGGCTGGCTGAGAAGAAATTCTCTCATACTGGGCTGGTCTGTCTCCTGCCGTCCGGTCCTACGAAAGTGGACTGCTAGTGCTGTGTTGAGGGCTTCTGCTTCATGGGCTAGGGCATCTCTCTTTGCTTGAAGTGCTTCTAGCTGTGTATTAACATTATCGAGCTCCGTCTTAATGTCTGCCAGATACCTTCGCGTTTCTTCTTCCCATGCATGATTTGTTATGACCATTCTTACCTCCTTCTTATTTGGTGTTACCTACAATATTCTTTGGACTTGACTTCCCCTACACATATAATGCTTGACTGTTAGTAGTTGTGCGGAGGACAGCAGAGTTGAACTGCAGTGTGGGCACACTCGAAGGATTTTAAGTCCTTGTCCTCTACCAAGAGGCAATGTCCTCCACGCAAAATAATAGAGGGTAAGGAGTGACCAGCTCATTACCCTCTATTTTATACCCCTTGTGGGTATAAGTCAAGCCCCCAAGTATATATAACTACTTTATTTTCTCCACCGTGTTTCAGCAGCTTTCTTTGCGATCTCTTTTCGTTGGTCTGGCGTTAGCTTACTGGCTCTGGCCTTTCCACCTTTTAGGCCACCAAGCCGACCTAGGGCAACCGCAGCAGGATTCTTGGTACTATTCCCCGGCTTTGGTGTAGCTTCGCCTGTAGCTTCTTCTACAATCTGAGAAGCCAAGATATTTATGTCTCTGGATTTCTTGTTTCTTGACCGCTTAGGCATACATCAATTATAGCAAATAGACTATAATAGGCTGTCAAGAGTTGGGGATTTCAAAATGACCCACTACCCGAAACCGTGTAACCTGGAACATAGATGCCTATCCAAATCTTAGCGACGGAGGTAGTCTCCAAGATTGCAGCCGGTGAGGTGGTCGAGAGGCCAGCATCGGTGGTCAAAGAGCTGATAGAGAACTCCCTGGATGCAGGAGCCACCCAGATTGCGATAGAAGCTCAGGGCGGCGGAGTAGAGCTGGTCAAAGTGAGCGACAATGGGGCAGGGATTCCAGCCTCAGAAGTGGAACTTGCCTTTCACAGATATGCCACGAGCAAGATTGGCAATTTAGACGATCTGGAGAAGATCTCCAGCCTTGGCTTCCGAGGCGAAGCCTTGCCCAGCATTGCCGCAGTCGCAGAAGTGGAAATCCTCACTCAAACATCCTCGGAGACCGTAGGCAGCTACCTGTATTTGAGAAAAGGCGAGGTGGTCCGCAAGGAGAGCCAGGCTAGACCTCGGGGCACAACCGTGACCGTGCGCCGGTTGTTTCGGTATTTTCCGGCACGACTGAAGTTCCTCAAATCAGCGACCACCGAGAATAGCCACATCGCTCATTTGGCAAGCCAGTACGCCCTGGCTTTCCCCGAGGTGCAGTTCAGCCTGGCTCTGGACAAGCGCCCTAGCCTGCACACCACAGGCAATGGTGACCTGCGCGACGTGATGAGCACGATATACGGATCAGAACTAGCTCAAAGGATGCTAAGCGCGGAACGAGAGGATGCCTTGGCGAAGATCAGTGGGCTAACAAGCCCGCCTTCGCTAGCTCGTTCCAATCGCAATTATCTCAGTTTTTTCGTTAACCGCAGATGGGTACATAGTGGCCTGCTATCCCGTGCAACCGAGGAAGCCTATCATGGCTTACTTATGGATGGCCAGCACCCCATCGCGGTAATCAGTATCTCCCTGCCAGCCCAAGAGCTTGATGTCAACATCCATCCGGCCAAAGCCCAGATAAAGTTCTGCCACGAACAGAGTATCTTCGGCGGCGTCCAAAAAGCCATAGAGGAGGCGCTAGTCAGGACGCCTATAGCCAGCTCGAAGCCTGTGCCCTTTTCGATCAGCTTCGGACAGTGGCAGAGCCCCCGCATGATAACGGATAACGAGCCTGTTTTTGCTGTCTCCCAGTTGCCGACCCTGGAACTACCAGTTTTGCGGGTATTGGGACAGCTAGCCAACACCTATATCATCGCCGAGGGACCTGATGGACTCTACCTCATGGACCAGCACGCTGCCCATGAGCGTATACTTTATGACCGAATTCTAACACAGTGGGCACAGAAGGAGGTCGAAGTGCAGGGTTTACTCCAGCCCCTAACCATTGAATTGAGCCCCAGAGAAAAGGAGACGATGGAGGCTGGTAAGGAATCTCTGGCCGAATTTGGCTTTAGCATTGAGCCTTTCGGAGATAGAAGCTACCTGATACGTGCCATACCAGCACTGGGGGCGGGGGCGAATGTCATTGAAATGATCAGCGCACTGCTCGATAGCCTTGCCAACAGGGAGAGTCTCATTCCTTGGGAAGAAAAGATAGCTGAGTCGTTAGCCTGTCATGGCGCAATCAGAGCAGGACAGCAGCTAAAAAGCGAAGAGATGAGAGAACTGATAAAGCAACTAGAGCAAACCAAGCAACCCCGTGCCTGCCCCCACGGTCGGCCAACTATGATTCACTTAAGTGCTCATCAACTGGACAAGGAATTCGGCAGAATAGGCTAGCTTGGTGATTATATCCACGGTGGTAAATCCAATGTCTACCTCGATCTGGTCTTCTTCACGATAGTACTGCGTGGCCTATGTTTTTGAACGTGGTTGCTACTGCCTAAGTCCGCATTGCAGAGTGAGTTTGCGATCCCAATGTATGTTAGAATAGACGCCACTTCTTCAGGTTGCTTACTTTGACTTATCTGGACAAAATTCTCACCCGGAGGCACATATGATCTACTGGGCCCAGCTATTGCATTTCTACCAGCCGCCGACCCAGGCACCGTCAATGCTGCGAAAGATATGCAACGAATCTTACCGCCCGCTGCTCCACGTTTTCGAGGAATATCCCAACGCTCGCGTGACCATCAACTTCAATGGGGTCCTGACTGATATGCTGATAGACTGCGGCCATAGAGATGTAATCGATGGTTTGAGAAATCTGGCTGAGAATGGTCAACTTGAATTCACCGGAACCGGCAAATATCACCCTGTTCTTCCTTTGATACCAAACGACGAAATGAAAAGGCAGATAGACTTGAACGCACAAACCAATCGTCATTTTTTCGGCAAGTCCTATGCCCCCCATGGATTCTTCCCACCGGAGATGTGCTACAGCCAGGATGTCTTACAACCTATTGTCAAGTCGGGGTATCGCTGGATTATCCTGAGCGGTATTGCCTGTCCCACAGAGTGGCCCGTAGATACTATTCACAGAGTCGAGTGTGACGGACAGGAGATAGCGGTTTTCTTCCGAGACGATGTGCTCAGCAACAGGATAAGTTTTCGAAGCGTAGAAGCAAGAGACTTCATTGCTCACCTGGAGCAGTGGCAGGGTAATAGGGAGAATATCTACGTGGTCACGGCCATGGATGCCGAGACTTACGGCCATCACATCCAAGGTTGGGAAAGGATATTCCTGGCCAGGGTTTACGAAGAACTGGAGCCTTGGCCAGAGTCTACTCCAGATATTAGACAGGCCACCGTGCTTGCCGGGCAACACGTCTCTCTCTTGACCAATGGCGAAGCTGCCAGCAGGATTCAGATGGTTACCCTGACCGAACTCCTTGACCTCTTTCCCCACGGGCAAACGATAAAGCCTCGGCCATCTTCATGGAGTACTACAGCCGACGATACACAAGAAGGCAACTACTATCCCCTGTGGAAAGGCAAAAAGAACGAGGTACATCATCTGCAATGGGACCACTTGAATATATGTATCGAGCTGGTGAACAAAGCACTTCAGTGTGCCGATAATGAGGAGAGTCGGCGCTCGGCCGCCATCGCCCGTGGACTTTTGGACCGGGCTGAACATAGTTGCCAGATGTGGTGGGCTAGCAATCGGCCCATGTGGGATATCAATCTCATACACATGGGTTTGCTCGACCAATGGCGGACCGTTGTCAATGCGTACCGGGCTATCAACAAGAGCGGAGCCAGTGAAGAAACAAAACAAGAATACTATCGCCGTGCCGTTGCTGCCAGAGATATAAGAGGCAAACTGGAAGACAGGCTATTTGCACAGTAACAGTCGACGACAAATCTTCTTATGCTCTACGCTCAAGAAAGGAAACCCTACGTGCCACTGCTCGGCCAGCTTCCCCACGCGACTTGGCCTTGCTCAAGTCGTTGGCTAACTCCTCATCCCCCACGACCTCTCTGATCCACTTACTGAAATCGTTTCTCCCTCCACCCAAATGATAGCGGAACGTTTCGTCACTCATATCATCTAAGGCTTTCCCAAGTTCTTTGAGGTTCTTAATAACCCTACCATCATGACACCAGAAGCGTTTGGCGTCCGGTACGTCTCCTAATCGTCTCTTTGCTTCCTCTTTGCTAACCCTGACGATCTTAACCATGCTCATACATCTCCTTCATTGGCACCATGTTCACATTATACCACAGCAATAGTCGAATAGAATCAAGAATGGTCCCAGGATGTGAAGGACACAATAAAGCATCGACGCTGGGACATGGTCCCTGTATCGGCTTTCTAGTCAGGCATGTTCAATGAACTGCCTGCGAGCTCGCCGCGACGAACTCTTTTTGCCTGCCTGATGACACAAGTAGCGTTCTGCTATAATAGCCGACCAACTGGAAGGGAGTTCGACACTTTTTGGGAAAAACGTGTTATCACAATTGAGAATGCCTGATCAAATAGCACGACTGGAGGAGCTAGCCAATAATCTGTGGTGGAGCTGGCATCCTCAGGCACGTGACTTATTCCGAGCTCTGGACTATCCGCTATGGCGGTCGAGTGGGCACAGCCCGGTCAAACAGCTACGCGAAATCGGCGCCGATAAGCTGCTAGCTGCTGCTAATGACCCGGCTTTTCTTAAGCTGTATGACTCTGTGATGTCAGCTTTTGATGCTGACATGTCAAATAAGGATAGCTGGTTTTCTACCAAGTATCCCAATGTCCTGGACGGACCTGTCGCCTATTTCTCCATGGAGTTTGCCATCCACAATTCCCTTCCTATATACGCTGGAGGGCTAGGGGTTTTAGCCGGTGACATATGCAAGGAAGCAAGCGATCTGGGATTACCTTTGGTCGGGGTTGGCTTCATGTACCCCCAGGGATATTTCCACCAGCATATTTCCGCCGAGGGGTGGCAAGAGGAGGTTTACAGGCGACTGGATTTTGATGAGGCGCCGATCAACCCCATTAATCCAGTCCATCGTTCTAAATGGTGCGGCCCGTTGATTCAGCTTAAGCTGGATGATAGGCCATTCTATATCGGAGTGTGGCAGGTGCGGTTGGGCCGGGGCAACCTTTATCTACTAGGTTGTGATGTCGAAGGAAACATGCCTCAGGACCGACAACTATGTGCTCGTCTCTACGCTGCTGACCAGGAGCAACGCATCCAGCAAGAAATTGTGCTGGGAATTGGCGGAGTGCGTGCCTTACGAGCCCTTGGCGTCAGACCCTCTGTATGGCATGCTAACGAAGGACACAGCGCCTTTATGATGTTGGAGCGTGTCCGGGAAGAGGTAGAAAAAGGTGCAGCCTTCGCCGAAGCCCTCCAAAAGGTACAGGCGACGACCGTTTTCACCACTCATACTCAAGTCGCGGCGGGGCATGACATATTTCCTGTCTCACTTGTGGAGAAATACTTCCACAGTTATTGGGAGTCCCTGGGAGTCAACCGAGAAACATTCCTGGAACTGGGACGACAGGATGGCACAAGCGACCAAACCTTCAATATGACCGTGCTTGCCTTAAGAATGGCCGACCATCGCAATGCCGTCAGCCAGCTTCATGGAAAAATAACCCGGAGAATGTGGCATGGACTCTGGCCCGCAGTTAAAGAAGATGATGTGCCTATTTCCCATATTACTAACGGGATTCATGTGCCTACCTGGGTCGCTCGGGAGATGAGCCGCCTCTACGAGAAGCACCTGGGGCAGGATGTATCAAAAAGATACGATGAGAGCAGCCTTCGGGAGCTTGTGCTCAATATCCCTGACGAGGAACTCTGGGCAGTGCATCAAATTCTTAAACGCAAACTCATCGGTGGCATGGTAGAGCGAGCACGCCAATGTTCCACTGAGCGTGAATGCAAAGCCAGCCAGGTGTTGGCTATGGGCTCCTTGTTCGACCAGGATACCCTGACTATCGGCTTTGTGCGCCGTTTTGCCGCTTACAAGCGGCCGGAGCTAATTTTCCATGACATAGAACGTCTCAAGCGGATTGTCACTGATAGATGGCATCCAGTCCAGATAATCTTCGCTGGCAAGTCCCACCCCGCCGACATCCCCTCCAAACAACTCCTTCAAAATGTATATACTCTGGCCACTAGCCGAGAGTTCCAGGGGCGAATAGCTTTTGTCGAAGACTATGATATACATATGGCTCACTATCTGGTCCAGGGGGTAGACGTGTGGTTGAATACGCCTCGCCGCCTTCACGAGGCTTGCGGCACTAGCGGCATGAAAGCAGCAGTAAATGGAGTCCTGCATCTCAGCGTTCGAGATGGCTGGTGGTATGAGGGCTATAATGGCATTAATGGCTGGGCCATTGGGGATGAGGTCGAAGCACATGACCCAGGGCAGGAGGATAGGTCAGACGCCGCGGCGCTCTACCGCCTTCTGGAAGAGGAAATTATACCTCTCTACTACCAACGAGACAGGAACGGGGTGCCCCATGGCTGGATACATATGGTCAAAGAAGCAATCAACTCGATTGTACCTCGCTTTTGTACACGCCGGGTCTTGAAAGAGTATATTGAACGAATGTATATACCAGCGGCTGGCAAATAGAATTGGGCTTGAAAGAGGACTCAGTTAAAGAAAATTAGACATAGCGCTCTCAGGTGGTTAAAATGACTATATAAGTATTTCTATGATTTGGTTGGGTGAGGTAATGAGTAAGTGAAAAAGGTATTGGCTCTAATTCTTGCGGGAGGAGAGGGGAGAAGATTAAGTGTGTTAGGAGAAAAGCGTGCCAAGCCCGCAGTGCCCTTCGGTGGCAAATACCGAATCATCGACTTTGCCTTAAGCAATTGTGTTAACTCCGGGATCAACGCAGTAGCTGTTATACCACAATATAATCCTCGCTCGTTAGCACGCCACATTGGTGTGGGCAAACCTTGGGACCTCGATCGTGTAGTCGGGGGGATTGCTTTGCTCTCTCCCTTTGTAAGCACCAATGGAGAGATGCACTGGTACAAAGGCACTGCCGAGGCTGTTTATCACAACCTCGATTTTATACATGACAGTGGTGTGGAGCAGGTTCTCATCCTCTCGGGAGACCACGTTTATATCATGCATTACGAGCAGATGATTGAGTTTCATCGGCGCCAGGGAGCTGGTATTACTATTGGAGTCACTGAGGTGCCGTGGAACGAAACCAATCGTTTTGGCATTGTGCTCCTCGACGATAATAACAGGGTGGTTGCCTTTGAGGAAAAACCATCACAACCAAAGAGTAACTTGGCTTCCATG
>Ga0299912_10000794_pt1 | contig 25853 bp, 20 predicted proteins | sample RVTome_2_FD_207667 | JGI IMG/M metagenome (GOLD analysis project Ga0299912, IMG submission 207667) | Soil microbial communities from uranium-contaminated site in the Upper Colorado River Basin, Wyoming, United States - RVT95D214 (version 2) ... | reverse complement strand
CGCTCTTGAACGGCGGGTCGAGATAGATAAGGTCTATCGTCTCATCCTTTATGTGCTGGCGAAGAATGTTAAGATTATCGCCGTAATACAAAACGTTTTCGGCCATACACTACCTCTGTCTATTACCAGTCAAACGTCTTCTGCCAGGCTTGTTTCAGGGAGTTTATGTCGGCTTCAATAACGGTTTTGCCGTCCTCTGATTTTATGACGAGCGTTTTCAGCTCAGTCACCTTTCCGATTTGCCCGAAGGGTAGATTGACCATAAGCTTTGCAAAGGCGTCGTAGTTTTCCGGCTCAACCTCCACCAGATAGCGCGAGTTCGATTCGCTAAAAAGCTGTGCATCTATTCGCGAACAATCCTTGCTTTTCGGCAAGCCTCGCAGATCCGCTTCAATACCGAGTCCTCCTGCAAAGGCCATTTCCGCAAGCGCCACCGCCAGGCCGCCCTCGGAGCAATCGTGACAACTAACAACCAGACCTCGACTTATAGCCGCCGAAATCTTCTTGGCAATCCTTGGAGCTTTTTTGAGGTCTACTTTTGGGATGTTGGCTCCGAGTTCGCCGTGTATGTGGTAATAGTGAGAGCCGCCTAATTCATTCTTGGTTTGGCCCACGATAAAGAGAAAATTGCCCGCTCTTTTTACATCCATAGTCACGCATTTGTTTACATCATCCACTATGGATATTGCGCTTATAAGCAGTGTTGATGGGATAGAGATTGTTGTCCCATCTTCGCAGACGAACTCGTTGTTTAGTGAATCTTTGCCGGAGATAAATGGCGCCCCAAAAGCCATTGCCCCCTCGTAGCAGGCCTGGGCGGCTCGCACTAAAGGACCAAACGTCTCCGGCTTTCTGCAATCGCCCCAGCAAAAATTATCCAGCAGGGCAATCCTGTCGGTGCGGGCGCCCACTGAGATGAGATTTCTGATTGCTTCGTCGATTCCCGATAGGGCCATCCAGTATGGGTCGATGTCGCCGTACATAGGATTCATCCCGCAACTGATGGCAAGGCCCTTATCGGAATTGAATTTGGGTTTTATTACCGCCGCGTCACCCGGGCCATCGTTGTTGACGCCAACCAGCGGCTTGATCACCGAACCGCCCTGGACTTCGTGGTCATACTGGCGGATAACCCATTCTTTGCTGGCAACGTTGTAGCAAGACAGAATTCGCAGAAGCTCGTCGGTGTAATTATCTTTTTCAGGTAGGCTGGGCTCAGCTAACTTTGGGCTTTCCCAGACCGCTTTGCGGGAGTATTTTGGCAGGCCTTCGTGCCAGAACTCCATATCGAGTTCGCCCACGAGCTCGCCGTTGTATCGCAATCTCAACTTTTTATCGCCGGTGAATTTGCCTATTACCGTTGACTGGACGTTCTCACCATCGAAGATTTTCTTTATGGCCTTTAGATTCTCCGGCTTGACGGCTACGACCATTCTCTCCTGGGCTTCGCTAATCCAGATTTCGGTATAGCTTAGCCCGGCGTATTTCAATGGGACTTTTTCCAGGTCGACCTCCACTCCCAGGTCTTTGCCCATTTCGCCCACCGCGCCGCTGAGTCCGCCGGCTCCGCAGTCGGCTACTGCCTCATAAAGGCCGGCTTCGTTCGCCTGAAGCAGCACGTCCAGCACCTTCTTTTCGGTTATCGGATTGCCGATTTGCACCGCGTGGGAAAAGATGGTCTCGTGCTCATGCGTCATTTGTCCGCTGGAAAACGTCGCCCCGTGTATACCGTCTCTGCCGGTTCGACCGCCGACCACGACCACAAGATTTCCAGGCTGTGCATTGCCAAAGCATTTCTTTTTGTCGATCAAGCCGATGTTGCCGCAGTAAACCAGCGGATTGCCCAAGTACCTGTCGTCAAAGTAAATTGCACCGTTGACCGTTGGTATTCCCATTCTATTGCCATAGTCCCGCACGCCTGCGACCACACCTTTCATAATTCTTCTGGGATGCAGAACTCCTTTGGGGATTTCCTGGAGTTTTTTGTCGGGCGGCCCGAAGCAGAATATATCCGTGTTGGCGATCGGTTTTGCCCCGAGTCCGGTCGCCATCGGGTCGCGGATCACGCCCCCGATGCCGGTAGCCGAGCCGCCGTAAGGGTCGAGCGCCGAAGGATGGTTGTGCGTCTCAACCTTAAAGCAAACCGCCGAGTCCTCGTCGAATTCGACGACGCCGGAATTATCGACAAAAACAGATATGCACCACGGCTTATTCAGCTCCTTGGTGGCCTTGAAAACGGTATCTTTCAGCAGGTTGTCAAAATGTATTTGCTTGCCGTTGATTGACATATCCACTGCGCTTTTGAGCGTCTTGTGGACGCAGTGCTCGCTCCAGGTCTGGGCAATGGCTTCCAGCTCTACATCGGTGGGTTCTCGCCCGATCTTCTGGTAGTATTTTTGGATGGTCAGCATCTCGACTATGCTTAGGAATAGGTCCTTTTCCTTACTCAGAGCGATCAGTCCTTTATCGTCAAGGCTGCGGACCGGCCAATGTACTATCCGCAGCTCGTATGGTTTCAGGTGCGGGCTGGGCGGCTCGGCTTCATTGCCGATCAGCACGACCTCAATGCAGTCGTTTGCCAGGATTTTTTTTGCGATCGTATCAGCCTGGCCTGGCGTAATATCGCCGAGCAGGACATACTTTCGCGCGGTCCGGACGTTATTGGCCCTGACGCCCATATCGGCGATTGCCGCCATCACCGACTCGGCTACGGGGTCGGTGACGCCGCTTTTCAGGTGCACCTCGATCAGGGTTGTCTTTGCCAGGCTGGCCGGCGGGCTGCTCCTGCCTATGTAGTATTGTTCGCAGACCTGGTCGGCCAGGAGTTCTCTTGCCAGGCGGTCGGAGAAATTCCGATCGAAATCCGCTTCAATTAAAAAGACTTTAGCCGATTGAACTGCTTCCACCGAACTGATGCCCAGCTCTCTGATGTCCTCCAATACGCTGCTGCCGTGCACGTCTGAAAAGCCCGGGCGGTTAGATACCTCAAAACGCCATTGCTTCACGATGATACTCCCCTATTTTTGTCGACTGAATAACTACATCCTGCTGCTGCAATACCGGAAACCTTACACCGTCTGGAACTGTAGAGACGAAAGCTCTTCCTGGGTGGCACGTGAACTGATTTCGAGGAATTCAACCCCGACGACACGGCCTTGGCTGTCAAAATCAAGAATCACACCAGGACGTACTTGTTCTGACTCAACCACCTTACTTTCATCAAGGCGCAAATAAAGCGTGTCGTTTTCTTTATCAACTTTCAACTTCATACCAAATTTCAGAAATATTATTAAGATGATGAGATTGCCACGCTCGGCGGAGTTTACCCTGAGTCCAACCGAAGGGCCTCGCTCGCAATGACAAGCACAACTGGATCTTGTGTCATTGCGAGGAATTCCGATGTATCGGAACGACGAGGCAATCTCTTTTCTTTTCGCCCATCTTGCACTCACATGTTTTGTTCGCTCTAATCACCCCGCCGTTGCCAAGTGTGTCCGTTTGGAAGAGGGCATTCCTATATTAGTTCCTTCCTTCTTACTTTGTAGTTCAACAGCGAGCTGCGTTTATTTCTTGCTGCCTCCAGCAGCTTTTTTATTCGTTCCTTATCCTGGCCTTTGATTGCGGTTCGCAGTTTGCATAGTTCAGCGATGATTTTGTCAATACTCCTGATGGTGTTGGCGGAGTTTGTAAGCAGCACGTCAGCCCAGATGTTAGGGGGGCCCGAGGCTATGCGGGAGGTATCTAAGAAGCCCTTGCCGGCTAATTTCAGCTCTTCGCTTTTGTTGGCATTTACCAGTGCTACCGCGGTTACGTGCGGCAGATGACTTATGTTTGCCAGGATTCTGTCATGTTCAGCCGGACTCATTATTTTGACCGAGCAGCCCAGGGCTGTCCAGAACCTCTTAAGTATTTGTACCGCCTGGCGGTTAGTCTCTTTGGTCGTTGTCAAAATGCACGTAGCTTGGTCAAATAGATCCGCTCTGGCGAATTCGATGCCCCGCTGTTCCGAGCCGGCAATCGGGTGGGAGCCGACATAGTGGATTGTCTTGGGCAGCATCTTGTTTGCCCAGCGGTGGGGCAGTGCCTTTGTCGAGCCGATATCGGTGACGATACTGCCAGGCGGCAATGCATCGGCGATTTCACTGAAGATTTGCTCAAACGTACCTATCGGCGTTGCCACAATGACAAGGTCTGCGTCTGCTACGCTCCGGCGGATGTCGTCCACGATTTTGTTCGCCACCGCCAGTCGTCTTGCTCGCCGGCGGGTAGTTGCACGGTGCGTGTATCCTACCACTGTAACAGCGGGCAGCGAGCGCGAAATCGCCAGTGCTACCGAACCTCCCAGCAAGCCCATGCCTATGACGGTTATTTGCCTTAAGTCCTTCAAAGCAAAGACCTTATGCGTATAAGTGCAAAATGGTTTCCGCTAAAGGTATAGCACAGGCAGTCTGTATGTCAATTTTTTTCTTTGATTTCCACCGGCAAAGTGGTAACATTTTACGCCTAATAGACAAGAGCCCAGAGTCGTGGACAGAAAAATACCGTCCCGCACTTTGTGTGGGCAGTTTTTTTGTGGGCATCTTGTGCTTGTCAAGCCGATGAGTTTGTCGTCCAAAGGCACTTACACAAATTAGCTGACAACAAATATGCCGGATACCGAAAATCGAATTGCCGCTGGTGACTATTTGGATTTTGAACAGAGAGTAGCTGACCTTGATCGCCAGATGAATGAGCTGCGCAGGCTCAGCTCGGTCAAAGGCATCGACTACTCTGCTGAGATTCGCCAGCTTCAGCGGGAGCAGGTCGGGGAACTAAAGCGAGTTTATTCAAATCTGACAGCCTGGCAGACGGTCCAGGTAGCACGTCATCCCAAAAGACCTGTGCTGGCGGATTACCTTGAGTTAATGGTAAAGGACTTTCGTGAGCTGCACGGTGATAGATGTTTCGGCGACGACCGGGCAATTATTGCCGGGCTTGGCCAGGTTGCCAGAGACAGGGTACTAATTGTCGGCCAAAACAAAGGCAGAACGACTAAGGAAAAGGTGGCCTGCAATTTCGGCTGCGCCAACCCTGAGGGCTACCGCAAGGCAATAGCCAAGATGAAATTCGCCGAGAAGTACGGCATTCCGGTCGTCACATTGATTGACACGCCGGGCGCCTATCCCGGTGTCGGCGCTGAAGAGCGAGGACAGGCCCAGGCAATAGCAGTGAACCTTACTGAAATGTCGCGTCTGAGAGTGCCGATAATCTGCATCTGCATCGGCGAGGGTGGCTCAGGCGGAGCGCTGGGAATAGGCGTAGGCGACAAGATGGCAATGCTGGAATTTGCATACTACTCGGTCATATCACCTGAGGGTTGCGCGGCGATTCTCTGGCGTGATGGCTCACAGGCTGCAGACGCCGCCGAGGCCCTTAAGTTGACCAGTAAGGATTTGTACAAGCTGGAACTGATCGATGCGATTATCCCGGAGCCGCTCGGCGGGGCACACCGCAACGTTCACGATACTGTCTATAATGTCGAAAGGTATATTGCCAGGACCCTGGCAGAGCTTAAACGCATAAAGATCGAGAATCTGCTGGAGGCCAGATATAATAAATGGCGGTCGGTAGGCACAAGCTGTGTGAACAGTCGCAGGAGGCTGCGCGTGGGCGCGGTTCCGATAAAAGCCGTGGCTAAGGCTCTCTCGGCCAAGTCAAAGTCATTTTCTGCTAAGGTATGACCACGCCGGCAGTTAGGCGTGAGTGCCTTCCGGATGTATTGTTGTACCGTTTTTGAAAAGGGGACGAGCTATGTTAGCGGAGAGACAGAACTCAGAAGGGCAGAAATCTTCCTGTTCGTCGAGCAAGGGCAAAGAGGTGCTTACCAGGCGAGACTTCATCGGGACGATGGCGGCGGTAGGTGCTATGGGCTTAGCTGGCTGCACAGCTAACAAGAAGCAGCCATCGCAAGAGGAATCCGAAATGCCTATATGGAGCGGAAGCCTAACGCCTGCCGTAAAGCCCGTATCGAGAGGCCCAAAGAAAGACAAATCTAACATGATCGTGATAATTGCCGACACCTTCAGGGCCGACCACCTCGGCTGCTACGGCGGCACTGCCGTAAAGACTCCGCACCTTGATGAACTTGCCAGGCAAAGCGTGGTTTTTGCCAACGCTTCTGCCGAAGGTCTGCCTACTATTCCCTGCCGGCGAGTCTACCACACCGGAAAGAGCGTCCTTCCTGAAGCTAAGTGGCAGCCCCTTGCTGCCGGCGATGTCACTTTTGCCGAGGTCCTCAGCAAGCGTGGTTTTACGACCGGCTTTGTCGTCGATACGTATCATTATTTTAAGCCCGACTACAATTTTCATCGCGGGTATGATTCCTGGCAGTGGGTCCGCGGACAGGAAACCGATAGGTGGAAGAGCGGCCCAAGGGAAAACTTCGACCCCAAAAAACACATGCCCGCCCACCTGTGGAACGAGCGCTATGACCAAAACATGCGCCAATATCTGATGAACACGCAGGATAGAAAAGGTGAGGAAGATTACTTTTGTGCCAGTTCGTGTAAGGCAGCTATGGATTGGCTCCAGCAGAATATAAACAATAAGCCGTTTATGCTCTGGATTGACATGTTTGACCCTCACGAGCCGTGGGACGCGCCGCCGAGATTCCAGAAAATGTACCGAGCCGAATACCCTTACCGGAGATACTTGTTCGGCTATGGAGTAAGAAATGCCGATATACGGCCTGAAGACCTGCCCGTTATCAGAGACCTTTACGCAGCGGAAGTGACGTTCAGTGATTATTGTATCGGCCAGCTCCTAAAAAGTGTTGAACAGATGGGCCTAATGGACGACACCATCATCGTGTTCTCTACGGACCACGGCACTCACCTTGGCGAAGAAGGTTGTGTGCAGAAAACGCCCGCTCTTCTTAACGCCTGTGTCACTCATATTCCGTTGATTGTAAGGCATCCCGATACGAAATTTGCGGGCAAACGGGTCGATGGGCTGGTCAGCGCTGTCGATTTTATGCCCACTTTTTTGGCGATGCTCGGGGTTGAAGATCATAAGAATATGGACGGCCAGAATATGTGGAAGCTGGTGACCGGCGAAGCTCCTGCAATACACGACAATGTGTACACGGTTTTTCAAAGATTCGGGGCTATCCACAATTTGGATTGGCACTATTTCCAGAATGTAGCCGGCAAAGACCAGGGTAAGGGTCCCTGCCTTTACAACTTAAGCAGCGATCCGAAGCAAACCAAAAACGTTATTAAAGAGTTTCCAGAGGTGGCAAGAAACCTCCGAAAGGCCTTGCAGGACCATCTCAAGATTGAGATTCCTACTCCGGAATCAGGCCAGGCCTAAAGGCCGGGCACTGCTTGTGTACTGCTTTGAACGTCTCGGATTTCGACGCGCAAGTTTCGTTGATGTTGCTCGACCATTGCCGGTGTGTTAGTCGGATTCTGGCCGTTTGTCTGAAGCGTCTGTTGCATTTTCATCTGTGCATCGGCGACGGCAGCCATATCCGCAGCTACCAGGCGCGCGTTGTTCTCAATGGCGGTGTTTTCGCTGCATAGCTCCTGCTGATTCTGCCCTATACGCGGGGCGATACAACCTATTTGACGGGCGTTGGGCACGATCATCGCCTGCGATTTGCACTGGTTCTGTTCAATTCTGGCCAATTGCCTGCAACAGCCGGCTAAAACCAGGCTCATTGCAACTATTACCGTGCCGCCGGTGCCTCTGGCAGCCAATCCTTTTACATCAAGCGTGCTTTTGCTTTTCATTTTTGGCCCCTTTCTTCATATATCTAACACATCGGCGAAAAGAATCCAAAATCTTGAGCTTTTATAGGACTAACTCGCAAAAAGTTGCTTCAGCAAACACGGCAGTAGTGGGGCAAGGAATATGCAGACAGAAGCGATATCACTACCGGCGTATGCGTTTAGCTGTCGCCGGAACGGCGACACTGAGCACAGACAAAGGACCCAAATCACGATTTGGCTCTTGGACAGCATAGGGATCAGTAAGAACTGGCAGCTACCTGCCGAGCGCCCAAAGCCTGCCACACACGAGAGAGCAATCTATATGTTCCTGACCTTTCTCGGGTCTCGACCTTCTTCGATAGCTGCTATTTTCTTTACTCTTCTTTGGTGTCTTCCTCCGCTGAACTCGGTATTGAGCCAGACTTCTACTATTTTTCGCAGCAATACCTGTCCGATTTGGTCGCCTGAGACACAAAGAACGTTTGCGTCGTTGTGGTCGCGTGAGATCTGAGCGCTCAGCTCATCGTGACACAGCGCAGCTCTGATTCCCTTTATTTTGTTTGCAGCTATACTCATTCCCAGCCCGGTTGCGCAGACCAGAATACCCCTGTCGGCCTCTTTCTTCGACACTGCTGTTGCCACGGCATAAGCGAAGTCAGGGTAGTCAACCGGGTTGTTGTCATTCGTGCCAAGGTCAATACAATCATGCCCCAGTTCAGTGACTATAGCCTTGATTAGCTGTTTCGCTTCGAAGCCACGATGGTCGCTTCCTACTGCTATTTTCATATCACCAGCTCGTCAATTCTTTTCTTGACTGCTTTTTCTATCAGTTCCGCGCAATGGTTGAAAAACTCTTGCGCTTGGCCCATCGGGTCAGCGATCTCTTTGTTCTCTGCCAATAACATACATTTATCCGCCGCTTCGGGCCTAATAGCCTTAACCCTGTCACAGTGGATTTGCTCCATCGCAAATATAAAGTCGCTTTCTTCGATAAGTTGCGGCGACAATATATTGCTTTTATGATCTTTTATGTCGATCCCTCGGACTTCGCAGGCTATTATTGCTTCGGCACTTGCTGGCGCAGCACACATCTTCATAATGCCGGCAGAGAACATTTTATAACCTATTCCGTCGAGCTGGTCAACTTCGCATCGCAGTTTTTCAGCCAGATACTTGCGAAATATTCCCTCCGCCATCGGGCTTCTGCAGGTGTTGCCCGTGCAAACAAACAGGAATTTGACGGTCGATAGTGCTTCCAGGTCGGCTTGGGAGTACACACCTTTTCTTAATATCTCTAATCCGGTTTTGCCTATCTTTGCGACCGTACTGCTCTTTTTGTACTTGCATGGCCCGGCATCTAACAACAGGTCGATTTGCCCTGAAAACTGCGATAGAACCTGTTCCGGCTCTGTAGCTGGGTCCTGGCCCGTTATGTTCGCGCTTGGCGCTACTACAGGGTGGTGCGCCAGCCGCAGTAGTATTGAAGCTATGGGACTATCCGGGCAGCGGATGCCTATAGAACCATCTTTGTATAGGCTCTCGAATACCTGCCTGTGCAGGTTGCTCTGCTGTCTATCTAAGTCCTGTTCGTCCAGTTCAAAAATGATGGTCAAAGGGCCGGGCCAGGCATTTTTCATCAATTTTCGAGCCTTGAGCGTAATCGTGGGCACATACTTGGTGATTTCACTTTTTTGATCGATGTGTAGTGTGTACCGCTTGTCGGGCGTCCTTCCTTTGAGGTTATCGAGCTTGGCCAGCGAATCTTCCTTTACTCTGCACGCAATTCCATACACGGTTTCCGTGGGAAATGCGACAAGTCCGCCCGCATCGACCAGCGCCGCGGCCTCCTTAATCTTGGCTATATCAGGTTTATGGGGATCCAGCTTTATGGTTTTTGTCTTCATCAGCACTACGAGCATACACCAACAGAGGATGAAGGGCAAGGCAACTTCCCTGACTGTTCGCTGCAATTTCGTCTGACAGTACGGTTTAGGAAAGACCGATAAGAAAGGCAGAAGACGAAGACGTGCAATCGGGTACGAGAAATCCTGCAAAACACGACCTTTTTGCCTAAATATACTAATCCGCCCAGACTAACATTGCCGATTACGCTTGTGTCAATGGAGTATTATTAAAGGGAGATTTAGGCTATGGAGGCTATAGCAGAACAGCGGAAGTGTATTCGGACCAACCTATGCTGGCCCGTCAGTGTCTGGGTGCCGCAAGCCAATAGGTTTTTTAACGGCCGAAGCTCCAACATCAGCAAAGTCGGGGCTTTCATCACCGTTCCTATGACGACGCCGGTCCACGCAGGCAACGTTATCGAGCTGAATTTCCCACGGACAGCAGGCTTGGCTGAGGAAAAAGGGCAGTTCGCTCGAATCAAGAAGGGCCGAGTTGTAAGAGTCGAGCGCAAGAACATACTCAAAGACGCGTGCATTGGCCTGGGTATCGCGTTCGAATAGCTGATGGGCGGTTTGTATTCTTCGCTAAAGCTAGCCGCAGATAGAATGCGGCAACTGAGTACACGGGGCAATGAAAAAGGTAAAGACTGATGACAATGCGGTTCATCAGTCTTTTTTTCTGTCTGTGAATCGTCTTGCGTCCGATTTCCGTAACGCGGGTCGCATCAGTAGTCCTTGAGATGTCTCCTCCATTCGGGCCAGCGCTCAGGTTGGACGCCGCCGGCTTTGGTCCATGGGCCGGACGTGTTATACCTGCGGTGCCATTTCAGAGTCCACAGTTCCTTCAAGCCGACCTTTCGCACCGAGTTGTCGAGAAAGACGGCGTTGACGTACCCGTCGTGCCGGTTGACACAGAAGCGGCGCATGGAGTCGCGACATCCACACGGGAACGGCCTGGTATCGTCCTCGCGTAGGGGCGGCTGGTCATTGTACTTGGGCCACGCGCACCACCACCAACTGTCCAGGAATATAGGTATGTCTGTGGCCCCTTTGACGTTCTCGGTCGTCCAGAAGTCCTCCGGCGTATATTTTGCGCCGGCGGCGGCAATGCCGATTATCCAGCCGCCGCTGCGGTCCGCTACCGAAAGCCAATTATTCATCCCGTAGCTGCCGTGATAAAGCCTTTCAATCCTTACATGTTTGGGCATCAGAGGCCGGAATTTACCCCACGCCCGGAAGGTTCCTCCTATGACTTGACTGCTGACGGGCGGTGCATTGCCGGTCGGATCCGCTGACTTAGTGGCCATCGGACAGCAGCGAATGTCCTCAGTGCCCGGGGCGTTCTGAGCTAGCCAGTACATCCAAAACTCCGGCGCAGCCAGTTCGCAGAAGCCCTGATTGTGGAGCTGGCCGTCTGCCGTGCTGGTGTAGGCTCTGAAAATAATGCCCCATTGGCGCAGGTTTGACTGACAAACCGCACACCTAGCCTGCTTCTTTACCCGCTGGAGTGACGGCAGCAATATCGCCATCAATAAGGCAATGATGGCAATCACCACCAAAAGCTCTATTAATGTAAAGCCTCGCTTCTGCTTTGGATGGTCTGTGCCTCTCATGGAGAAAAGCTCTCCAAAATATGAGCGTTTAGCCAGCAGGCGAAATTCTTAGCGATGCCGCTCTGGTCTTTGTGAATTATAAAGCAGCGGATGGGCGAAATGCAATTTTTTTATCTTCTATTGCCGAGATTTTTGTGGCCAGAACGGGCGAGCTTTTGGTTGCTTTTTTGTAGCCAGAGCGGTAATTTATAACCGGCTAGAATGAGATTGAGCGATGCTTTTTGATGGCTTCTGTTTGTAGCGCCGCGAGGATGACTTTTGTTGCAGAAAGGATGTCGAATGTTAAAGGAACGGGTTTTTTTGGCGATTCTGTTAGTCGGCATAACTATATCAGCCGGAGGTTGTATGGTTGTCGCGGTTGGCGCTGGAGCCGCCGGCACGGTAGCGTACCTCAAGGGTGACCTGGAAGCGGTCGAGGCGGCAAACCTGGACACCGTTTATAGCGCCACACTCAAGGCTTTGGATGAGCTCGAAATTCGAGTCACCAAAGAATCTAAAGACATACTCTTAGCAGAGATAGTCGCGCGCGATGCAGCGGACCAGAAGGTTACGATAAAGCTCAAGGCAACCACAGAGAACACAACCAAATTGTCCATCCGTATCGGTTTCTTTGGCAGCGAGACGAAATCCAGATTCATATACCAAAAGATACACGACAACCTTCGGCAATAGCACAGTGCGTAATAGTTGGTAAAACTCTATTCATGTTAAAATTTGGCGTGGAGGTGCCTTATGAAAAAGTCTTCGTTGACCCGGCGGTCGTTTATAAAAGAGACTTCGGCGAAATTGGCCGGCGCAGCCTTAGCTGCTACCGCGACCGGCTCTCTTTTTGCCAACATAGGCAAAAAAGCTGACAAGCTCGCTATTCTTGGCGGCACGCCCGTCCGTAGCAAGCCGTTTCCTTCGACCTGGCCTATTTTCGACGAAGATGAGGAGAAAGCACTGCTAAAAGTGCTTCGCAGCCGAAACTGGTGCTGTCTGAAAGGCAATGTTGTTTACGATTTCGAAAAAGAGTTCGCCAAGGCGATGGATGTGCCATACAGTGTGCTGTCAAACGGGGGCACAACGGCCCTTAGCGCTTCTCTGCACGTGCTCGGGGCCGGTCCCGGCGATGAAGTTATTACCACGCCCAACACATTTATTGCCACTATCAACGTTATCTGCAATTTGCACGCGCTGCCGGTGTATGTGGATATTGACCCGGATACCGGCTCGATAAATGCCGACCTGATAGAAGATGCCATTACCGAACATACCAGGGTAATTCTGCCCGTCCACCTCGCTGGCTTTCCGGCAGATATAGAGAAAATCATGGCTGTCGCCAACAAGCACAACATCCCGGTCGTCGAAGATGCGTGCCAGTCTGTGTCCGCCGAGGTAAACGGCAGAAAGCTCGGAACGTTCGGCGTCACCGGCTGCATCAGCTTTCAGGAGTGGAAATCTCTTGTTTGTGGCGAAGGAGGAGTGATTCTGGGAAGGGATGAAGACATCATGCGTAGATGCGCAGCCTTTGTGAACAACGGAAGAGACCCCAGGAAAGCCAAGGGCGGCTATCCTTACCCTGGTTCTAATCACCGGATGACCGAATTTCAGGCGGCCGTTTTGACAGAACAGTACGAGCGCTTTAAGCAACAGGACAAAACTCGTCAGGAAAATGGAAAGTACCTGGAAGGGAAACTGACAGAGATTCCCGGCCTAAAATCCAGAAAACGATACTGCGATAACACCAGAATAACCTACGTCGAGTTTGAACTGGATTACGATAGAGAATGCTTCAACAATGTCTCTGCATCGAGGTTCGCAGAGGCCGTGCGGGCGGAAGGCGTCCCTATTTCGGGTGGACCGAGACGATACGGGAAAGGCTGTCATAAAGAAGGCATGTTGCAGGAGCACCTGAATTCACACGCGTTTCAGGCGGCGTTCTCCAAGGCCCGGCTCGAAAAGTACAGCGAGTCCTTAACGCATCTGCCGGTCATGGATAATGCCACGCCCACTAAAAAGGAAATGCTTTCCATGGATAGTAAGATAATCTTGCTGAGTCCCAGGAAAGATATGGACGAAATCGTGGAAGCAATTGCCAAGGTCGCCAAGAACACCGACAAACTGGCATAGTATCGAAGAGGGCATAGGTCACGCATTACACTTGAGGGCAAACAACGGTTTTTTGTAGACCGTGTAGTTTGAGAGCTGGATGCCGATGAGTGGGGCCCAAGAGAGAAACAATAAGCGTGTAGGGGAGGACCGGCTTGCCTCCACTGCCAGTTTTCCCGGCTCAGGCATGAGGGCAGGCAGCCAGATCGGCCGTTTTCGCATTGAGCGGGAACTGGGCCGGGGCGGAATGGGCATCGTCTACTTAGCCCACGATACGAAGCTCGACCGTCCCGTTGCCATCAAGAGTCTGCCGGCCCAATTGATGGGCAACGCTATGGTTCGGAAACGCTGGAAACGCGAGGCCCAAGTCTTAGCTTCTTTGAATCATCCGAATATCGCCGCGGTCTACGAAGAGCTCGAGGGGGGCGAAGGTTATCTCGTCCTTGAGTACGTTCCTGGCGATACACTGGCTGAGCGAATAACTCACGGGCCGCTTCGGCTGGAAGAGGCGCTATCGATCGCGTTGCAGGTCGCTGATGCAGTGGCGGCGGCACACGAGAAGGGAGTCGTCCACCGTGACCTTAAGGGCGGTAACATCAAGATCACCCCGGAAGGCAAAGTCAAGGTGCTTGATTTTGGCTTGGCTAAGGCAGTCGGTAGTGAAGTCCCGGACCAACGAACTACTGCCACTGAGCCCGGCAAGATCATCGGTACGCCGGCCTACATGAGCCCGGAGCAGGCTCGGGGCGACCCAGTTGATCACCGCAGTGATATTTGGTCTTTTGGCTGTGTGCTGTACGAGATGCTAACCGGCAGGGTCCCGTTCGAGGGCAAGACGACTTCCGACACGCTGGCCAACGTTCTCAGCAAAGAGCCGGACTGGCAGGTGCTGCCCCAAACGACGCCGGCGAATATTCGGGTCCTGCTGCGCCGCTGTCTGGAGAAAGAGCCGCGTCGGCGGCTTCAGCACATCGGAGACGCCGCCATCGAAATCAGTGAAACGATGAACTTGCCGGTGATAGCACCGCCGGTTACTCGCGTACCGCTCGGTGCCGCTCGGCCTAAACGACTCGAGCGTGCTGTGCTGTGGGCAATAGCTGGGCTGATGTTTCTGATGGCAGGTGTAGCCTTGTGGACTTCTGTACGTTCCAGGCCTTCACCATCGGCGCAGGTTGTCCGCTTTCCCATCAGCCTGCCGCAGAGTCAAATGCTTAATGAGCAGGACTCTGAGATAGCTGTCTCGCCGGATGGTAAGCGGCTGGTTTATTTGAGCGGTGTTGGAGCAACCCGTCAGCTTTTTGTCCGAGAGCTTGACCAGGTCGAGGGCAAAGAACTCCCTGAAACGAAGGGCGCTTCACAGCCTTTCTTTTCATCTGACGGTCAATCGATAGGTTTTCAAGCTGGCGGAAAGTTGAAGACGCTTTTCCTGGATGGTGGGAGACCGAAAATCCTTTGCGACGCATCGAAATTGGCAGGGGGAACCTGGTGTCCGGACGACACTATTTTTTTTACTCCTGCCTGGAGCATGGGTCTTTGGAAGGTCTCGGCCGATGGGGGCGATCCAGAACAGGTGACGACACCGAAGAAGGAAAAGGGTGAGTTCGGCCATTGGTGGCCCGAGGTCTTACCGGGCGGTGAAACTGTGCTCTTCACGATTTGGAAAACCAGTCTCAAAGACACGCAAGTGGCTGCGCTCATACGAGAGACAGGTGAGTCGCGAATACTTGTTACCGGCGCGTCTCACGCTCGCTATGCACCGACCGGCCACCTGCTCTACGCTCAATCTGGAACATTGGTTGCGGCCCCGTTCGATCTCAAGCAGCTCAAGGTCGGTAATCCGCGGCCGGTCATCGAAGGTCTCAAGCAATATCCCGATACCGGGTATGCACCCTTCTCTTTTTCCAGAGACGGATTGCTCTGTTATGTCCGAGGCGGCGAATGGCTGGCCCGGCGTCAGTTAGTTTGGGTCAACCGCCAGGGCAAAGAGGAACGGCTGCCGTTGCCCCTGGGAGCATACGGAATCCCGTGCCTATCGCCCAATGGGCAGTGCCTGGCCTTCACCAAATTCGAGGGCGGTCACTCAAATATATGGGTCCACAAATTTGCAAGGGGGACAACAACACAACTGACCTTCAAGAGTAGCAACTTCTATCCCATCTGGACACCGGATGGCGCCAGGTTGACGTTCACAACCTATAGGGTGGGACCCTTTGAAGTGTACTGGATGCCTGCGGACGGGAGCAGCACCGAAGAGCCGCTCCTGACAGGTCCAAATGATCAAACGGCTAACTCCTGGTCACCAGACGGCAAGGTATTGCTATTCACCAAAACTAATCCCGCTACGGGCAACGACGTTTTGTCTTTCTGCACTGAGGATACCAACAGCCCACGACCCCTGCTACAGGAATCGTATAATGAATACAATGCCGTGTTCTCCCCGGACGGACGCTGGATTGCATACGAGTCCGACCAGGAAGGCCGGACAGAGGTCTATGTGACCCCATATCCGGCGCCCCGCGAGAAGTTCAAGGTATCAACCGATGGCGGCAGCGAGCCACTGTGGTCAGGGGATGGCAAAGAGTTATTCTATCTCTGTGGCGACAAAATGATAGCCGCGACCATTGAAACCGAACCGGAGTTCAAAGTAACCGGCTATGAGGTGCTATTTGAAGGACAGTATTTTACGGGCTTGAATCGAAATTATGACGTTTCGCCCGATGGCCAGCGATTTTTGATGATCAAAGAAAGCGAGGAGCAGCCATCGGCCGCCCAGTTGATTGTCGTGCTCAATTGGTTTGAAGAGTTGAAACGGCTCGTGCCGTCAGGAAGCCGATAACGCTCTGACTTAGACCATCCCGGTTTGTGACGGGGACGCTGACAATCAAGACAAAGAAACGTTCCTATCGTCAACCTTACTGAATCAGCACCATGACCAGCGGCAGGGCGGTCAAATTAGCTCTATATCGACCGGCTTGTCGGGCGGCGTCTCAACGGCGACCAAGTCTTTGCCCAGGCGGAAGGCTTCCTGTAGCGCCGACGGATGCTGCATAATCGCACCGCGAGCGTCAACCTTGTTGACGAACAAGTTGGCGATGTATCTCACATCCAGGGCGTCAAAATAGGATTTCATAGTCAATCGAATGTTTTCAAACTGCTTTTTGCTCTTTGAGCCACCCACGGCGATAACCAGTGCTCTGCGGTCGCGCGGACCGTTTTCAAACAGAGGCTTTTTCAGCACGTACTTATTCGCCCAGAGGCACTGGCCGCGGTCGATGAGGATTTTCGCCTGGGCACAAACCGTCGCAAAGAATACCGGCGTGGCAAAAATCAGACGGTCGGCATCCAGAATTTTCTGTAAAACCTGCGGATAATCGTCCTGAATACGGCACCTGCCTGTAGTGTAGCAGCAGTTACACTCTGCGCATGGCGCGATGTTCAGGTCGGCTATGCGCAGATATTCAATCTGAGCACCTGCTGACTCGGCCCCCGCCAGAGCCTCTCGCAGAAGCAGGTCGCTATTGCCTTTGAGCCTCGGGCTCGTCGAAATTCCAAGTACTTTCAGGACCATATACATTTGTTGTGCAGCACCGGATATGTTACAGTCGGCTCGCCCATCATTCAATGCCGCAAGCGCGAAAAAACTTGCAGCGCCTACCTTATAATGTTATCACAAGTGGCAATTCTTATCATAGGCAGCACGGAAATATTGCACAAGGGGTCCCGATAATGAATAGACGGACATTTCTAAAGCGAACTGGTCTAAGTGCGGCGGGAGTCACGGCCCTATATGCCGCGTGGGCGACCGGTCAAGGTGCCGGCAAAGACACTGCGAAAAAACCTAATGTTATTCTCGTACTGGCAGATGACCAGGGCTACGGCGATCTTTCTTGCCACGGCAACCCTGTGCTGCAGACGCCAAATCTCGATAAGCTGCATGCGCAGAGCATACGTTTTACCGACTTTCACGTCGCGCCAATGTGCACGCCTACACGAGGCCAGATTATCTCGGGACTTGACGCGTTGCGTAACCGTGCCCGGCACGTATGTGCAGGCCTTACTATGCTCCGCCAGGATGTCCCGACAATGGCGGATGTCTTCAGTGCGAACAGTTATCGCACAGGCATCTTCGGCAAATGGCACCTGGGCGACAGCTATCCTTATCTACCGCAGTATCGCGGATTCCAGGAATCGCTGCACCATAAGTCCTGGGGTATCACCTCTGCGGCTGACTATTGGGGCAATGACTATTTTGATGACACGTACTACCACAACGGCAAGTTAGAGAAATATAAAGGCTATTGCAACGATGTCTGGTTCAGCGAGGCTATGAAATGGATAAAAAGCTCCGCCCAGAAAAGTGAGCCTTTTTTCTGCTACCTGCCGACCAACGTGCCTCACGGTCCCCATTTTGTTCCAGAGCAGTACGCAGCCCCTTATAGAAAAGCTGGTGTGCCGGCGGCTTTCTTCGGCATGATCGCCAACCTGGATGAGAACGTCGGCAAGCTTATGGCGATGCTCGATGAAATGGGCATCGCAGAAAATACAATCTTGATTTTTATGACTGATAATGGCGGCACAGCCGGAGTGAAGGTGTTTAACGCCGGCATGAGGGGAAGCAAGACGCAATTGTATGATGGCGGGCATCGTGTGCCGTGCCTTGTCCGCTGGCCGGCGGGCGGCCTTTGCAAACCGACCGATATTGGCGAGCTAACTACCTGTCAGGACTTGCTGCCCACACTGATCGACCTATGTGGTTTGAGGAACCGCACGGAAGCGCGGTTCGACGGGGTAAGTCTGGCTGGCCTTATGCGTGGTTCAGCCACCAGCCTCGCCGAGCGGATGGTCGTTGTGCAGTATCATATTGAAATACCAAAGTGGAACTCCACCGTGATGTGGAAGAAGTGGCGGCTGGTTAAAGGCGAAGAACTCTATAATATCGCTGCTGATCCGGGTCAGCAGGAAAACGTTGCCGGCAAACACCCGGACATCGTCAAGGCGATGCGTGACCATTACGAGCGCTGGTGGGCGCAAGTCGAGCCAATTGCGAACGAGCCTTGCTACGTCCACATTGGCTCGGAGAAAGAAAACCCCACGACTTTGACCTGCGCGGACTGGTATAAGGTCTACGCCGACAACTTTGGACACCTGCAGGGCGGCAATAATTCTTACTGGAATATCCTGGTCGAGCGCGATGGGCAGTACGAGTTCACGCTGACGCGATGGCCCGCCGAGGCCGACGCCGCTCTGGATGCGCCTTTGGCCGGGCCTGTAGGCCAGGGTAAGGCGCTACCTGTCGCGAAGGCCCGGCTGAAAGTTAGGGAATTTGACCACTCAAAGCCGGTTGCATCCGGCGATAAGTCCGTCCCGTTTATGGTCTACCTCAGAGCCGGCAAGACCCAGTTGCAGACCTGGTTCTATGATAAGGAGGGCAACGAATTGTGTGGCGCGTATTACGCCGGTGTGTACCGCAAACTAAATCAAGATTAGGAGAGCATATTATGTCAGCTCGGCCACGAACAAGCAGAACCGCAGTTGTATTAATAGTCCTGGTGGTGTTAGTGAGTATCTTTTCTGTCGCGGCAACTCGCCCAGGTGATAACGGTGTCGCTCGGCTGGCTGGAGCCCGGCCCGTTATAGACGCAAGCAGGCATCCAACCATCCAAGCGGCGATAAATGCTTTGCCGCCCGAAGGTGGGGCGGTGCACCTTCCACCCGGTACGTTCGAGATCAATGAGCCGCTGATGGTGAGTACCTCTGATGTTCTCATCGAGGGAGCGGGCACTGCCACCCACATAAAGAATGTGAACACGGAAGGTAAAAGCGCCATAATTCTTCAACACGGCGACGACGCCGAAAACCAAAAGGCGGAGCTGTGGCGGATTCGGCTGGCAAATTTTCGCGTCACCGGCAATGAAAAAAGCGGCCACGGTATAGAGGCAAGGCGGATAAACGAAATCTTTATCGACGGTGTCACCGTCAGTTATCACGGCGGCGATGGCATCCGGCTGTACTACTGCTACGAGGACCCACGCATCTGTGACTCACTGATAACGTACAATAAAAAAACGGGCGTGAATTTGGTCGGCTGCCACGACATTGTGGTCTCGTCAAATCAGTTTGAGGAAAACCAGGATGCGCTGCGATGTACGGATGGTTTTAATCTTTGCATGACGGGCAACAACCTCGACGACCATCTCGCTGACGGCGTGGTTATTGAGAATACTTACGGCTCGGTCGTATCCGGCAATATGATTGAGGAGTGTAACGGCACAGCTATCGTGCTGGATAGAGACTGCTACGGCATCACACTCAGTGCAAATGTCATTGCGCACAACGTCGCCGGCGGAATAGAGCTTCGTGATGTGCACGGTTGCAGTGTCAGCGCCAACACGTTCACCATCGTGAAAAGAAATGCCCTGTTTATTGGCCCAAATGCTGGACGCATAACGGTTACGGGCAACAACTTCTCTGACAGCTATGTTGGGCAGGGCGCTGTGAAACGCGCCTCCGATGACCGCGCGGCAGCGGGCGTGATTCTTCGTGGCACGTCGGAGGTCACAGTTGTTGGCAATCTGTTTTCGAGCGTCCGGCCGAAAGCGCTGACCATCGAAGGCGAACCAAGCAGGAGTATTCTGTTCTGTGATAATGTTCTTGTCGATACCGCCGGCGGCCCCGAACAATTAGCCACATCGTTAGTCGAAGATAATCTGCTGCCAGCCGGCGGCGACTAGTGATCTGTCGCCGCTCAAACGATGGATGTCATTGCGAGTCCTTCGGCAAGCTCAGGATAAACTGCGCGAAGCAATCTCTGCCATTTCATAATGAGATTGCCACGGCCTGCAAGGCAGGCCTCGCAATGACAACTCGTCAAATAGCCTGCGACAGAGCACCAGGTGGAGAACTCACTTAGCTGGCTCGACGGAGTAGTCCTGGCCAGTAGGTCTGGAGCAGTCGGCAATGCCAAGAAAAATTCAAGATTTCAAAGACTATATGCCGATGTATGTTAGTGAATTGAAAAGCGTGGCTCTGTAAGATTGCCCTTCTTACTAGGCTTTGCACACAGGTCAGATTGGGATTCGGGCAAAGGAACGTAAGAGCTGAAAAGCAAAAGCAAGGAGCCACACAAGCAAGGGGAGAGCTAAATAAGCTCTCCCATTTTCTTATCTCTCCTAGTTTGCCTATATTCTCTTGCTCCGCGTAGAGTAAAAAACTCGCCGTTTTCAAATGGGCAAGCCCAGAGCTGCTTGGCTATTTTTGTTTACCGTTTCTCCATGATGCTGTTGAGGTCATTTCTGGTACGCGATTTTGCCGCCCACAATCGTGGTGTGAACTGAGTAATCGTGCTCGAGTAAAACAAGGTCGGCATCCTTGCCAGGTGCAATCGCGCCTTTTCTCTCTTTTATACCTAACAATCTGGCTGGATTTTCGGTAACGGTCTTGATTGCAGTATCCAGCGGGCAACCGGTGAAGGTTACAAGTTTTTGCAGCAGTTGACTTAGGCCAAGAGCCGTTCCGATTAGCGTACCATCTTTGTACCTGGCTGTCCCATCTTTTGCCTCGTACTCGATGCCGTTGTAGAAGTATTTACCGTTGGGCAAGCCGGTCGCTTGCATGCCATCGGTAATCGGTATAATGCGCTCAGGGCCAAGCAGCTCGAAAGCAAATCTTAGAACGGATGGATGTATGTGGACACCGTCGCAGATGAGCTGAGTGGTTATGCTTTTCGTCTCGAAAATGGCAAGCAGGGGCCCTGGCGAGCGGTGGTGTAATGAGGGCATCGCGTTGAATAGATGTGTCACGTGCGAGATGCCGGCGTCGAATCCATCGAGCGTTTGTTCGTATGTAGCGTTGGAGTGACCGAAAGAGGCAACGATATCGGAATCCACGAGATGCTGGATTATGCCGATATTGCCCGGCAGCTCCGGTGCGATGGTCATCATCTTCAGCCGACCGTTGGTGACATCCTGAATCTTCTGGAGAAGCTTCAAGGACGGCGCGCGTATACATTCGGGCAGGATCATTCCTCTTTTCTGGGGTGAGATAAACGGGCCCTCCAGGTGAACGCCGAGCAAATTAGCTCCGCCGAGGTCGCAACCGGCGTACTGGGCGACAAGAGCCAAGTGCTTGTTTTCTTGCTCGGGAGTGAATACCGTCGTGGCGAGAAAACTGGTAGTGCCGAAGCGTGCACAAGTTTGTGATATGGTTTTCAGAGCCTCATGGGTTGCATCCAGTATATCGGCGCCACCTGCACCTTGAATGTGGACATCTATGAAGCCCGGAGCAATTGTTCGGCCCTTGGCATCGAGAATATTATCGCATCTGGCGGCAGAATCAATTTGGCCGACCCGGCTGATGATGCCGTCTTCGATGAGAACGGATGCTGTTTGGCCGCTGTCCGCAGCGTCAAACAACCGGCAATTGGTCACAAGAAGTCTTTTATTCTTTGGCGCCATGCTTGCGTAATAGCTCGACGATTTCATTGTGCCCCTGCATTTTGGCCATTGATAGGGGCGTTTGGCCCCTCTGGTTTTTAAGATTCGCATCAGCACCTTTGGCCAATAGCAGCTCCACCGTATCCTTGTGGCCTTGCACACTGGCCCAATGTAGGGCTGTCCAGCCACCGGCTCCGGCTGTGACATTCACATCGGAGCCTTTGCCGATGATAATTTCGGCAACATCGCGGTGGCCACCTCTGGCCGCGTAGTGTAAAGGTGTCAGCATCGCCCCATCCATCACCTCGGTCAGGGCACCCTCAGCCAGAAGCAGTTCAGCCATATCTTTGTCGCCGGTGTCAGCGGCAAGGTGGAGCGGCATCAGGCCTGTGTTCTCCTTCGCATTGACGTCGGCACCCTTGGCGATAAGGAGTTTGGATATGTCTTTGTTATGTCTATTGGTGGCAAAGTGCAGCGGCGTCCATCCGGCTTTATCCTTTGCAGTGACATTAGCCCCCTTGGCGATAAGAAGGTCCGCTACCCCCCAGGAGCCGTGGTCCAGCGCCACGTGAAGGGGCGTTTGGCGGAAGTTGTTCGCTGCGTCTATGTCGACACCCTGAGATATAAGAATTTGGGCGGCTTCTTTCTGGTCCTTGGTGGCCGCACAATGCAGAGGTGTATTGCTCTCGGCATCCCGTGCGCTGAGGTCGGCGCCGGCAGCGATAAGTAATTCAGCCGCGTAGCGGTGCCCGCCATTAAGCGCCAGGTGCAGCGCGGCAGATCCCGAGGGATCCTTGCCGTTGACATCTGCGCCTCTGGCAATGAGCAGTTCAGCCACCTCTTTCTGGCCGCGCTCAGCCGCCACGTGCAGAGGTGTGCGCTCATAGGTGCGATCTGTCTTGATTTTGGCGCCTTTGTCGATGAGCAGTTTGGCGATCTCTGTCTGGCCGGTACCCGCCGCCATGTGCAGAGGCGTAAGGTCATACTCGTGCTTGGCGTTCACGTTGGCGCCTTTGGCAATCAGGAATTCTACCATATCCTTCTGGCCCTTAAAGGCTGCCCAGTGCAGAGGTGTTTGGCCCACTTCATCCTTCACGTCGACATCAACACCCTTGCCGATAAGCAGCTCTGCCATCGCTGTCTGGCCGCGCTCAGCGGCGCAGTGCAGCGGATTCCTTTGCTTGGCGTCCTTTGCATTGACATTGGCGCCTTTGGCAATTAGTAATTCTGCCACATCCTTTTGGCCAGTAGAGGCTGCCAGATGTAGAGGTGTCCAACCCTTTATGTCATTTGCATCGATGTTGGCACCGCTGGCGATAAGCAGTTCCGCTATATCTTTGTGTCCGTATTCAGTGGCGTAGTGCAGCGGGGTCTGTCCATTGGGGTCTTTCGCATTGACATCCGCGCCTTGCTTGATGTAGGACTGGAGCTGCGCAATGTCGCCATCTGCTGCCACCTTGTGGAGTGCCTTGGCTGGTTTAGGTGGCTGGGTCAGTTGCTGCTGGCACCCCACAGTGATAAACGCCGACACCAGAACCAGACAAAAGGGCTTTATCGACTTCATCTTAGCTACCTCCCGTAAATATGTGCTTCTTTCGGCACACCTTTTGCCCCTGGGTAACGGAGATTTTCAAAGGGCTAACATTCGGTAACCTATCAGAAGCACTCTGCCCAGTCAACACTCTGCTTTTTCAAACAGCGGCCATGATGGGCTTGACATCCGGATATGCTGCCATTATTATCTGGCGAAAAGGTCAGAGTTCTGGGAGATTGCTCAGTGACAAATGGAGGTGTTGCGATGGCAGAATTGAGCCAATACATTCAAAGTGCGGATTGGAAAACTGAAAAGCATGTTCCGGTAATTGAGTGCCCGGCGAAAGTCAAAGCCGATGAGCTGTTTCAGGTGAAGGTCACTCTGGGCAAAGAAGTGGCGCATCCTAATACTACAGAGCACCATATAAGCTGGATTTCACTTTACTTTCACGCCCAGGGCGGCAAGTTCATCCAGCATGTTGCCCATGTCGAGTTCAAGGCTCACGGTGAGTCAACAGACGGGCCGAATAAAGGGCCGGTCTATACGCACCATGAGTCTATCGCTTCCATGAAGACATCTAAGTCGGGTACATTGCACGCTGTGGCGTATTGCAACATTCATGGGCTGTGGGAGTCGAGCAAGGAGATTGCTGTCAGCGTTTAGCCGTCGCCGGTACTCGCCGTTGTCGTTTAGCCGTCGCCGGCACGGCGACGATTAACCTGACCCGGCAGATTTTCACAGGAGGATAGAGACAGTGCAGTCAGCCGTGCCTGTCAGCGATAGCGTCTATTGGGTCGGCGTCAATGACCGACAGACCGGACTTTTTGAGGCGATCTGGCCGCTGCCAAAGGGGGTCTGTTACAACTCCTATTTGATTCTCGACCGCAAAGTCGCTCTTTTGGACACGGTCAAGGAGATTTCGCTGTCCGGCTACCTTGAAAAGCTCAAGGAGACTCTTGGTCCGGAAAGAAGAATCGACTACTTGATAATCCACCACTTAGAGCCGGACCATTCCGGATCGGTCCGGGTGCTGTGGGAAATCTTCCCGCAGATGAAGATTGTGGGCAATAAAAAGACTGCCGAGTTTCTTGGCCGGCTCTACGGTATCAGATGTGGTGTGGAAGTTGTGCAGGACGGCGACGAATTGGACCTGGGCAAGAAGAAGTTGAAGTTTCTGCTTACCCCGATGGTTCACTGGCCTGAGACAATGATGAGCTACGAGCCGGCGGATAAGATTCTCTTTTCCGGCGATGCGTTTGGCAGATTCGGGACGCTGGACGGCGGTATTTTCGATGACACTCTTGACATCGCTTACTTCGAGGACGAAATCCTGCGCTATTTTTCCAACATTGTCGGCAGATATTCGCCCATGGTCCAGAAGGCTATGACAAGATTGAAGGATTTAGAGGTCAAGATTGTCGCCCCAACACATGGGCCGATCTGGCGAAAGCACCCGGAGCGGATCATCGAGCTGTACGACCGGTGGAGCCGATACGAAGCAGAAGAAGGTGTGGTCATCGCTTACGGCTCGATGTACGGCAACACCGAGAGAATGGCTGAGGCAGTGGCTGAAGGTTTGTCCGAGCAGGGCCTTGCGACCGTCCGTGTTCACAACGTCTCACGGAGCCACGTTTCCTATATCATCCGCGACGTCTGGCGTTACAAAGGGCTTATATTAGGCAGCCCCACCTACGATACGAAGGTCTTTCCGCTGATCGATTCGTTGCTGAGGCTGTTGGAGACCAAAATGGTCAAGAAACGCGCGGTCGGAATTTTTGGCAGCTTCGGCTGGGCCGGCGGCGCGGTCAAGACGATGACCGAGTTTGTAAAAAATAGCGGTCTGGAGCTTGTGGAGCCGGTTGTTGAGGCCCAATTTGCAGCCGACGCTGGCGAGATAGAGCAATGCCGACAGCTTGGCAGAAATATGGCCAGGTATATCCGTGAGAACTCCATTTGATTCGACTATTACTTTTGGGAGCAGATAAAATGGCTGAAAGAACAAAGAGCTGGGAGAAGCGGCTGAGCGGCCAGCCTGATGAGCTTACGGTTGATTTTGTGGAATCGCTCTCGGTCGACCAGCGGCTTTACAAATATGACATTGTCGGGTCCATCGCGCACGCGCAGATGCTGGCTGAGCAAAACTTAATTAGCAAGTCGGAATTCAAGGCAATAAAAGCCGGGCTTATCGAAATCGGAGACGAAATCGCACAAGGGCGGTTCAAATTCGATAAAAGGTATGAAGATATTCACATGGCAATCGAAGCCGCACTGATAGCGAAGATCGGCCAAGCCGGGGAGAAACTTCATACCGGCAGAAGCCGAAACGACCAGGTCGCCGTTGACCTTCGCCTGTGGATGCGCGACCAGATAGAGATTCTTCAGGCCAAGTTGACGCTGCTGCAGAAAGCGTTTGTGAAATTGGCAGCCGAGCATACCCAGGACGTAATGCCGGGCTATACCCATCTGCAGCGTGCTCAGCCGGTGGTTATTGCCGTGTATCTTTTGAGCTTTGTGGAGCAGTTTGAGCG
>Ga0299912_10000793_pt1 | contig 25854 bp, 26 predicted proteins | sample RVTome_2_FD_207667 | JGI IMG/M metagenome (GOLD analysis project Ga0299912, IMG submission 207667) | Soil microbial communities from uranium-contaminated site in the Upper Colorado River Basin, Wyoming, United States - RVT95D214 (version 2) ... | reverse complement strand
GAATAATCGTACTCTTTGTATCTCGCCATATGTCTCCTCTCTTACTAAGCGGTCTGATGTATTGCTCTATGTAATCATATGGCGTTTCTATGATGTTTTCAAGACTTTTTCTACAGCCTCAACGCCTCATCTATATCTTTTCGAGTAACGAATCCTACTAAATTACCGTTTATATCAATAACAGGGAAACCCCTATGGCGATAAGAATCATCAGATTTAATCATTAGTTCTGCATTTTTTACTGTGACGATTTCATCAAAGGTAACTACATTCTTAACCATAGTTTCAGAAACCTTTATCGATTCCATTAGATCCAACCTTCTATCCTTTTGAATATCTATTCCTCTTCTTTTCAGTTTCAATGTATAGATTGACTCTTTCGTAAATCGTCGTACTACTACTGTTGAGATAATGCAGGTAATCATTAGCGGCAATATGATCATATAATTTCCCGTCATCTCAAACATAATGAGTATGGCTGAAATTGGGGCATGCGAAGCACCAGCAAAGACTGCTCCCATCCCCACCAAAGCACAAGCTCCGCTCGGGATAGCGATTGAAGGGACTATAAGTTGTGTAAGTTTACCATAGGACTCTCCTAACATAGCTCCGATAAACAAGGAGGGTGCAAAGACCCCACCAGATCCGCCTGATCCCAGAGTTACAGAGGTAGCTAAAATTTTCACTAAGACGAGAAGGCTCACCAATACTATCGCAATTTTTCCGTATAAAGCCAACTCAATAGATTCATAACCTACTCCGAAGATCTGAGGGAAAAAGAGCCCGATGGAACCGAGTATTAATCCTCCAATTGCAGGCTTCAAATACTCGGTTATCTTCCAGGAATCAAAGATATCCTCACATTTATAGATAGATTTAATAAACAGTAAGGCTGTGAAAGCAGCCAAAAATCCAAAGATAAAATACAGTGGGATTTCCCAGATACTGAGCAAGCTATATGAAGGAACCATAAAGGCCGGATGATCTCCCAAGAAAGTTCTGGATATTACGGTAGCAGTTACTGAAGACAGAACAACCGCAGAGAAAAACTTAAGGCCGTACTCTCTCAGGATGACCTCAAGTGCAAAGAAGATACCGGCCAGAGGGGCATTGAATGTAGCGGCAATTCCACCTGCTGCTCCACAGGCGACCAATATCTTTACCTTTTCCTCGGAAAGTTTAAATAGTTGCCCCAAACTTGAGCCCAAGGTAGAACCAATTTGAACAATAGGGCCCTCTCTTCCTACAGAACCTCCAGAACCAATGCAGATTGAAGAAGCTAATATCTTAATAAGTGCTACCCTTGGTCTGATTCTGCCTCCCATAGTGGCTACTGCTAACATAACTTCCGGGACACCATGTCCTTTTGCTTCTCTCGCAAAAAAATAGATTAAAGGCCCAACAATCAGACCCCCTATTGCAGGAATGAAGATTACATAATATGGTCCCAGAAATTGAAGAACATTATGCCCCTGTTCAAAGAACAGCATTTTAAAATTGTTTATAAGCCAGCGGAAAATAATTGCCCCGAAACCAGAACACAAGCCTACCACAATAGAAAAAAATAATAGAAAGGAAGTTTCAGAGTACTGAAGATAGAGAAGCAGTTGTTTTATTTTCTCTTTGAATTTTATTCTCCGCATAAGATTTAAAGTGTATTATAAGCAGGATTGATTCTTCAATAATTTTTTCTTCATTTCATTGACATTTCAATAATCATAACTCGAGAATGCTCTTGCCTTTGTTTTCCAGGTAATACCACAAAGACAGATACTCCCTTATCTGCCTTGTAATAAGAAAATTCTTCCGGACATATTCTCTGCCAGTTTCTCCCATTCTCCTTGACATATCAGGGTTATTGATGAGCTGCCGTATACGGAACGCAGAGCCTTCGACTGAATGGACGAGAAATCCGGTAAGGCCGTGAACTATTTGGAGGGGGATACCTCCTGCAGCACCCCCTATAACCGGCTTCCCTTTCCACATTGCTTCAGAGACTGTAAGCCCAAAACCTTCTTTCAGAGACTTCTGTAAAATTACAGTTGCAGTTCTCTGTAAAGCATTTATGTCTTTATCACTGAAAGGTGGTAATAAAAGGATATGGATATCAGGATCATTGGCTACATACTCCCTGACCTCGTTTAAAACTGTCTCACTCTCCGGATCGTCCGTAGCAGGGCTTCCAGCAAGGATAAGAATACAGTCATTATATTTCTTCACAATTCTGTAAGCTTTTATTACCCCTATGGGATCTTTGAAACGATCAAATCTCGATACCTGAAGTATTATCGTTCTGTCTTTTGGTATCTTGAATTTATTCAGTGTCTCCTGTATCTCACCATCTGTTAACTCCCTATTTTTTTCACTGACAGGATCTATGGAAGGTGAAACAATAAATTCGTCTATCGGAAGCGCTTTTGCAAACTTTGCCACCGAGAAAATAGCAGCATCATATTTTTCACAGTATCGGGTAAGATAATCACAAACCTCTTTTTGTGGATTTGATACATCTATATGGCATCTCCATATCCATAGGCCTGACTTTTTAAATTCCACAAGTGGGGCTGGTTGAGGATCATGGATTAAAATCGCATCTGCCTCAAGATTGAGTCTTTCTGCATTTCTCCTGTTTATTTCAAAATGGTACTGCCACATATCTTCTGTGACCTTTTCGATATTTCCCTGAAGAGCATTATGAACTTTCTTTGTTATGTCAAAAAATCTTGCATCTCCTTCTATGACTTCCCATCTTGCCTTGATGCCAAGTTCTTCGAGTATTGGTATCATCCTCTGCAGTATCTCAGCCACTCCGCCACCTTCACGGGTAGAATTAATATGGAGAAACGATTTTTTATGCAGTTTTTCACCCAATATCTGGAGGAGTAACAAGTCGCTCTTGGGCGCTATGCCTACATACTGGTTAAACACCGGTCGATAACCTCCATATCTTTTCTCACTTCTTCTTCAACCTCCTCAATAATATTTTGCTTTATCTCTTCCAAGTTGTGCATAAATGGGTCTATAGACCTTATCCTATTTGCAAGCTCTTTTTTCCCGAATACATCCTCAATCCACCTTGAGAAATCGTCTATACCACCACCGAGGCGTATCCTTGCTTCATAAAAATGATAATAGATTGTAGGCGTATTGATATATCTCATCGCAGTCAGGAACTCTGCAAGATTGCGAGCTCTAATTCCTACAGGGAATATGAGTGTCACTGTTTCATTAAAGTAAAATTCGTCACCGTGCATTGCCTCTCTTGGTTCGGGAAACATTTTGAGATATTCATTGATTTCATTGATGAGTTCATTTCTCAAGTCGGTAATGTCCTTGAACTCATATGGATCAATATTTGAAAGGCGCTCTGAGAGTGCTCGTTCCTCAAGGCTTTCTCCTGCCCAGTGTCCAAAGTCATTGGTATACTCTAAGATATGTCCTTTTAAAAAATACTGATAGGTATGATGAAATATACAGTCATCGCTTACCGTGCTTATTAAATCCCTTAATTCATGAACGTTTTTAGCCTTTTTCCCTGTTGCCTTCAGTATGCTTATGCACTGTTTGAATTCAAAAGGCATTATTTCTTCCATTCCTTCTCCTCTCTGAGATAGACTGTCCTGTGGGGGAATGGTATTTCGATACCTTCTTCCTTAAACCTCTTGAAAATCCTTTTTCTCAATTCATGCTGCGCGAGATACTGATCGACAAATTCCTTAACCTGGCATATGAGAGTGAAATCAAGGGAACTTTCACCATATCCCGGAATAAAACGTACAAAAGGTTCCGGATCGCCAAGCAATCCCGGAATTTCTCCAACAGCTTTTTTCGCTTCCTCGACTAGCACCTTTTCAACTTTTTCGGGGTCGGAAGAATAGCTCACACCTATAGGAATCAACAGAGACATCCTTTTTTCGGGCAGATAATAATTTGTCACAACACTTTGAGCAAGCTTGCTGTTAGGAATCACAACCATGTTATTTGGTAACATCCTTACCCTCGTTGTTCTCCATGTTATATCTTCTACATAGCCTTCCTGTCCTGTCTCAAGTTTTACAAAGTCTCCAACCCGGATTGATTTCTCCATGAGGATATGAATACCTGCAAAAAGATTAGCAAGGGTATCCTGAAGTGCGAGGGCCACTGCAAGCCCACCAACACCCAGTGCTGTAAGGAGAGGCGTGATAGAAATTCCAAGGACGCTGAGGATTATCAGAAAACCGACAACTAAAATCGTGCCTTTCAGTATACCGTATGCAAGCCCTGTTGTTGGAATCGGTAGATTCGATTTCTGGATATAATTTCGAAATATCTTTCCGACGAGGTTTGCTATTGCAAGAGTAATAGATAATATTACAACTACATGGATGGCTTTGCTGAAGTAGAAGACATATCTTTTTGGAAGCTCTGATACCTCAGCTCCTATATAAAGACCGATTGCAAGACACCAGTAAATAGAGGGTGTCTTCAAAGAATTGATAATTATGTCATCAATTTTTGTTTCTGTTTTCCCTGCCCATCTGTTGATAACCCTGAAAGCGATGCTCCTTACTATAAGGAGTATAAAAGCGGATACCAGTGCAATAGCTGTCGGGATAATTATTTTTTCCGCTTGAATGATCATTTATCCTCCTGAAATTGTTCTAAAATCTCCTGTACCTCATATTTTATTATCCCTGTTTTTCCCAGCCTTAGCATAATATGGAGGTGCAATTGTGGCAAGCCGATTGTCCATTTGATTCTTAAAGTTTCTGAATTCTGCCAATAGTGTATTCGGGATAGATCTTCCTTGCGGGATTTTCACCTTCAGCGGGTTAACAGGCTTATTATTAATATTCAATTGATAGTGGAGATGGGGACCTGTGGCAAGCCCTGTTGAGCCAACATATCCGACAACCTGGCCCTGTTGAATCTTCTTCCCTCTCTTAATATCCTTTCCGATTCTTGATAAATGTCCATAATATGTTTTCCAGGTGTTGGGATGTCTGATTATTATGAGCTTGCCATATTGCCCCCTGTATCCAGAAAATACAACCGTCCCGTCACCGACAGCAGAAACCGGGGTCCCTACAGGGGCGGCATAATCCAACCCGTGATGCGGCCTGTATATTTTTGAAATTGGATGAAAACGTCTGTTCGAAAAGCCGGAACTGATACGTCTGAAACTGAGAGGTGCTTTAAGGAATGCCCTTCGCAGTGATTTGCCTTTATCATCATAGTAGTCGTATTGCCCATTCTGTTCGAACCTGTAAGCATGATACGTCTCACCATTATTCATAAACTCTGCCGAAAGTATGTCTCCATATTTTCTAAATTCTCCGTCCAAATAAAGTCCTTCTACAACAATCTTAAATTTATCACTATCCCTCAAGTCCGTTGTGAAATCTATATCCCATGCAAATATATCAGAAAGCTGAAGTGCTAACATCGTATTTTCTTTTCCTTCTCCAACGGATGAGATGAGATTGTCTTTTATTATTCCCCCGATATGGTGTATCCTTTTTTCATACTCGATAGACTTTTTTTCTGCACAGAATCCCGATTCGGTACGCGTAATATGTAAAATATTGTCATCATTTATCCAGTAATCAAAAGAGTTTACCACCTTCTTATCATCAACTATGATTTTATATATTTGGCCGGGATATAATTCCTTCAACCTGTGAATATCTGCTGATGCTTCTTTTAGTTTTAAAAGCTCACCTATGTCAAGTTTATATTTCTTAAAAATATCGAAAAGGGTTTCTCCTTTTTTTACAGTACCGCATATTTCTGTATAATTTTCTTGCACTGGAGTTACAACATCCCGCTTTTCTGTAATGCTTAAATTACTACGAATAATTAAAAAAGTAGTCAATACAATAAGTCCCGCTATGACTAAATTTCTCATTAACCCTCCTTACTTTTCAGAAAATCTTCAAAGTTATTTGGACGTATTGACAATAAAAGTACCCCCTTCAGACTTTTTTCAAGAACTTGTTCGTCTCATGCCAGAGAAGATCGATTTTATTTAGTGCTGATGCAAAGTCTGTATCTATTTCCGCTCTTGCTTTTTTAAGTGTTGACTGCAATTCTTCGATAAGCTTCTTATTTTCTTCTGAAGCAGAGTTCTTAACTTTCTCAAACGCTTCGTCAATAAGGCTGAGCTCGTTCTTTGCGGTACCGATATTTCTTGATACCAGGTCTAACTTTACTTTAAGGATATGTCCTCTGATATTGGCGATATCGGTATCGAATTTGATTTTCTGTATTTGTGACTGTAGTTCTTTACTGCTTTTATCAATGGCTTCGCCCTGTTTCCTAAAAACTTCTTCGGTTGTTGTCTTCTGCTTTTTTATTGTTTCACTCATTGCAGACATCTCTTTCTTAAAAGAATCATCGAGAGAAATTATCTTAAGAGAAATTGCATTCACGGCTTTAATGATCTTCTGTGTATCAGCGTCAAGCTGTAAAGGAGCCACCTTTGATTCTTCCTCAATTTTTTGAAGTCTCTGTTTTAAATCCTGCACTTCGTGCCTGAGCTCAGAGGTTTGTTTATCTATCAGGAACGGAACACCGAAATACAGAGCTCCTATTACGATTACTACAGCAATGATTACACCGATTGCGGTCTTCATTTTTCTCCCTCCATATAAGTTTTATTTATTATCTTCCTCAACCGCTTCTTTTATCATAGTGAGTATATCCGGAATTGCTGATGTAACCCTATCCCAGCTTGCGATCAACGGTACTCCAAGAGGATCTTCTGTTATTACTTCTGCTGCCTTTCTTATCCCATTTGTGAATGTTTCAACCGCGAGACTTTCTTCATGCCTGTCAAAATAAAGACTGTTTATTGCAGCATCATCTTGATATCTCTTGAGCATATCCTGTGCTGTTCTCACGTATGTCGCTACTAATGTTTTAAAAATTCCTTCTGAAAATATTATTCCTTCTGATGCAAGTGTCCTGAAAATAGATTTGCATATATCAACACACATCTTGTAAAGTCCCTTCGTTACATCCTCAGAAGAAAGTTCCTGATGTTTATGTTCATAATTTTCCGCAATATCAACCTGACATACCCTTCTTGGAGACGTGTTTCTGTATACCTCAGCAAGAACACCGACTTCAAGACCCCAGTCACCAGGAATTCTATTTACCCTTGCAAGATCAACATCCATTGAAAATTCACCTGCTAACGGATATCTGAAACTATCAAAAAAAACAAGAATGGGGAGATATCCGAGAATCCTCTGAAGAGACCTTATAAGGGGGGTGACGAGAAGCCTTGTCATCCTTCCATGTAACCTGTCAGTAACCCTGCTGTAATACCCTTTGCAGAAGTCGTAATCAAGATTCGGGTTTGCAACCGGATAACACAATCGTGCGAGCATATCTCTATTGTACGTGATGATATCACAATCATGGAGTGCTATGCCCTGTATGTACTGCTCAGAAAGGATATAGCCATATGCCATCCAGGCAGACCTTCCCTTCCCAGGCTCTCCTATGGGAAGTTCAGCCGACTCTATTGTTTTGTAAATTGAATCCAACCCTGGTCCCGTATTCCAGATAAGTCTTGTTTTCTGCGGGAGAACAGAAAAAAATTCTTTTGCATATTTAAACTCTTTCTCTGAGGCAGGTCCAAGCGTAACCACAATCTCCTTGATATATTTAACCTCCTTTAGCTCCCTTACAATTCCCTTCAATGCATCTCCTTCAAGTTCGCTATAAAGAGAAGGCAACACAAGGGCGATTGGCCTTTCCTGTGCGTACCATGTCAGTTCTGACTCTATCTTTTCAAGATTATTCTTTCCAAGCCTGTGAAGGGTTGCTACTACACCTGTTTGATAAAAATCAGCCATCTTACACCTCCTTCTACAGCACTATTCTGGGGTTCTTTCGGTATAATCGAAAAACAGGACTTTCAGACCTTCTGCAGTAGCAGCTTTGCATAGATTCTCATCAGCTGATGAGAATGAAAACGAGATATTATTTTGTTCCTTTTTAATAAGCTTTGCAGCAGATAAGTGAATTACATCAAAACGGGTTAATCCGTACTTCTTTACAAAAAATCCTGCCTCAAGTTCATCAAAATCAACTATAGCGAAATTGAGCCAATCCTGTGAAAATCTTTTTACAATAAGATCATATTCGCTTTTTGATAAATCTTTTTGTTTAAACCTTAATTCAAGTGCTGATATCATTTCAGTATATGCTACGCGACATGTTGCCACTATTTCGGCCTCTTTTACCCATTCTCTAACAACATCAGAATTTTTTTCCTCTATATATAATTTTACTATGCTGCTGGTACCAAGATATAAAATCACCGACGTTCTTCTAAAATGGTCTCTGAAAGCGGCTTGCCTTTAATCTTCATTCCCTCAAGTCCTCTGGGTTTTCCTCCAGCCCAATGAGCCTTGCCTGACTCTATAAGAGACCTTATTACTCTCCTTTCTTTTGATATAGGAATAATAACTGCAACTTCTCTGCCATGTTCAGTTATGATTACTTTTTCTCCTTTGTTGACCTTGTCTATATAACTGCTTAATTTTGCCTTGAGCTCTTTAATCCCGGCAGAAATCATACATTGTAACTCCTTTATATATTTTTTTGTAACTATATTATTATTATAATATGGTTACAATGTCAAGAACTTATATTAAATAACTCTAAACGTGTTCATTCAGCTACCTAAATATTAAAATTATCTATATTACCGTATAATCTAAATTATGGAACAAACTGTAATTAAAATATTTACTTCTGCTTTAAAGGCTGTCTCACCCTATGAAGCTGTCAAGAATCACTGCAAATATATTATGTCATTCTATGAATCCGGCAACTTCAACAGAGTTATCGTCATTGGCTTTGGCAAAGCAGCATGCCCAATGGCGAAAGCGATAGAAGATTCATTACCTGACTCCCTTAAAGCAGGAATCATCATTACAAAATACAGCCACTGTAACGAATATATCCTGGAGAGAATAAAGTTTTTTGAGGCAGGTCATCCAATACCTGATGAAAACGGATTAAAAGGCACGAATGCAATAATAAGACTACTTGAAAATAATGCTGAACATACTCTTGTTGTCTGTCTCATATCAGGCGGCGGCTCTGCTCTTCTTGTAGCTCCATACGAAGGCATTACCCTCTCTGAAAAACAGAAAGTTACTGAATTGCTTCTCAAGGCAGGTGCTGATATCTATGAATTGAATACTATCAGGAAACACATTTCCAATGTAAAGGGTGGCAGGCTTGCTGAGATTGCCTATCCTGTCAGAGTAATCTCCCTTATTCTTTCAGATGTTATTGGTGACAGGCTTGATGTGATAGCATCAGGTCCAACCGCACCTGACAGAACTACTTTTCAGGATGCACTTGCAGTCTTGGAAAAATATTCATTAGCGGATAAAATTCCTCTCAGCGTTCTGGATATTTTGCGAAGAGGTTCCCAGGGTTTAATTCCTGAAACACCAAAAGAAAATAGCATTGTTTTTCGTACTGTCGAAAATATCATAATAGGGAGCAATAAAAAAGCACTGGAAGCAGCAAAAACAAAAGCGCGTGAACTCAACTTGCATACAGAGATCATCTCTACAGAGATTACAGGAGAAGCAAGAAATATCGGGAAATGGCTTGCAAAGGTGGCATTAGAAACCCGTAAGAATTTCAGAACATCTCATCATAAACCTTTATGTCTAATCTCAGGCGGAGAAACAACAGTCACCGTGAAAGGGAATGGTATAGGGGGTAGGAATATGGAGCTTGCTTTGGCATTCGCATTGGAAATAGAGGGAATTGAAGGCATAACTCTTTTGTCCGCAGGAACTGATGGCACAGACGGACCGACCGATGCAGCAGGAGCTATTGTGAACGGGGAGACAATCAGGAAAGCAAAGTTCCTCGGCATTGAGGCCGAAGAATATTTGAAAAATAATGATTCCTATCATTTTTTTGAGCGGATCGAATGTCTTTTTGTAACAGGACCGACAGGGACAAATGTTATGGATATTCAGATAGTGGTAATTGAATGAAGAAACTTATAGTCTTTACAGATCTTGATGGAACACTTTTAGATCATTATACTTACTCATTTGAAGCAGCACTGTCTGCTCTTAATTTACTCAAGGAGAGGAATATCCCCCTTGTTATCTGTTCAAGTAAAACAAAGAAAGAGATAGAGTATTATAGAAAAAAACTCGATAACCGTTATCCATTTATTTCTGAAAACGGTGGAGGGATATTTATTCCAAAAGGCTACCTCAAGTTCGAAGTTCAAAATTCATATAATCCCTCCTCACCCCCCTTTAGCAAAGGGGGGCTGGGGGGATTTTCAGAAGAAAATGACTACCAAGTTATTAAGCTTGGTGCACAATACAATGAATTAATAAAGGCAATTGATGCATTGAGAAAGGAAGGTTTTGATGTAAGAGGTTTTGGGGATATGACAATATATGAAGTTGCAGAAATTAGTGGAATAAGCATTGAAGAGGCAGAAATGGCAAAGGAGAGATATTTTGACGAGCCTTTTATTTACTCAGGTGAAATTCAAGAATTGCCTCTGCTTCTTAAATCTATAAAAGAGAAGGGATACAATTATACGCAGGGAAGATTCTATCATATCCTCGGCAACAGCGATAAAGGAAAAGCGGTATACATTTTAACCGAATTATATGAAAGGAAATTCGGTGAGATCATAACTGTTGGCATTGGTGATAGTCCAAACGATATTCCAATGCTTGAAAGGGTTGATTATCCAATCATTGTAATGAAACAAGATGGGAGTTATGATTCAAAAATTAATGTTCTAAATCTTATCAGGGCAGAAGGCATAGGGCCAAAGGGCTGGAATAGTGCTGTTATAAAGTTAATAAAAATATTGTCTTAATAAAGCACGAAAGTATCCATATCTAATCTTATAAATCTGAATCATTTTTCTTTTTAGATTTATAGTTTTTCGAGGACAAAGAGAAGCTGGCCTTCATTGACTGAGTCAAAAAGTTTAACGCAGACCTCGACAATCTGACCTTCAAATGGAGCAATAATTGCATTTTCCATCTTCATTGCCTCAAGATTTGCAATCTCCTCCCCCTTATGGACGATGTCACTCACTTTAAGGGTACCCCTTTCAGGATTACCTATCCTCCAGATATTACCATTTATTGGAGCTGCTATCTCACCTGGTGCTTTTGCCATCCTTGTTTCAGCCTTTTTAGCTCTCGGTGTCTCTACTGTATAAACCCTTGTCTTGTTATTAACACGCATAACAACATGAATTAATCCTTCACGCTCAGCCCCGATTGATACGAGCTCTACGCAATAAGGTTTTCCCCAGAGTTCAAACTCAACCCTGTCCCCGTGGTTTTTAAGTCCCTCACACCATACATTTGTTGATAGTACAATGGGGGCTTCCCCATATTTTTCCCTGAACTCAATCATCTCCAACGCATCTTTGGGATGCATAAGATAGAGGATGAACTCCTCTTCTGTCGGCACCCTGCCGATACTCTGGTAAAGGTCCTTTCTGAGTTTTTCAAGGTCGTCATCCATTAATGAATCCAGAGGAGACAATTCCTTACGTTCCTTAATCTTGGTTTCCCATTCATCACCAAATGTACTCTTGTACACCCAGTCCGGAGGCCAGCCCATAGGAAGGTTTCCATAGTTGCCGAGAATGAGACTTTTAAAATCGCCAGGTGCGTTTCTGAAAAATCCGAGTAGTTCTTCCTGTTCATCCTTATCCATCGATTCGAAATTCAGAGATTTTTCTTCAATAAATTTTGTAAGGAGCTTGATTAAGTGTCTAACTCCGGATTCTCCCCTTTTCTTTGCATATCTGTTTACTATTCCACTGCATGTAACCCATGTAATCTGCGATCCCGGGGTAACATCAAAGTAATGAATAATCCTGTTGTAGAGGGACATCACCTTTAATATGGCAGGCATAAACTGGAGGAACCCTCCTTTGTCCGCCTGTTCAAACGAACTCGGGAATGCCCCGCCGGGCATTTTGTGAAGGGTTACGGTATGGTCATATCCTTTAAACGGTGATTCAGCCCAATCATAGTAACCTATCCATTCACGCACCTTCTGAACTGCAGCCTCCGCTTCTTCCCTGTTAATATTAACAGGGATACCCGATTCTTCGAGATATGCCTGAACACCCAGTACAGGTGGTTGACCATAAAACCGCACCAAAGAATCCTCCTCTACATCGAAAATCTTTGCCCCCGCCTGCGCCGCAGCCAAAATCGAGGGCAGCGCAAGTCCGTCTGTCATATGTCTGTGATATTGAATAACCACGTCAGGATATCTCTGCTTGATGGTATCAATGAGATCGCCTACGCGTTTAATATTTCCCACACCTGCCATATCTTTTATGCACAGGATTATTTCATCGGTTCCTCCACAGAGATCCACAATCTCCCTAACGACGCCTAAATAATAATCACTTGTCGTCCAATCCGCCACCGTGAATGATATTGCCGGTTCGAAGAGCTTGCCCCTCTTAATTACTACCTCTGCTACAGCGCGCATATTCCTTATATCGTTGAGAAAAGAGAAACATCTCCATACATCTATATCCACACGCGAAACAACATACTCTATAACGTTTTTCGGATAAGGTCTGTATCCCCATAGATTTGTCTCCCGTATAAGGGTCTGCAATAAGACATTTGGCATAAGTTCTCTCAGGATATCAATTTCTTCAAAAGGGCTTTCCCTCCTGTTCATTATGCCTACATGCCATCTTGCACCGCCGTGACATTCAGCGCTGAACAGCCCCATCTTATTGTAATATGGTGCTAAGGTTGCAAGGTCATATATTCGGTGACGATTTTTATAGTCGGACTGTCCTGCATCGCGCATCCCGGTTGATGTTAGACAAACACCCTCAAGAGAGCGGACAGTCTTAACAATCTCTCCGGGTGACATGCCTGGTCTTACAAAAATAGATCCGGGAACTTCACCCCCTCCCGCGCCCTCCCCCCTCGAGGGGGAGGGTTGGGTGAGGGGGATTATATTCTGTTTTCTGTCATCTCTCATCTGTCTTTTCCTCACATCCATTTTTGAGGGCCAAGTGCAGATATCTCTGCAACATATTTCGCAATTTTGAGGACCTCGTCTTCGCTGTTCTTTTCCTTAAACATAGATATAAGTTCATCCATATGTTCTTCTATAAAACGCGTGGAGAACTCTCCAGCTATAAACGCAGGGTGTCTTATTATGCTTAAAAGAAGTGGGGCAAGGGTTTTCACCCCCTCAACCCTGAGGTTTCTGCTGAGGGCGCGGTCCATAACCCTTATGGCATCTTCTCTGTCTGCACCTGCTGTCATCAGTAACATAAAAAGAGAATCGTAGTATGGTGGTATATCAGCACCTTCATAGACACCTGATGCTACTCTTACTCCGGGGCCTTGTGGTACCTGAAGACGGGTAATGGTCCCAAAGGAGGGGCTGAAATTCTTCGGGTCTTCTGCATTGAGTCGGACTTCCAGTGCCCATCTATTGGGATGTATGGCAGACTGTTTAAAGGGTAATTTTTTATCCATTGCAACATCAATCATAATGCCAACTATATCCAGACCTGTTATAAGCTCGGTTATGCCATGCTCTACCTGCAAACGTGTGTTAACCTCAAGAAAATAGAATTTCTTTGTGGAAGAATCGAAGAGAAACTCTACTGTCCCAGTTGATGAATAACCTATCTCTCGCATCAGGCGGGTTGCTGTAAAGCATATCTTGTGGCGAAGGTCATGGTTGAGGGTGGGTGAAGGTGCTTCTTCTATTATCTTCTGGTTACGCCTTTGAATAGTGCACTCCCTTTCAAAAAGATGTACCACATTTCTATATTTATCTGCGACAACCTGAACCTCAATATGTCTGCCACGCTCTATGTATTTTTCGACTAATACCCGCTCATCACCAAATGCCTTCATCGCTTCTGAACGGGCTTGAGCAAAGGCATGGGACAACTGTTCATCAGTCTCAACCTTTACCATTCCTTTGCCTCCGCCACCTGAAACAGCTTTTATCATAATCGGATAACTTATCTTTTCATCGTTCATCCACTGTTTGATTTGCCCAATATCAACAACATCAATGATGCCGGGTATGGTAGGTACATTGGCTTTTTTAGCAAGCCTTTTTGCCTCAATTTTATTACCTACAGCCCTGATAACTTCCGGTGGTGGACCTATCCATATAAGTCCTGCATCCATTACCATTTTAGCAAATTTATCATTTTCTGCTAAGAAACCCCACCCCGGATGTATTGCGTCTGATTTAGTTTGAATGGCAGCGTTAATCATCTTCTCCATATTGAGATAAGACTCAGCCGGAGGGGCCTCACCAATATATACTGCAGAATCTGCCATAAACACATGATGTGCGAGACGGTCAGGAGTGCTGTAAACAGCAGTAGTTGGAATCTTTCTATCCCTGCAGGTATGCATGATTCTGACAGCTGTTACTCCTCGATTTGCAATTAATACTTTTTGAATCTTCCTGCTCATGATAGATATCCTTTACTCAACTCATATAATGGATTTGCGTTGCGTTAGCTTGCAGGCATTGAAATGGGTACACAACATGACATAAAACCATACAAGACATAATCAGGATAGGTTCGGCTTTAGCATTTTATACAATTCGGTCAGAGCTGAACCTACCTAACTATGACAGTCTCATAATCTCAATTAACTAAAGAGAAAGCTATCTAAGTCTATTTAATCTTCTTCAGCAGAGCGTTTATGATATCAGTCAGGGTAATAATGCCCACCAGCTTATTCTTGTCTACAACAGGAACCTGTTTTACCCTGCGGAGGATCATCTGAGACCCAGCCTTGACAATAGGCATGTCACTGCTTACCGTGATGGGGGGGGCTCCCATTATCTCCTGTACTTTCATTTCATAAAGCTTATGAGCACGCTCCTCAATATACTCGAGATCCGTCATGTGACGCTCGTCCTCAATTATATCAGGATAGCGCGGCAGAATTGCTTTGAAAATGTCTGCTTTTGTGACTACACCTACAACTTTTCCATCATCCACAACAACGAGGCCATTTGCACGTTTTTTGTTCATAGATTCAGCACATTCCTTTAAGCTCTGAGCTGGTCCAATAGTGTGTACTTCTTTGGTCATAATTTCACTAATTTTCATGATTTTTCACCTCCTGAGTTTAAATAATTAATTAAATTAATTAACAAATATATCGCTTTTATCACCCCCTGTCATCGAATCTTTAATGTATCTAATGTTACAGTTTTAGATTAATTTTGTAAAGAATTTCTACCATTATAAATATGCGAGTGAACCTTTGCCCTTTTAATATATACAAATCAAATGATAAACTATAAAAATATTATAAATGACAGGAGAAAGAGTATGCTTTCTTTTTTCTTAGCAGCTAAAACTATATCAGACGCATGGTTTCAGCTTATCTACAACCTGTTTGATAATGCCTATGCGCAGAAGATACAAAAAGGCTCGTTTGAGAACGAGCAGTACCGTTTACAATATCCGGGCATAGCAGTTTATATTGAACATCCATACTATGATATGGTACCAACTATGCCTCCTGGTTCAGGCATTCCAGCTCCTACCACGAAGGAATACATCGAGGATTATTTTGTCAATTACCTGATGAATCCTGAACTGGCCGAGAATGAAACTTACACATATGCAAGCAGGATACACAACAGCATGCCCAAAGGCGGAACACAATTTGAACGTGTTATAGAAATACTCAGGGAAACCCCTCTCACAAATCAGGCTGTTATCGAAATAGCAACACCTGTTGATCTTGATGTCTGCTATGGCAACGATGGGAAACTCGATCCGCCATGCCTTAGATTGCTCGATTTTAAGGTCATACCCTCAGATGATGAGTTAGTACTGACAGTAAGTGCTTATTTCAGGTCATGGGATCTGTGGGCAGGATTTCCTACAAATCTCGGCGGTATAGAACTATTAAAGCAGTTTATTGCTTCCGAAGCGGGGTTGAAGAACGGCCCCATGTATGCATATAGCGCTGGAGCTCATATTTACGGTTATCAGGAAGAAATTGTAAGGTTAAGAACCATGAGGTCGAAATAAATCTGAATTGACAAGATTTTAAGATTCTGATAGCATGGATACCTATTAATCGATGCAACAGATATAAAGATTCTTAACAAACTGTTTTCAGCGGATAATATTAGGGTTCATATCCCTGTGCTATATCAAATGCAAGAAACGAGGAGGTTATTATGGCTGAAGTTTCTGGAAAAAGTGAACTTGTCAGAATAGAAGACTTTATTGCCTTGGCCAAGGAAGGGAAAAAGGTCGATGTTACCGTTTTATTAAGAAAACAGGTTGTCTCACAGAAGGTCCATCCAGGAGAAAGTGAAGATATGAAAGGCGAGATAGATATGTACCTGCTTCTGGGAGATTACACTTTTATAGTCGGGAATGAGGAAAAACTGGTTTCAAAAGTCTATATGTACGGATCTGCAGAAGAATCTTTTAATGATGCCAAGATAAGCAAGAGTATTGCTAACGAACGTCTGAAGATGGACTACAAGCGGTTGATGGAAGCTAATATTACAATTGAGGAAAAGTATTTCTAAAAATATTCTCGATTGTAACTTTGGAAATCGCTTCGGGAAGCTGATAGCAATCAGGAAGTTTTAGCAGGAAAAGTTATTGTAAAAGTTGTTCCCTTTCCTGGTTCACTATCTGCAGAAATTGCACCGTTGTTATCCTGGATTATCTTATGTGTAAAGGTAAGGCCAAGTCCTGGGCCATATACCTTTGATGTGACGAAGGGGTCAAAGATGTTTTTGATTTTATCTTTGGGGATACCTTTTCCCGAGTCAGATACCAATATTTCTATATGGTCGTCACTTAGTCGGCTGGCAATCTTTAGTAATTTGGTTCCTTCAGCCATGGCCTCGATAGAATTTTTAATGAGATTACACAAAGCCCTTTTAAGCAGTTTATCGTCAGCAGGTATCAATGGAAGATTATCCATTAACTCAGTCTCAACGTCTATGGCCTTTTGCTGGAACTCCTGTTCAAATACTTTAAGGGCTTTCAAAATTACTTCATTGATATTTGTAGGCTCTTTAAAAGATACGGTCATGGTTTTTAACTCAATAAGCTGTCTTATCATGTTTTCCAATATCGCTACATCATCTATGATCATTTCCATATACTTTTTATTAGGGTCACCTTCAGGGAGCTTTCCATAAACCTTGCGTGCAAAACCTCCGATAGAAGTTAGGGGATTTCTTATCTCATGTGCAACCTGATCCATCATCTGTTCAAGTGCCCCTGATTTTTTCTCTTCTACTAATTTCTCACGCGCTGCCTTGATAGTAAGTAATGACCTGACCCTTGCAGAGAGTTCTTTGTAATCAAACGGTTTTGGTAAATAATCATCAGCTCCAATATCCAGACCTATCACCTTGCTCGCAACGTCACTTTTTGCAGTAAGCATGATGACTGGAATATATCTTGTATTTTCATCTAATTTAAGCCTCCTACACACCTCATAGCCGTCTATTTTTGGCATCATGACATCGAGTAGAATTAAATCAGGATTGTATTCAACGACCTTTTTAAGACCTTCTTCACCGTCGTATGCCTCTGCTGTATCGTATGCTTCGGAGCGAAGTCTCTTTTTCAAGAGTTCTACAGTATCTTCATTGTCGTCTACAATCAATATCCTTTTCTTACTGTCCATTTCTTATTTGTTTTTTAAATAGGATTTTATTTGGTCTGGCAATTCATGGATATCAATGGGCTTGGATATATATCCGTCACAACCAGCCTCCATGGCTTTTTCTTTATCTCCCTTCATTGCGTGGGCAGTTAGGGCAATTATTGGGGTATCCTTAAACTTTACCTGGCTTTTCAACCTTCTTGTAACCTCATAACCATCAATCTTAGGAATCGAGATATCCATCAGGATAAGGTCAGGACATTCTGCGATTGCCTTTTCTAATGCCTCTTCTCCGTCAACAGCTTCAATCATTTGATAACCCCTGTTCTTAAGTATCTTGACTACCAGCTCCCGACCATCCTGATTATCATCGACTACCAGTATTTTCCTGGAAAAGTCCTCTTTTTTCTCTTCCATCTTCTCCCCCATTTGTTCATTGCACTTAAACTTTGCTAATAGTATCCTTAATCTCTTTTAACAGGTCTTCCTTAGCAAGTACTCCCTTGTTTAATATCCCCTGTATCCTGCCATTTAGTTCATCTATATCTTTTTCGGTTAAATCCTTACGGGTTATTACTATAAGAGGAATATCCTTGACCCCCTCCTCTGTCTTGAGATATTCAATCACGTCGAAACCGCTAACCTCGGGCATTATCAGGTTTAAGACAATCAAGTCAGGTACGAAATCCTTGATAGCTTTGATGGCATCCTTACTGTTATAAGCTACTTCTATCTGATATCCTGTTTCTCTAAGGACATTGCCGATCAATTCTACTGTATCTTGTTCATCATCTACTACTAAGACTCTTTTTATCGTAGTCGTCTTTTCTAAATTTCTTAATTTTCGTAATAAAATCTGCTTTTCTACTGGTTTTACTATATATTCTGCCGCACCCAAGCTAAAGCCCAATCTTTTATTATCAACAATCGAAAGTATTATCACAGGAATATCCTGGGTTTCCGGATCCTTTTTTAACTCACGAAGTACCTGCCATCCATCCTTTTTCGGCATCATAATATCTAATGTAACGGCCATTGGTTTTATTTCTTTTGCCTTAGCTACCGCACCTTCACCACTCAAAAAGCCGACTACCTTGTAATCCCTTCCTAAATATTTTCTTATAATATCAATAGCCTCTGGATTATCATCTATAGCTAATACAGTCTTTTTATCAGTTTCTTCTCCTTCGGGTAACTCTGCCCGTGTAGACTCATATCCCTCCGGCTCGATTAGTAGATTTTTTATAACCTCACAGCCCTTACAGAAGTCTACCTTTTCTGGATATGCACCTATTTTCATGCCTGCACAATGGGTTCCAAGTGTTAACCAGCATCGTGGGTCTTTACTCCCATAGGCTGGACAGCTTGGTTGTCCACAACGGATATACTCCCAGCATCTTATGGGTTTGCCAGCATATTGCGGCTCTTTCAAAAAGGTCTCAACCGGCTTTCCAAAATATTCAGATAGGCCTTCAGCCATGCTTGGTTCCAATACTGGCTCACCAGGCTTTTCGAGTATCTCTTTTTTCAACGGAAGAGTAAAACAGAATTTGCTTCCCTCTCCATATTTACTCGTTACCCAGATTAAGCCCTTATGCAAGGCAACCAATCCTCTGGCAATATTGAGACCGAGGCCTGTTCCTTCGTATTGACGAATTGTAGAGATATCTACCTGTGTGAACTTATCAAAAATCTTACCGATATCCTCATCTTTTATCCCTATACCTGTATCTTCAACACATATTTCTACAAATAACGGTGACTCTCCAGGTTTAATACCCCTTTCAGAGGGCTTTGCGCTTATGGTTATTCCTCCATGATGGGTGAATTTAACAGAGTTTGATAATAGGTTTATAAAAATCTGCCTGACCTTATCCTCATCCCCATAAACTGGTAATAAATTCTCATTGAGATTAATAGTAAATGTAAGCCCCTTTTGTTTTATCATAGGTTCAAAGGTGGGGATAACAGACTCGATTAATAATTTCAAATATATTTCCTTTGGCTGTAAATCTATTTTCCCTGACTCTATCTTGGATACATCGAGGACGTCATTTATCAATTGCAGAAGATGTCTTGCATTAGCTACAACCTTTTTCAGGCTTTTTTCTTGTTCTTCGTTAAGGGGGCCGTCAACCCTGTCTAACAAAAGGTCTGTATAGCCGATAATGGCATTCATCGGGGTGCGGAGTTCATGAGACATATTAGCTAAGAAAGTGGATTTTAGTTTGTCCAGCTCCCTGAGATCTCTGTTGGCCCTCTCTAACAGTGCTAAGAGTTGGGTCCTTTCATTTAATAAAGTAGTTTTTCTGGTTACTTCCAGTTCTAATTTTTTACTGAAAGAGGCAACACTTTCGACCATGTAGTTAAAGGTCTTTCCAAGAACTCCAATCTCATCTTCTGTCTTTACATCCACAGAAATAGACATGTCTCCTTCTGCAAACCTCGTTGCCTTCTCAGCTAAACTCTCAACAGGGCGCCTTACTAATTTATTTATCATGAGATAGATTAAGGTTATCGCAATGGATAAGCCGAATGCAGTTACTACAATAGTTCGATTGAGCTGGGCAACTACAGTTGCATGGACTTGCTCAGCGCCTACCCTTATTATCATACTTCCTAAAACCTTTCTGGAAGAGCCATGGCAGTGATAGCAGTCCTGTTGATTTAAAATAGGATAGATTGTAACGAGATATTTTTTCCCGGCGACCACATCCTCAAATGACTTTAGTGGTTCAACCCCTGTCTTCAATATCTCATTCAGGGTCTGCAGAGCGTTTTTATTATAAATGGAATCTGCTGCCTTAGTATTTACTTTTTCCACATGCGTGGAATAGATTATCTCCTGGTCAAAATCGCATATAAATACCTCAACCTCCTTTGTCTTTTCCTTTATATCTAATAGATGTCTTTTAACCCCTTCCTTATCTCCTACCCACATGGGACTTTTTATGCCTGCATAGGTTGAGGCAGCTACCTCTTTGGCAAGCATGGTCATCAGCTCTAACCTGTCTCTGGTCCCGAAATGTATTCTAATGTAGATTTCAACCGACATAATAAGAACTATAATGATTACTATAGTAACCATTATTTCATTGGCCAGCCGCTTCTTTATAAAACCCAACATTTTACCTGCCATTATTTCCTGTTAACGAATAACGAGTAGTTTGAATTAGTGCTGAGGAGCAGAAGTCCGGAAGAGAGGAAAGTTTCAAAGCTTGTCACTTATCAATCGTAACTTGTCAATGTTCAATGTGCGCCTCCATGAATCATGGGCTTATATCTGAATGCCATGACCCTTTCCGAGGTATGACAGACCTCGCAATCTTTCATTGTCATACGCCTCTTTATATCACGACGACTTTTTGTCTTTACATGGAGCTCGCCAGGTCCATGACATACCTCACATCCTGCATTCTTCAGGTAAGGCGTTTTTTCAGGACTTATAAAACCGCTCGGTTTGCCATATCCTGTAGTATGGCAGAAATAGCACCCTTTAATTTCCTCTTCGGTCAAGCCCTTTTTTACTCTTTCAATGCTCTCAAACGACTTACTCTTCTTTGCATACTTCATAAAGCTGTTAAATTCCTTCTCATGACAACCTTTACAGGCATCGGAACCAACATATTTGGATATCCTATTTTTAGTTTCGGCGAGACTTAAAGATGGGTTTGTTGTGATTAATGCGAGCAGGATGGTTACAGTTGTAAATAAAAAGTATCTTGTTAAAAATCTGAGAGAAGGGGTCATGTTATAACCTCAAATTTAAAGTTATTTTAAATAAATCCAGCAGTTGAAACTTCATTGTTCTATTTTCCGTTATTACGTGAAAAATTTCAACTTTTGTTTGATGTATAATAATCAAATGGCATTTGTAATCGCTTTAGCAGGTAAGGGTGGTACAGGAAAGACGACCATTGCAGGGCTTACCGTCCGTTATATTATTGAGAAAAAGAAAAGGCCTGTGCTTGCTGTAGATGCAGATTCCAATAACTGTCTTAATGAGGTACTCGGAGTAGATGTCCACGCAACGATAGGTAAATTAAGAGAGGAATCTCTCCAGACAATAAGGAGTGGCGCAGAAAGACCCGGTGGCATGTCCATGGAGCAGATTTTTGACTATCAGGTACAGCAGTCAATTATAGAATCAAAAGGATTTGATTTGATGGTAATGGGAAGACCTGAGGGTCCGGGATGTTACTGTGCAGCAAATAATATTATCAGGAAATATACGGACAAACTCTCTGAGACATACCTATATGTTGTTATAGATAACGAGGCCGGCATGGAACATCTCAGCAGGAGAACAACCCACAAGGTTGATTTACTTCTAATAGTGAGTGATCCTGCTGTAAGAGGCATCCAGACAGCAAAAAGGATTAATGAACTTGTCGAGGAACTACAGCTTGAGATCAATAGGCGGGTAGTTATCATAAACAGGATATCTGGGAATGAAGGAGCGGATTTGAAAAATCTTACAGAGGAGTCTGGTCTTCAGGTTGCAGGTCTTGTTCCTCAGGATGAAGCAATATTTAATCTTGATCTTCAGGGAAAACCAATCTTCCAACTCCCAGATGATTCAAAGGCGGTAAAGGCAGTTTTCAGCATACTCGATTCGTTGAATATCCCTTGAGAATAAATCTTCTTGTCAGGATTTTTTGTCTTCTATATACTTAATTAGAAGGCAGTGTGAATTCTAATTTATGCAACAGGGTATCATAGAGAATCTTATAACTGAACTTACAAAACTTCCCGGGATAGGACGAAAGACCGCACAGAGGCTCGCATTCTTTATACTCGCGATGTCGGAGGAAGCCGCAAAAGGAATCTCAAAGGCAATAAATGAGGTAAAGGAGAAGGCAAGATTCTGCAATGAGTGTTTTAACATTACAGAGACAGAAGTGTGTAGTATATGCAGCAGCAGCTCAAGGGACAGGAGTAAACTCTGTGTTGTAGAGGAACCGAGTAATATACTTGTTATTGAAAGGTCAAAGAGCTTTAACGGGATCTACCATGTACTCCTCGGAGCCCTATCACCAATCGATGGTTTTACTCCCGACAGGCTCAAGGTAAACGAACTTATCAAAAGGGTAGGGAGAAATGAAATTAAAGAGATTATTATCGCAACAAATCCCAATACCAAAGGTGAGATGACAGCACAGTATATAAGGGAAATGCTTAAACCCTTCAATGTTAAAGTAACACGAATTGCTTATGGCCTACCAATAGGCGGAGATATCGAGTTTGCAGACGAAGTAACCCTCAGCAAGGCCCTCGAGGGAAGAAGAGAGATGTAAGGAAATTCGCAAGGCTTCATTTGATTGCCCTGAAGGAAATTCCATTGACGAAAGATCATGCTTCAAACCCCTCTGACCTGATTTTTTGTTTCAGCAGTGTACCTTTAGCTGATGGTTAGAGGAATATTTTCATGAGTAAAACAAATAGAGATGTTATTAATAAATTCATCGAGTTAAATAAAATTTTGAATAATATCTGCATTATTCATATTCATCAAATAAGGAGTAGCTATGGCAAAGTACACAGCGACAATTGACGAAGATACACGTCAGAGGATCCTTGCATTACCGAAGGGCATACACTTCTCAGCCTTCATGCGAAAGGCAATCTCTGTTTTTGTTGAGGAGCTTGAGAATGACCCCGACTTGCAACCCGAGAATTTCATCATCACCCGCACAGCCCGGAAAGATGTATCAGACAGAAAAAAATAAAGGCATGAAACAAAGCAGGATTCTGATTACCTGTGCAAAGGGGATAGCGCCTTTTTTGAGGGAAGAGCTTCTTCTGTTGGGATTTCCTGTACTATCCGAAACCATTGCGGGTATAGCTACTGAAGGTACTATCGACGATACCCTCCGGCTTAATCTCCTGCTCCGCACAGGACATCGCGTCCTCTTTCTCCTCAAGGAATTTGCTGCACGTGATGCCGATGCCCTCTATCACTCGGTGTCGGAGATACCATGGGAGGAGTATATAGCCGAGGATGGATATGTCTGTGTAACATCCAGTGTGGATAATCCCAGCATCAGGGACTCACGCTATGCAAATGTAAAGTGCAAGGATGCCATTGTCGACAGGATAAAGGAAAAGTGCGGGCAGCGTCCTGATTCAGGTCCCGATAAAGACAGAGTCGTGGTGAACCTCTACTGGAAGGACGATAGTTGCTCCGTATATTTTGATACCTCGGGGGAACCCCTATCCAGGCGCGGGTACAGAAAGATCCCCATGACAGCACCCATACAGGAGACCCTTGCGGCTGCAGTTATTATGGCAACCGGATGGAACGGCAGCGGCCATTTCATCAATCCCATGTGCGGCAGCGGCACCCTTGCCATAGAGGCTGCCCTAACAGGCCTGAACAGGGCTTCCGGGTTCTTAAGGGATAATTACGGGTTCAAGCATCTCAAGGGATTTAAGGAATCGCTGTGGAACGATCTGCGGGTACAAGCAAAAAAAGAGGCAAAAAAGACCCTGAGTTGCAGGATTATCGCCACCGATATCAGGAGAGAGGCGGTTGATGCAGCAAAGAAAAATGCTACTACCGCCGGTGTGGAGCATCTGATTGAATTTGATGTATGTGATTATTCAGAGACGACAGTTTCTGACGGAGGAGGGATAGTAATACTCAACCCCGAATACGGAGAAAGAATGGGGAAGATTGAAGAGCTTAAGAGTGTCTACAAGGGGATTGGCGATTTCTTTAAGCAGAAGTGCAGGGGATATACAGGATATATCTTCACGGGTAACCTTGACCTGGCAAAAGAAGTGGGCTTGAGGGCAAAACGAAGGATACAATTTTTTAACAGCGGAATAGAATGCAGGCTCCTTGAGTATGAGTTGTACGAGGGCAGCAGGAAGAAGAAAATATAAAAGATAAGATTTGATATTTTAAACACGTCAGACAAGATTTCGACAGACGCTTTCACAAAGGAATATGCATATTGCTCTTTTGATTATTTGGGAACAACCTCAATACTTTTTTTTGCTGTACCTCTTATCGGTCAGTGTCGTTATACTGTATGGCAACCTTGTAAGATATCCGGGCATGGCCGGAGGCATTGTTTCCGGGGCAGGTGAGCTCACCGTCTCCTGATTCCAGACGGTTTCCCACCATCGTGGCAATTACCGTTTCCAGATCAAAGCCGCCTTTGGTGCAATCGTTCCTCATGCACTCCATCAGGAAATACGCGGGACTTCCGGGGAAGAAATTGACCGTGCGTTTCATGAGCACCGGACCAGCGCCCTTCTGATAGTAGTCCATGGTGATGACGATCGATGTAATATACGGGTAGCGGGCAGACAACAGACCTGCGTCAATCTTCTGCTGCTTTCTCTCGGACCGTTCGGTATTTTTTTGCTCACTGATCATCTGTCTTCTCCCTTAAGAGGGAGCCCCCTGCAGTACGCAGGGGGCTCCGCAGTTCCTTACTGTTTTACGACGTTGATTGCCTTGGGGCCCTTAGGACCTTTTTCAGTATCAAAGCTGACCCTGTCACCCTCGGCAAGGGATTTGAATCCATTGCTCTGGATAGAGGAATAGTGGACAAATAAATCACTGCCGTCTTCGCTCGTAATAAAACCAAAACCCTTTGACTCATTGAACCACTTCACTGTTCCTTCTGTCATTTTGTGTACCTCCTTACTTGTAAATTGAACTTTCAGAAGGACACAAATAAAAAGCCACAAAGCTAAAAGTCTTTGTGGCCTTGAATTGGCAAAAACTTCTGAAACTCTGAAATACAATAACACGTTTTATGGATAATTAGCAACAAAATATTTTTCAGGGCTCTGTCTCAAATGACTGTTCTGTACCGGGCGGCTACTGCTCTTTATTATATTCCGCACCTATTATTCATGAGTAATCAAATATGTCCCTGATTTCACTTAATCTGTCAGCGGCATGACCTGTATCTTCTGCCTGATATAGTCCTCGATGTCCGGGAGTGTACGGACGTATTTCTCGCAGGCGAGGCTTATCGCCCTGCCGGCAGCACCGGCCCGCGCTGTCCTGCCGATCCGGTGCACATAGTCTTCCGGGTCCTGGGGAAGATCGTAGTTGATCACATGCGTTACTCCATCGATATGGAGCCCCCTGCTTGCCACGTCCGTTGCTACAAGGATCGCCAACGTGCCGTTT